>WNFY01008703.1_pt1 | contig 10788 bp, 11 predicted proteins | sample 5400091 | NCBI WGS metagenome assembly WNFY01 (sample SAMN13153364, study PRJNA577476) | soil metagenome | isolation source: 60 cm soil or saprolite under grassland replicate 1 | place: USA:California | collected 2016-06-15
TATCACTTACTTCGATGACACGATGGTTCTTCAGACGCAACGCGACCGAGCGCGCCATGAATGCGACCGCGGTGAGGTGTTGGCAAATTCCGTCATGTAGTTCCTGACCCAGCCGCTGTTGCTCCCGGTCGGAAACAGCAAGGATCTCTCCTTCCAGCCCCTTGCGCCGCTCGATCTCGTTTCTTAATTCTGTAATTGCCGCGTCTAACTCTTGTGTTCGCTCGCGCACGCGCGCTTCCAGCAGCTCTTTCGACTCTTGCAAAGCTAATTCCGCACTTTTGCGTCGGGTGATATTAGTAATGGAAGCGAACCATCCAACTACGTTGCCTTTCGCATCGCGGTCCGGCGTATAAACAGAATGCAGCCAAGGAGCTCGAACCCCTCGGAAAGATACTTCCATTTCGTATTCCACTGTGTGGCCTTTCAGCACCCTTTCAATGTGGGGAGAAACTGTCTTTAGACCTACCTTGCCCATGATTTCAACGATTGGCTTGCCGGCGATTTCTTCCGGTGTGCGGCCAAGCATTTCCGCGTACGCGCGACTGACGAATTGGTAGCGAAGATCACGGCTGCAACGGGTGAGCATGAAAGGCGTGCGATTGATGATCGCTTCCAACTCGGCCTCCTTGGCGCGTAACGCTTCCTCTGCCCGTTTACGCTCGCTCAAATCCACGATGGCGGTTTGATAGAGCAAAGCGCCATTTCTAGTCGTCGAAGTGATTGGCGTGCTACGAAGTAGCACCGGAATCCGTTCGCCTTTTCGCGGCTTCAATTCTAATTCCGTTTCCACCTGTTGCTGCGAGGTGCGGCAATAAAGCAAATGCCGCATGAACGAATCCAAATCGCCCACGTAGAACGCGAACGGCCGGCCAATTAATAAATCTCGCAGGTCGCCCAGAAGCTCGGTCGCCGCCAGATTGGCTTCCTCAATCCGTCCGGCGCGGTCGAAGCTGACGTACGCGATCGGCGCAAAATCGTAAAGATCGACAAAGCGCTGAATGGCGGCTTCCAGTTCGGTCTTTGGATTCCGGAACGCTGGTGCGCGCCTGGAACGAATGGGCGCGCCATTCTTCCTGACCGTCCCCAGCGTTCCGTTCGTCATTTTCGTGGCTGCTCGAATGGATTTGCGATTGCGTCGGACGGCACCATCCCGGTTTTGGCCATCACGCTTTGCCCGGTGCTTCTTATTTACGCGATGAGACGTCTTTCGTCTCGTTGCCTGTTTTAGTTTCATCGCTTTTCTTCGTTCCATCGATATCGACCAGCGTGAGAACGGCGCCGTCGATTTTGTTGTCGGTTGTGCGATACGGCCGGACCCGCAGCGAATACTTGCGGCCGCCTTTGTCGGTCACTTTGCGCTCGCGCGTGGCCAAGGTCTCGATCACTTCGCGCAAAATGGCTTCCAAATGGGGCACATCAATGTTTGGCCGCAGCTCGCTCAGAGGACGACCGATGTCGGTGGGCAAAATATTAAACGCGGCGCGTGCCGCAGGCGTTGCGCGTCGCACCGTCAACGAATTGTCCACCATCACGATCGGCATTTGAATGCTGGCCAACAGATTGTTCAGTTCGTTGGTCAGTTGCATCATCTCGAGATTTCGATTGCTCAGCTCTTCGTTCAACGTGGTCAGCTCTTCGTTGGTCGATTGCAATTCTTCCTTCGCCGTCTCGAGCTCTTCGTTGGTCGATTGCAGTTCTTCATTGCTCGACTCAATTTCTTCGTTGGCCGACTTCAGCTCTTCATTGGTCGCCTCCTGCTCTTCGATAATGCCTTGCAACGACTCTTTGGAAGCGGCCAATTCGCGGTGCAACTCAGTCACCTCACGTTTCGCTGCCGTTTTCCCCAGCGCCCGGGGCAATTTCTCCAGTTTCGCTCCCTTGGTCGTCTCATCAAAAATAACCAGGAACCACGATTTGCCGGACTCGGGGATTTTGAACGGGACAACCTGAATATTTATTTCGTAGCTTCTGCCGCTGAGCTTGACTTGCGCCCGCTCCTTTCGGGTGGGCTTGTTCGTTTTGATCGCGCGACGAATCGTGGCGCGCAGATCTGCCACCAGAGTGGGCCGCGCAAGCTGGAGAAGATTGAATGTCGCCGGACCCGGCGCGTGTTCGAGAAATAGGTCCGTGCGGCCGCGAAACTGTTGCACGTGCATGTCCTGATCGACTACCACCGCCGCCGGCGCGTAGGTGCCGAGCATGATGCGGTCGGCCACTTTTAAAAGGTCACCACCGAAGTTTGCGCCAGCAGCGGCTGTCGATCTGGCCCCGAAGTGCGCGAGTTCAAGGCCGCGCTGCGGGATGAGGTTCGCCATGCGCGGCGTCATCCCAGCTGCCTTCGCGTAAATTTTGTTTTTCTTGTCCACTAGTTTGAAAAGCTCATCGTACAAGCCCACCGATTCGGCTGGCCCGAGAATCAAATAGCCGTCGGCCTTCAGCGCGTAGTGAAACTGCGGGATGCAGCGCTTGTGCAATTCCGGGCTTAGATAAATGAGCACGTTGCGGCAACTGATCAGATCCAGCCGGGAGAAAGGCGGATCGGCTGTGATGTTTTGCCGCGCGAACGTGCAGATATCGCGAACGTTGCGATGAATTTGGTAAGTGCCATCCCGCTTCACGAAAAATCGTTTCAATCGCGCGGACGACACGTCTTTTTCGATTGCGCTCGAATAAATTCCCAGCCGCGCGTGTTCGATCACCGATTCGCTCAGATCGGTGCCGAAAATCTGGATGCGCATTTTGGAAGGACCCCTGCCGAGCGTTTCCAGAATGCAAATGGCGAGCGAATACACTTCTTCGCCGGTCGCGCAGCCCGGCACCCACGCGCGTAATTCAGGTTGTTGATCTTTTCTTTTGTTTTTGAGCAGCGCCGGCAGAAAACGTTTCTTTAACGCGCGGAACAGTGCCTCATCCCGAAAAAAGCGCGTCACGTTGATGAGCAGATCGTCAAAAAGCGCTTCGATCTCCTTTTTGTTGTCGCGCAGGAACCGCGCGTATTGACTGATCTTTTCGATCCGGTGCAGCGCCATTCGCCGTTGGATCCGCCGGATCAGCGTGCTTTCCTTGTAGGCGCTGAAATCGACACCCATTTGCTTCTTTAGCGACAGAAAGATGCGGCCCAGATCGTCCGCCTGGCGATAGGCGGCTTTCTCGATTTCCTCCGGATCGCTCAGTGGCCGCCGGATGTAGGGATGATTGGCGATGCGCTCGATTTCGCGCGCAATGTCGCGCGGCGTCAGAACAAGATCGACAAAGCCGGCACGGATGGCGCTCCGCGGCATCGCGTCGAACTTCGCGCTCTGTTGATTTTGGGCGAACGTCAAACCGCCAGCCGCTTTGATCGCGCGCAAACCAGCCGTGCCGTCGCTGCCGGTTCCGGAGAGCACGATCCCGATCGCACGCGACCCGTGTTCTTCAGCGAGCGACTCAAAAAAATGATCGATCGCGACGTTGAGTCTCTCTGTTCGGTGGACCAAAGTGAGCACGCCGTCCTTCGCAATTACACACTTGTTCGGTGGTTGGACGTAAACGGTGTTCGGTTTCGGCGTAGTCGTTCCCGCAACCTCTTTGACTGGCATTGCGGTCATTTTTCCGAGCAAATTGGGAAGCCGGCTGACGTGATGCGGATCGAGATGTTGCACGATCACAAAAGCCATACCTGTCCTCGGCGGCAAATTCTGCAACAGCTCCATGGCTGCTTCGAACCCGCCGGCCGAGCCGCCGATGCCCACAATCGGGCAACTCAAATTTTGCTTGGTTGATTTTGCTTGCGACGATTTTGTGCCACTCGTTTTCACTCGCGAGGAGGATGCTCTCGGCGTCGCTTTTCGCTTTGCGGCCATGGGCCGTTTTTACGTTAGCTTGAGGCTATGCATCACACAAGCTGCGATTCAGAACAGCGCGTGCGTCTGAGCGAAATCGAAGTCTTCAGCGCGAAATGTGGAATCTAACTGCTCTCGGATGTCGTTTCCTCACAAAGGAACGTTCACCGACCAATTGCGGCCACACGTTCTTCGATTAAATCACGCTCAACCTCCCAGTACCTCAGCGACGAAAGGAGGAGCCTGTCAGTTTCTTCAGCCTGCGCAAATTCATCGTCATTGATTGTTTCTAGCCGCGATGCTCTCCAACGTTTGCCCGATCTGCGTCTGGCCTTCGACATTCGTGAGCTCGTTTGCCTCAGTCGTGTCGCTCCCATCGACGATTCCCCCCTCGTGAGTCCTTTCCTGTTCAGGTAGTTCGCATCACAGTATGGGAGCGGTTGTGACAAATCGTTCGGCAGCTCGCGGTCGCGTTCTTCAAGTTGACCGAGCTGCCTTGGCTACGGACGAAGATGAAGCTTCGTCGAGGTAGTTTTTCAGCAATCAGGCAGCCGGCGCGGATGCGCTACGAAATGACGGCCGAGGCTTGATTGCCTGGCTCGGTGGACGCAGGCCGGCCAGATATTGCACGTCGAATGCGCGCAGAGCTGCTCGGACGGTAGAACCAATCCCAACGATCCCGTCCTCCACGCTTGCCCCAAGCAACGCAATCCAAAGATCGCCGCGAAAAAATAATCGAGGGCGGCGCACGGCCGACGGACTGCCGGGATGAGCCGTGCAATACAGCTCCATTTGTTCCATCGCCGCCGCTGCGTAGTCCATGATGAGGTGCCCACCCGGAATGTGACCATTATTTTTCTTCATTTGCGTCTAGAAACGCATGCCTCGGCGGAATTGGATGTGGTTTTTTTGCTCCGGCCGGAAGCGATGTATCTATTCAGCGCCAAAGGCGTGTTCTCATTGGCAGCCTGGGGCAATGCCCCAGGATCTTAGATCACACGTCACAAGGGTAATAATATACTTGACTCACCGCGAGAGCGGGGCGAATGGTTTACCCGTAAACACCAAAGGATACGGGGTATGGACTGGATAACGCCCGAGCATAGTCGCGCCGAAGTAAACGCTGCCGCCAAAGTTCTGTTAAGAAACGGCTCATTGTCTGAAGAGGATTTTTATTGGGCGCACGACATTGTAAACAACTGGCGATACGCCCATAATTATCCGCTGAATACGTTCAAGGTTACACTGCGGCTTTACGCGAAAAAAGCGTTTCCCGCAGCGATTGTCGCAGAACGACGAAAACGGCTCGAATCAATCCTATTTAAGTTGGAGCGAGAGCCGATGATGCGACTTACTCAAATGCAGGATATTGCTGGCTGTCGCGCAATCGTGGGTTCGACTTCGGGCGTGTATCGTTTAGTAGAAATTTACAAAAAGAGCAATCTCAAACACAAGCTTCACCACGTTAAGGACTACATTCGCAATCCGAAGGCTTCAGGTTATCGCGGTATCCATCTCATTTACGAATACAACAGCGATAAGATTGAGACGTGGAATGGCCTCAAAGTCGAATTACAGATCCGCTCACCGTTGCAGCATGTTTGGGCGACTGCCGTTGAAACCGTAGGAGCATTCACAAGACAGGCTCTCAAATCGAGCATGGGGCAAGCTGAATGGTTGCGTTTCTTCTCGCTTATGGGTTCGCATATCGCAAGAACCGAGAAGACCGCTCTTATACCAAACACACCGACTGACAATTCGCCGCTCAAAAAGGAATTAAAAGCGTCCGCGAAAGAATTAAAAGCGATTGCGCAACTTGAGGCATTTCAACAGAGCATCGGCGCAACAAAAGAACCAATCTTGAAAGCTGCTGGATATTATTTGTTAGAACTGAATACGTCTGCATCCTCACCCGGCTTGAGTATAACTGGCTATCGAAGCTCTGAGCTTGAAGCGGCAATGTTTGATTCGACGCGTGCTGAACAAAAACCTGATTTGAACGTGGTTCTTGTGTCTGTTAGCTCGCTGAAGACTCTACGTCGTGCCTATCCAAACTACTTCGCCGACACAGAGTCTTTTATTCGGGTTCTAAAGAACGCAATTGCCTAGCGATGCCGCTTATGCGTTTCGTGCTTTTTGCGGTCGTTCTTCCACGCTAGTTCCCGCTTCTGAATCTCAGCACGCGGGACCGATACAACATGCGCCGTGAACCGTTTGAAACGCTCGAACGGCGTTTCTTCTTTTTGTGGTTTCGGATGTTCCACCGTGGGGATAATAGTCGCTCCGTTTATGAATGGCAATCGTCAATGAACTCTCGGATTTCCTTATCGGTGCAACCACATTGTTTCAATGTACTCACCACATAAAGCTCATCGAGTTGGTTCTTGCGAGGCATCAAGACGCAATGAGTTCCTCCCTTTTTACGCCACAACTCCTGATAGTGGAGTTGCTCTTTGAAATGATAGCCAAGCTCGTGGAGCTTGTTAGCAAAGTGCCTCTTCGAGATCACGTTCTGGAACTCGACGAGTGTTTAACGGCATATCAAAATAAAGGCCGCTGCTGCGTCGTTCGGGAATTGGAGTTATTGCCCGCCAGCCCTGATCTTTAAGAAATCGATCTAAATCTCCTGTAGATAGCAATTCCTTGAAAAAACTGTTTACGCCCTCACGTATGCTCTCATAAAACTCTTGCGGAGTGTCCGCGTTCACGGTCAGTTTGAGTGAGTCACAAATTCCTACGAAGTGTCCACTTTTCCGATGCACGGCATATATCCACTTCAGTTTTCCGTCTATCTGAACTACGTAAGACATCGAGCGAAATAAGGTTTTACAAAGGTTTGACCGCGCGTGTCACGAAAAATGTCAATATTTCTTTTAGTCCTATCCTAACTCTTTGGCGCAGAAATGCTACCGTGGTCAGTCGGTTTCAAAACCGAGCTGATTTAGCAACCACGTTTCCGTCCACCACGATTCTGCCTTTTGTGGAAGGCCATCACCACCCGTCTTGCCGATAAGCTTGGCGTAGCGCAGACCTTTTCCGATCACTCCGGCCACGACTTTCACAAAGCGTCCGGCGTCATTGTCTTTGCGCTCGTTAAACCGAAACGATTGTTCGTCCAGATAGCGGAATAGATGAAAAGGCTCAACGCTTACGTATGTCCCCTTGATTCCGCGTTTCAGTAGCGACCAGAAGTTTTCAAGCCCGTTCGTGTGGACGTGCCCCTTCGCGTAACACTCGGCGTGATCGATTACGTTGTGAATGTATTCTTTTTCCAAACCGGAATACGAGCGAAGCGCATCAGTGTAAATCTCCGAGCCTTTAACGACTTCTTCCCTGATTTCTTTTTGCAGACCGGGACGGCGGACGTTTCGGACAACGCGCAGTTTCACGCGGGAAGTTCTTTCAGGCGAATTGCGCTCTAGTAATCCCATCACAGCAACTTTGCCCATCGATCTGCGGCTTTTGTGCAGAAGCTTCGCTTTCTTGTCCGCGTGCATGTTACGCGCCCGACCACCGATAAAAGTTTCGTCTGCTTCAACCCGACCGGAAAACCTCTCAATCGAGCCGTCTTGCATTGCTAGCCGGATGCGATGGAGCATGAACCACGCGCTTTTCTGCGTGATTCCAATATCCTTGGCTAGTTCATAGGAACTGATTCCGTTTTTGCAATTCGCTATCAGCCAGAAAGCGCATAGCCACTTGTCCAGAGCGATAGGAGAATCTTCTAAAACCGTCCCGACCTTTACGGAAAATTGCTGCTTTTCGTGCTTGGCTTTGCACTTCCAAATCTTGCGCGTGGACAAAAAGAAAACGTCTTTAGAACCACAACGGGGGCATTTGACAACGCCATCAGGCCAACGAATCGACTTCATAAAATCAAAGGCATGATCGTCGTTGGCGAAATACTTTATCGCTTCGTGAAGCGTCTGAGGAAACTCAACTTTGTCTGCTTTCATGCTGCCAATTTACCAGCATGGATAGGTGTGTCAAGTATATTATTACCGTCACAAGCGCTGAAAGCGCGCTTCACCGTACGGATGCATCGATCTGGTGCGGCGAATGAACCGCGCTTTCAGCGCTCGTGTGCTTTGGAACTAGGAATCCTGGGGCGTTGCCCCAGACTGGCGGTGACGGATGCGCCTTTGGCGCTAAAACAAATGGACAATCATGCCAGCTGGGTGAGCGTTCGTTCCTGCGACCGACCGGCGTAGTACTTAGAGGACAAATGGCCGATAGGATTTTGACTGATACAAGAATCCACCGCGCGCCCGATTGTGCGATCACTTGCAGGGAACATATATGTTTGATCGTGGCCTTGTCTCCGCCAATTGCATTGTCTAACGCGGATAAACTGGATGCGGTACGCCGGCTCGATCAATTTCGGCAGTGGGGTTCACTCGACGAGAAACGTTACTGTCTGGTTTGCGGCAAAATCATTACTGGCCAGCAAATCCAGATAGCGGGCGGAACACGCGGCAACGGACCGCTACGGCTCAGTTGTCCAACGGTGCGTTGTAACTCAATTCCGATGGATTGGGTACTGCCTACGGATGAAATCCTCGCCACGGTGGAGATGATGGTCGCCGAAGAACGCAAAGCTGCGGTACGGGCGGCGGCTAGTCGCAGCAATGGAGGGCGTGAGCGCGCCGATAGTGGACACAGCGGCATCGCATCGCAATTACGCAAGTTCGCATTGCATTTCAAGCGGGCTTCTTAACGCCTCTCCCCTCCAACTCCTGCGGGCCTTAGCCCTGGGCGGGTCCGCAGAGTCCGCCACCAGCCATAGCAGCGTTTGCTAATCGGCAGATGTGATCCCGTAGGATTTTACCCGATCACACAATCATCCAGCGCCCCGATTGTGCGTTTCGGTGCAACGAGCAGACTGCTGGTTGTTGCATTATGGTCGCCCATCTTAAACTCGACGATCGGCTCGCGGTCCTGCGTGCGGAAGATCGATTTAGAACTTGGCGCGCGCTCGACGACGAGCGTCTATGAATTGCGCTGTCCTACCGAAGGCTGCAACTCAAGGCCGCATCTGTGGATCTGCCCAGCGACGCCGCTGGTTTCTCACGTAGCTGAATCGGACTGGTGGCGTCCCGTCGGTAAAAAGCACGAACGCCGCGCGCTTGTCACGGCGCTGCGGGCATACGGTTAGCGCTTATGATCAACTCCACTCTTGATCAGCCGGGAGTAGCATCAGTGCCGGACGAGGTGCTAATGAAAGATATTTCGCGCCGGCGTCACGACGCTCTTACCGAGTTGTATGGCCGGCATAGCAAGAGACTGCGAGCGACGATTGATGGCGTTGTTCATCAAGAGGCCGAAGCGGATGATGTTTTGCAGGAAATTTTTCTCCAGGTTTGGGAGGAGGCGGGCCGTTATTCATCCAAAGCAGGCAAGCCGCTCGGATGGATGGTTACAATCGCCCGCCGCCGCGCGATCGACCGGCTGCGCCGCCGCCAGGCTTATTCTCGTGCACGAGAGCGCTATGAGAAGCGAGTGATGCAAGATTCACAAACTCCGCGTCGCGACGCGGCCGAAACATTAGTTTTGAATGATCTCCGCCATTTCTTGAAGAAAAACATCCGGGCGTTGCCTCAGTTTCAACGCGAGGCGGTCGAGTTGGCTTTCTTCAAGGGACTGAGCCACAGGGAAATTGCCGACGCCACACATGCTCCGCTTGGGACAGTGAAAACGCGACTGGAGCTTGGCCTGCAAAAACTAACTCATGCATTAAGACCGCTGCGGCACAAAGTCTGATCTGGGCGAGTTAATTTTGCCGTCTCATTAACACCCTGCTTCAGCAAGGTGTAAGTCGCATAAGAATTACTCATAACCGTTTATCCCCAGCCGGCGCTATACGGCCACGTAGGCAACGCGGCGATTAGCAACAGTAGCAGGATCAAAAACAGGATGAAGCGCATAGGTTAATTCTTTTTTTAAATCGCATCTCAAGCACCTCCTGGACGCAATTTGCGGCGTTGAAGAAACTCATTAGCCAAAGGCTCGCCCGGCAGATCACAACAATGACTACGGAGAGGGCGAAGTATTGACGTTTACTTCAGTTTTCTCCTGCTTGGTCTCAGTGGCTGGGGATGATGGATTTATCACCGTGGTGTTGCTCTCTTTTTTCTGCGCAGGTGGGTTTACCACTGTAGTATTACTTTCCTTTTTCTCAGCGGGCGGGTTCGTAACCGTTGTTTCCTTTTGCTCACAAGCCGCCAGCATCGCCAAGCTTGCGAGTAGGTAGATATATTTCTTCATATAAATCAATCGTATTTCAGCATCGCGAGCGATGTCTTTATGGTTGAAATTGGAGTACACAAAAAGGAGGCAAGCAGTTTTGAACCACCGCCTCCTCTTGCGACACCTATTCCGTTCAGATCGCGCCCAATAATGCCAGGATTATCAAGATCAAAAGAATTAAACCGAGTCCGCCGCTTGGATAATAGCCCCACCCGCGGCTGTACGGCCAGGCAGGCAACGCTCCAAGAAGCAAAAGAATGAGAATAATTAATAGAATTGTGCTCATAAGATCTCCTTAGCTCGCCATCAATCTCTTTCGTTTGTTTCTCCTAAGAGAAAGAACGTATTTCACAATGTCTTCGGATTTGTCAGGCTAAAGAACACGCGCTGCAGTCGACTGATCCGATTCTTTTTTGAGGAGGTGAAAAGATGCTACGTTGGGCCTTAATCTTTTTGATCATCGCGTTGGTGGCGGCGCTTTTTGGATTCACCGGCATTGCTGCTACGGCTGCGGGAATCGCCAAATTCCTGTTCTTCCTGTTCCTAGTGGTTTGCCTGGTCTTTCTTATTCTCGGCATATCGGCAGGCAGAAGGATCCCGTAAGACTCGTAATCCACAATTTGGATGCGCCGTGCCTAGGCGCGCACGGAAGTGGAAAGATGATCGCAGCAGGTCCGCTTCCGCTATCGCGGCATAACGACTCGAAATGTCTTAATGCACA
>WNFY01006103.1_pt1 | contig 10787 bp, 9 predicted proteins | sample 5400091 | NCBI WGS metagenome assembly WNFY01 (sample SAMN13153364, study PRJNA577476) | soil metagenome | isolation source: 60 cm soil or saprolite under grassland replicate 1 | place: USA:California | collected 2016-06-15
TTAGTTCCTCTCGCTAATACGGCAGAGACCAAACGGAGAGTAAAAGCTGCTCTTGGCTGTTGGCTCTTGGTTGTTGGCAAAATCCCATAGCTCCAACGTGCTCGTTGCTTCCTGACCTTCGCGAACTCCCTGGCTTTCTCTCCGTGACCTCTGAGGTTAAAATCTTTGCTTGACTCTGAAGGGAAAAGTTGCCCTCGTCACCGGTGCAACTCAGGGGATCGGTTTGGTCATCGCACGGGCTTTGGCGCGTGAGGGCTGCAATCTTGTAATCTGCGGCAGGGACGGCCAGCGCCTCCGGCGGGCCGCAACCGAGCTTTCACGTAATAAAATTCGTGTTCTCGCGCTGACCTGCGATGTCCGCGACGAGCAAAGCGTCTCAGATCTCTTCCAAGCACTGCGACAAAAATTTCGCCGGCTCGACATTCTCATCAACAACGCCGGCATCGCGCACCCCGATTTTCCAGTATCGAAACTCCCATCCGAAGCCTGGTCCGATGTCATCGCAACCAATCTCACCGGAATGTTCCTGGTCACAAAAGCCGCCCTTCCGCTGATGAAGCGCGGTTCAGTGATCGTGAACAATCTTTCCATCGCCGCCAAGCAGGTGTTTCCAGGCTCTTCCGCTTATAACGCCTCCAAGCACGGAGCGCTCGGGTTCACGAACACGCTGCGAGAGGAGTTGCGCGAGAAAGGCATTCGCGTGGTGGCGGTTCTGCCGGGCGCAACCGATACTGCGATCTGGAATACTCTGTGGCCCGGTGCTCCCCGGAACAAGATGATTCCCCCGGCTGTAATTGCGCACGCCCTGGTGGCCGCGTTGAAAGTGCCACCGCAGAGCACCGTCGAAGAAATCAGCATTCTTCCTTCCGCCGGACCATTATGAATTGACACTCGATGAAGCTCGCCGAATTCTCTATTGCATCCCGCCGTTGTGTCGAGTAAGGTTGCTGGAAACAGACCGCCGCCTGACGTGCCGCGGTCTTTGGGGCATGCATGCAGTACCGCAACACAACGTTGATTTCCTGCCTTTTACTAGTCCCCGTGTCTGTTTTCGCTCAGTCGCCCGCTCCCAGAGACGTGTACCCAGGAACTGGAGTGGTTCGGAGCTACCACGACGGTGGCATTCGAGATATCGGAGCAATCGGCACCAGAAAAATTGGTTGCAACCGCGGTTTCGGCAACTGGTACACCCTGGAACGCCAGATCGCGATGGGCAAAGACTATTCCAAGCAGATCGAATCAACCTCCAGATTGATCACAGATCCCATCATCAGCGAATACATCAACCGCATCGGCCAGAACCTGGTGCGCAACTCTGATTCCCAGGTTCCATTCACTATTAAGGTGATTGACTCGGACGACATCAATGCATTCGCGCTCCCTGGCGGATTTTTCTACGTCGATACCGGCCTGATTCTCGCTGCCGACAATGAGGCCGAACTGGCCGGAGTGATGGCGCATGAAATTGCTCACGTCGCCGCCTGTCATGTGGCGCGCGAACGCACCCGTGGCCAGCTCATGAATATCGCGTCAGTCTCAATGATGATGGTGGGTGGTCCGATCGGTTATGGCGTTTACGAAGCGGCCGGTCTCGCTATGCCAATGACCTTCTTGAAATTCTCGCGTGGATTCGAGTCGGAAGCGGATTTTCTGGGCGTGGAATATATGTACAAAGCGGGATACGATCCGCAGGCGTTCACCGCATTTTTTGAAAGAGTAAGAAATTTGGAGAAACGGAGGCAAAACCGGATAGCCAAGGCGTTCGAGACGCATCCGCAAACGCCTGATCGCATTACTAGGACCCAGAAAGAGATCAATACGCTGCTGCCGCCGCAGGTCGAATATAAAGTTGATACTTCGGATTTTCAGGACGTCAAGGCGCAACTCAATCGCCTTGAAAACCGTCGTAACGCCATTGAGAACCCGACGCGTCCAACCTTGCGGCGCAGACCTCAGCCCGAAGTTGAATCGAAACCAACTGGAGCTGACCGCGAACCCACGCTGACAAGCAAGTCAGAAAATCAGCACTGATAACTACGGCGCGAGCTTTCCTCCCGCGAGGTCCTTCACCAGTTCTAAGTCGGCGTCGAGGAAGTCGTACGACTGCAACTCCGAAGGTTGGGCCCAATACACTTCGCGAAAAATTCGATTTTCAAGCTCGCCAGAAAACGCCTTGACATCGTAAAAACGCAGCTCAATGGCATTGCCGTTGGGGTATTCGTGCCGGAAGCGTGTGACCTCATCGCCGATGTCGGCCTGAATTCCGAGTTCTTCGTCGAGTTCGCGCCGCAGAGCGTCGCGGGGCTGTTCGCCTTCCTCAATCTTGCCGCCGGGAAACTCCCATTTCAGCGGCATGACTTGGTGCCGTGTGCGCTGGCAAATCAACACTTTCCCGTTTTTCCAGATGAGGGCCGCGACTACGCGTTTCATGGAGGATTTGATAATTGTGTAATTCTGTAATTTGGTAATTGGAACCGCGACTGGCCTCGCGAAATTTTCCAATTACTCAATTGCACAATTACTCAATGTGCATACATCGTAATCCTTCCGCGTGTGGAAAACGCTCGGGATGGATAGCCGCAGCGAGCGCATGTAGACCGCGTACCAGAGTTGGCGCGGGCGTATTCAAGCATTCGTCGCGAATGCAATACACTTGCCTCTTTTGAACCGCGGGAATGTTCTCCCACTTCCGCGTGCGAATGATCTTTTCCAGCGGAACGCGATCGCCGGCGCCACACCAGGCTGCAATCAGCACGTCGGGCGCAGCGGATTCGGCTTCTGCGAATGAAGTTTGCGCACCAGGCTTTCCTACAAATTCCCCGCCGGCTGCCTCCACCAACTCCGCAACCCAATACTGAGAAGCAATCAGGGGCTTGCCCCACTCCTCGCAGAACACACGAGGCTTTGAAAGACTTTCGGTTTGACGGCGAATGGATTCGATCTGGTCTTGCATCCTCCGGATCGTCTCCTCCCCTTCGTCGCGCGCATCCATAATTCCGGCGATTGCCGCGACGTCGGCGTAAATATCATCCAGTGCCTTTGGCGCGAGTCCGAGGAACCTGGCGCCGGACTTCAGAATTTCAGCAACTGCCTTGTCCTGATAGGGGACCGCCGCGATGACAAGGTCGGGCCGGGCGTCCGTAATCTGTTTACTTTGTGCGGTCCAGGAGTCGGCCACGATCGCCACATTGGCATCCCTGATCTCTGGACAAACTTCGGCACAATACTTCGTGCAGGCGACTAAATTCTCGAGACGACCAAGATCTCGCAGGATGACGGTGGCGCTTGGCTGAAGCGAAACCACTCGGTGGGGAGCGTAAGACACCCTTGCATTCTAATTCGCAGCCTTGGCCCAGTAGAATAATCGCGTGTACTCGCCTCAAGTTCTCGATCATTTCGAGCACCCGCGCAACTCCGGTGTTTTAGATCACGCCGATGCCTCGGTGCAACTCGAGAATCCCGTCTGCGGGGACGTACTCAGACTGAGCGCCAGGATCGTCGAGGGAAGGATTTCTGAAATCAAATTCCTATCCCAAGGTTGCGTTCCGGCAATCGCGTGTGGATCGGCGTTAAGCGAACTCGTGTCCGGGAAGACGCTGGCACAAGCCAGCTCAATCAACAGGCAAGACTTGGAGCTACACCTTGGCGGGTTGCCTGAGGCTTCGGCGCATGCCAGCAAGCTGGCTCTGGATGCCCTAGGCCAGCTTATCGGGCGACTCAAGAGCCCAAGGGGACTCGATTGACCCGAGCTGTTAGCTGCATGGGTTAGCCTTGAATGACTACTTCACAGGCCGAGTCCCGTTCGGCCAGTAAATCGTCCACGCCCGTTCGCGTGCAACCTCCTCAAGATCGGGATTCGGATTCACCGCCACTGGAAAGCGCGCCAGCGTAAGCATTTCAGAGTCCCACCGCGAGTTGCCGAAGGCGACGTCGGGAACCCGTCCGATCTCTTTGAGGATTGCCTTGGGCTTTCCAGGGCCCGAGGGCACGCGAGTCAAACGGTCGGTGATGATGCCGTTCTCAACGGCGACTGCAGCCGCAAGAATTTTTCCTTGGGCAATGCCGACGTGCAGCATGGCTTCGCGGATTACCCACTCATTGGTTGAAGAAACGGCCCATACGTCGCAGCCTAGCTCCGTCAGGCGCGAGATCAGCTCTTTCATTTCGGGGAAAATTCGCGATACGAAATTCTCGGCAAAGAAAGTCCGCGCCAGCTGAAGCGCATCTGCCTCTCTTAGCCCTCGATTGATCGTGACCATCTCGCCGCACATGTCGTCTTCGCTAACTTTGCCGGCGCGGTAGTCGGCATATCGCGCACGCGCCCAGCGGACGACATCCTCCGAAACGACGCCGCGTTTCAGTTCCCAGTCGAAAAAGCCTTCGCCGGCATCTCCAGACCAAAGCGTGCCATCGCAGTCAAATACGGCCAGCTTGGGTGAGAGATTCAGTACTGACTCGATAAGCAGGAAAGGCTCTCCTCGATAGCGCTGAAACCCGAAGGCTAAAGCCCAGCGCCTAATCCTGATTGTAACGAAGCGTACTGTTCCGGGGTGTCAATGTTTGCGGAAACACAGGGATCGTTCACCGGAACATATAGGATTCGCTGCTGATTCGCGTGCTCGATGTCACGGGCGGTAGTTGTGGTGGGTGCTTTCAGGAACGCTTCGATCATCTCGCGTCCAATCAGAATGGGGTGGCCATGCTTGCCCTGAAACTCCGGCACGACTGACCACACGCTGTGATTACGGCCATTGAACTCCGCCATCAAACGCTGCAGAGTCTGTGATTGCGGAGGAGGGCGGTCCACTAGCGTGACCATAGCGTTGTCACGTCCCTGGTTTAAGACCTCACGTAGTCCGATTTGAAGTGAACTGAATTGGCCGAGGTCAGGGTTTGGATTCGGCGTCAGAAAGGCACCACAACCGTAGATCACAGGGCGGAGCGCTGCCTCATTCTTGCCTGCGACGACAATTACAAGATCACAGAATTCCGAGAGCGTGTTTATTGCTGCCGAGAGGAGCGTTCCGCCTGGCGCGTGAGACTCGATCGGAGGCCAGGACAGGAGCGCCTTGTCCGTACCCATGCGCGTTGATTCGCCCGCCGCAAGGATGACTCCAGCCATGCCCATACTTACTCCGGCACTTCGCCGTTTAGCAGCTTGCCGAGGCTGCACCATGAGCAGCGCACGCCGACGTAGAAGTGACCGAACAACGCGTACACGGCGCTAACGTGGTCAAATCGCATCTCGTAAATGAGCTTCTTGAACACCAGAGGATCGTCGGCGAACAGGTCTACGCCCCATTCCCAATCGTCAAAGCCAATCGAGCCGGTGATAATCTGCTTTACCTCTCCGGCATAGCGACGACCCACCAAGCCGTGCTCGTTCATTTGGCGTGCACGTTCCTCGATGGGCAGCGTGTACCAGTTCTTGTCTTCTCCGCGGCGCCGGTCCATGGGATAAAAGCACACGTAACGCGCTTTCGGGATCTCAGGAAACAAACGTGGGTGCATGGCTTCGCGTTGCCGCGAAAGCGTCTCTTTGATTGCCTGCTTCCACTCCTCCGAATGCGGCTCGACCCCTTGCTCGGTCAGTTCGCGGTAGGTCTTCAAGCTGGATTCGTACAGTCCCAATTCGATGATGGATAAATAAGAAGTCGTGGGCTCGAGATAATCGTTCAGTTTCAGTTTTGCCAGCTGCATCTCGGCGCGGTTCAATTCATCGAACGACGAGCGGAAGTGGACAAACATCAAGTCGCCCTTGTGACCCAGCAGTGAGTAAAGCGCTGATTGTCCCGACGCGTTCTGCTCCATCTTCCCCAGCAACCCGGCCGCTTCCTTCGCGATCGCAGCTTTGTGCGCGGGGCGAAGCTGCCGCCACGCCGACCAGCGGAATCGCATCATCTGGTGGAGGACACTGTAACCCTCGATGGTAAGAGGCACCGCCGGCACTTCGGCCGAAGCCGTCTCTGCGCGCATTGTGCGAGTGGCGGTCATGTCTCCGTCGATTCTAGTGAAAACATACCACGTGGGGGCAGAAATCCTCACCTGCAAGCTCAGGCCAACGCCTTGGACCATCAATCTCAACGAAAAACAGAAATTCCTCAGGAAACCCCCATGTTGAAGACAAGACTGCCGCCGCGATTTCGGCTGCAATTGGGCCATGCGGTTCCGACAAAACGTGGTGGCTTCCATGGCCGTTATTGGAACTGTGATCATGGGCACTACGCTTTGGGGACAGGCGCGCCCCGCTACCAATTCCTCCAGGGTGGCCGTTGCGGTCCGAGCGGAACGCCCTCCACGGCTGGACGGCACTTTGAACGACCCGATTTGGAGTACCGCACCAGTCCTGGCAGACTTTCGACAGCGAGAACCGCTGGAGACCCAGTCAGCCACCGAACAGACCGAGGTCCGCATTTTGTACGATTCCCGCCACATCTACTTCGGTATCTATTGCCATGATGCTGCCACGAAAGGGATCGTAGCTACGCAGTTGCGTCGAGACCTGTCGCAAGATCTGGATGACAACTTCGCCGTGGTCATCGACCCGACACTGAGCCATCGCAGCGGCTATGTCTTTGAGGTGAATCCGCTTGGAACGCAACGGGACGGGGAAATCATCGAAGAGCGAGCTCCACCGCAGGACGACTCCATTGTGGATTCCAGCTGGGATGGGCTGTGGAACTCGGCGGCAAAAATCACAGATGACGGCTGGACCGCAACCATCGACGTTCCGTTCAGCACCCTAAACTTCCGCGGCGGGTCCGACGTGACCTGGGGCATAAATTTCCGTCGCTTCATTCGGCGCAAGAACGAAGAGGACGAGTGGTCTGGCTACTATCGGGTTTTTGGTTTCTGGCGCGTCTCACAAGCCGGAACGCTTCAAGGGCTCAAGGGTGTTGAGAGCGGGCGTTTGCTGGTTATTAAGCCGTATGGGCTGCTGGGTGCGCAAAGCCTTACCGGCCAGCCCTGGAGCGCGCTGCACACCGGCGGCGTGGACGTGAAATATGGCCTCTCGAGCAATCTGATTGCTGTGGGAACCGTGAATACCGACTTTTCGGACGCCGATGTGGATCAGCAACAGTTCAATCTCACTCCCTTTCCCATTTTGATTCCTGAGAAGCGGCGCTTCTTCCTTGAGGATTCCGACGTCTTTGATTTCCTGCTCTGGAACCAGGACCTGTTGTTCTTTACCAGGCAGATCGGGATTGATCCCGTCAGCGGTCAACAAGTCCCAATTGACGTCGGCGGCAAGGTTGCCGGTCACGCAGCCGGACTTGATTTGGGCGTGATGGACGTGAGGACACGCGCCGAGGACTTCGCGCCCTACGCGAATTACACAGTTGCGCGGGTGAAGAAGCCGCTCACCCCAGGCTCATACATCGGATTCATAGCGACTGACAAGCAATCGGGAAATCCATTCGATCCTTACAACCGCTCCGGTGGTCTCGACGCCAAATTCGTGCTCTTCGGGAATCTCAATTTGCGTGGGTATTATGCGAAATCGTGGTCGCAAGGACTGGTAGGGGATAATGCCGCCTTTGGCGGAAGGCTAACTTACGCCAACAATTGGTTCAACATCTACGCCGGCCATGGTGTTACCGAGAAAAACTTCAACGCCGAGATGGGTTTCGTGACCCGGATTGATGATCAGCCAACCATTGTTCAAGTGAACTTCACGCCTCGCCCGCATGTTCTAGGCATCCGGGAATTAGATCTGGGCGGCTTCGTTAATCACGACCCCAATACCGCTGGCCAGCTTATCTATAAGGAGTGGGCCCCGGCCATTCGGGTACAGTTCAACAACAGTGCGGAAATCGATTCCCAACCGCAGGATGTCGTTTACCAGTACCTGGGAAAACCCTTGCACTTGTACAACAACATCTCTATTCCGGCAGGAGGATACCGGTTTACCGAACATCAGATTGCCTATACCTCGGCAGGGAACCGGCGTCTCACCTCTATCGGTTCGTATCAATGGGGCGATTACTACACAGGAACGCTGAAAAGCGCCACTCTGACCGCGCAGTATCGCCCGAATCCGCACCTCGCCCTGGGAGTGAACGACACACTCAACGTGTTCCGGCTTCCGCAAGGCAACTTCAATATCGAATTGGCCGGACTGCAGGTCAGCTATGCGTTTAACCGTTTTGTGAATCTCACTACATTTCTGCAAGCCGATACTGGCCAAACCCAGGCCGCCAGCGCCAACATCCGATTGCGCTATACCTTTCGTCCGGACAGCGATCTCTATTTCATCTATAACACCGGAACTCGATTTCAAAGTCTCGTGGCTGGGAATCCCATACCGGTACGTGAACAGAGGCTTGCACTCAAGGTGACTTATTCATGGTCGAGGTGACACGGTCTCAACGCGTATCCGGCGACTATAATGTCGCTGGAGAGAGCCGAATTGAATGCCGGATTCCGCATAGGCGAGTGGCTGGTTACTCCTTCCCTGCACCAGATTTCCCGCAACGGCACAAGCGCGCGCGTCGAACCCAAAGCCATGCGGGTGCTGGTTTATCTCGCCGAGCATCCGGGCGTCGTGAGCAAAGATCAGTTGATTTCCGCGGTGTGGCCAGACGTTTTTGTCTCCGATGACGTGTTGCCCGGTTGTATTTCGGCGTTGCGGAAGACACTCTGCGATGACGCTCGCCGCCCCAAGATCATCGAGACAATTCATAAGGGCGGTTATCGCCTGCTCGTGCCGGTGGAGCCCTTGAACGGAAACGGAGTTTCGCATACCGAAACCGCGAACAGCAGCGCTCCGTCGCGTCCGCGGAATCTCACAGTTCGGTTGGCAGTTGCGCTCGGCATCGTCGCGATAGCTGTCCTCCTGATTGCCGCCCTTGTATGGTCGCCCTCCCGGCAGCGATATGATTCGGTCGCGGTTCTCCCTTTTGCAGACGCCGCCAGCGATTCGGATACTCAATACTTGAGCGATGGAATTGCCGAGCAGGTGATCAACGATCTTTCCCAATTGAGTACGTTGCGGGTAATGGCGTGGACGTCTGTCTCGCGATACCGACAATCCCAAACCGACGTACGTGCGGCGGGACGCGAATTAGGCGTCAATGCAGTACTTACCGGGCGCCTGTCCCGCGACGGCGATCACGTTGTCTTGCAGACGGAATTGGTGGATGTGGCTCGAGGTTCCCAGCTTTGGGGCACTCGGTATGAGCGCAACATTTCCGAAGTTCCCGGGCTGCAGCAACGGCTGTCTCAAGACATCGCCTCGAATCTGCGTGTGCGCCTCACCGGAAGTGAACAGGAGAAAATTCAGCGCCGCTACAACGCCAATCCTGCGGCGTATGAGCTGTACTTAAAAGGTCGGTTCTTTTGGGGCAAGAGGACAAAGCAGGGACTCGATCAGGCCATCGACAACTTCCAACAAGCCATCCACGCCGATCCGAATTACGCTCTCGCTTATGCGGGCCTGGCCGACAGCTACGCGCTGCTCGACGATTGGGGAGAGAGTGCTCCCCGGGATTCATTCCCGAAGGCCCGGGCGGCGGCAGAAAAAGCTATTGCGCTCGATGACTCTCTTGCTGAAGCGCACGTCTCGTTGGCGATAGTGCGCGAGGCTTACGATTGGGATTGGGTAAGCGCTGAGCACGAGTTCAAACGTGCGATCGAATTGAATCCGAACTACGCAACCGCACACCAATGGTACGGCTTATATCTCGCGAGTCTCGGGCGATTTTCCGAAGCCGAAGCGGAAGTTCGGCGCGCCCAAAAGCTCGATCCGCTCTCGCCCATTGTGAATATGGCACTCCCGGAGGTTTTCACTTGGGAGAGCCGCTACGATGAAGCTATCGCCGAGTACAAGAAGATCATTGCCCTGGACGCTTCGTTTCCGGGAAGCTATGGCAATCTCGCGAATTTATACGAGAGAAAGCACATGTATTCGGAAGCTTTGGACACGATGCAGCCGTATCTCAGTTTGAAAGGGCAGCCAGATTTTTTAAGGGAACTCCGCAGAATCTATTCGGCTTCTGGTTACAACGCAGTGTTGCGTAAAGAGCTCGAAAAGGACCTGCAAAAGCGCACGCAGGGAAAATATACCAGCCCCGTCGGAATTGCAGCTTCATACGCCATGCTTGGAGATCAACAACATGCTTTTGAATGGCTGGAACGAGGATATGAGGAGCGTACCAGCGGCATGCAATATCTGGCAGTGGGCGCCGAATTTGACTCGATTCGCGCCAATCCCAAATTCCAGTATTGGCTTGGCGTTCTCGGGTTGCCGAGTCTCAAACGCCCAGCAACAGCGAACTCGTCTGCGGCTACGAAAGCAGCGACCTAGACCTAAAGAGCCAAACGTGTGATTCACGACGCTCCTGCTGTCAGCCGCCCTGGGGCCTGACCAAGATCGCAAAAGAATCTTCTAATGAACCAGCGGAAAGACACAATTCCTGGACACCGCGAGGCGGCGCCCCGGGTGTTTCCTCTGAACCGGACCTATTCTTACAAGACCACGCGGAGAAGTGGGCACCCGCCTGATCAAAATCATCGGACGCGCCAAGAAACTAGGAATGCGTAATGCACACGAGACGCTACACAGAAAAAACTATAATTCTGACATACCTTCAGTACTCCCCTTGTGGATTTCAAATCTTGTTACGATTTTGGAACACTCAATATCCCATGTCAACGCAATTTAGAAAGTTCCGCTTCTGTGCAAAGTAGAAAGTTCCGCTTTTGAAGCCGGAATGGGGGTGCGCGAGGGGCAAGGGATGGCGTTTGAATTCCTTGCCCCTCGCACAGCTCTATCGAAGCTCTCCCGC
>WNFY01007342.1_pt1 | contig 10781 bp, 7 predicted proteins | sample 5400091 | NCBI WGS metagenome assembly WNFY01 (sample SAMN13153364, study PRJNA577476) | soil metagenome | isolation source: 60 cm soil or saprolite under grassland replicate 1 | place: USA:California | collected 2016-06-15
TCTTCAGGCCTGCCAAAGCGACCCATGGGGATTTTATCGAGAATGCGCTGACGGATCTTCTCTGGTACTTCCTGAAGCATGTCAGTTTCGGTGAAGCCTGGGCAAACTGCGTTCACAGTAATGCCATGACGTGAGACTTCGAGCGCGATTGAATTCGTAAAGCCAATGATGCCTGCTTTGGTCGCGGCATAGTTCGATTGCCCGACGTTGCCGGCCATGGCCACAAATGAACTAATGTTCACGATCCTGCCAAACTTACGTTCTACCATGTAGGGGAGTACTAGCTTTGTACAGTTGAAGAGACTACCAAGGTTGACATTGACTACTTCGTCCCAGTGATCCTTGGTCATGTTTTTGAGTGTCTTGTCACGAGTAATGCCTGCATTGTTGACTAAAATATCGATCTGTCCAAAAGTCACGATGGTCTTCTTGACCATCTCAGCCACCTGTTCAAACTCGGTAACATTAGCCTGAACTATCAGAGCCTTTGGCCCAAGTTCCGTGATCTCATCCGCTAGTTCCCGGGCAGCATCCGCGCTCGTGATGTAATTGATGACGATGTTGGCACCTGTTGCCGCTAGTTCTTTGGCAATAGCTCGACCAATACCACGCCCCGCTCCAGTGACGATTGCTGTCTGGCCATCTAGTCGCTTACTCAATTGTCGATCTCCTTTCAATAGTTGCCAGGGCATGAACTACAATATTCAACTGCATACAATTCCTTACTTCTTTGTTTTCAATGTTGAGGCGTCTCAAAGCGGCGAGTTAAGCTGGTCCTCGAAGGCGATGAGACGCGCACCACGCTTGAAAGTCACGTATTGCTACAGCTATTGTACCATAACCATAATACGGTTCCGAAAGTCAATCCGGCTCCACTTTGCCAGTTACAAGCATAGCTCTCAAAAACGCACAGACTTTAGCAAACACTTGATTATTATCTACCCTACGGCGCGCCCTTCTCCGTCTCTGCGAGCGAGGCGTAGGTGTCGCGCAGTTCACGCTTGAGGATCTTCCCACTCGCATTCTTTGGGAGCTTGTCGACAATCACGACGTATTTAGGCGTCTTGTAGCCGGCGAGCCGCTCCCGGCAGAAAGCGATGAGTTCTTCTTCGGTGGCGGTTTGCCCTGTGCGAAGTATCACGGCGGCGACCGCCGCTTCGACCCACCGCTGGTGCGGCACGCCGAAGACCGCAACCTCGGCGACCGCGGGGTGGGCGTAGAAGGCCTCTTCCACCTCGCGGCTGGCCACGTTCTCCCCGCCGGACTTGATCATGTCTTTCTTGCGGTCAACCACGTAGAGGTAGCCCTCTTCGTCGATGACTCCGAGGTCACCGGAATGGAACCAGCCGTTCCGAAACGCCTCCGCAGTCTTCTCCGGGTCGTTCCAGTAGCCGAGCATGGTGTGCGGGCTACGGTGCACGATCTCGCCCTCTGTGCCTGGAGGGACGGGGCGGTCGTCGTTGTCGACGATGATCGTCTCGACGTTGACACCCGGCCGCCCGGCCGACCCGGGTTTGCGGGCCTGGTCCTCGGGTGCAAGCACGGTCGCCACAGGTGCCATCTCGGTCTGGCCGTAGAAGTTGAACAGCCGCACGTTGGGCAGCCGACGGCTCATCTCCTTGAGCACCTCCACCGGCATCACCGACGCGCCGTAGTAGCCCTTAGCAAGCGAGGACAGGTCGCGGGCGTCGAAGTCGGGGTGGCGCAGCAGCCCGATCCACACGGTTGGAGGGCAGAATAGCTTGGTCGCTCGCTCCTTCTCGATGGCGGCAAGGATCGCCGCGGGATCGGGGCCAGGCAGGATGATGTTGGTGGCGCCGAGATAGATGCCGGGGGTGAGGAAACAGTGCAGTTGGGCACAGTGGTACAACGGCATGGAGTGGATCTCGACGTCGTTGACGCTCATCTGCCCGTCGACGATGCAGCTGACGTACTGCGCGATCAGGCTGCGGCCGGACAGCATAGCGCCCTTCGGCCGAGTCTCGGTGCCGCTGGTGTAGAGCAACTGCAGCGGGTCGTCGTCGGCGAGCGTGACATCGGGGGCCGTGGTGTCAGGGTGCTCCATCCAGGTCTGCAGCGATTCCCAGCCGCCAGGGGTGCCGGTGCCGTGCTCGCCGATCACTCCACGCACCCGCACTGATCGTTCGGCGCCAGCGGCCTCGATCGCCAACTCGGCTGTTGTCAGCAGCGTGTCCTCGACGATCATCCCAGTTGTGCCAGCGTGGCCGAGGATGAAGGCGACTTCGGTGGGGCCCAACATGAAGTTGATTGGCACCGAGATCGCACCGAGCCGGGCGAGCGCGAAGTACGCGACGACGAAACTGTGGTTGTTGTGTGACAGCAGCGCTATGCGATCACCCTTTTGCACGCCGTGTTCGGTGAGCGCATTGGCCGTCCGGTTGACGAGCTTGTCGAGCTCGGCGTAGGTTTGCCGCAGTTGCCCGTAGACGATCGCGGTCTTGCTGGGGAAGCGGGCTGCGGTGCGCCACAGCAGGTCACCAATGCTGTGGCGGCGTGTGCGAGCGATGGTGGCAATGAGTGCGTTGTCGTACATGATACTGTTCTCATCCTTCGTTCTTTTCCCTTGTGAACATATACGTTTCGTTCTCACCTCGAGCATTGACGAGCTTTTCACTCGTCGCGCAATTAAAATTCTACTACGCTCCGGCGGCTTCTTCAAGTGCAGCCACTGCCTCAACTGTCGATCTCTCCCTGAAAGCCGGAGTGGGTCGATGCAGACCGATGGCACTCTACTCCGGCTGGCCATGTGGGTCCCCGGCCCCAGCGTCTTCGGGAACCTCGGCTGGCACGCTTGGCGGCCTGGTGGGAATCCTCCTGGTGAAGAAGAGTGCGAGTGCGGCCGCAAGCACAACGACAAATAGTGCTGCCCGCAGCGCAGCAAGACGCGCATCTGCGTTTATTTGCAACACCTCCTGGATGGTCGCCTCCGTGGCCCCATAGGCTTCAAGACCCATACGCACGGCAGTGTCGGAGACGAACGGCACGCCCGCGCCGAACGTGGTCTGCGCATCCGCCTTGAGGCTATCAGGAATGCTCGGATTAGCGAGTACGCCTTGCAGGACCAACGTGGTCAGCACCGAGATCATCACCGAGCCAACCAGGGCTGTGCCCAGCGAGGCACCGAGGTTCAACGCGGTGTTTTGCAGTCCGCCGACCTCGGGGCTTTCTTCGTCGGGAACCGCTGACACGGTCACGGCCCCAAGCTGCGATGCGAGCGCGCCGACCCCCAGGCCCATGATCAGGAGCGGGACGGTGACGACAGTGGCGGTCGCATCCGCGTCGAGCACAGCGATCAGCAGAACTGTCGCGGCCAGAAGCAGGAGAAGGCCTATGCGCACCACGCGCCGTGGTGACGCCTTTGGCCAGAGCCGTGGAACCGCGAGTGCCGAGACCAGCAGCGCGAGCGACAGCGGTATAATCCGGATCCCCGTCTCAATCGCCGATAGTTCGAGCACGACCGAGAGGAACAACGGGATTGTGAAAAAGATGCCAGCCTGGATAAAGAACTGGAAGAAGAACATCGTCAGTCCACTGACGAGTTGTCGATTCCTGAACATCGAAGGACGGACGAGCGGTTCCTTGCCCTCTCGCTCCAGGCGACCCTCCCAGGCGAACAACACCCACAGGATGAGCAGTCCAGCCAGGATCAGCCACGCCACCAGCGACACTCCGAAGAGCATCGGAGCGCCCTCCTTCGGCGTGACCCACCCCCAGACGCTCGAACGCAGCACTCCGAAGACAGCCAGCCCCAGTCCGAGGACGGAGAGGATGGAGCCGACGAAGTCGAGGCGGTGTTGCTCGGTCGATGGAGCATCCTGGATGCGGCGGGACAGTACGAGGATCACGAGGGCGATCACCACTTCTCCCACGAAGACGTATCGCCAGGATGCGTACGTCGTGAAAGCCCCACCGATCAGTGGTCCAAGGGCGACGGCTATCGCCCCGCCTGCCGCGATCATCCCATACGCGCTCGGGCGGCGTTGGGGCGCGAAGTTGACAGCGACCAAGGCCACGACGGCGGGCATGATCAGCGCGGCGCCAATGCCTTCCAGGAACGACCATCCGAGTATCAGGACGCCGAGGTTCGGCGCCAGAGCTGTTGTGAGCGATCCGGCTGCGTAGATCACACAGCCAATAGAGAAAGCGCGTCGACGTCCGATAATGGCCCCGATTTTGCCGCCGGTGAGCATCAGGGTCGCCATCACGAGCGTGTAGAGCGTGATAGCGGTCTGGATCCCGGTAACCGTCGTGCCGACGTCTTTCGCGACCGTCGCAATCGACACGTTCATGACTGAACTGTCCAGGGTCATGAGGAACTGGGCTGAAGCGAGTGTCAACAGGACGAGTCCCGTGCCTTTGGCGGCAATCTCCTCTGGCTTCTGTTGTGTAACCATGACTTGTTCTACCTTTCCTGATTTTCTGTAGTATCTTTATGACATATGGTCAGTATACCGTATGTTTATAAACCACTGCGAGGAAACACAAAAAGGGAAAAAAGAAGGAGACAATCATGTTGCGTAACGTTTGCCGCCTCGCCAGGACTACACAACAGGATGGATATGTCTTTGCCGGACGCTGATGAGAAGGCGGCACAGCTTTATCCTCAATAAGGAGAGTACTTTCATGACAACTCATCTTCAAGTGAACGATCAATTTCCCGATATCGCTTTGCCGGATCACCAGAACGAACTGAGGCGGCTCTCACACTTCACGAAACCCGGCCTCCTCGATCAACACCTGGGATTCCTGGATGGCGCTCCGCTCATTCTCGTCTTTTTTCGCGGGTTCTTCTGCCCACGTGATCAGCAGCAAATGCGACAATTGGTCGCGTTTCAGCACGAACTGGCGGTAAATTATGGAAAGCTCGTGGCCGTGAGTGCGGACCCACCACTTGTCCAGGCGGCGTTTCGCGCTGGGCTGGGAGCGCAGTGGACCTTCTTGTCCGACGAGCAGCGTACCGTCATCAAGCTGATCAATATTCTTGATGAGACGGAGGGCGAATATGCCTACCGCGCGCAACCGTTCACGTTTGTGCTGCGCCCCGACTTGCGCATTCATGCTATCTATAACGGCTGGTACTTCGTCGGTCGTCCCACCAATGAGGAACTGCGGCACGACCTGCGCGCAATTATGGAAACGCGTTCTGATTACCGTTACGAGGCATATGACACGCCGGAGGTGCGGCAGATTCGCATTCCCCAGCAAGAGTGGGCCGGTGGTGCGCCGCCATTAGGCGCGAGCGGCTTGCCGGTGGCGCGGGGAGTAGTACGCTGGTTCGATCTCAATGCGGGCATTGGCATGATCGCACGGGAGGGCTCCGGTGACGATGTCTTCTTTCACTTTACCGCGCTTCCTGGCCAGGGCTATCGCACCATCAGGCCTGGTACCCCGGTGAAGTTTGAGATCGTTGAGGGCAAGACTGGCCCCACTGCTCGTAATGTTCAGGAGATATAGGGACAGGATCACAGAGAATCTGGCTTCTGTGACGACACATCCTTCTTCCTGTCCCGGAAGTGCTGGAGGAGTTCCTGCTTCGTCGCGGGAAAGACTGGTTCCTCTGCGAGCTGGCGTAACATGCCGATAGTAAGTCGTACCTGTTCAATATAGGTGGTGCAGCCAGGACACTCCGCGATATGCTGTTCAAGCCGCTTGCGCGTCTCTGGAAGCAGGGCGTTCTCCAGGTACTCGGTGACCAGTTCCACGACTTCCTGGCAGGTAAGCGCATCATCGATCGTCATGTTCGGCCTATTCTTCCTCAAAGGACCAATAGTCTTTGTATGCAACATGGCCCATCGGCCTATCACGGCAAGCTCAATAACGGTGAGATACTGTTTGTACTCACGGCAAAGTGAATATGACCTATGTTGTCTTCCTTAGCCTGCCATCGGCGGGCATACAAGGTGCGGTGACGTTCATGAAAACGCTCCGATAGTGCGGGACGTGGAACATTTTGCCTGTCAGCACATCGCGCTTACCAATCGCAAGAATGCGAAAGGCGCCTACAGCCAGCAGAGCACCAAGGGAAGGAGCAACCCAGTAGAGCCAGTGAGCCTGCCAGAGCGAGGATACCAGGGCAGGCCCAAAGCTTCGTGCTGGATTCAGACTGGTACCGGAGATGGGCGCTTCAAGCCACACCATCACCGCCACCAGAATCCAGACCATGAGCGGCGTCCAACGCATGAGACGATGGCTACTCACAAACAGGAAAATGGAGAGCACCAGCACGAAGGTCAGGCTCACCTCTGCCAGAAAGACAATCCAGAGGGGATAGGCTGCTCCGGGTACTGTCGTTCCATACCCTACACTGGCAGCATGTTCTCTCCAGACAAGAACCAGCAGCAGCGAACCCAGGATCGCACCAAGCAACTGACCAAACATGTACCCTCCCAGATCAAAATGATGCATCTTCCCTTGCATCCAGAATGCTAGCGATACGACAGGATTGATATGACCACCACTGAGCTTCCCGAGGGGCGAAATGGCGACGAGTGCCCCACATCCCGCAAACAAGAGACCCGCGATGAGTCGACGAGTACTTGTATCGGGGAGGATTTGAGCCAGTGGTGAGCCTGTGCCAAAAACGAAGACAACTGCGCTCACGCCTGCAAAGACAAGAAATGCTGTTCCGAGCAGTTCTGCTCCATATTCAGGCCAGTGAAGTCGTTTCCACCAAACTCGATCACGCATTACTCTCTCCCTTCTTCTTTTTCAAGCACGCTTGAGACTTCATCAGTAGTGATAGTATGGCTTAAGGTGCCCAACTCTGGCAATTGTTACTCCGCTTGCGAGATGGCCCAGGCTGCATTCACGAGGCCGATGTGACTGAAGGCCTGCGGGAAGTTGCCCAGCAACTCGTTACTAGCTGGATCTACCTCCTCGGCGAGCAAGCCGACGTCATTCGCATAGGCAATCGCATGTTCGAAGGTCGCCCTGGCTTGCTCGACCTCCCCGGCCAGCGCTTGCGCCTGGGCAAGCCAGAACGTGCAGAGCAGGAAGGTCCCTTCTTCACCGGCCAGTCCATCGGATGCGCGGTAGCGGTAGACCAGTCCATGCTCATCGGTGAGCCGCTCAGCGATCGCGTCTATGGTGGATCGCATGTGTGGGTCGGTGGCGGGCAAGAACCCCATAATCGGCATCATCAGCGTGGAGGCATCCAGGTCATCGGAGCCAAACGCCTGGGCGAACGCTCCAGCTTTCTCGCTCCATCCATGCTTGAGGATGGCGTCGCGGATCTGCTCACGTGTCGCTGTCCAGCTATCAATCCTGTCATGCGCATGCAATAGATCGGCAATCTTGATAGCGCGGTCAAGTGCTACCCAACACATGAGCTTTGAGTAAAGGAAATCTCTCGGGTCTCCACGCACCTCCCAGATGCCCTGGTCGTGCTCCTGCCAACGTGCTGCCGCGGCGTCGGCAACCTCGACCAGGAAGTTGCGCGTGACCTCGTCGAGTCCACTGAGCTGGTCTTGCAGGAGGTGGGCCGCATCGAGGAGCTCCCCGTAGACGTCGAGTTGGCGCTGATTCCAGGCACCATTGCCGATCCGCACCGGTCGGCTGGCACGCCATCCAGTCAGGTGATTGAGCGAGCGTTCGCTCAGATCGCGCTCGCCACCGACTCCGAACATAATCTGAAGATCAACACCTCGCCGGATCTGGGTAGCTACCGCACCAGCCATCCAGGAGAAGAACCAGTATGCCTCATCAGGGCAAGCAGCGACCCAAAGTGCTTCCAGCGTTAGGGAGGCGTCACGAATCCAGGTGTAACGGTAATCCCAGTTGCGCTCTCCCCCTATGGACTCGGGCAAGGAGGTAGTAGGCGCGGCGACGAGTGCTCCCGTGGGACGGAACATGAGTGCCTGCAGCACACGGCCACTGTGCTGGACCAGGTCCCGCCACGGTCCCGCATATCGCTGATGCAGGTCCGACCAGGTACGCCATCCCTCAATGGTGTCATGCAGGGAGTCGGTGATCTCCGCCTGAGCATACACCTCTGGAGTTTTCTCCCAGCTAGCCCGATGCTGTAGTGCGAAGCTCGCCTGCTCACCTGCCTGGAGGGTGAAGCGAGCGCGTGCAATCGAGCCTTCTATAGACAACACTACCGGTGAGGAGAGTACCAGGACATCTGCGCCACCACGGGCGACAATGCCTCCCTGAATTGGTCTCAGCAGGGGGAAGATGAGGCCGTATTCGAAGCGGGGCGCATACTCAAGCTCTAGCTCCACCGTGCCGCTCTGGCACGATACAGAGCGGAGCACTATTCCAGGGGAGTCGACGCCCAGTTCGTGTCCGCGCTCATTGCGCCCGATAGCCATCGCGTCGACCAGCACTGCGCTGCCTGTTGGGGTGCGGAAGGTCGTCTCAAGTACCATCGTCTCCTCAATGTAGCGGCGGCTTACTTCAGTAGCATCAACCGTGTAGATGGACCAGTGTCCCGCTTGCTCGTCCAGCAGTCGGGCAAAGACCGACGGCCCATCGAAGCGGGGAAAGCACAGCCAGTCAACGGAACCCGCGCGGCTGACCAGCGCGGCTGAGCGACAGTCTGACAGTAGAGCATAATCGGCAATTGGCAAGTTACTCATGATCTCTCTCCTTCGCATTTCATAGGTATCTCATACATCTTGTTTGCATGCTCGGGCTCGTCATTGTAGGAATGCTCAACACAAAGCGGTCTACCTACCCTCGGTCTGCTCAAGCAACTTCGCCACAACGGCAGTCCAACCCGTCTGATGGCTGGCACCGACGCCTCGACCTGTATCGCCGTGGAAGTACTCGTAGAATAACGGGTAGTCGCGCCAGTGCGGGTCGGTCTGAAAGGTCTCGTTCGTGCCGAAGACCGGGCGGCGTCCGTCCTCTCCACGCATAAAGATGTGCGTGAGCCGGCACGAGAGCTGATCGGCGATCTGGTGGAGCGTCAGCTTCTGGCCCGAACCAGTGGGGCACTCCACTAAGAAATCGTCGCCATAGTAGTGGTAGAACTTCTGAAGTGTTTCGATGAGCAGGAAGTTGATCGGAAACCAGATGGGCCCACGCCAGTTGGAATTCCCACCGAAGAGTCCAGTGCTTGACTCACCCGGCTCGTACCGGACGATGTAGTCCATGCCATGCGCACTATAGTCATAGGGATGTTCCGCGTGGTACTTGCTGATCGCACGGATACCGTAGTCACTCAGAAACTCTTCAGGGTCGAGCATCCGTTTGAGCAGGCGCTTCATGCGATGCCCACGCACCAGTGCCAGCAGGCGGCGTTCCTCCATCCCCGGCTCGTGCCAGCGTGATACCAAACTTGCCAGTTGTGGGCGATGCTCGAGGAACCATTCCAGGCGCGCCTTGAACTCGGGCAGCATATCAAGCAGTTCAGGCTCAATCGTCTCCACTGCTAGGAGGGGGATAAACCCAACCAGCGAACGGACTCTCAGTGGAACATGCGAGTCATCTGGCATATGCAGCACGTCGTAGAAGAACTGGTCTTCTTCGTCCCATAGCGAAATGCCCTCGCCCGCGATGTTGTTGAGCGCGTCAGCAATATAGAGGAAGTGCTCGAAAAACTTGGTGGCGACATCCTCATAGGTGTGATTCTCGCGGGCTAATTCCAGGGCGATCCTGAGCATATTCAAGCAGTACATCCCCATCCAGGCGGTGCCATCGGATTGTTCCAGGTGACCACCAGTCGGTAAGGGTGCGCTGCGGTCGAAGAGTAACTGGCCGTTGGGATGCATGTACCACTCACGCAGGAGCAGGATGAGCTGCTTCTTGGCGAAATCGGGATCGACCAGGGCCAATGGGATACAGTGGAATGCCAGGTCCCACGCTGCGTACCAGGGATATTCCCAGGTATCGGGCATGGAGAGGATGTCAGAGGTGTTGAGATGCCGCCATTCATTGTTGCGCCCAAGCATGTGCGAGTCTGGCGGTGGTGGGCCGGCCGGGTCGCCATGCAGCCACATATCCACGTCGTAGTAGTAGAACTGCTTGCTCCACAGCAGTAGCGTACAAGCGCAGTATGACCGTCTCAGTCTCACCAGGAGCAACGACAAAGGTGTAGTGTGCCGCGGCTTTCGTGCCGACACCTTCTAGGTTCACAGTCCTTGAGGCACCGTGCACCACAGCGTCGTTAATGCCATCCTTGACAAAAGGGGTACGGTTCGGCACACCCCATAGCTGCTGTGCGTTGCTCTCGTTCTCGGTGAAGAGCAACTGCGGCTCCTTCTCGCCATGCTGGCACGCAAGCCAGTACTCACCCAGTGTGGCATGGGTAGCATGAACGAGGTGCTGTCTCTCCATCCCAGTTTGCGTTGAGAGTGTCTCTACTGCCCGTAATTCCGGGCGACGGTTTCCCTCGTCGTGCTCATCCCCCCAAGCCCAGGTATTGCGGAACCAGAGCGTAGGGAGCACATGCAGCGGCGCTGCTTCTGGACCGCGATTTGCAGCAGTAATGCGGATGAGTATATCCTGTGGATCGACTTTGGCATACTCGACCGTGACATCGAAGTAGCGATCATCCGTAAAAACGCCTGTGTCGATCAGTTCGTATTCAGGTTCGCCTCGCCCGCGACGGCGATTCTCCGCCGCCAGTTCAGCGTAAGGGAAGGCGCGCTGCGGATACTTGTACAGGGCCTTCATATACGAATGGGTCGGAGTACTGTCAAGAAAGTAGTAGTACTCCTTCACATCCTCCCCGTGATTGCCTTCTGGACCGGTCAGGCCGAAGAGCCGCTCCTTGAGAATCGGGTCGGCCTCATTCCACAGGCTGAGCGCGAAGC
>WNFY01016077.1_pt1 | contig 10781 bp, 10 predicted proteins | sample 5400091 | NCBI WGS metagenome assembly WNFY01 (sample SAMN13153364, study PRJNA577476) | soil metagenome | isolation source: 60 cm soil or saprolite under grassland replicate 1 | place: USA:California | collected 2016-06-15
GCCCGAGCAGGGGAGGGTTCCAGGCCACCGACACCGTGGCCGCACCCGGGAAACCGGGGCTCGGCCGCCTGACCCTCGACCTCCACGTTGGCGTCGGCCAGATCCTCGTCACCAGCGGACCGTAGGAGACCCACAATGCGCGCCAGCGATGCCCTGCAACGTCACGACTTCGACCCGATCGCCTTCATCTTCGGACTGCTGTTCACCGGCTCCGGGATCCTCGTCATGATCGGGAGGTTCGATATCTTCAACCACGCCCGCTGGCTGTGGCCCGGCCTGCTCGTCCTGCTCGGCATCGCCGTGCTGGTGGGTGCGCGCGGCGGCTCGCGGGGAAGGGGCCGGGCGCTCGACGGGTCGGCGGCCGCGGCCGGGCCGGTCCCGGAGGTCCCTGACCTGGACTCGATCGAGCCGCCGGTCGGCCCGGAGGCGTTCCGCCTCCCCGGCTGGCCACCCCGAGGCAGCCCGCAGCCCAGGGCCACCGGCTCCGACACCGACGTCCTGGAGCCCGTGGAACCCTCCGACCAGGACAAGGAGGACACCGAGGTCATCGGCGGCGTCGACCCGGAGGCAGAGACGCAGGTGCTGCGTGAGCGGCGGCCACCGGAGCCGCCGGCTTCCGGTTGACCGGACCGGCCGCGGCCCCGGGGACGCCCTCCTGCGTACCATCGAGGCGGAAATGTTGCCCGGCCTGTGAGGCCCGCCATGGACGGCTACGACAGCGCCACCTACGGCGACCGCATCGCCGACATCTACGACTCCAGCGTCGAGCTGCCGGCCGACACCGGCGAGGCGGCGGCCTTCCTCGCCGAGCTCGCCGGGTCCGGCCCGGTGCTGGAGCTAACGCGGTCGAATGTGGCGTGGCCGATCTGGACACTCACCGCAGCGACCTCCGTGCGTCATAGCGCCGGGAAGCTATCGCCTGCCGGCTTCTGGAGACAGTCAAATTCGCCGTACCGGGCGGCGGAGATCAGTCCGGCTGTGGTTGGGTGAGGAGCTGGTGGACGATCCAGGCGGGGGAGGCGAGGGTCTCGCCGACGGCTTCGAAGAGGTCGTCGAGGGTGGCGTAGCGCAGCTCGGAGGCGGCGCGGGCCAGGGAGCCGTCCTCGAGGGTGCGGTCCAGGTCCCTGCCCGCCTCGCGCAGGGCCCAGCCGACGGCCTTCCTGCCGGCGTCGATGGCGAGCTGGCGGCGCTGGTCGGTGAACCACTGGCGCACCTTGAGCTGGGCCTGCGGGGTCTTCACGAACTCCAGCCAGTCCCTCGACGGGCCGGCGTCAGCGGACGCGGCGGTCAGGACCTCGACCACGTCCCCGTCGGAGAGCGCGTTCGCCAGCGGCACGAGCTGGCCGTTGACGCGCGCGCCCACGCAGCGGTGCCCCGTGTCGGTGCCGAGGGCGTAGGCGAAGTCGACCGGGGTGGAGCCCGCGGGCAGCGTGATGGCGTCTCCCTTGGGAGAGAACAGCACGATCTCGTGGTCGCTCAGGTCGTAGCGCAACGACTCGAGGAACTGACCCGGGTCGGGCGCGTCCTGCTGCCAGTCGACCAGGCGGCGGAGCCATTCGAGGTCGTCGGGTCGCCCGACCGCCGCCGTGCCCTCCCACTTGCCGTTGCGACCGGCGTCGTCCCGCAGGCGGGCGACGATCCCGTGCTCCGCCTCGCGGTGCATCGCCTCGGTGCGGATCAGCACCTGGAGCAGCTCGTCGTGGGGGCCGATCACGGTGGTGTGCAGCGACTGGTAGAGGTTGAACTTGGGCATCGCGATGAAGTCCTTGAAGCGCCCGAGCACCGGCTTCCAGCGCCCGTGCAGCGCGCCCATGGCCACGTAACACGAGGGCGCGTCGCCGTCGACCACGATCAGCAGGCGGGCCACGTCGTAGAAGTCGGTGGTGCCGCCGCCCCGCTCCTGCACGCTGTGGTGGACCGAGAACAGGTGCTTGGGCCGGGCGCTCATGGTGGCCTTGACGCCGGCCTCGCGCAGGGCCGGCTCGACCTCGCCGATGACCTCCCGGAGGTAGGCCTCGACCTGGGCGGCGCGCTCGCGGAACAGCAGCGTGGTGGCCCCGTAGGCGGCCGGCTCCAGGGTGACGAAGGCGAGGTCCTCGAGCTCGCGCTTGAACACCTGGATGCCGAGCCGGTCCGCCAGCGGCACCAGCACGTCCAAGGTGGCCCTGGCGATGCGCTCCTGCTTGTGGGGCGGCTGGAACCCGAGCGTACGCATGTTGTGGACCCGGTCGGCCAGCTTGATCACCAGCACGCGGAGGTCCCGCGCCATCGCCAGGATCATCTTGCGGATCGTCTCCGCCTCAGCGGCCTCCCCGAAGCGCAGCTCGTCGAGCTTGGTGACGCCGTCGACCAGGTGCGCCACCTCCTCGCCGAACTCCTCGCGCGCCAGCTCCAGCGTGTAGGCGGTGTCCTCCACGGTGTCGTGGAGCAGGGCGGCGACCAGCGTGGTGGTGTCGACGCCGAGGTCCGCCAGGATGGCGGCGACCGCGAGCGGGTGGGTGATGAACGGCTCGCCGCTGTGCCGCCGCGTGCCACCAGATCGCGCAGGCGACGGCCCCGTGGGTTCCTGGCCAGTGAACCGGCGTCGGCGCTCACGGCCACCTCCAAGCTCAGGCCGGCGCGCCGGCGTCAGACTCCCGGGAGCTTCTATCGTAAGGAGCCGCGCAAATCGGAAGCCCGGAGGCTCTCCTCCCGGTGGACCACCTCGGCCAGCGCGCGGATGAACGCCGGCTGGGTGTTGGGCAGCTCGACGCGGTGGAAGGCGATGCCCGCTTCGTCGGCCTCCTCGCGGGCGGCGACGTCCAGGTCGTAGAGGATCTCGAGGTGGTCGGCGAGGAACTGCACCGGCACCACGAGCACCGCCTCGTGGCCGGCCTCGCGCAGGCCGGGGAGCAGCTCCTTCAGGTCGGGCCGCAGCCATTCCTCGGGCGTGTGACCGGCGCTCTGGTAGGCGAACCGCCAGCGCTCAGGGTCCAGGCCGACCCGCTTGGCGATGGCCTCGGCGGTGTCGGTGAGCTGGACCACGTAGCCGGGCTCGCGGTCGACCACGGACTTGGGCAGGCTGTGGGCGGTGAGCAGCACCGGCACGTGGCGCCCGCCGTCCGGCAGGGCGGCCAGGGCCTGGGTGGTCCGCTCGGCCAGCGACTCCAGGAACTCGGGCAGCAGGTGCCAGGCACCGGCCACGCTGACCCGCCCGTTCGGTCCGAGGCCCGCGGCGGCCTCCGCCAGGGTCCGGTCGTAGCGGCCCATGATGATCGAGGAGTACTGCGGCGAGAGCACGATCCCGAGCACCTGCTCGACGCCGGCGCCGGCCAGCCGCCGGACCGCGCCGGGGATGCCCGGCTCCGAGTGGAGCATGCCGGCCTCGACCAGGTAGCGGCCGGGCCCGCCGGTGGCGTCGAGGAGCTGCTGGAGGGCGGCGGCCTGCTCCCTGGTGATGCGGATCAGCGGCGACCAGCCGACCAGCTCGTAGCGGCGCACGAACTCGGCGAGCAGCTCGGGGCTCGGCTCCCTGCCACCGCGCACGCTGCGCAGGTACGCCGGCATCTCGTCGACGTTCGACGGCGAGCCGTAGGTCATCAGCAGCACCCCGATGGGGCGCCGCCCAGGCTGGCGCGGCGCGGCGCTGGTGGTCATGCGCGTACCTCCGCCCGTTGCCGGGCTGTCTCCTCGTGGACGAAGTCGACCAGCCGGCGCAGGTGATCGGACGGGCTGTCGGGGAGCACGCCGTGGCCGAGATTGAAGATGTGGCCCGCACGGCCGCCTGCCGCGGCCAGCACCTCGCCGGCCTGCTCCCGCACGACCTCCATCGGGGCGAGCAGGACCGCCGGGTCGAGGTTGCCCTGGATGCCCTTGCCGGGCCCGATGCGTTGCCAGGCCTCGTCCAGGGGCACACGCCAGTCGACGCTGACCAGGTCGCTGCCAGCCGCCGCCATCTGCTCCAGCAGGCCAACCGTGCCGGTTCCGAAATGGATGGTGGGCACGCCCTCCTGGCGGACCGCCGCGAAGATCCGCTGGGTGTGCGGCAGCACGTGGCGCTGGTACTCGCGCCGGCCGAGGTCGCCCATCCAGGAATCGAAGAGCTGCACCACCTGGACGCCGGCGGCAACCTGCGCGCGCAGGTAGCGGATGGTGACCTCGGTGAGCGTCTCCATCAGCCGGTGCCACAGAGCCGGGTCGCCGTACAGCAGGCTCTTGGCGCGGGCGTGGTCGCGCGAGGGCCGCCCCTCGATCAGGTAGGACGCCACCGTGTAGGGCGCGCCGGCGAAGCCGATCAGCGCCGCCTTGCCGCCGAGCTCTGAGCGCAGCAGCCGGATGGTCTCGAACAGCTCTGGGGTGGCCGAGGAGGCCTCGACGATCCGCAGCGCGTCGACCGCCGCGCGGTCGCGGACCGGCGCGTGCACGATCGGGCCGACGCCCGGGTCGATCGAGAAGGGCACGCCCATGCCGTACAACGGCAGCATGATGTCGGCGTACAGCACCGCGCCGTCGACCCCGAGCAGGCAGCGGCCGGCCTGGCGCATGAACCACACCGGGGTGCAGTCGGCGGGTTGCCGCCGGCACGCGGCCAGCAGCCGCTCCGCCGGCGCCATCGCCGGCGGGTTCCTCTCCTGATCGCTCACCTGGACCGCCACGCTCCTCTGCTCCCACCGCTGCCACCTGGGCCGGGTCCAGGGTATGAGAAGCTCCGGGGGTCAGCCACTCGCGATGCGGACGCAGCAGTGGCCGGGCCACTCCCCTGGGCCCTCGGCGCGCAGCTCGCCGGCCCCGATGGCCGGCAGCAGGCCCGTCACCAGGGCGTGGTTCATCGCGCAGGTCAGCTCGCGGTGGCTGGCCGCCAGCTCGTGGAAGGGGCAGTTGCGCAGCTCGAGACCGTGATCCTCGCGGACGGGATCGTAGCCCAGCTCCTCCAGGGCGGTCTCCGCCAGGTCCAGCGAGCGGGGGTCGCAGCGGCGCAGGTGCTCGCGCAGGCCGTCACCCAGCTCGGCGCCGACCAGCAGGGCCACCCGCCGGGCGGCCTCGGCGGGCTGCTCGTCCGGGGTCTTCTGCTCCAGCGCCGTGGCCAGGATGGTGGAGGCCAGCGTGTAGCGGGTGGTCGGCACCGACACCACCAGGTGCCGCTCGGCGGCGCGGTACAGCTTGGCGGGCCGACCGGCGCCGCGCCCGCTGCGGCCGCTCAGCCGCCGGTACTCGACCGTGAGCAGGCCGATCGAGGCCATGCGGTCCAGGTGGAACGCTGCCAGGTTGCGGGAGACCTCGACGACCCGCGCCGCCTCGTCCCTGCCGACAGCCCCGCCGCTCGAGCGGATGTAGTGGTACAGGCGCCAGCGGACCGGGTCCAGCAGCAGCGAGATCGCGGCGACCTCTTCGACGTTTCGCATGACCTCCAACCCCCGCCCGATTATGGCAGAGGCGGCAGCCGGCGACGTCGCGTGGCCGACCGGCCGGGGACGGGGCCCGCGCGAACGGGTCCCGTCCCCGGGTCGGGCTGGTCAGGCGGTGGTGACCTCCAAGTGCTGGCTGGTGCCCGTGCTCGCGGCGACCAGGATCTCCTGCCCGCGGTTGGTGTGCCGCACGGTGAAGTGCACCTGCCTGCCGTTGAGCGTCACGGAGCGGACCTTGGCGCTGTCCGGGAGCGTCTGCCCGACGACCAGGTCCGCGCCGACCTTCGCCAGCACGGTGGCGGTGAACAGGTTGCCCGAATGGGTGGCCGTCACGTCGACCGATCCCTTGCCGACCAGGATGTTCGAGCCGGCGATGTTGGTCTGGCCCTCCGGCACCTGCGGGACCACCTCGAGCCGGCCGAAGCCGAGGTCGGGGCGGACGCCCAGCCACTGGTGCACGACCGCCCAGGCGGTGCCGTAATTGCCCCATGCCTGCATGAACATCGAGCGGCACGTCCAGCAGCGGTCGATGTTGGCGCCCTGGTCCGGCGACGGGAAGATCTCCGGCATCGCTCCGGGCTGCTCGTCCGGCGTCCCGCCCGTGGCCGGCTCGTTGAACATCGTCTCGGCCAGCGCGTGGGTGTAGCGCTGCTGCTGGCCCGGGCCGAGGCGGCCGTAGTTGCCCTCGCCGACCGACTGGATCGAGGTCGTCAGGCCGAAGACGACCTTCTCGCCCTGGCCGTTGGCTCCGCCGCCGCAGCCCGTGTGGAACAGCCCGGGATTGAGCGGGTGCTCGCCGCTGAAGCAGTCGTTCTCCCGCCCCGCCAGTGCGGTGCTCCCGTGGTCGAACGGCGCCAGGCCGGGCACCGTCTGCCCGTTGACGTGCAGCTCCGCTTCCATGGGCGTCTGGCCGATCCAGTGCTTCTGGAAGGACTGCTGGTTGCCCGGGTCGTTCAGGGAGTCGGCGTACTGCTGCGCGGCGTCGAACCACCAGGTGCCGTCGAAGGCCTGCTGCAGCTTGCGGGCCAGGTTCATCGTCCACGCGAAGGTGGCGCCGTCGTGCTTGGAGCGGGCCATGTCCGCCAGGTCGTAGAGGCCACGGATGAAGTAGACGGTGTTGTCCAGCTTCTCGGGGCCCATCCCGGTGCGCTCGACGTTGCCGAGCCCCTCGGGCCAGCCGTCGTGGTCGGCGTCCAGGCTGCGCACGACGTAGCGCAGGTTGCGGACCGAGAAGTCGTACATCTCGTCGCGGAAGTGGTTGTCCCCTGTCCACCGCCAGATCAGCGCCACGGTGCTCGGGAACTTGACGGTCTCGTCGGTGTTGAAGTCGTAGGCGATGCTGCCGTCGGGGTTGGTGTGGCGCGAGTCGTGCCCGAACCAGATGGAACCGTCGGACACCGCCTCGTGCGCCACCACGCCCGAGCGGTCGTTGAGGATGTCGGAGATGTCGCGCAGGGCGCGGAGATGCCCCTCGATGGCCGCGAACTGGCCGACCGAGACCGAGGCGAACGCGGTGTACTCCGCGTCAGTGCCGAAGATCCAGGGGTAGTCGGGGAAGCCGGCACCGATCCAGGTCGCTTCGGGCACGGTGCCAAGCGGCGCGGGGAACTGCTTGCCCTGATCGGTCCAGCGGACCTGGAGGTCGTTGGCGGTCTTGGTGAGGTCGGCGATGTTCTGCTTGCCCCAGTCGATCGAGTCCTGCACCAGTGGGTCGCCCGGCAGCGAGAGCTTGGTCATCTGCGAGAGCCGCTCGCGGGAGGCCACCTTGGCGGCGAACTGCGCGTCAGGATCCTGGAGCGTCCCGGTCAGCTCCTGCTGCGCGGACGCCAGGCCCTTGTCCGAGCCCGCGACCGCCAGCCACACGGTCTTGGAGCCACCGGCCGGGAGCGAGAGCGTGTAGGTCAGCTCGCCACCGGTGCCGCGCCCGAACGGGCCGTCGTCGCACTGCGACGGCTTGGGGTCGGCGGGCGCGCCCGGCTCGGTCCCGGTGCAGCGGTGGCCCGGCTGCGGGCCCCAGAACTGGTCGCCGATCGTGCCCGAGTCGGGCTTCATCGCGGTGCCCACCAGCGCCGCGTAATGGTGCTCTGGAGCTCCGGGCAGCGCGCCATCGTCGGTGAACCTGAGGTTCTGACCGTCGAAGCTGCCCGTGTCGGGGAGGTTGTCGCTGGCGTTGGGGGTGACGCCCGTGAACCCCCACGGGTACTGCCCCATCAGCTCGGAGTGGGCGTCCACCGTGAGCTTGGCGGTTCGCGCCGCCCCCGGGTTGGTGATCGTGAGACCGAACAGGGCCCCGCGGCGCCCGTCGGGCACGAAATCGGTGCGCTCGAGCTGCAGGCCCGCGGTGTCCGGCAGATCGAAGCGCGTGAAGCCCCACCCGCTCGAGAACCTCGTCGCGGGTCCGACCCACTGGTCGTCGAGCCCGAACCAAACTCCGTCGACGAGCTTCAGCGGCGGCGCCCACACGCCGCCCATCTCGCCGGTGATGTGCCAGCCGTTGGCGTAGAACCGCCCGTCCTCGAAGCCGATCGAATGGGCTCGCGTTCCGGCCGCGACCTCGCGTCGGTCCGCGAGCCGGTCAGTGGTCGACAGGGTCGTGAGCTGGCCGGCGCTGGCGGCCGGGCTTCCATGAGCGGCCGGGGTGACCATGGCCAGCAGAGCAACGAGCGCGACTAGGGGGAACAACCTGCGACGAGTCATGTGACCCCTCCCGGGAGGTGGGCCAGACCGAACAGGCAGGCTCGGCCTCCGCTTCGGGGGACAGAACGGGTCGGCGTGCTCGTGCGCGGCGGCCGTGCCGGCTTAGCGCCCTTGCCCAGATCCGAGGCAAAGCAAACCGGATCGAACAAATGAATAGGATCAGCCGGGACTGTCCGATTGCGGTCGATCGCCGCTGTCCACCGGGCGCACGCAACCTCGGTCTGCTGCCCGCACGGTTGGAGTATTAGGATCACGCCGGACGGCCAGCCGCCGGATGGCGGCGGCAGAGACGACCGACCGAAGGACGCGTGACCGCTCATGACCTCACCAGGTTCCACACCCTCCGCCTCCAGGCTCGCCTCCTACCTCGGCAGCCTCGGGGTCCAGGCGCCGCAGGACCGGCTCAGCCTCGAGACCGTCGCCTACGCGGCCTTGCTCGACGTGGTCTCGGCGGTCGCGCCCGAGGTCACCGCCTCGATCGAGGCCGAGCTGGCCGACCAGCGCTCCCACCTCAAGCTGATCGCCAGCGAGAACTACGCCTCGCCGGCGGTGCTGCTGGCGATGGGCAACTGGCTCAGCGACAAGTACGCCGAGGGCTCTCCCTTCCATCGCTTCTATGCCGGCTGCGAGAACGTCGACGCCATCGAGAGCCGTGGCGACGAGCTCGCCAAGGCGCTGTTCGGCAGCGACCACGCCTACCTCCAGCCGCACAGCGGGATCGACGCCAACCTCGTGGCCTTCTGGACGATCCTCACCGACCGGGTCGAGGGTCCCGCGCTGGAGCGGCTCGGCCGCAAGGACCTGCTCTCCCTCTCCGAGGAGGAGTGGGCCGGGCTGCGGCGTGACTTCGGCAACCAGCGGGTGCTCGGCATGGCACTGGACGCCGGCGGCCACCTGACCCACGGCTTCCGCCCCAACATCTCGGGCAAGCTGTTCGACCTGGCTCACTACTCGGTCGACCCCGAGACCAACCGCATCGACTACGACCAGGTGCGGGAGCGCGCGCGCGAGGTCCGTCCGCTGATCCTGCTCGCCGGGTACAGCTCCTACCCGCGCAAGATCAACTTCCGCGTCTTCCGTGAGATCGCCGACGAGGTCGGCGCCACCTTCATGGTCGACATGGCGCACTTCGCCGGGCTGGTGGCCGGCAAGGTCTTCACCGGCGACTTCGACCCGGTGCGGCACGCGCACATCGTCACCACCACCACGCACAAGACCCTGCGGGGGCCGCGCGGCGGCATGGTGCTGTGCGAGGAGCGGCTCGGCCCCACGGTGGACCGCGGCTGCCCGCTGGTGCTGGGCGGTCCGCTGCCGCACGTCATGGCCGCCAAGGCGGTCGCCTTGACCGAGGCGTCACGCCCCGAGTTCGCGGCCTACTCCCGCCAGGTGGTCGACAACGCGGCGACCCTGGCCGAGGCGCTCCAGTCGGAGGGCGCGACCGTGGTCACCGGCGGCACCGACAACCACCTCCTGCTGATTGACGCGCGCCCGTTCGGCCTCAGCGGCCGGCAGGCCGAGTCGGCGCTGCGCGAGGCCGGGGTCACCGTCAACCGCAACGTGATCCCCTACGACCCCAACGGCGCCTGGTACACCAGCGGGGTGCGGGTGGGCACGCCGGCGGCGACCACGCTCGGCATGGGTCCGGCGGAGATGCGCGAGATCGCCTCGATCATGTACGGCGTGCTGAGCGTGACCGAGGCGGACCCGTCGTCGAAGGCTCGCTTCCAGCTCCCCGAGGCGGTCAAAGACGGCGCCCAAAAGCGCGTCGCCGACCTGCTGGCGGCGCATCCGCTGTACCCGCAGATCAGGCTTTGAGCTGCCGGTCCTCCCGATCCACCGGGGCGCTCCTCCGTGAGTCCCCGGGGACCTCCGGAGGCTCCAGGCTGGCGCAGGCCTTGCCGAGCAGCTCGCAGAGAGTCTCGAGCTGCTCGGCGTCGAGCCGCTCGACCAGCGCCTCCGGTGGGCGGCGCGCGATCTCCATCAGCTTGCCGCGCAGGGCCTGACCGGTCGGGGTCAGGGCGACCAGCTTGACCCGCCGGTCGCTCGGGTCCGGCTGCCTGGTCACCAGGCCCCGGGCCTCGAGGCGGTCGACCATGCCGGTCACGTTGGAGCTGTGGCACTGCATCACGTCGGCCAGTGAGCCGATCGGCGCGCCGCCCTCCTTGGGCAGCTCAGCCAGCAGCCAGACCTGCTGGGTGGTCAGGTCATGGGGTCGCAGGTACGCGCCGTTGGCGCGGATCCGTTCCTTGTTCAGCCGGATGATGGAAGCCATGACCTCTGCAGCCAACTGCTGCTTGGTCCTTGCCTGGCCCGGCACCGATCTCACCTCGGGACTTCGTGGAGGGGGTCGCGGTGCCACGTCAACAACTCATGAGTAGAAAGTTGATACCTCAGATATTGAGGGCTATCATAACTGCTGTGTGAGCCAACCGGGCTCTCCCTCGAGACCTCGAGGAGGTGGTCGCACCATGGTGCTCCTGCACTATCACGTCGTCCCGGGACTCGGCGACGACACTCGTCCCCGTCCAGAGGCGACCGCCGTCCGGGGCGATCAGGTGGCTCCAGCCGATTGCGATGACCTCGCCCTCACGGCTACCCTCGCCGACACCGCCATCCCATCGTCCCCGGTCGACACCGTCCGCGCCGCCTGACCGCCAACCCTCCCTCGGTCTCCGTCGCGCTCGAGCCGAGGGAGTTGCT
>WNFY01006111.1_pt1 | contig 10780 bp, 10 predicted proteins | sample 5400091 | NCBI WGS metagenome assembly WNFY01 (sample SAMN13153364, study PRJNA577476) | soil metagenome | isolation source: 60 cm soil or saprolite under grassland replicate 1 | place: USA:California | collected 2016-06-15
AAGCTGCGCCAACCTAACGGGACGCTTTGATAAAGCAGGATCAGGCCAAGCAGTAAAATGAAACTGCCGATTGCCAGATAAATCGTAATTTTCCACGCTGCCGCGACTCGATTTCCGCTGCCCCAAATTCCAACCAATAAAAATGTGGGGATGAGAGCGAGCTCGTGAAACGCGTAGAAGAAAAACAAATCGATTGACGCAAACGCGCCGATTGCGCCGCCGGAAATGAACAAGAGACAGGCATAGAATGCATTTTCATATCTCTCGATAGTCCCGGCGAACCAGACTGCAGCCAGCGTGACGATCGTAGCAAGCAGCACCATTATCAGACTCAAGCCGTCGATGCCCGTCGTGAAGCTCAGTCGCCATTCGGGAGATATCGTAAACGAAGTGACGTGTTGAAAGCCGTGTTCACCGTCTCCAAAAGTCGCAAGGACATACAGCGCCGCGGCAAGCGTCAAAACCGACGCGGTTAATGCCGTTTTGCGGGCAGGCGCGCCGACCATGATTAAGATGGCCGCGATTATGGGACAGAAAATGATAAAAAGAACCATTAGCGGAAAATGGCGAAGTAGATGACAGCGACGACCCCGAGACCAAACAGGAACACGTAAGCTTGCAGATTTCCCGCTTGAAACAGCCGCAAGAGAGCGCCGATGCCCCAGGCTCCGCGACTGCTTCCGCCAACGGCGGCAGCGTCGATGATCCATCGATCAACGAAGGCTGACACGTGTGCGAGGAGTTCCTGCGTCCAGTGAATCAGCGATCTGTAAAACTCGTCGAAATAAAACTTGTGGCGCAATAGCTCCAGATCCACCGGTTCATTAGCCCGGTTGCGGTAAAGAGCAATCGCCAGTCCACTTCCCGCAACCAACGCGGCGATCGCAAGCGCCGGAACAAAGATGGCAACTTCCCTTTCGACTGGCAGCGTGAGGAAGCTTCGCGCGAAAAATGCAAATCCTCCGAGCGTGGCGAAGAGCGCGAGCACGATTAACGGCACAGTCATTACCAGTGGTGATTCGTGGCTTTCACGGGCGATGGCGCTCCGGGCGTTTCCGAAGAAAACGATGACGAGCATGCGGATGACGTAGAACGCCGTGAGGAATGCGGTAAACAGTGCGACTGCGAAGATCGCTGTGTTACGTTCGTAGGCGAGCGCAAGGATTGCGTCTTTGCTGAAAAATCCGCTGAACGGCGGGCACCCGATCAACGCGAGCGCCCCCACGACGAAACTAGCAAATGTGATCGGAAGTTTCCGGGAAAGCCCTCCCATGTTCCAAATGTTCTGTTCGTGATGAAGCATCACAATAACTGAGCCGGCGCCTAGAAAGAGGAGCGCTTTGAAGAACGCATGGGTAAACAGGTGAAACATGGCTGCATCATTCGAGGCGAGACCTACTGCCATCACCATGTAACCAAGTTGTGAGAGCGTGGAGTAGGCCAGAATGCGCTTGATATCGTCCTGCTGCGTTGCGATTAGCGCAGCCATCACTGCGGTGATTGTGCCGATCCACGCGACGACCAGAAGCGCGGTCGGCGAACCTTGAATAACGAACGCGACACGAACCAGCATGTAAACACCGGCCGCGACCATCGTCGCAGCGTGAATCAACGCAGAAACTGGCGTTGGACCTTCCATCGCGTCCGGCAACCAGACGTGAAGCGGAAACTGGGCGGACTTTCCAACCGCACCGCAGAAAATCAATAGGGCGGCGATTGTCAGAAATAACGGATGACCCGCTATTGTCGACATCCGCGGCGCGATCTCAGCGAAAACAAGAGAGCCGGTCGCCATCCAAACCATCAGGATTCCAATCATGAATCCGAAATCGCCAATGCGCGTTGTGATGAATGCTTTGTTGGCCGCATCCGCAGCCGCGTCGCGATAAAACCAGTGGCCGATCAAAACGTAAGAGGTAAAGCCGACCAATTCCCAAAAAATAAAGAGCATCACGAAATTGTTTGCGAAGACGATACCGAGCATCGCGAACATGAAGAGCGACAGCGCCGCGAAATAGCGGGACTTGCCTTCGTCATCTCGCATGTAACCCAGCGAGTAGATGTGAATGACCCCGCCAACGCCCGAGACCAGAAGCGCCATGGTCCTGCTCAACTGGTCCAGTGTCAGGCCGAGCGGAACGTGGAAGACGCCGCTGATATCAATCCATGTGAACTCAGCCGCGGCGACAGTTCGATGTGCAAAGATCAGACAACTGCAAATAAAACTTACAAGCACCGCGGCGATTGAGATCGAACTGCTCAACGTTCTCCATCGAAGCGTAAACAACGTGATTACAGTCGCGCTAACCAGCGGCGCGAGCAAAATGAGCCACGGAAACATTAGGTTCATCGGATGCGCGGGCTCAAAATTTCAAGCTGCTGATGTCTCTGACGCTGGTTGTCTGCCTTATGCGAAACAGAGCGACGAGAATGGCAAGGCCCACCGCGACTTCGGCGGCTGCGACGGTGATGACGAAAAAAACGAAAACCTGTGCGTTGTAATTGGGCAGCCCATCTGGACCGACACGGAATCGCGAAAAGGCAACGAGCGACAAGTTTGCCGCATTAAGCATCAACTCCAATGACATGAGAATGATGATGAGATTGCGCCGGACCATCACTCCGGCGAAACCAATTGAAAAAAGAATCCCGCTTACGAGGAGATAATCACCAAGTGTAGTCATTCTATCGAGGCTCACGCTTGCTTAAAAGGACGACGCCAATCGTGGCCACCAGCACGAGAACACCGACGATTTGCAACGGAAGATTGTAATTGCGAAAAAGCAGCGCACCGATGTTCCGCACATCGTCAATCGTCGATGCCGAGAGCGCCGGGAAAGTCCGTCGCGCGGCTTCAAAGTGCCTGATCGTAAAAACAACCTGAATGAGCAGAATGAGCGCCACTCCCACGCCGCCCGCGGCGGCGAGCCAATTGATTCGATGCCGTTCTTCGGCCTGCAGATTAAGAAGCATGATAATAAAAAGGAAAAGCACCATTACTGCGCCGGCGTAAACCAGAACCTGAATGATCCCGACAAAGTACGCGTCGAGCGACACGAACAATGCCGAGAGTCCCAGAAACGAAACGACCAGGCTGAGGGCACTGGCAACCGGATTGCGATTGAGAACAACCGCTGCGCCAAAGATCAGCGTCATCAGCGCAAAAATCCAGAAGAGGAATGGAGACATCGGTTATTGGAGTGATGGAGTAGTGGAGTAATGGAGTAATGAAGTTGCGCTTCTTGCCAACACTCCATTACTCCAACAGTCCATTACTCCAACGCGGCTCATTTCTTCTCATTCCACTTCAACACCACGCCATGGATAACCCCGCCGATTTCGAGCAGCTTTTCTTTGTGATGCACCATTTCCCCGCGCGTGAAGCCGGTGATGGCATAATCTTTACGCAGAAAAATCGCCTGCTCGGGGCAAACCTCCTCGCACATCCCGCAGAAAATGCAGCGGATCATGTCGATATCGAATTGCTCCGGATATTTTTCGACTTTGGCGAAGGTGTCTGTAGACGGGATTTCGCCAGGAATAATCTTAATCGCGCGTGGCGGACAAATGAATTCGCAGAGCTGACACGCGACGCAGCGGACGCGGCCATCTTCATCTCTCACTAATGCAGGTGCACCTCGGTAGTGATCGGGCAGCATGCTGTCCGGTTTTTCCTCCGGATATTCCATGGTGACCTTGGTGCGTCCGAACAGCATGTTTTTGAAATGCTTAAACGTGATGGCGAGACCGGCGACGATAGCGGGCAGATACAATCGCTCGCGCCAGTTCAATCTCGGTCGTGGAACAGTGACGGCCATGGATCCTCAGCGGTGTTGTACAGGGTTAAATCGATTCGAAGATCAACAATGGCTCCTGGGATCGCTTTTGCATCCAAATTCGATGCCCGCTCATTGGTGTATACTGTCCGCGGCGGAACGCGATTATTCTCAGGCGATCGGATTGCGCCACCTAAGGCCCCGGAAGCGGGCAAAGTCGGCATCGGTGGAAGCCAGAATGGAGTTGTGTTCCACAGCTAGCGCCGCCAGGTGCGCGTCGGAGACGAGGTTACCTGTAGCGTTGCCAGCTCGCAGCATCTGCTGGAACAAACTCCAATGTTGCTCGGTTGGTGTGAGAATACGGATGCAGGGCTGCTCGAGCCAGCTTTGGACGCGCTCGATGCTCTCTCTCAGGGTAAGCGGCCGTTTGTGTAATCGGACGTTAGTGACAATGCGAACGAAAGCCGTGAGTACAGGCCAGCACAGCGCCACCGGATCGGGGCTGCTTAGCTGTTTATCCCACCGCTTCCGCGCAGCGTGGTGGTGCTCCGAGAAACTGTCCTCCGCGTACAGCAGAATATTCGCGTCAACTAGAATCACGAATGGTCTTCTCCCTCAATTCGGGCAAGCAGTTCGCTGATGTTAACATAGCTAAAGCCCTGTCGAAGTCCGAGCGGGCGCGCCTTGGTCCGATATGGTCTAGCAGGCGGCGGCTTCAACACTTCATCCAAGCCCACGCGTAAGGCGGCGTTAATGACCTCCTTGAGCGGCTTGTGAAGCTTAGCGGCGCCTTTTTTCGCTTTGGTCGCGACATCTGGATCGAGCGTCAAGGTAGTTCTCATTCGGTCATCATGATGTTTGATGATAAGATCTCAATATGTATCACTTCCCCGGGGGCACAGATTTTAGCGGATGAGAGCTAAAAGTGCCGCGACGAGGAAAATGTTTACCAACGCGATTTCGAAGAAAAAGAGCCAACCAAGCCGCATCAGCTGGTCCCAGCGGAAACGCGGCAGCGTCCAGCGGACCCACATGAAAATGAAAATCATGATGGCGACTTTTCCGAAAAACACTGCGATGTTGATCAGGCCGAAGATCCATCCGTGCGAGCCATCGGGAATCCCGGGGAAATGCCAGCCCCCGAAAAACAATGTGACGATGATAGCCGACCCGGTGATCATCGCGGCATATTCGCCGAGGAAATACAAGGCGAACTTCATTGAGCTGTACTCGATGTTGTAACCGCCGGCCAGCTCCTGTTCAGCTTCCGGCAAATCGAATGGCAGCCGATTTGTCTCTGCAAAAATTGCGATCAAAAAGACGAGGAAGGAAATGATCATGGGAATTGCGAGCAGCCATTTCCATGGGTTCATCCAATCGCCGACAAAAGGCGCGATGAACCAGCCGTGCTCAATCTGGTAACGCACCACACTGGTCAGGCGTAAATTTCCAACCAGGAGAAAAACCGGGATGACCGCGAGCCCGAGCGAAAGTTCGTACGAAAGCATTTGCGCACTGGAACGGATTCCGCCGAGGAACGGATATTTTGAATTCGACGCCCAACCGCCAATGACGATTCCGTAAACGCCCAGCGAGGCAATGGCGAACACGAAGAGAATTCCTATGTTCACATCTGCGATGACCATCGGTACACCGAAGAGGGTGCTCCCGAATGGAACCACCGCGAAGGTAATGATGGAAGGCATCACAGCCAGGCACGGCGCCAGCCAGTAATAAAACGTGTTTGCGCTGCGCGGCGTGAAATCTTCTTTCAGCAGCAATTTGAACATGTCCGCGATGGGTTGGAACAGACCGGCTGGGCCCACGCGATTCGGTCCCAGCCGATCTTGAATAAACGCGCTGACGCGTCGCTCGGCGTAAACCGCGTAGGAAACCATCGGCAGAATTACAACGAAGAGAACGCCGACGATTTTCAAGAGCGAGATGAGGATGAAAGAGAAATCCATTGCGAATTGGACTCCTACTGTGTTGCAACAGCTGCGGATTTACAACGGCGTAACACAGGCATCCTGCCTGTTGCGTCGAGCGGGCATCTTGCCTGCTCGAAACGGCAGGCTGGGAAGCCTGCCTGACAGTCTGAGTTACGCCCTCGGCCGGACGTCACGGCGCGCTGCTTGGATCGCAATTGCTTGCTCGATTGCTCCTTCGTCGCTGGGATGAGGCGGCGGTAACTCTTCCATATGCAGGATGTGCACGCCGAGGTCGCCGATTTCGCTTAAACTCAGCCCGGCGAATTGCGGGACCGTTTCGCCGATCCGGCGAAACACATCGTCGACTGAAGAAAGTGAATCGCCACCGCCTGTTGCTTGAAGCAAATCACGCAAGATTTCCCAATCATCGCGCGCATTTCCGGGCGGGCGCACAGCGCGATTCAGTCGTTGCAACCGGCCTTTACCGTTGATCATTGAGCCGCGTTTTTCGGCGAAACCGCACGCGGGCAGAACAACAGTCGCTTTTTCAGTCACGTCGTTCGGCAAAATATTCATCACGATTAACGCGGGCAGCTGCGCGAGCTGTTCGACCGATAAGCCCAAATGCATTGCGTTTTCTTTCAAAATCATCAGCGCTTTGATTTGTCCCGACCGCACGGCGTCGGCAATCGCCATGAGTTTCGCACCCGGCTCGGATTTCGATGCAAGAATTAAGCGCGCTCCGTTTGTGTTCGGGTTACGATCTTTGCTGAGCAAGATCTTATCACCGCGTCCGCGCCGTGGGACAATGTCGATCCACTGGACTCCTAAGGAAGTCGCTAATTGGGACGTGAGCCAAAGCTCCTCGTTGGTCATGCGGCCGGAAGCAATGATGGCGATTTCCGAGCCGGCAAACTGTTGCAACTGAAATGCTGCTTGCGCGATTGCCGTTGGCCAATCCGCAGAAACCAGTTTTCCTTCAAACCGAATCCGCGGCTCGAGCAAACGGTTTTCGGCTTCGAGATATTTGAAGTTGAGCCGTCCGTAATCGCACATCCAGCAGGAATTGACGTGATCGTTTTCTCGCGGTGTTTGCCGGTAGATCACGTCCTCGCGACTGCCGATGACGGTGTTACAGCCTGTGGCACAACTCGTGCAGATGCTCTTCGTTTCCTTCAGAAACCAGACGCGCATCTTGAAACGAAAATCGGTCGAGGTAAGCGCGCCAACCGGGCAGATATCGACGGTGTTGAGAGAGTAATTATTTTCCAGCCGCTTGCCCGGATGTGCCGTTAGCACGGTGTAACTGCCACGGTCAACGAAACCGAGGACGTCATCGTGTGCGATTTCCTGGCAAAAACGAATGCAGCGGGAGCAGAGAATGCATCGTTCGTCATCAAGTGTAACTCGCGGACCGACCTCAACATTTTTTGGTTTCTTGACTTTGCTCTCGAGAAAACGCGATTTCGAGTCGCCGTAATCAACGCTGAACTCCTGCAAACGGCATTCACCTGCCTGATCGCAAATTGGGCAATCGAGCGGATGGTTGATGAGGAGAAATTCCATCACGCCGCGCTGACATTCCTTAACCAGCGGGGAGTTGGTGCGCACAGCCATTCCTTCGGAAACGTCCTGAGCACAGGAAATTTGCGGACGTGGGATCCAATTTATGATGGGTTTACCATCCCCGCCAAGTTCAGGGTTCCGATCCGGCCCGAGCCGGGGAAACCCCATTTCGATCAAACACATCCGGCAATTCCCCGGCGAGGTGAGCTTCTTGTGGTAACAATAGCGCGGCACATAACTCCCGACCTGCTCGCACGCCTCGATCACGCGCGTCCCCTTCGGAAACTGATGCCACTCGCCGTCGATCTCAACGTTCAGCAACTGCGGGGATGGAGCTTGATCAGCCATTTACCTTTTCATAATAGTGCTCGTGCTCATAATCGAAAAATCTCGACCACGATCAGGAGCATGAGCACGAGGTTTCATCTAGATCGTACCGGCGGCTCCGGCTTTCTCCCAACCCGGGTCGTGGGCCATGGGGACGGTCGGGATTTCTTGTTCTTCGATCAGTTCTTTAGGCGTGTATTCCGGGGGAAGGGGTGGGGGCACCGGTTTCTTTGCACGGGCAGCAAATTCTTCCGGAAATTTCTCAACAAAGCTTTGCGTTGGCCACGCGCACGCTTCGCCAAATGCGCAGATGGTGCGTCCGGCAATGTTGTCACCAATGGTCTTGAGCGTCTTCGGATCTTCCACAACGCCGCCGCCACGTAACATGCGGTCGGTTATTTTTTGCATCCAAAGTGAGCCTTCCCGGCACGGTGTGCATTGGCCGCAGCTCTCGTGCGCATAGAACTCGTTGATGTTGTTCAGTACCCAGACCATGTCGCGTGAATCGTCTAGCACGATCACGCCGCCGGAGCCGGCCATCGACCCAGCGGCAGTCAGCGAGTCGAAGTCCATTGGGATCTCATCAATCGACATTTCTCGTTCGATCGTCGATCCGTCGGATTGCTTCTGCTTGAGCTTGAATCGCTCATCGGCACGCAAAACCTTTGCAGAGCTGCCGCCCGGAATCACGGCCTTCAACTTTCGGCCCGGTCTCAAGCCGCCAGCCATCTCGTAAGTCAATTGGCCCATCGTCACCGCGCCGACCTCAATTTCAAAGTATCCTGGCCGCTGCACATCACCGCTTACACACAGAATGCGAGTACCCGTGTTATTAGGCCGGCCAAGGCGCGCATACTCCGATCCGCCCATGGCAATAATGTGTCTAATGTGGCAGAGCGTCTCGACATTGTTGACGATCGTCGGGCACATGTAGAGGCCGAGCACTGCTGGAAAGTACGGTGGCTTAATCCGCGGATAACCCCGCTTGCCCTCCAGCGATTCGATAAGGCCAGTTTCTTCTCCGCAAATGTAGGCACCGGCGCCTCGATGAATGTAAACCTCGGCGTCGAACCCCGAGCCAAGAATGTTTTTCCCCAGAAAATTATGCGTGCGCGCCTCTTCGATGGCGCGTTCGAGAATTTTCGCGCCCTCTGGAAATTCGCCTCGTATGTAGATGTATGCTGTACGCGCATTAAGCGCATAAGAGGAAATCAAAATTCCTTCGAGCAGTTGGTGCGGATCTTCGTGAATGATGTAGCGATCCTTGAACGTGCCCGGCTCGGATTCATCGGCGTTGCAAATCAGATAGACCGGCCGTTTTTCGTCCGGCTTGATAAAGCTCCATTTCAGACCGCAGGAAAACCCGGCCCCGCCCCGGCCACGCAGACCGGAGTTTTTGACTTTATTGACAATGTCGGCGCGCGACAGTGTTAGTGCTTGCTTCAACTGTTCATATCCGCCATCCCGCAGGTAACAGTCGATATCCGTGGTCCAATCCGGGCGTCCGATGTTTTTGAAAATCAAGCGGTGTTCGAGAGGGTGAGGGGATGTTTGATGTTTGATGTTTGATGTTTGTTTTCGCAACAGATCGGCAATCGAATTCACATCGGCGTTTTCATACAACTGTTCGCCAATCATGCACACTGGCGCGGTGCCGCAGCTTGCCAGGCACTCGACAAACTCGACGCTGTAATCTCCGTCGGTGCTGATCCTAATCGGATTGTGCATTCCATCGCCGGCAGGCGGGCGTTGGATACCAAGAGTTGTGCACAAACTTTCCATCAACCCAAAGCCTCCGGCCATGGCGCAACTGAGTGTGCGGCAGACGCGGATGTGGGTTTTGCCCGTTGGCTCCTGTCGAAACATCGGGTAGAAGGTGACCAGCTCGAGAATATTGATCGGTGGCAAGCAGAGCTTTTCCGCGATCCATACCACAGCCTCGTCGCTAATGAACCCGAAGTGTTCCTGCCACAAATGCAACAGCGGCATGGCCGCGCTTCTCCGGTGATCGCTCGGGTAACGCGCGATCGCTTCATCCATTTTCCGCTCCAGCTCGGCGGGAATGCGTATGCTCGTCGAGTGTGTCACTTGGAAGAGTAATCCGCTACAGCAGATTAATCGGACAACGTGCTGTCTTTCGACTGCACTTTGTCGTCCTTGAAAACGATTGTGACCGTGTCCTTGCCCTGCCGGTAAACGTAAGTTGTCTTTTTCGTGATCACAAGATCCTCGGTCCTAAGTGAAGTAGGCGGGCCCAGAATCGATTCCACCTGCTTTTTCGACATGCCTTCCATCACCTGATCCACGTTCGCTTTTGTGATACGCTTCCCGCTGCAAGAGAGGGAGAGCGCGACGAAAAGCACAAGCATGAGGCGAGTTGCCGAAGAAATGACGAATGACCAATGACGAATGTCGAAGAAATGACGAAGTTCGAATGACGAGGAGCTGCCTTGGTTTTTTGCACAGGTTCTCATGCTTCTCAGTCGTTCGTCATTTGGCATTCGGTATTCGTCATTGCCCTTTATCTGTCGCATTCGCCCATGACGAAGTCCAGACTGCCCAGCACCGCAGGCACATCGCTTACCATGCAGCCCGGCAGAAGCTCGGGCAGGATACTGAGGTTCACAAACGATGGCGCCCGAATTTTCAGCCGATACGGCACGCCGCCGCCTCTGCTGTTAATGTAAAAGCCAAGCTCGCCCTTGGGATTTTCCGCTGCGAAATAAACTTCGCCGGGTGGCGCATCGAGCCCTTCGGTCACGACGATGAAGTGATGGATCAGCTCTTCCATCTTTGTCATTACCCGCGATTTTGGTGGGGTCATATTTTTCCAATCTGCGACGTTGATCGGTCCGCTGGGAAGCTTATCGATCACTTGGCGCAGGATTCGCACGCTCTGGCGCATTTCCTCAATCCGCACCAGATAACGATCATAACAATCGCCCGCGGTGCCGATCACCACGTCGAAATCATATTTGTCGTAATCGAGGTACGGGTGTTTGCGCCGCAAATCGTGGTCGATCCCGCTTCCGCGCAGGTTAGGGCCGGAGATGGCGTACGCAATCGCGCGCTCCTTCGATATCACACCGACGTCTTTGGTCCGATCGACAAAAATTTTGTTTCGAGTCAGCAGCATGTCGCACTCGTTCAGGCTCGGCACGAAATCGTCGAGGAATTTTT
>WNFY01006113.1_pt1 | contig 10780 bp, 8 predicted proteins | sample 5400091 | NCBI WGS metagenome assembly WNFY01 (sample SAMN13153364, study PRJNA577476) | soil metagenome | isolation source: 60 cm soil or saprolite under grassland replicate 1 | place: USA:California | collected 2016-06-15
GGGGAAAAGCATTCCTTCCTACACACTTGCCAGCAAACACATCAGCATCATTTCAAGTGCAGTCACCCACTCTTCCTGCAAGACTAACAGCCCGTGAGGTCGAGGTCCTGCGCTTCCTTGCCCAGGGCTGGACTGATGCTCAGATTGCTGAGCATCTGGTGATCAGTCCACGCACCGTCAATCGGCATACGATATCCCTCTATAGCAAACTGGGCGTCTCCTCTCGCAGTGCAGCCACCCGCTATGCCATTGAACATCAGCTCCTCTAGTTTGTTGTTCTCTGCTTCTACTCTCATCTGAAGATCCCATTGAACCAAACCAGATGCCTGATATCTGGCTTCATTGTTTCCACCTTAGTACGTGCATATCTCTCTGTATACAACGACTTCCAATGTGTTGCTCACTTCACTTTGCAAATGGGTAGTAAGAATGTGTAGTTCTACACATGTGTTTCGGCTATCCGGAGGGTAGACTTGCAGCAATGCATGTTTCTCGTTGATGAGAACATCTCAGCTCTTGAGTAGCACATGAAAATTGTGGTGTTGAGATGTCGTTCACGACGCCGAGTTCCAAGGTGCGTTGTGAACGCACGTATCACACCGATTGAAAAGAGAAGGAGTACTATCATGTTCATGAAGAGAAGGAAACCATTTGAAGTTCCGACGCCGCTGCACAACGCGCTGAACCGCGTACGTGGAGAGCGCTTTCTCAGCGGGTTGGGCCTGCTCATGCTCGTCGCCCTCCTGCTCGCTGGATGCAGCAGCGCCACGACGAGCTCTCCCACCAGTGGGAACTCCAGTGCCAGGCCCGCACGTTCCTTCGCCGGCCTGGTCGACATCGGCTCTGGACGCAAGATGTACCTGGAGTGCCGCGGGAGCGGCTCGCCCACGGTCGTGTTCGTCTCGGGTCGCTCAGACCGTGCCGACATCTGGAGTACCCTGGCGGATCCCAAGCAAAGTGGGCCTGCCGTGCTTCCTGGGGTCGCAACGTTCACCCGGGTCTGCGCCTACGATCGTCCCGGAACCTACACTGTCACCGGTCAGCACGTGGAGGCGAGCCGCTCCTCTCCCGTGCCCCAGCCGACTACCGCCGACAGCGGGATGAGGGATTTGCATGCCTTGTTGACCGCAGCCAAAGTTCCGGGCCCCTACGTGCTGGTCGCGCACTCCTGGGGTGGTCTCATCGCGAGGCTCTACGCGGCCCACTACCCGAACGAGGTATCCGGTCTGGTCCTTGTTGACACAACCACGGAGCTGCTCTATGACGGCCTGACGCCCCAGCAGCAGGCATGGTGGATCACTCTCAACAGCTACTTCCCGTCGGTACTGGACCAGTATCATCAAGAAAGGACGGACTTCGTGCCCAGCTTCCAATCACTGCGAACAGCTCCTGAGCTGCGCCGCATGCCGGTTGTCATCCTGGCCTCGGATCAGCCCTACGATCTGAAGCTTCTGGCCGCCCATGGGGGCTTGCCCTTGCCACCCGGCGTCCCGCTGAACTTCGGGCCAGTCATCTTCAAGGCCCACATCGCCGGTCAAATGATGCTGGCAGAGCGCCTGAACGCCAAGCTCATCCTCAACACACACGCGTTCCACTACATCCACACTGAGCAACCGCAGCTCGTGATCAACTCGATCCGCTACGTGGTTGACAGGGTCCATAACGTGCCCGATCCGCCAGGATTGAGTTTCACACCCCAACCCAACCCCACGTTGGACACGATGCCGGCAGAGGACACTACCAAGGGCTGACACATTCTGTCGGAGGAGCTGGACGGTGACGTAGATGTGTGGGAAGCACTCCGCACGATGCTGTGCGGAGTGTGGTCGCGTCGGCGCATTCAGGAGTGCCAGCACGCCTTGCAACGCTCTGTACACAATCACCGGCGCAAGCGGAGGCATCGCGAGAGCGAACAGCGCGCCTGGCTACAATCGAGAGGTCAACATCGCTCTTCGATACAGATCTATACGCCAGACATAGGCACCATTCCAAGCTGCTGCATCACACCCAGGGCGTCATTCTCGCCCCAATGTTCTACAAGCTTGTCGTTAGCTATACGGAAGATGGACATTCCCGTAGTAGTGACGTGTTTACCTGTAGGCGGAGTGCCATTGAATGAACCTTTGTTTGTGCCCTGGAAAGAGAAGCGCTCCACGACCTTATCACCCTCGGCAATCAGGTCTTCGGCTCTAACCTGGCTGTCTATGAAGGAGACGTTCCTGGTGGGGGATATGAGGACGTTGGCGTATGTGGTGAAGGGAGTTGCGGCTGAGATATGAGGGGAAATGAAAGTTACTAAAGTATGATATAGACGGTCTTATGAATCTGAGTTGTTTCCAGGCAATTTTTGTAGCAGTAACACGTACTCTTGCAAAGATAACTAGATTTCTGCTACACTGCTGTTCTACACATGAAGCGTCCAATCTTGTTGTCTTTTTGTCCAGAGCTATTGCCGATGTGGGCTTGTATGAGTTCCGTAGGCAGATTGAGTACAAAGCGAAATGCCGATCACTTTACCCTGTCAGCGTCACCACGTACGTCACATGCAAAGGTTGCTGCTGCGGACGCTGGATCGACACGTCGATGGTCCAATCGCCGTACATGCTAAAAGCCTCGTCCTTGCTAAAGACGGCAATATAGGTAGAATTGCCGCCCCGGATCGTCTCGCGAACTGTCCCCATATCCATGGCCACCATGCTGGCGGTGATCTGTACCTGCGCATCTGTCACAGGGTTCCCGTTGCTCTCGATCAGCGATACGATGACTGTGTTGGCGGTGTTTAAACGCGCTGGCAGTACCTCTAATCTTACCGCGAGATTTCCCACCTGCTTTGTCTGTATATTCTGTGAATCTGTAGAGGTAGAGTCTGCCTGTACCGCGTAGTTTATCCCGGGAGAGACAATCGGTGGGGTGTAGAAAGACATGAGAGCGGCACAGAGCAGTACACCTGCGCCCAGCAAAGAGAGGAAACGCAATGCGCCTTTCAGACTGCTTTTTGTCTGTTCCAGCGCAGGCTGGCCTCTGCGCTGCGCTGGCAATTCGGCGTTCATAACAGGGAGCAAAACGACCTGCCGCGTGGGCTTTGGACGCAGGATGAACAGGTTGTATCCGCTGACGAGCAGCATGAGCGCGATGAGCAAGATTTTCACCAGTAGCGCCCGCCCATAGGGATCGACGAGCAATTGCTGCGCACTGGTTATGCTTACCTCGCTCAGGAAAAGGCCGCTGACGAGCAGCACGCCGATAGCTGCCAGGAGCACCGGCGTATAGCGCCGTAATACCATTACCAGTGTTTGTCCGTGATGCTCTGGCTCGATAACCGACAGGAGCGGAAGCAAGACAAATCCCAGGTAGGCCGCTCCTCCAAACCAGATCCCCTCCGCTGCCAGAAAAAGCCACTCGAACACCACCGCGCTGATGTGCTGCTGCGCTGACTGCACGACATCACCCGAAAAGGCCCTGCTCAGGAGGATCAGCCCAGCCAGTGCCAGCCAGGCGATAGCACGTAATTGCGGCGGCCATGACCAGGCGGTCCGCGCAGCTTGTGCTGCTATATCTCCGGTGCGGGTATTATCTGGAGGTGTAGCGCTCTTTGCGGGTGCCTGGCCTCCGCGCTCCGCCGTCTCGGCGCCTTTTTCTTCTATATGCTCCAGCTCTTGTGCAACCTGCTTGCGTAACTTACCAAGTCTGCTGGCTGTTCTCCGCGCCCCTCTCCCGGTGTACAGGTGCAATATCCTGTGCTGCTCGCGAGTTGTCCGCCACAAATAACCCAGGGCGATGCCGATGAGACCCAGCCGTACCAGCCACAGATGCCCATAGCTCGTCTCAAGAACGAGCTGGCGCATTGCTGCCAGGTCAATGCCCCTATTGTTCAGGGCCTGTGTCAGCAGTGTGGCTCGCAAGGCCAGGTTAATAATCTCCCCAACGAGCAGCGCCACCAGGCACAGCCATTGTAGCGGTATTCCTTGTTTTCTGAGTTGCTCCACGTCCCGAAATGTAGTGCCCCTGGCTCTGTCGCCCTCTGTCAGGCTCCCGGAGAAGGCTCTACCCTCCTCCTGGCTCTCCACGGGCGTTCTTCTATGCTCTCCCTCCTCGGTGCCTATGATAAGGGCTTCCATGACAAGCATACCCACCCAACAGGTTAGTACGAGCAGCGTGAGCCATTCCCACATGACCGCAAGGATGCCTTGCAGGTTCATTTGAGGAAGATAATTGCTCGTGCTCGGTCCCAGTAGAGGTGTGCCTGATAGTCCCGTGGCTGAATGCCCGACGTTAAACCCAATCAGGCCGGAGGTCGTGTGTCCATCATCCGTAGCAAGCGCTGTCCACCGCACTGCGTAGCTGCCCTGGGGCAATCTACCGGGCATTAAAAGAGGTGCGTCCAGTTCTCTTGGATTGGTAGGGGAGACTGTACTGCGTGCCGCATCCACGAGTTGTCCCTGAGATGGAGTGCTTCCCGTCGTAAAGAGATAGACATGCACAATGCTGTCAGAGCTGATATCGGCATTAAAGAAAATACGCGCAACCGCCGGTGAGCTTGCGACTGTCGAACCATCGACGGGATCGGAACCAATAACGAAGGCATGTGCGAATGCCACCTGTGGTTGTAATAGGACAGGGAACCAGCTCAAAGCAAGCAAAAAGCCCAAGCTGAGAGCTACAATCACCAGCCGTCGTAATGGCCTGCTTCTCCTTGCACCTGGCCCGAGCGCGAAGCGCCGGTGTCTTCTGCAGATTTGCAACAGTGCTGTCGCGCCTGGCCTCGCGCTCATCAGACCTGAAAGGCTTGTGAGGCGCAGCCTTGTTGGCCGGGCTGATAAGTGCCGAAGATAGCGTCCATGTCTCATTTTTTGCCTCAGCAATTGGTTCATTCCCTTTTGCTGTAGCAGCTACCGATTGCCCTACTTGGATGAATACGCCTGCACATTCATGATTGCCAGGCGCTCGACGTTATCGTAAATCCAGGTAGCACCCTCCTGCATATTGCCCGTAATCGGATCTGCTTGCCCGGCATATGCGTACCTGGCCTGGCTCTCCAGATCGCTCAGGATATCCAGGGCCGAAAGTTGGTTCAGCTGCTCGTCACTCATGTGTAGAAGTTGTATAGCATCCTGGTGTATCTGCCCTAGCCAGTTCTTCACGTTGTTGATAGCCGTATTGATCTGTAAAGCCAATGTATGTAAATTCCCCGTCGCGCCTTGAGACTGGATTACCCCAGCCATATGGAAGATCAGGTGATCCACATAGTTATGTTGCACGTGCTGGAAGACCTGCTTCAAGGCGTTAGCCTGCTCCTGCTCCTCCTGTACACAGGGGTTCAACAAGGCAAAGTGGGCAATGTGGGCAATCGTCCCATTTTCGGGTGTCGTAGGCGTACCTGGGGGCAATCCTTGCAAATCCTGCTGCGTACATTCCCCATCAAGGTAGTACAGGATATTGGTGATGAGCTGACGCATGCGGGCGGTATTGTGAGTTTCCCAGGATATTTTCGCACTGAGTGCCCAATTGGAAATCACCTCGACATTTCTGTCTAGCCAGATACTCAACCCGCCGGGTAACCCCAAGGCTTTAAGCTCCGGGGCCTGCACCAGCAGATGTCGTAGGTGGTCGAGCAGGCTAAAGTGATTGGGGTCTTTCACGGAGGGCACCTGATAAATTTCGCCGTAGTAACGCCAGGTGCTCAGGTCAATTAGAGGGCTAGTTGGCGCTGTACTCGCATCCGCTTCAGTGAGCACAAAACGGCTCATATCATTGAGCAGGTTGGTATGGGCCGAATCGCCAGGGTAGAGGGAATACACGCTGCCCTGATTGACTCTTAATTCCCCAAGTGGAACCCATGATACATCGCTTTGGTTTGCGTCACCCAATAACCAGCCATAATAACTCTTGCCGGGAGCGGGCACCGGAATGTTGTGCAGATCAACGAGCACTTCATCACTGATACCCTGGTTGTTGTTCACATATAAGCGCCCACTACTGAGGAAGTAGACGTGCCCGACCACCTTTGGGACAGGCGCTGCATTTGAGTTGGCTGTACTCGAGTGGGCAAGTACAAATAGAGTCCCGAGGGTCGAGGCTACCAGCAGAAGGATCACTGCTCCAATGATTGCGATACGCCGATTTCTCGTGAGCGAATTTTTAAGCCGTTCGGCTGGCATTGGTCTTTTTACACTGGATGGATGTTGCAGATTGGTGCCCATGGTAAATGCCTCCTCCTGAGAAGCTCAGCCTCTACATTTACTCGAGTACTGAGAAAGATACCACGACGACAATTAGAGGAAGATAACACTCCATTTGTAATATTAGTCGAAATAGTGGTGGTTGTCAATGCGAAAATTCACCAGTTCAAAGTGAGTATGTATCTAGCTTCCCATAGAGAAATAGTGTGTCCGAAATCGCCTCAGAACATGAATTCTCTCTACAATTCTAGCACTGAAGCGAGATTGGAGCGACTACGACTCAGCCAGTGGGAGAAACGCTCCACAGGCCGTAGTCGCTGCATTTGCCTTCAGCAGCCTTCAGGCTGCAGTACGTTCCTTGAATGCTATTGGCCGCCACTATCAAGCCATTAAAAGAAAAAGTGGCCTGCCCTGTGTTGTCCAGAAGCGTGAACTGAACTTCTTTAGCAGTACTAACGGTTCCCTGGAGAGGGCCGCTCTGAGGTATTGTGCTGACAAGATTATTCTCGGGCATACTGAAGTAGCCACTGATATTCCCCTGCTGTTGTTGAATTGATGTGAGAGATATGCTTGTTGTCAGGCCGGTTGGTATATCGCGTATGGTGCCCGAATAGAGTCGGGCGAGTGTTGGATACAGAGGTGATACAGGAACTGGCGTTGACGCGACCGTTGGCTCAGGGGTCACTATGGGAGGTGGAGATGGCTGCACAAGGGAGGACCTTGATGACGAGCCAGTGGAAAGGGCGTTATGCTGACTTGTGTAAAACCAGAGACCGGCTCCAACGCCTATACCACCAAGTACGGCGAGGAGAGCAAGCGAGGTGAGGAAGAGCACCCTGGATTTTTTAAAATGGCGGACTTGTGCCAGTCCTTGTAAAGACAGGGTAACAGGAATTTTGACTTTCTGGGGAAGAAGATGAATACTCGTCTTGACGAGCATAGGGGAGAATCGGAGGCCGACACCGATCACTATAAGAACGAGTACCCCGACTACCAAGGGGAACCAGGGCATCAACGGGTGTGAGCTACCCAGTACAGCACCTGCATTTGAGTGGCCGCCCGTTTGCGGTTGACCGGGTAAGCCTGGCACTTGCTTCGTCACAAGATGAAGCCTGGAGGTCCCCTCGAATAGATCGCCCACAACGAATATACTGGTCACAGTATTCGCCTGCAGTATTGCGTAAACGGGAATCCTTGTGTTAGGCTTGCATATATCTAGATTGAATGTATACGAACCGGCGGGTAGCGTAAGATAATTGCTGGCTTGCTTGGAGCTCAAGCCACTAATCAACACTTTTGTACCCGTTGACAGACTCATAGCGCCCGTCCCTGAGGAGAGGTGGTAGATGCGTACCTTCGCCATTGCTGTCGAAAGCTGGTTGTCGTCCGTGAAGACTTCAAGCGACAAGTCGGTGGATTTCGTACCAACGGCTGCCACTGTGTATGCAAGACCAGGGTTGACCGAGAGGGTTTGTGAAATTGCTGCCGGTCTCGCGCCTTTGCCAATCAAACCTACCTGGATTTTGTGAGGCCCTGCGGGGATGGTCGCATAGTCGGTGACCGCTGCGAACGTGAAGATGCTCAGTAGCACTTTCCCATCCAGGAAGACAGCCACAGTTGCGATATCAGTGGAGGCCTGGATAACACGCACGTGCGAGGGGCTGTCAGCAGCGGCTGGTTCCGTCTGCATGGCAAAGAGGGCAACGAAAGCAAATATAGCCAGGACGAGTGAAATGCGGCGCACTAGCAGTATTGGTGAGTGTCTCGCCTTCATCGTCTTGACCTCCTTGGTTCATAGGTGTGGTCTCCCCTACAAATCCGAGTACCTGTTCCAATTCAAGATACACAGACATCACTCCATCTCATGCTCGAAGTTATCCCGCAGGGAGAGGTTGCTGACCGAAGTGGCCTACCATCGATAGTATATCCGCGTCCATATTGTAGCATGGAACAAGGGATTTTGAAAGTATATTTAATACTATAAACGCCCGGTACGCCGGACAACGAGGTGCGATTCTGGTATGATAGGGATGGCAGCTCCTTGTAAAACGAAGGTGATCGATCATGTGACATACTACGCCTGGGAGCATTGCCCTTGTCAAGTCCCTATTATACCGCTTGCTTGGTACTAATTAGTTCCTACTCTCCGCTATAGTATACTGGCAGTATGGTAACAACCACAGATCGATGGTATGAGTAAAAAGGTCCATGTAAAAACAGCCTTGTTGAAGAGCGCGAAAATCAGTGTTATGTGCAAGAGGGAGTTTTGGTGTTGCAGCAATTCCCAGAATTGTCTCAAGAGCAATGAGGATTTCAGCGTAATTGGTGCGTTGGGTGCTGGTACTTTCCCGCCTTGACCACACAATAGCGTTATCTGTTGCAATCAGGCCATTCTCTACATCCGTGTTGCAAGAGGTACAAGTAACTGCTTGTACTCATAACGAATACGGACGATAGTATAATTGCCGAAACGGAACGCACGATTGGCGTGAAGTTCGACGAGATTATCACCGCTGAACAGGCAGGAGCATATAAGCCCAGCCACAAAGGTTTTCTCCTTGCTCGCGAACGATTGGGGTTGCATGTATCAGAAATCTGGCATCGCTACCAGCATAACACAAACCATGCTATACTTGAATACATATTTCAATAATGAACAGCATACAACAGCATACGAAGGAGGATATATGACTGTCGAAATCAGCGACGTTGAGCACATAATAGCAGAACAAAATACCTGGAGGCAGACGAAGGCAATCAACCTGATTGCCAGCGAAAATACACCTAGCGAGGCGGTACAACGGGTACAGATCTCCGACTTTATGGGTCGCTATGCTGAAGGGCACCCCAATCAGGGAGATAAAACGAATCGTTATTACCAGGGGACCCGCTTTATTGACGAAATCGAGCGCATGGCTACCACAGAGATACTCGAGCTCTTTAATGCCCGTCAAGCAGATGTGCGTCCGATAAGTGGCAATGCTGCCAATACCGCTATTGCTCTGGGCTGGCTACGAGGTGGAGATACAATAGTAGCTAACTCAACAGACGCAGGTGGACATATAAGCCACGGTGCTGTTGGAGTCTTTGGTCGGCGTATTCAAATGCGAGGTCAATCGCTCAAGTTAGGTGGCCCCAACTCAATCAATCTCCATTATTTACCACTTACAGAAGATCATTACCATATCGATGGTCAGAAAACCATTGAACTCATTGACCAGGTCTCTCCTCAACTTGTGGTCATGGGCAAAAGTCTGTTCCTTTTTCCCGAACCCGTCTCAGAAGTGGCAGCTTACTGCAAAACCAAAGATATACCCTTGCTTTATGATGCAGCACATGTGTTTGGACTGATTGCAGGAGGAGAGTTTCAATCACCCCTGCAAGAGGGTGCTACATGGATGACTGCCAGTGTTCACAAGACATTTCCGGGTCCCCAGCGGGGAGTTATACTGGCCAATCTGGACGCAGAGGATGAGAAAAAATACTGGCCTGCTGCTGATCGTGGTGTATTTCCTGGTTCTTCCAGCAACCATCACCTGTTTACTTTACCAGCTCTAATTGTTGCTACACGTGAGATGAAACAGTTTGGCCGCACATATGCATCACAAATTGTACGCAACGCCCAGGCGCTAGGTCGCTGCCTGGACGAACTTGGTACTCCTGTTGAAGCTCGCGAATTTGGCTATACAAAAAGCCATATGATCGCAGTAAATGTTTCACAATGGGGTGGAGGCGTCGAGGTAGCCAAACGCTTAGAGTCGAACGATATCATTGTCAACTACAATATGGTGCCCGGTGATGCCGACCCACGTAACCCTTCTGGTTTGCGTATTGGTGTGCAAGAAATGACGCGCTTTGGGATGGATGAGCGAGCCATGGGTGAACTGGCACAGTTGATGCATGACGCCATTCATGGGAAGAACGTGAAAGAGCAGGTGAATGCATTGCGTGGACGCTATCTTGAGATGAAATACGTGTAAGAGCAGTATTTCACCAAAGCAAAACAGCAGCGAAGAAAGTAAATAGGATCAGAGCTGTTCGAGCGCCGTTGCTAGCGTTTTCATTCTAGTAGGGACGGGGCTTACCCCGTCCTTGCTCTCTCGTCAGAGCTGTTCGAGCACCGCTGCTAGCGTTTTCAACCCGTGAAGGATCGCCTCCCCTGGTTAAAACACATTAGAAGGAGCTCAATTCAATGGAAGAACGTCTGAAATATGCCAAAGCCGCTCCCCGTGGCTACAGGGCCATGGCGGCATTCCAAAACTTTGTCGATGATTGCGGCCTGGAACCTTTGTTGCTGGAACTGGTCAAGATGCGTGCCTCGCAGATCAATGGCTGTGCATACTGCATCGATATGCACAGCAAGGATGCCCGCGCTATGGGTGAGAGCGAACAGCGCCTCTACGAACTTAACGCCTGGCGCGAGACGCCATTCTACACCGAGCGCGAGCGCGCAGCGCTGCTCTGGACCGAGGAACTCACATTGATCAGCCAGGGCCACGCGCCAGATGCTGTCTACGAAGAGGTGCGTCAGCACTTTAGCGAAGAGGAGCTGGTTAATTTGACGCTGGCTATTGTGGCGATCAATGGCTGGAACCGCCTTG
>WNFY01009870.1_pt1 | contig 10777 bp, 9 predicted proteins | sample 5400091 | NCBI WGS metagenome assembly WNFY01 (sample SAMN13153364, study PRJNA577476) | soil metagenome | isolation source: 60 cm soil or saprolite under grassland replicate 1 | place: USA:California | collected 2016-06-15
CTCTACCATCCAGGGCGATGTTTCGGTCAGCAGCAGCAGGCGCAGGACAGGCTCTATTGCGCGCTTGCCGAAGTGCGACAGGCTTTTCGCGCCGGTCCAGGCGACGGAGTGGTCAGCGTCGTTGAGCGAGCCCACCAGGACAGGTATGGCGCGGTCGTCGCCGATCTCGCCGAGCGCACGCATGCAGTGCCAGCGTATCCAGGGCGAGGCGCTCTCGCTCTCTTTGATTAGCGCGGGCACGGCGGCGCTCCCCAGGTGCACCAGGGCATGAAAGATCTGCCCGCCCAGTTGCTCGTCGGCGCCGGGCAGGGCCTTTATCAGGGCGGGCAGCGCAGTCAGATCGCCGGCATGACCAAGCGCCCGCGCCGCCTGCAGGCGTACGGCGGGGACCGGGTCTTCAAGCCCCTCGATCAGTACAGGGGTGATGCCGGGAAAGGCTCCCATGCCCAGGATGTACAGCGCCGCCTCGCGCACCGGCGCGCGTTTATCACGGGCACCCACCTGCAATGCGCGCTCGGTCCGGCCTATCTCCATACCTGCTCCGGGCAGGAAGAGTGTGCGCAGGCGCATCCTGGCGTGCGCGGAACGGATTTGGCGAGGAACCACAAAAGACTTTCCGGCCCAGCTTCCCAGCGCGATAAACTCTAGCAGATGGGCTGCCAGCCGGTCATCATCGAGCGAACTGATGGCGAGGATGGCGCGCGGGTCATCGTTCACGACCCAGTACATCAGGCGCCACGCCGCGCCACGCCGACCATCCGCCGCCTGGCGCGCCAGCACCTGGGGCGGCGTTTCTCCTACGGGCGGCGCCACATCAACAGCGGTCTGCCCCGCTGCCGCGTTTAAGTTTTCCGGGTCTAATTTGGATGAAGGATCAGAGAACGCCATATTTATGTCCTCCTTCAAGGTCAACTATACGCACAACAGTGGATACAATATACCTTCGCTTCGTGGATCTCTACTCCAAGATTGAACATGATAAATCCAGCTCTATGGTCCAGTGCTCCAGGTGTAGTGGAGAAATGGAGAGCCGCGTACGTTATTCCAATAGTATCCCGGTGAGGTATGCTACAAGAAAACACACACGGAAGCGCTGAATTCGAAAGATCATTTGTAGTATAGCACAGGAGATCAGGTTTTGGCAGCGGGGAGATCACAAAGGGCCTGCCTTGCGCGAGTCCATTGGCGTCTAGTTTTGGCGATGCAAAAATGTGATGGCGCAGCCTGCGGGGCGACCGCAAGGGTCGCCCCTACGCATTTCTATTTCCGTGCGTCCTGGATGGCGTTGAATACGCGTTCGGGCAGCATGGGGAGCTGGGTGACGCGGGCACCTACGGCGTCGTAGATGGCGTTGGCGATGGCGGCGGCTCCAGGGACGACCGGGGGCTCACCGACGCCTTTGGCACCGAAGGGGCCGCGCGCCGAAGGGATCTCTACCATAATGGCGGCGATGTTCGGCACGTCCTGGCTGTAGGGCAGCGCGTAGTCCATCAGGGTGGATGTCAGCATCTGGCCGTCTTCGTCGTACTCGAAGCCTTCGAAGAGCGCCCAGCCGATCCCTTGCGTGACGCCACCGTGGATCTGGCCCTCGACCTCGGCGGGATTGATGGCGCGACCGACATCCTGGGCCGCGACATAATCGAGGACGCGCACCTCGCCCGTCTCGGCATCGACGGCGACACGCACCAGGTGGACCGCGAACATGGGCGAGTTGGTGTTGATGGCGGCACGGCCACGTCCGTAGACTGGCTCGAACCTACCGGCAAAGCGCATCGACTCTGAGGCAATACGCTTCAACGCGACGCTTTTACCCGGCGCGCCCCTGACCACAACGCTCCCATCCTGGATCTCCAGGTCGTCGACCGAGACTTCCAGCATCTCGCTGGCGATAGTCAGGATCTGGCTGCGCGCATCACGGACCGCTGCGAGCACGGCTGGCCCCATGGTGTAGATCGTCTTGCTACCGCCTGTGGCACCGCTGTAGGGCATGGTGTCGGTATTGTCGTGCGCCACGTTGACGCTTGCCACCGGGACGCCCAGGCCCTCGGCGGCGATGAGGGCCAGTGAGGTGTCGGAACCGGTCAGGTCGACGGTCCCCACCATGACGGTGAGCGAACCATCGGTCTCCAGGCGACAGGCGGCTGCGGCGGGTTCGGTGCCGCCGGGCCAGCCACCGGCTGCCACGCCAATGCCAATCTTCCAGCCCTTGAGATCGGCTGGCGCGTCTTTATAGGCGGCACGCTCCGTCCACAAAGGATGCTGCTGCACACGCTCCAGGCAATCGAGCAGACCGATACGCGGCCACCTGTCACCACGGCTTGTTGGATCGCCCTCTTTGAAGCCGTTCTTCAGGCGGAATGCGATGGGGTCCATGCCCAGTTTGTGGCACAGTTCGTCCACCGCCGATTCGAGGGCGAACGCCATCTGGGGAGCACTGGGGGCGCGATAGGCTCCCACGCCGACCTTGTTGGTCAATACTTCATAGCCACGGAGATCGATGTTGGGACAGCGGTAGGTTGAAGAGAGCAGGTAGCAGCCCAGGCCAGCGGAGGCGCCAGGATAGGCGCCGCTATCGAAGACGCCGTTCCCTTGCAGCGCGACCAGCGTCCCATCGCGTTTCGCCCCCAGCTTGATCGTCATCACAATCTGGGGCGCGGGATTACCGGCCAGGAGATCCTCCTGCCGGGTGTAGACGAAGCGCACGGGCTTGCGCATCTGCATGGCGATGGCTCCGGCGAGCGGTTCGTACAGGCCGAACTTGCCGCCGAAGGCTCCGCCGATCGGCACCGATTCTACGTGTACCTGCCGTTCGGGCAGATTTACGGCCTTCGCGATCGACGAGCGCACGCCTAATAACGTCTGCGTGCTGGGCCAGACGGTCAACTGGTGGCCGGAGGGACTGGGCACGACGGTGATCGATTGCGTCTCCATGTAGGATTGATGAACGGGGCGCGTGCTATACGTGCGCTCGACGATCACGTCGGCCCCGCGGAAACCAGCCTCGATGTCGCCGGCGTGCACATGGGTCTTATCGCTCACGTTTTCCGAGAGTTCCTCTTTGTCGCTCTCATCCTGCGCGCTACCCTCCGCGACTGTCGCGTGCGCGCCGCCTCCGGCTATCTCGGAGACCTCGTCTTTGCTGCGCGAGCGGGCCGAGGGGGCACCAGGTTTGAGCGCTGCCTGCGGATCGATGATCACAGGCAATGGATCGTAGTCGACCTCGATGGCCTGCGCGCCGTCCAGTGCGGCCTCTTCGGTCTCCGCCACGACTACCGCGACGGGATGGCCGGACCAGTATACCTCTTCGCGCGCCAGTGGCGTCTGCGTGCGCGAGCTGCTGCTGGCGTTCGCGATGGGCAGCGTCTGGCCAGTGAAGACCGCGACGACGCCCGGAATGGCTTCGGCGGCAGCGGTGTCGATCGCTACGATGCGCGCGTGCCCGTAGGGACTCAGCACGAGCCGGGCGTGCAGCAGGCCGGGGAAGGTCAGGTCGCCGGCGTAACGCGTGCGGCCCGTCAATTTATCTGGTCCATCGTTCCGGCGTGTGGGACGGCCAACGGCGGCATGTGTAGTCTCATCAATTGTCTGTGTCATGTGAAAGTGATACTCCAATCGGGTTCCTAATTGCAAAAACTCTTGATCTGTTCGGATGCGTTCTGCTAGCATGAGAAGCGGTGACTGGCACTCTCGCTTCTTTTTTTATTGTGTCGATCCGTCCCAGAATACTGTAAGTTTCAGGATACCGGGCACTGAGGATTGAACATATTCTACCACGTGGGAGATATGTGCTGCGGGTACACAAATGTACTCTCCCGACGACCCATTTTCGACGAAATTTTTTGGGGTAGGGACCAGCCTTGGCACGTCCGGATTTATCATTCTCCTCTTCTCCACCAATTGGTACGCTCATCCAATCGAGATTCCACGTCGAAATTATTGCGCACGATCTCCCTACTGGATTACCCGTCAATCATCCAGGCCATTATTGAACGGATCTTTCGCCCATCGTACAGGATTCATGTTTCTGCAAAGATTGAGCCGAAAGACCAGGGGAAAGACCTCTTGACACTGGCCATCTTTTGCGCTATAGTTAGTTATATGAGTAACTAACCAGGTAAGTGATGAAGCAATGGAGTACTTAATCGACGAGAATCGCCCGATCTTTGTGCAGATTGCCGAGCGGATCGAAAACGACATCATCGCTGGGGAACTGCCTGAAGAATCGCAGGTTCCTTCCACCAATCAGTTCGCGTTGTTTTACCAGATCAATCCGGCGACGGCGGCAAAAGGCGTGAATCTGCTGGTGGACCAGGGCATTTTGTACAAAAAGCGCGGACTTGGAATGTATGTGGCGTCAGGTGCGCGGGCAAGATTGTTGGAGAAGCGGCGGGAGCAATTCTACGAGCAGTATGTGGTCACCATGATTCGGGAGGCGGAAAAGCTGGGCATCACCCAGGAACAACTGGCAGACATGATTCAGAGAGGGATCAAAGCGCGATGAGCAAAGTTGTCGAGGTCAGGCAACTGACCAAATCGTATGGCAGCGTTCTGGCGGTCAACCAGGTGAGTTTCTCCATCGAAGCCAACAAAATCTATGGGCTGCTGGGGCGCAATGGCGCGGGCAAAACGACCATCATGCAGATCCTCACAGCGCAGCTTTTCGCCACCAGTGGAGAGGTTTCGGTCTTCGGAGAACATCCCTACGAAAACAGCCGCGTGCTGAGCCAGATCTGCTTCATCAAGGACAGCCAGAAGTATCCCAACGGCTATCGCGTGATCGACGTGCTGGATCAGGCCGCCTTCTTCTTCCCCCATTGGGACCGGGAGTACGCCTTCGTCTTGACCGAAGAGTTCCGCTTGCCGCTCTCCCGGCGAATGAAGGCGCTCTCCAGAGGCATGCTCTCCGCAGCGGGGATTATCGTTGGTCTTGCCAGCCGCGCACCGCTGACCATCTTTGACGAACCCTATCTGGGCCTGGATGCCGGTGCCAGGGGGATCTTTTACGACCGGCTGCTTGAAGATTACGCGGAGCATCCGCGCACGGTCATCTTATCGACGCATCTGATCGATGAGATCAGCCGGTTGTTGGAGCATATCCTCGTCATCGACCAGGGCAGGCTGGTGCTCGACGAGGAAGCCGAAGCGCTGCGCGGGCGAGCGTTTACCGTCGTCGGACCGGCGGCCAGGGTTGACACCTATACGGCAGGCAAGGAACTGCTTGCTCGTGAGCCGTTAGGCGGCCTGGTGTCGGCCACCGTCATGGGCACTGGGGACGCGAGCGACCGAAAGCGCGCCGAAGCGCTTGGCCTGGAACTTGCCCCGGTCTCGTTGCAGCAGTTGATTGTTCATCTGACTAGCGAACCATCCGAAAGAAAGGCAGTGGAAGTCCGATGAACCGCATTGCAAGCGTCATGGTCATGTATGCCAGGGATCGGGGGACCTGGCTTCTGGGTCCCTGGATCGTTTTGGGTAGTAGCTTCGCCATTGTCTGGTTCATTGCCCTGTCCATTGACTTGCTCTGGGGAGGTGCAACACCGGTCTATACCGGTGCGCTGGCCTGCATCTACATCGTGATGCTGCTTGAGGGCGTGGCCACCGTCAGCGGAACGTTTCCGTTCGCGGTTGGCTTTGGCATGCGCCGGAGGGATTACCTCCTGGGTACACTGGCAATGGCCGTCGCAGTCTGCGCCGCCTGGGCGATTCTGCTGGGGCTGCTTTCGCTCATCGAGGCCAACGTGATCAAGAACTGGGGCGTGAACCTCCACTTCTTCCACCTCCCCTTTTTCAGCGATGGCTCGCCCCTGCGGCAGTTTTGCTGGTCATACTATCAGGATATGTACTGCGCACGATCAGACCCAAACTATTTCAGCGGTGGCTCGTCCTTGCAGCAGTTTTGGGTCTACTTTGTCCTCCTGCTGTTCATGTACCTGCTGGGACTGCTGCTCGGCAGCATCTACCAGCACTTTGGCCGCACGGGGGAGTTTATCCTCTTTGGCATCGCATTTCTGCTGCTCAGCGTTTTTGCGCTGCTGAGCACCTACTGGCACTGGTGGGGCGCCATCTTCGGCTGGCTCGCCCAGCAGAGCGCAGCCACGCTCGGTTTGTGGCTGGTGCCGCTAATTGCATGCTTTGCCCTCGTGTCCTACGCTCTGCTGCGCAAAGCGACGGTGTGACGGGCAAGCGAGAGCATCTGAGATATGTGTAAAGCAGTGGCTTGCTGTTTTTTCGCAAAAGGACTTGATCTCATGGGACTTATACTGAGAGACGTTTCAAAATATTTTGGATCATTTCAGGCGATCAAAGATCTCTCTATGGAGGTCAGAGAAGGCGCACTCTTTGGTTTCCTGGGCGCGAACGGAGCGGGGAAGACGACGACGATGCGCATGATCCTCGACCTCTTCCGTCCTGACTCCGGCCAGATTACCTGGAATGGCCGCGATGTGCGCGAGGTGCCCCGCCGCGCCTGGGGCTATCTGCCGGAGGAGCGCGGACTCTACCCGAAAATGCGCATGGATGAGCAGCTTCTGTTTCTGGCGCGCCTGCAAGGAGTATCGAAGCAGGAGGCCCAGCATGCGCTGGATGAGTGGCTGGAGCGCTTTCAGATCACAGTCAATCGCGACAGGAAAATTGAAGAACTTTCCAAGGGAAACCAGCAGAAGGTGCAGTTTTTGGCCGCCATTTTGCACGATCCAGCGATCCTGATCATGGATGAGCCGTTTAGTGGCCTGGACCCGGTCAACGCGAATGTCCTGAAAGAGGCGTTTTTGGAGATGCACCGGCGCGGCAAGACGATTCTCTTTTCCACGCATCAGTTGGAGCAAGCTGAAGAACTCTGTCAGGATATCATGATTATCAATAAAGGGCAGAGCGTTGTCCAGGGCAGTGTGCGCGAGGTCAAACGTCAGTATGGGCGCAATGTAGCACGCCTCAAACTTGATAACGATCCCGAAGCTCCCTGGCTTGATACGCTGGATGGCGTGCAGGTTACAAAGCACCGGGAAGATTATATCGAAATGCACATACAGGCCAATCTCAACCCCAATGTGATCGTGGAAGCCGCGCTGCAACACGGCGGCATCATCAGCCATTTCGAACTGACCGAGCCGTCGCTGACCGATATCTTCATCGAAAAAGTTGGTGCTGCCTCCTTGCCAGATGCTCCATCTTCCGTTCTTTCAGCTTAGAGAAAGAGGCTGCCGATCCGAGCAGGTGAGCCTGGCTAGACGCGAATGCGTCGTTCCTGCTCGGAATAAGGAGGAATGACATGATACCACAGCAAACGCCGGTACAAGAACGTCGCGAACAGGAGCAAGGGGCTGTAGCAGTGAGTTCGGGTGCTGCTGCCCAGAACAACCTGCGCAATATTGGCTTGATTATCGTGCGCGAGTACAAAAACCGCGTGAAAGCCCGCAGTTTCATCATCACTACAGTGATCCTTCTGGCGATCGTCTTCCTTGCTGCTTTTATCCCAACGATTGTGCAGTTGATTACTGCGGGTACCACTTCGCAAACGAGCATCGTGGTAGTGAACGACGCGGGTACGGTCGCAGGCCTGAATGAGACGAGTTTGCTCTCTTTCATCAGCTCGCAACTGAACGGGACGAACACCGGCAGCCGTGCCCCCTATGCGATTTCCAGCCAGCCACCTACCAATCTGAGCAGCCTGCAAAGCCAGGTCAAGAATGGCAAGCTGGATATCTTGCTGGTGCTTGCTCGCGCGACGAACCAGGATGTACGCTTGACCTATGACACCAACGCCAGCGCGACCAATGACAGCAACCTGCCCACGATCCAGGCTCTGGCCCAGCAGCTCACCTTTCTTGATACAGCGCATCGCCTGGGCCTCACCTCGCAAGAGACCCAGCGCCTTGTCGCTCCACCTGACCTGACGGTCGTGCATACCCAGCAGAGCCAGACGACTCGCCCGGCGAGCGAAATTGCTGCAGGCTTTGTGCTCGCCTATGTCGGCGCTATCCTGATCTACGTCTCTGTCTCGATCTATGCCGGGATCGTGGCGGCGGGAGTCGCGGAAGAGAAAAGCAACCGCTTGATGGAAATTCTGGTGAATGCCGCGACCCCGTTCCAGCTACTGGCCGGCAAGATCGTGGGCATCGGGGCGGCGTGCCTGACCCAGATGGGTTGCGTAGTGGTGGTCGGCATCGCTGGGCTCCTGCTGCAAACCCCTCTGGCGTGTCCATCCCGTTCTACCTGCTGTTCCTGCTCTACTTTCTCCTGGCGTTCTTCCTGTATGCCACCCTGTTTGCCGGACTTGGCGCCATGGTCAAACGGCAGGAGGAGGTGCAAAGCGCGGTCATGCTTCCGCAGCTACTGATGGTCAGTGGCTATCTGCTGTTTTTTTACGCGGTCTTTTCTCCCGATGCGACCTTGACGAAGGTGCTGTCGTATATTCCGTTCTGGACTCCAGTGCTGATGATGGCGCGCATTGCTGTGGGCACAGTCGCCTGGTGGGAGATCGTTGTGACCATCGCGCTGATGCTGGTGACCATTCTCGCCTGCGTCCGGTTTGCGGCGCGCCTGTATCGCTACGGCGTCCTGATGTACGGGCAACGACCTGGCCTGGGTCAACTGCTGAAACTGGTGCGGATGAACTAACAGAGGGTTCGGGAAGGGAGATTTTTCTCATGGGACCCATGCTAAGAGGCGTTTCTCAATCGTCAGGCGCGGTTGCCATACGCCATATCCCATCACCACGCGCTATCCTGACGGGCGCGCTCCGCCGCCTCGATCTTGCTCCCGCTGTGCTGATCATCGCTGGCATCTCGTTTGTGGCCCATGTCCTGGTCGGCGACAATTACGGCTATTTCCGCGATGAACTCTATGTGCTGGCCATGAGCCAGCATCCCGCCTTTGGCTATGTGGATGTCCCGCCGCTGGTTCCCTGGATCACGCTAATTCCCCGCTTGCTCACCGGCAATGCCTTATGGGCCATCCATGTGATCTCGGCGCTGGTCTGTGCCGGGACGATCCTCCTGACAGGACTGATGGCCCGGCTCCTGGGCGGCACGGGGTGGGTCCAGGGACTCGCTGCCCTGGGATCGGCGACGGCCCTCGTCCTGCTGGCAAACGGTTCCATCTACACCTATGATGTCTTTGATGCATTCTGGTGGACGCTTTCCGCCACCATCCTCCTCGTCCTGCTACGCGATGAACATCCCCGACGCTGGCTCGCGTTCGGCCTGGTGGCTGGCCTGGGATTATTGACGAAGGAGACCATCCTCTTCTGGGGGTTCGCATTGATCGTCGGATTGCTTCTGACCCCACAACGCCGCCTGCTGTTCACCCGCTGGACGCTGTTTGGTGGCCTGATCGCCTTCGCTCTCTTCCTGCCATTCCTGCTCTGGAATGCCGCCAATGGTTGGGCATCGTTCCAGTATTGGGCGGGCTATTCCCAAAATCATAGCGCCGGTGGGACGCCGCTTGATTTCCTGGCCAACCAGATCCTCGGTATGAATCCCCTCTCGGTGCTCTTGTGGGGGGCAGGACTGGGGTACTTCTTCTCTGCACGCGGTGCGCGCTATCGGGTCTTCGGGTGGGCGTATCTCATCCTCTTCGTGCTCTTCATGGCGATTCAGGGGAAATCCTACTTTCTGGCACCGGCCTACCCGCCATTGTTTGCCGGTGGGGCGGTGCTGCTCGGTACATGGCGGGTGCGCTGGCGCAGATGGGTCGCGGCCTATCCCGTGGTGCTGGCCGTAAGTGGCGTGCTGCTGGCCCCCGCGGTGATGCCGGTGTTGCCCCCCGCTGTGTATGGGCACGTGTATGGCAAGAGTGGCAGCGCAGGGTCGCAGCAGGAATCAGGCGATAGCTACGGCTTGCCGCAAGCCCTGGCGGATCGCTTTGGCTGGGAGCAGCAGGTCGCGTTGATTGCTCAGGTGTATCACGGCCTGCCACCGGATGAGCAGCGGGTGGCCTGCATCTTTACCGCCAATTATGGCGAGGCTGCTGCGCTCGTGCAATTCGGTGGGCGCTATCATCTGCCCCCGCCGATCAGCGGATACAACGCCTTCTATATCTGGGGACCGCAAGGGTGTACCGGCCAGGTCCTCATCACGATCAATATTCCTCCCCAGGACGCTGCACGGGGGTTCAGCTCGGTGACGCTGGCCGCCAGGACTTCCTGCGATGAGTGTGTGGCCTTTGAGAATCATGCTCCTATCCTGATCTTGCGGCAGCCGAAGGTACCACTCGCGGTGAACTGGGCACTCAGTAAGCATTACGATTGAGGCCAGGCAGGGTTGGGGCCACGACATTGTTTCCCTATAGGCGTCAAGGTAAGAATGGATGAGTTTGTGGTGAAGGTCGCGGGAACTGGCTCCCAGGGCGCGCCTTGCGGTCAATGCCATTGACTTCACGAGCTCACACAGTAGGGACAGGGCCTTGCGCCTGTCCCTACTGCCGACTTCGTTACGCTGGCGGAAGGACAGGCGCAAGGCCCTGTCCCTACTGTCGACTTTGTGGCGCTGGCCAGAGGACTAGCGCCAAGCCCCCATCCGCCCCTTGTCCCTACTGTCGACATCGTTAAGTGAATTGTATTGGGAACAAGGGGAGTGGTCTCAACCATTTCTTCTCCGCCTACGAGGACGATCCGTTGCTTCCTACCAGGACGATGCGAATCTCGTCCATCGAGGTGGGCAGATGGTCGGCTCCAAAGGGCAGGCGGATCTCGACTCCGGCGACGCCCGGTTGTGTGCTGAGATAGGCGAGGGCAGCAGCGGAGGTCGCGCCTTTGATGTATTGGGGCCAGGTATCTATCTGC
>WNFY01006119.1_pt1 | contig 10776 bp, 6 predicted proteins | sample 5400091 | NCBI WGS metagenome assembly WNFY01 (sample SAMN13153364, study PRJNA577476) | soil metagenome | isolation source: 60 cm soil or saprolite under grassland replicate 1 | place: USA:California | collected 2016-06-15
CAGTTGCCTGAGCCCGACCAAACACTAAAACCACCAACTCCCATCCGGGTGCTGCTCCTTAGTCGATACGGCCGACTCGGGGCAAGCAGCAGGGTTCGTTCCTATCAGTACCTGCCCTATTTGCGCGACCACGGTATTTCGGTCACAACGGCCCCACTCTTCCGAAACAGCTACGTCGAACAACTCTACACTGATCGTCACAAAAGCTGGCTTGCGGTGATCGCAGCCTACGTCAAACGACTCCAAACCTTGCTGACCGTTCCACGATTCGATCTGGTCTGGATAGAGTACGAGCTCCTCCCGTGGCTCCCGGCATGGCCTGAAGGGCTGCTGAAAGCCGTCGGTATTCCATTCGTGGTCGATTACGATGATGCAGTGTTTCACAGGTACGAATACCACCGTAGCGCGCTCGTCCGGACAACGCTCGGAAAGAAGATTGATACCGTCATGCGACGTGCAGATGTGGTCATGGTTGGAAGTGAATACCTCGCGGAGCGCGCACGACACGCCGGCGCCCAACAAATCGAATGCTTGCCGACCGCAGTCGATGTAACACGCTATCGATCGGAGCATTGCACGAGTTCGGAGATCTACACCGTGGGTTGGATCGGGACACCAATTACGGTCCACTACCTAAGCCTCGTTCAGACGGCACTCGCCCGTATCTGTACGAACGGCGATGCCCGACTTGCGATCGTAGGTGCACTAGCCACAACACTTCACGGAATCCCAACAGTGGTCCACCCGTGGTCGGAAGCAACTGAGGTCACACATATTCAGCAGTTCGACGTGGGCATAATGCCGCTCCCCGATGAGCCTTGGGAACGTGGGAAATGCGGATATAAGCTGATCCAGTATATGGCCTGCGGCCGTCCGGTCGTGGCCTCTCCAGTTGGCGCGAGCAAACAGATTGTGGAACACCGTGTCAACGGGTTTCTCGCCGAGACAACAGAGGAGTGGATCAGCGCCTTGCGCACATTACAAGATCCCGCCCTACGTGCGCAGATGGGTGCAGCCGGAAGAGCAAAGGTCGAAAGCACATACAACGTTCAGCTCAACGCGCCCCGCCTCGCCAAGGTGTTGCAGAGTGTCGCAAAGAGAAGAACGAGGGTGTTATGAAACATGGGCCGAATTCGGGGGGCAACGAGTCGTGCGGTCATCGTTGTTGGGCCTCCAGCCACGCCTCAAACATGAGCACGTCCCAAAGGTGGTACTGCCAGTTACGATTCCCGCGCTGATGGTCGTGCCATTTGCGGCGAATCGGCTCCGGCGCGACGTAGCCTTCGCGGCGAAGACGCGATTCATCCAGCAAATCCTCCGCCCAGTCCCGCAACGGGCCCCGGAGCCATGAATCCAACGGCACACCGAATCCCATCTTTGGCCGCTCGAACAGGGATGGGGGGACGTACCGGGCCAACAGCCTGCGCAGGATCCTCTTCCCGAATCGCCCATTCACCTTGGCCGTAAGCGGCAAACGCCACGCATGCTCGACGATGGTGTGATCGAGATACGGAGCGCGCGATTCGAGACTCACGCCCATGCTCGCCCGATCAACCTTCACGAGAATGTCGTCGGGCAGGTAGCCAACGAGATCGACGTACATCATCCACGACAATAATCCGTCGACTTGCGGCCACCTCCGTGCGTCGGAGAGAACTGTGCCGGGCTCCTCACCGTTCAGCGCGACTTGCTCGGCATCCACCCAGTGCGACATGAGATCGCGGTAGATGGCTCGATCGGACCGCGCGCCGAGAATGCCAGCGAGTTTGTGGAGTCGATCGCCGCTGATAGATCGTGCGCGCAGCGGATCCATTCGTAAAACGCCGAGTACATGGTCCCATTTCCTGGGCGGGACTGCTGCGATCAGCTTAGCAATACCGACTCGAAGCGACTCTGGCACGACGCGACGCCACCGTTGTAATCGCCGGCCCAAGAAATAGCGGTCGTACCCACCGAACAACTCATCCCCCCCATCTCCGGACAGTGTGACGGTCACATGCTGCCTGGCGAGCTGCGCGACGGCGAAGGTAGGGACCTGCGACGAATCGGCGAACGGCTCGTCGTACAGCTGTGGGAGTTTGGGCACAACCGCGAGCAGATCTGCCGGACTGACGTACAGCTCCGTGTGGTCCGTCCCCAGATGCGCCGCCACACGGCGCGCGTACTCCGCTTCGTTGTAGACAGGCTCCGCGAAGCCGATCGTGAATGTCCGCACCGGGCGATTCGACTGCGCCTGCATCAGCGCGACGATCAGGGATGAATCAATGCCCCCCGATAAGAAGGCGCCGAGCGGCACGTCCGATATCATTTCTCGCTTCACGACCACGCGCAGCAGGCGATCCAGCTCGTCCACGGCCTGATCTTCGTCGATGGAATTCGGCGCCGTGGCCGCGGTTTCCACCATCGCGCGGGCGGACCAGTATGCCTCGGCCGCGGGCTCACTGGTGGATGAGCGGAACGTGAGAATCGTGCCGGGCAGGACTTTCGAAACGTTCTGATAGATCGAGTAGGGGGCCGGCACGTAATTGTGCCGGAGGAACAGCGACAGCACCCCGCGATCGATTTCCCCACGCCACGCAGGGTGACTCCGCAACGCCTTGAGCTCCGAGCCGAACAGCAGCGTACCTCCCAGGGTACCGTAATAGAGCGGCTTTTCCCCCAGGCGATCGCGCACCAGCGACAGCGTGTGCTCCTGGCGATCGAACAGCGCCAGCGCAAACTGCCCGGCGAAGCTCTGCACGGCCTTCCGCAAACCATGGCGCTCGATGGCCGCCAGCATCACTTCAGTATCCGACGTTCCCCGGAATCTCACTCCCTCGAGCTCGAGTGGCCGGCGAATGTCCTGAAAGTTGTAGACCTCACCATTGAAGATCATGACGTAACGGCCGCTCGCCGATACCATGGGTTGATGACCCTCGACGGAGAGATCGATGATCGCTAACCGGCGATGGCCAAATCCAATCCCACACGACGGCTCCCACCAGACGCCGTCGTCGTCCGGGCCACGATGACGCACTGCTCCCGCCATCGCGCGCAGGATTTCTTCAGGATCTGATGTGCTGCGGTCCGCCGACCAGAAGCCCGCGATGCCACACATGAGCTAGCCAAGCTCCGGGGTCGCAAGGTCAGACAAGCCTCGCGCAACCGAGGACGTGCTGAGCAATTCGTCATACAGCTTCTCGATATCGCTCACCAGCCGCGCGACGTCGTACCGCGCAAGCATCGCTCCACGGCCGACCCCGACGAATCGCCTGCGCTCCGACGGATCGAGCAGACGGCGGAGCGCGGCCGCGAGCGCTTCGACATCGCCCATTGGGACCAGGACTCCCAGCTTACCCTGTTCCAAGACGTCGGCCACGCCACCGACCTCGGTTGCGACCACCGGACGGCCGCAGGCCAGCGCCTCGATGAGACACACGGGCGTCCCCTCGTTGTCCGAGGTCAACGCGACGACATCCGACCCGTAGTACACGGCCTCCAAATCCTCCCACCAACCGGCGAAGACCACGCGGTCCGCCACACCGAGTTCCCGCGCCAAGGCCTGCAGCCGCTCTTCTTCTTCTCCACCACCGACCAGGACGAGCAGTACGTTCGAGTCGGACTCCCCCAGCGACGCAAGCGCCCGTAGCGCGAGGGCATGGTTCTTGATCACGGTGAGCCGACCCACCATAGTCACGACCACGCGCTCGCCCGCCCCAATCCTTGCACGAAATCGTTCGCGTGCAGCCCGCTCATCAGCGTCCACGAACCGCCGCAACTCGAACCCGAGGGGAATCACGCGAATTTTATCGGGACGGACCTTGAGGTATCGCTGCAGCTCTTCCGCCTGGAGTGGACTGATCGCGATGATACTGGTGGTGATCCGCGCCAATGCACGTTCGAGCGCGATATACAAAGCGGTCTCCAAGCGACCGAAGTATCCGCGAAATACGTGCCCATGGTAGGTGTGTACCCGCACCGGCACACGAGCCAACCAGGCCGCGAGGCGCCCCAGCATGCCCGCCTTGGCGGTGTGCGTGTGCACGATGGACGGACGGTTCCGGACACACAAGCGCCACAGATGCCACAGCGCGCGGATGTCACCCAGCATTCGGATGTCACGACCGAGTCCGGGAACGCGCTGCGGGATGACCCCGTGCTTCGCCGCCAACCCGGACATGTCGCCTTCATTCGGACCCGTAGTGCCAATGACGAGAAGCGTTGGGTACCGCTCGCGCGTGCGTGCAGTCAGCAAGACCGCATTCCATGCCGGACCGCCGACGTTCAATCGAGCGATCGCGCGCAGCACACGGACCTTCACGGCTAGTTCGACTCGATCATTCTGAGTATTATGGCTCTCGACAATCGCTCGATACCCTCTAGCCACGATCACGTCATGCGAATTCTGGTCACTGGTGCCGTTGGCTTCATCGGTTTCCACGTCGCCAACCGGCTGCTCGCCGACGGACACGACGTCGTCGGTCTCGATTCCGTGAATCAGTACTACGACGTCCGCCTCAAGGAGGCGCGCCTCGCCGTGCTGCAGAAGCATCGCACGTTCGAGTTCGTGCGCGCCGCGCTCGCTGATCCGGAAGCGATGAACCAGCTGTTTGACCGGTCGGAGTTCGAGCGGGTCATCCACCTCGCTGCCCAGGCCGGCGTCCGCTACTCACTGGAACGCCCCGATGCCTATATCACATCCAACATCCTCGGCTTCCTACAGGTGCTCGAGGAGTGCCGCTATCGTAAGGTCCCGCACCTCGTGTACGCCAGCTCCAGCTCCGTGTATGGCGCCAGCACACAGATGCCATTCTCCGTACAACGCGGAGCCGACCATCCGCTCTCCATCTACGGCGCGACCAAACGCGCAAACGAGCTGATGGCGCACAGCTACTCGTATCTGTTTGCCCTCCCGACAACCGGCCTGCGTTTCTTCACGGTCTACGGCCCCTGGGGCCGCCCCGACATGGTCTTGTTCAAGTTCACGAAAGCCATCCTGGAGGGACGGCCGATCAACGTGTACAACAACGGACACATGAAACGGGACTTCACGTACGTGGACGATGTCGTCGAGTCGGTCGTCCGCATCATGGATGTCATCCCTGCCAAAGACAACCAGTGGTCCAGCGACCATCCCGATCCGAGCGCGAGCCTGGCGCCGTATCGCCTCTACAACATAGGGAACCAGGAGCCCGTCGAGCTCCTGGAAGTGATCAGCCTGCTCGAGGAAGAGCTCGGCAAGACCACCACGAAGAACTTCCTTCCCATGCAGCCCGGCGACGTTGCCGCAACCCACGCCGACGTCAAAAGTCTGGAAGCAGTCACGGGCTTCGTCCCCCGCACGTCCATGCGGGAAGGCATTCGGCGCTTTGTAGAATGGTACAAGTCGTTCTACGGGTCGGCGTAACGAAGCGTCAAGACGCGGCCGCGGCAGCTCGCTGCATCGGACGTATACCCGCCGTTTCCGCGACCACGGGGGTTGCGGCTGTTGCATCGCCATTCCCATTGCCATTGCCATTGCCGTGCACCGCCCGCACGCAGATCTCGAGCTCGAGCAGCTCGAGATCGTGCGCCGCGCCGAACGCGTGCAGCGCGCGTACGATATCCGCCGGCAACTTCTTCGTCGCAATCAGCACGCGACGGACCCCGTGGCGCTCCGCCACATACGCCAGGCTGTCCAGACCACCGAGCACGGGCACGCCATGGATCCGTTCGCCATGTTTGCGGGGATCGTCGTCCAAGAAACAAAACGGTTGCAGCCCGAGCGTGCCGTTGTTGAGCAGCTCCCGGACGGCCAGCTCGCCCCCGTCGCCGGCACCGTAAATCGCCACGCGCTCCCCGCGCTGCCGCAGACGCCGGCGCATCAGCTCGAGCGAACGGAACGACAAGCGCGCTGAGAGCACGAACGCCGCCGTCAGCAGGGCGTCGATGTACAGAACGTTCGACGTGGCGAGCGCCGGCACGCGCCAGTGCACATACCAGTACAGCGCCGTCGAACTGACCGCGATCGCAACGAGCGTGCGGTAAAGATCCACCATGCCGGTGTAACGCCAGGCCCCGCGATACATCCCGAACAATCCGAACGTGATCACCTTCAGCGCGATGACGATCCCGAGCGTCGCCTGGTACGCAGCCATATAGCCCGGCGGCGCGGTGCCGCCCTCGAACTTCAAACGAAACGCGCCGTAGTAGGCCACGGACACCAGCACGACATCGAGCAACATCGCGGCGAGGCGACGCTTGTAGAGCAACTCCGTCGCCACAATCGTGACCGGCTTCCAGCCCGCCGACTTATCGGGATACCCGACCTGAAGGCGTCCGAGGTATGCGGCTAAGAGACTCAGGGCAACGAGAAAGACCGTGCCCAACACGAGCCCCAATGCCAGATCGAGGCGCAAGAGCAGCAGCCCCACCCCGCCGCCTACCGCGGCGAACCCATACAACAGCAGCGCGACCTGCCGCTCCCCCAAGCCCAGCGCGACGAGCCGGTGCGTGCTGTGATCCTTTCCACCCTGTGAGATCGCCCGTGCGGCCAGCGCACGCGTCACGGCCACCAGCGCCGTGTCCACGATCGGCACAGCGACGATCGCCAGCGGCACGAACAAGACGGCGACGAGACTGCCCGAGGCCGAGGCGGGCGACGTCATCACGAGCCCCGCGAGCAGCGAGCCGATGAAGAGGCTTCCGGCATCACCCATGAAGATGCTCGCCGGATGAAAGTTGTAGCGTAGGAAGCCGAATGCCGCTCCAGCCAGTGACCATGCCACGGCCGCGTGCAGCCACGCGCCCTGCAACGCAAACGTGATGCCGAGAAACAGCGCGGCGATTGCCCCGACGCCCGCTGCCACTCCGTCCATGTTGTCGAGCAGATTGACCGCGTTCGTCAACGCCACGAACCAGAACACCGTGGCGAGCACGTTCACCAGATGCCATCCCGTGAAGGCGAATGTCGCGCCCGATGCGACGAGCACGACCGCGGCGACGAGTTGCAGCATGAACTTGAGCTGCGGGCGCAACCGTACCAGGTCGTCAATTACCCCGACCACGAACATGAACGCGGCGCTGACCCCAACCGCCCGGGGCCACAGCTGTCCTTCGAACCCACTCGACCAACCGAACGCCGCCAGCGTAAACCAGGCCACGACGCCCACGAGCGTCCCCGCGGCAATCGCAATGCCGCCCATCAGGGCTGTGGGTCGCTGGTGCCACCGATCTGCTGTGGGGCGGGCGATGAGCCCGAGACTTCGCGCCAACCCGCGAACCGCGGGCGTCAGGAGCAGCACGACCGCGAGGGACAATGCCGCGACGAGGACTGCCGCCGCGGCCGGCGTCATGCGAGCTGTGGCTCTAGCGATCGCTCGTATTCGATCACGGACTGCAGGATTTCATCGAGCTCGATCTTCGGTTCCCAGCCGATCGCCGCGTGGATCTTCTCGAGCGACGGGACACGGCGCGGCATGTCCTCGAAGTTGTCGCCGTAGGCCTCGGTGTACGGCACGAACGTGATCGGCGACTTCGACTCCGTGAGCTGCTTGACCCGCTCAGCGAGCTCCAGAATCGTCGTCTCTTTCTCGCTACCGAGATTGTAGACTTCGCCCACCGTGTGATCGGCATCCATGAGTCCGATCATCGCGCGCACGGCATCGCTCACGTGCGTGAAGCAGCGGGTTTGGTGCCCGTCGCCGTACACCGTGATCGGCTCGTCGTGCAGCGCCTGCTTCACGAAGCGCGGCACCACCATCCCGTAGTGCCCCGTCTGTCGCGGCCCCACGGTGTTGAAGCAACGCCCGATCACCGTCGGGCAGTGCCGCTCACGCCAGTACGCGATCGCGAGAAACTCATCGATCGCCTTCGAACACGCGTAGCTCCAGCGTCCCCGGCTCGTGGCACCGAGCACGAGGTCGCCATCTTCGCGGAACGGTACCGCCGCGCTCTTCCCATACACCTCCGACGTCGAGGCGACGAACACTTTCTTCTTCTTCTTACACGCCGCCGCCAGCACCAGCTCGGTCGTTTTGACGTTGGTTTCGATGGTGCGCACCGGACTCTCGACGATGAGGCGCACACCGACGGCGGCTGCGAGATGAAATACCTGATCGGCGTCGTCCACCAGCTCCGCGAGCAGCGGCGGGTTCAACAGGGTGCCGACGACGTAATTGAATCCCGGCTGGTCCTTGAGGTGCCGAATGTTGCGGATCGCGCCCGTGGAGAGATCATCGAGTACCGTGACCTCGTCCCCCCGGCTCAGCAGGCTGTCGGCTAGATGCGAGCCGATGAATCCCGCTCCGCCGGTGATCAGATAATGCACCTAACCTCCTCGGCTAAAACCTCGGCTAAGACTCGGATGGTGCCGTCAGCCCCTCGTCAAGGGCGTAAAAGTGTGCACGCGTAGCACCGATGCCCGCGATACTTGACCAGTGCTCCGCGAAAATCGATCTCTCCCGTGCGCTACGGGTTTATGCGCCGTTAGCCGGGAGGTCAGTTTCTGGGGTGGAAAGGTTCAGGGACTTAAGACCCTCACGCCCAACAAAAAACGACCGCTCAGCCTCCCTCTCCGAAGGAACTCCAAGGGTCCGGCGAATATGTTCACACTCGCAACTCTTGGCTAGGGGACCCAACCCTTATCCTTGTGACACTTCTCACGATACACAGGGCCAGCGTTATGACTCCTGGGGCGGTTAGACGGAACTTTTAGGCGGTTCTGCTCCGCAGCTCGACCAAACCGCGGCAGCGCGTGCGCAACAGCACGCTCCGCCGTTGGCATTTCCAGCGGAGCGTTATCAACATCCCGATTTGTGATGTGGAAAGGTTCGGCTTCCACTAAACCGCCCGCCCCCGACAAGGATGAAAGCCGCTAGTGCACTCCTGGCTGACTTAATACCAAGGGACGGCCAATATGTTACCCCCCGAAAGCCTCGAGGCGGCCACGGCCACGCGTCACGCGGGGCCCGGCGGCACCCCCCGGAAGATGGATTGTGCGGCGGTCTGCGGCGGGCCACGTTGCGGCTTGCCTTCACCCGGAACCACATGTCGAATCCCGTGCTGGCCAGCCGCTCCCAGCCGCTAGTCCTGCTCGCCGGCCTCGAAGCGGGGCAGACGCAGGACCTTACGAACGCCTTCGTCGGGGGTGGCTTTCGCGTCGTGACCGCTGGCGACGCGCGCCAGGCCGCCGACGTCGCCCAGACGCACAACCCCCACGCAATGCTCCTCGGCGCCGAGCTCGCCGGCAGCCCTGATTACGCCGCCTGCCGGGTTCTACACACCCTCGCCCTGGCTACGCCGATTGTCGTGCTCGGTCCCGCCGTAGTGACTGGGTCCGAGCAGCTGGAGGCCTTTCGCGCCGGTGCCTGGGACGTGGTCGCCGCCCCGGTCGACGGCGAGGAGCTGCTGATACGGTTCGAGGTCCTGGTGGAACCGAGGCTCGAGCTGGACCGTGTCAGCGAAGAACGGGTGCTCGACCGTGCCAGCGGCCTCTACACCCCCGGTGGACTGGCGCGCCGCGCGCTCGAGTTGGCCGCGCTCGCCACGCGCCACGGTCTCACACTCGCCTGCGCCGTGTTCCGAGCGGCAGAACCGCTGCCCACCCGCGCCAGCGACGACTGGATAGCCGCCGCATTACGCCGTGCCGGCCGTGCCTCCGACGCCATCGGCCGGACGGGCCAAACCGAGTTCGCCGTTTTCGCTCCCGCCAACAACACGCTCGGCGCAGCCCAGCTCATGCGCCGCATGACCGACAGCATCGAACACCAGCTCGGCTTCGTCGCACAGCATAGCGCGCGCGTCGGCGTCCGCTCCGGGTACAGCGTCTCGTACTCGCCCCACCGCATCTCCCCGCCGGCATTGCTGGCGCGGGCGCGGAGCGCACTCGAGCTTCGCTGAGCCCCGCAGGACGTCTTAAGCACGAAACCATTAGCTTTTCTGCCGTGAGACGCCGTATCGCCATCGTACTCGCGGTTATCTCCGCGGCCGCCATCCTATACTTGACGCTGATGCCGGGCGTCGGCCTGGTGGCCGAGGGCTGGTCCTACAGCCTCACCTCCGGCGACGCCGCCCTCGCCGAGCTGATCCAGAACCTCATCCTCTTCATCCCGCTCGGCATCTGCCTCACCCTCGCCGGCGTCCGGCCACGCTACGTGGTCCTGATCGGCGCCCTGCTGTCGTTCGGCGTCGAATTCGCCCAGCGCTCGATCCCGGGCCGCGACCCGAGCGTCGGCGACATCATCACCAACACGATCAGCACCGCCATCGGCACCCTGCTCGTTGCGACCGCACGCAGCTGGCTTTGGGCGCCGCCAGGCCGCAGCGCCTGGCAAGCCCGCGCCACGGCCGTCATCGCGGTCCTCGCGTGGAGCGGCACCGGTCTGATGCTCCAGCAATCGTTCCCACCCCCACCCTACAGCAACGTCCCGACGCCCGACCTCGAACACTTCGGACACTACAAGGGCGAGGTCGTCACCGTCAGACAGGCACGGCGCGGCCTCGAAGTCCTCGCCGTCGCCCCACCCTATGCCCCGGGGCAGACGTCGCCGCTCATGGCGATGATGGACACGCAGCAAACCCGGGTCGTGATGCTCTCCGTCGACGGCACCGACCTCACGCTGCGCTACGCGATGCCGGCGCTGCGCTACACACTCGAGCAACCTGATCTCCGCCTGCGCGGCGCCCTCAAATCGGTCGCGCCGGGCGACACCTTCGTCGCCGCCACCTGGCGCGACTCGACCAACATCTGCCTCCGCCTCAATGCACTCGAGCGCTGCCACCTCGGCTACACGATCGGCGACGGCTGGAAGCTCATCT
>WNFY01015137.1_pt1 | contig 10776 bp, 12 predicted proteins | sample 5400091 | NCBI WGS metagenome assembly WNFY01 (sample SAMN13153364, study PRJNA577476) | soil metagenome | isolation source: 60 cm soil or saprolite under grassland replicate 1 | place: USA:California | collected 2016-06-15
AAGTCTATGTGCCGCTGAACACGGCCGTGACGTTCGATCAAACCAAAGATTTGTCGCGCTCTCTGGCTCAGCATCTTGAAACAGATCATGCCGATCTTGTCACATCGAATATGTCGAAAGCCGCCCGCAAAGGAAAAGTGTTCGTCGATTGGAGCCAGAACGACGAACACAAGACTACGATCTGCGTTTATTCACTTCGCGCCAAGGAAGAGCCGACCGTTTCCACTCCTGTCACTTGGGACGAAGTTGAGAACTGCTTGAAGAAGAAAAAAGCCGACCTCTTAAAATTCCCCTCCAACAAAACTCTCGCCCGCGTCGGAAAAATGGGCGACCTCTTCGAACCGGTCGAGAAACTCAAACAAAAGCTACCGACGAAATGGAAGCTATAATGGAATCAGTAGCCGAAGATTATAATGCATGAACAGTCACGTATGGTTTGATGTGATCGGATGGGCGGGCGCGGCCGCACTTCTTGTCGCTTATGCGATGGTTTCCTCTAAGAAATTTGAAGGCGACTCGATTCCTTATCAATTTCTCAATGTCGTCGGCAGTCTTCTTTTGGCTGTAAATACGATTTCTTACGGAGCTTATCCTTCTTCCTTCGTAAATATGATTTGGATAGGAATAGCAGTTTTTTCGATCGCAACTAGAAAACGAATTTCTTCTCGTTAGGCTATCACGATAGTGATTGAGAATGGTGCCGTATGCGCAAAGTAAATTTGAAGGATGTCGCTGAGAAGGAAAAGCAATCGCCGAAAGGCAGGTTTCATAGGTTCACGAAGAATATTTCGATTGCGCTCGGTCGCGAACCGGAATCGCTCGATTTGGCGAAGCGGCATCCGTTTGATCTCGCACTGGTGCGGATCACGAAAGGAAAATCGCTTTGTCCGTATCACTCGCACGCAGCTGAATCGGAGCTTTATCTCGTCGTCTCCGGTCGCGGCAGCATTCGCGACAAAGATGGGATAACCGAAGTCGGACCAGGCGATGCGTTTTTCTTTCAGCCGGGTGAAGCGCATCAGGTTGCCAACGCCGGCAGTGAAGATTTTGTGTATTACGTGATCGCTGATAATCCGCGTAGCGGCGGCACAACCGGTGATTCCTGCTATTACCCCGACAGCGGCAAATGGGCGGTGGTCAAGGAAGGATCTGAGGAAGTGATGGTGAAAGGAACGGAGACTGATTATTTCGATGGCGAGGAGTAAGTGACAAGCCTGAATGCGCAAAGTAAATCTAAACGAGATTAAAGAGGAGCCGTGGCAGTCGCCTGGCGGGAAATACGCCGTGTCGTTCAAAGGAATTTCGGAAGCACTCGGGCGCGAACCGGCTTCGCTCGATTTGGCCAAGCGACATCCATTCGATTTGGAATGGAACCGCGTGCCTCCCGGGAAATGCAACTTCCCGTACCACACGCATTCAGCGCAATGGGAACTTTATTTGGTCGTTTCCGGCAAGGGAAGCGTTCGTCACAAAGATGGCACGACCGAGGTCGTCTCTGGCGACGCCTTTATTTTCGGGCCTGACGAGCCGCACCAGCTTAGTAATCCGGGGACCGATGATTTTATCTTCTATGTGATCGCGGATAATCCAATTGGCGAATCGGCTTACTTGCCGGACAGCGGGAAGTGGAAAGTGAACAAGTCATCCTCGGCTGATCGCGTCGTCGTGAAGGGAAAAGAGACCGACTGGTTCGACGGCGAAGAATAGATTTTTTTCGGTAGAGGCAGCTGTATCGGCTGCATACGAAGAACCGCAGGCGACATGCCTGCCACCACAGTTATTTTGCGACTAGTCCGTCCTCTGCGTTTAAGCTGAAATCATGGATTCCAACAAGTCGCCGCAGGATTTTCCGTACAAGACTTACCTCAATATTCTGCGCGGACCGCTTGAACTAATCGATGTGCAAAAACTGGCCGATGCCTGCACGGATAAATGGTACAACCAGACGCTTTGCAAGGTGAACGATTCTGTCGTCAGGATGGCGGTGATTCAGGGCGAATATCACTGGCACGAACACAAAGATATCGATGAATTCTTTTTCGTTCTCGACGGACATTTCCTGATCGATCTCGAAGGTCGCGTTGTCGATCTTGCTCCAAAGCAGGGCTTCGTCGTGCCCAAAGGCATTCGCCATCGCACACGAGCGCCTGAACGAACCGTGATCTTGATGGTCGAGCGCACGGACATTGTTCCGACCGGCGATTGAATGCACCGAGAAGCACGTGAGAATTATTTCTGGCGGCCAAACTGGCGTGGATCGCGCGGCGCTTGATGCGGCGCTGAAGCATGGAATCGATTGCGGCGGTTGGTGTCCGGCTGGACGCCTTGATGAAGTCGGCAGGATTCCCGATCGGTATCCGGTCAGGGAACTGGAACATGGTGGATTCACCGAGCGCACCTTGCAGAACGTGAAAGGCTCCGATGGAACCGTCATTATTTACTCGGGCAAATTGAGCGGTGGCACGGAACAAACGGTTCGCTTCTGCGTGGAGCAACAACGGCCGCACGAACTGATCGACGCTTCAAAAATTTCCACCGAAGACGCCGCGAGGTTGATTACCGATTTTGTCCGCAAGCACGAGATCGAGATTCTCAACATCGCCGGGCCAAGACGGAGCGAATGGCCGGACGGTTACGATTACGCTTTTCGCGTGCTCGATATTTTTCTCATGTCGATTGATTCGAGGACAAGCAAGAGGGGGATTAAGAGTAAGAGACAAATTACTCGTATCTGAGCGCTTTGACCGGGTCGAGCCGCGCCGCAAAGTAAGCGGGAATCAGCGCGGCAAACGAGCAGATGAGGAAGGCGCTAACGCAAATAATCGCAACGTCCCTTGGAATGACTTCCGCCGGGATCGCCGAAAACTGATAGACCTCGCGCGGGAAAATCTCGATGTGCAATGTCGATGCCAGCCAATGGCTGAATTCGTTCCGGTAACGGATTAGGGTCATGCCCAGCCCCAAGCCGGTGAGTGTGCCGAAAAGGCCGACGATTGTTCCCTGACCGAGAAAAACCCAGATGATTTGCGCGATGTTCGCCCCGAGCGCCTTCATGATTCCAATCTCGCGCCGTTTTTGCACTGTCACGGTGATTAGCGTGCTCATGATTCCGAAGGCCGCCACCACCACGATGAAGAACAAGAGAAAAAACATGACGGTGCGCTCGAGCCGCACTGCTTCGAAATACTGCCGGTTCATGTCGATCCAGGTTTGAGCGAATTCGGGCGGCTCGAGAAATTGTTCAATCGCTTGTTTTACACGCTCGGCGCTGTACGGGTTATCCGTTTTAACCGTGATGCCGTGTAAAGCGTCTCCCAGACCATATAACTCTTGTCCAACATAAATCGGAACGAGCAAAAACTCAGAGTCGTGTAGGTAATGACCGGTTTCGAAGATGCCGGTGACGGTTAGTTCCTTCGGCAGGATCACGTCACGCAATTGGTCGATCGCTTTTTTCTCTTCGTCGCCCTTCGCGTTCTCCAATTTCTTAATACCATTCAAGATCTCACCGAGATTACCCGGTGAATAAATCGTGAGCTTGTCGCCGACATGAATTTGCAATTTCCGCGCGAGCTCAACACCGAGGACGGTCGAATCTCCATCCAGATCCAGCTTGCCGTACTTGATGAATTTTCTTAGCGGAACTACTTTCTCCTCCTGCGCCGGATCCACACCGCGAATCATCGGCGCGAGCCGCCGGTTTTGAAATTCGACGATCACCGGTCCCTGAATATAGGGAGCGGTCGCAGCCACGCTGGGTGTGTTGTCGATTTTTGTTTTGAGTGATCGCCAATCGCGCAAGATATCTTCGGTGCTCACGAGGATGTGCGCATCGAAGTCGATTACTTTTTGGCGCAGCTCGCGGTCAAACCCGGTCATCACGGAAATCACGAGAATCAGCACCGTCACCCCGAGCATCACCCCCAACACCGAGATCAACGTGATGATGGAAAGGAACGTGCGCTTCGGTTTCAAATACCGCAGCGCCAGAAAAACGCTAAAGGGCAGTTTCAAATCGGCGATACCGTGGCCGCGAATCTATTGCTTTTCCAGACAAACTCTTGGAAGCACGGCGCCGAGCCGTCCGAAGAGTCTTTCAAGCGCTGTTCGATCCTCTCTGTAGTCGACTCGTTGGTCGCCCCATCGGTTACATCAGCGCGTGGGCTTTTAAATCTTCGAGCGTGACGAATTCGAGCGCGGATGAGTGCGTGGCCTCAAGATCGACTGGTGCTGCGACATTGTGGTCGAGCGCGTCTTTCCAGCGCGTGACGCAAACGCACCATTTGTCGCCGGGTTCGAGCCCGGAAAACCCCCATTCCGGGTGCGGGGTGACGAGATCGTTCCCGTCGAGCACGGAAAAATCGAGAAACTCGCGCGTCACCTTCACGCAGACCGTGTGCAGGCCGAGGTCTTCCGGGCCGGTGCGGCAAAACCCATCGCGAAAAAATCCGGTCATCGGATCGCGACAACAACATTTCAATTCCGTTCCGAGGACATTCGTGGGCACCGGCTAAGATTAGCACGCGAATGTTGCGCTGTTAAAGCGCTCAATCGTTAAATCGGACAGCCATGATTTGTTGAATCGTTAAATCGTTGAACCTGAATCGCTCTAACGGTAACAAGAGACTGACGAGGCACCTTTCAAGATGGCCACTGCAATCGCCTACTGGCTCATTCCGACTGAGCCGACGCGCGGCTTTTTTGAAAAACTGATTGCCGATCTAGCGCGGCGATATGACGCCCCTGTTTTCGAGCCGCACGCGACGATCTATCTCGGACCAGATCGGCCTGAGGTGGGCGAACAAATTGTCTCGCAAGTCGCAACCGGTTGCGGACCAATCCAGTTGAAAACGTTGGATGCACAGCATTCCAGCGAGTTTACCAAAACACTTTTTGTGCAACTTTCATTGAACGCAAACTTGCAGCGGCTGAGCGAACTGATTCGTCAACGATCGCCACCTTCGTCCCCTTATCACCTTGATCCGCACATCAGCTTCCTCTACAGGAGAATGTCGCTTGCTGCACGGCGCGAATTAGCTCACTCAATCAGGCTGCCGTTTTCGGAAGTCGTTTTCGATTCAGTCTGTGCGGTTCGTTGCGCTTCGCCCACGCGTAATCGCGCTGAAGTGGAAGCTTGGCGCGTGATTGCGACAAAATCTCTCCATGAATAGTTGATTGAAATCTTCGCTGTCAGTCCGAGCCTTTACTAGGTTGCCTGATGGAAGCGAAGACAAAAATTTTTGGCCAGCACGACGAAGCAACGATCAAGCAAATCGAGAGTTGCGTCGCGGCGGGAGGGGACCGCGGCGTGCTTTGCGCCGATGGCCACAAAGGTTACGCCCAACCGATTGGCGGCGTAGTCGCCTACAAGGACAAAATTTCCCTGAGCGGCGTCGGCTTTGATATTGCATGTGGTAATCTCGCCATCCGCACGGACGCGAAGCGCCACGAAATCGCGCCGAAGATCGGCAAGATCATGGACGATGTGGTGCACGAGATTTCATTTGGCATTGGTCGCAAAAGCAAAACGCGTGTCGAACATGAATTGTTTAATGATCCGGCTTGGGAACTGCAACCGATGCGTGGGTTGAAACCGATGGCGGAGGATCAACTCGGCACCGTCGGTGGCGGAAATCACTACGTCGATCTGTTCGCCGATGAAGAGGACCGCATCTGGGTCGGGGTCCATTTTGGGTCGCGCGGCCTTGGACATAAAACGGCAACGCATTTTCTAAAAGCAGCCGGTGGCAAGGACGGAATGGATGTGCCACCGACGGTTGTTGGTGAAAAATCGGAGCTCGGTCACGATTACCTCACCGGAATGCATTTGGCGGGCCGTTACGCTTACGCCGGACGCGAAGCCGTAGCGCGTTACGTCGCGCGCAAAATTTTAGGCGCGAAGATTCTCGAAGAGGTGCACAATCATCACAATTTCGCTTGGCGAGAAAAACATAACGGAGAGGAATATTGGGTCGTGCGCAAAGGTGCGACGCCGGCGTTTCCCGGACAGAAAGGCTTCGTCGGCGGCAGCATGGGCGACGACGCTGTAATTATCGAAGGAATCGACTCGCCGATCTCACGCGAAGCGTTGTTTTCGACTATTCATGGTGCGGGGCGAATCATGTCGCGCACTGCAGCCAAAGGTCGATTCGAAAAAGTTGGAAAGAAGAGGATTCGGCGCGATGGGCTCGTTAGGCACGATGAAATGATGAAATGGATCGCCGACAAGGGCGTTGTTTTACGCGGGGGCGATCTGGATGAAGCGCCGCAGGCGTACCGCCGCCTTCCCGACGTGCTTGCGGCCCACGCGGGCACAATTCGAATTTTGCACACGTTGCGTCCGCTCGGTGTCGCGATGGCCGGACGGGACGTTCTCGATCCCGTGGCGCGGTCGTTTCGAGCCAATCATGTTTCCGATGCGCTTCGCATAGCGAAGTGGCTACAGGCTTGTACTTTCGCTACAATTCGATTATCCGGTATGGCTTGCCGCTCTTCTGCAACGCCGCCGGCGCCGAGACATTGTAAACCGGAACGCCAGTCGCAGTTGCACCATTGAGAATGCCGTTGTGTGCATGGCCGTGAAAGACCGCACTGACGCGAAATCGATTGATTGGCTCCTCCAAGCGGCTGGAACCGAGAAAGGCAAAAATTTCCGGATCTTCTCCCTCCAGCGTGGCGCGGATTGGAGAGTAATGGAGGACCGCGACTTTCCGATCGGTTTGCAGTTTGGCGAGCGCCTGTTCGAGGCGAACAGCGTGATCGATGGATTCCTGGACGAATTGTTTGATGAGCGGTTCGCCCCAAGCATTTAGCATCCGCCGCCCAAAACCGCCGCCGAATCCCGGGACGCCAGCGAAGCCGATTCCGCCGATTTCAATGGCTTCGCCATCCAGCACGTTAACGCCAGCGCCATCGAGAACTTTGCAAACAAGCTCGGATTGTCCGGATTCGAAATCATGGTTTCCGAGGACTGCAAGCATCGGAATTTTTAGGGAAGCGCGAATATCGGCAACGAGTTCTTCCGCCTCTTCGGGCAGGCCGTAATCTGTCAGATCACCGCAAAACAGTAATATATCAGCAATGCGCGAGACTTCGGCGAACGCGTCGTGCAACGCTCCACGTGAGTGTTTGCCATAATGAATATCGGCGGTTGCGGCAATCCGGAGTGCGCGCTCAGCCATCCTTTTAAGAAACGCAATCGCGAGCGTTGATGGACGTTCTTTGCGGAATTGTCTAGTCGTCTGCGGGCGCGGCATGCACGCGCTGCCGTCTTCGATTGTGTTATGATGGGTGATGACCGCTAAAGCCGCAGCCCGAAAGGCGAAAGGCAAACGGGCTGAATTTTATCGTAGGTCCATGCAGGTGCTCCAGAATGCTAACATTCCATTTTTAATTGCTGGAGCGGGCGCGGTTCGGTTCTACACAGGCCTTTCACGCCAGACGAAAGATTTCGATCTGCATCTTCGACCGCATCATATCGATGGGGCTCTCGATGCGTTTGCACGTGCCGGATACAAAACCGAAAAAACGTTTCCACATTGGCTGGCCAAAGCCAAACGCGGTCGCAATTGCGTTGACCTGATCTTTCGTGCTGGCAACGGGCTCTGCGAAGTCGATGATTCCTGGTTCGAACGGGCGCATGACGAGGATGTGCTCGGTGGGACTGTAAAACTTAGTGCGCCGGAAGAGATGCTTTGGATGAAAGCCTACATCATGGAACGTGAACGGTACGATGGGGCCGATGTTGCGCATATTCTTGAAAGCTGTGCGGAGAAGCTTGATTGGCCACATCTTCTTCGCCGCTTCGGCCCCGATTGGCGCTTGCTGCTAAGCCATTTGGTTCTGTTCGGTTATATTTATCCGAGCGAGCGCCGCCGGGTTCCTGTCGCGATCATGGATGCTCTGATCTCCCGCCTCCGAAACGAAAACTCCGTTTCTGGATCTGATCGCATCTGCCGGGGCACTCTGCTCTCGCGGCAGCAGTACTTGTGGGATGTGGAGGAACGCGGATTTCGCGATGCTAGGCTGCAGAAACGTGCACACATGAATGAGGACGATATTGCACATTGGACAAAGGCAATTGCAAAAGAGAACAAGGCGAAAGAAACGCGCCGGTGAAATAGCACACCCAAAATAAGCGTCCAACTCCCTGCGATTATGGAGTCGATGTTGGCGTCGGAGTCAGCTCAGCAGGGGTCGAGGAAAACGACGGCGATGGAGTTGACGAAGCAGTAGCGAGCTTATTCTTGGCTTCGTCGAGCAATTGTTTTTCCTCAGGATAAATCTTCCCATCGCCGGCTGCATCGAGGTATTCCTTCGCTGCCTCCGCTTGGTTTGATTCAACTAACAGCAACGCGACGTAAACGGCTGCGTGCGGATCATGTAATTGGTCGGCGGGCAATTTCTTTATGATCTCAAGGCCTTCGGCGCTACGACCAAGCCGATATAGGCAAAACGCGTAGGTGACGGCGCAATTGACTTCGTTCGGCGCCCGGTCGTAAGCCTCTTTCGCGAGCTCCTGCGACTCTTTTGTGTTTTGGCCGATATTGAGTCCGAGTCGGGCGAGGTCTGCTGTGATCGGCGGCTCGTCAGGAGAACTTTCGTGCAGGCGCTGGAGAATGTCATAAAGCTTTCCAGTTTCACTGTTTGCGCGATAAAGTCGCGCAAGCGCGTTGAGCGCTTCACGCCGCATCGGCGGATTCCTTGCGATACGCAGCCAGAGTTGTTCGGATTCTGGTTCAAGCTTCCATTTCGACGCCAAATGCGCGAGAGCAAGTTGGCCCTCCGGTCGTTGGTCTGTCGCTTCTTCGGCCGAACGCCACAACGTTTCGAATTCAGTATCTGTGGCATGCTGTGATTGCCGTGTCGCAATTGCCTGGTAGGCAAGGCGGAGGTATTCAGTTTCTCCCCACGATCCACTGTGTGTCCAGCGTTTGAGACGCGACCAGTTGTTTACCTCTGCATACGCCCCTGCAACTGTGATGGACACCGGCGGAGAACTAATCTTGTCTCCCGGCAATTTCTCAATCCATTTAACGATCTCGCCGGCCAACCCATTGTTGTTCATCCAGTCCATAAGCGCTGCGAGGTCGGATGGATTGCGCGCGGCAAACGGTTTCACTCTGTCCAGCAGAGGACGGAATTTCTTTTCGTCGAGCTTTCGATAAAAGTTCAGGCAGAGCAGATAATCGCCAAAGGTGACCTGCTGTGACATCTGAAGCTGTTGGGCGAAGTTGTCAGCGGCGGCAAGATCATCGCGGGCCACGGCATCGTTAAGCAACGCGCGCAGCGCACCGGTGCGAAAACGAGCGACTTTGCTGAGTCGATCGAGTGTGCCCCGTGCTTTTGTACTCTTTTTCGGATCAGTGGAATGGATTTGCAATGCTGCAAGATTGAATTGATAAAGGTCGTTGCTCGGTTCCTCTTTTACCGCGGCGGCGAACTGCTCCTCTTGCTTTACGAAATTTCCTTCCGCACGCGCCAGCCAGCCAGCGACGACATGAAAGGCGGCTCTGTTGCGATCGGGAGTCGAGATGCGATCCAGGGCTTTCCGCGCGACATCGAGCTGCCCAAAGCGCAGTGCCGCTGAGGCGAGGTTGAGTTGGCTGTCTGGGTCCGTCGGAAGCAGTCGTGCGATTTGTTCGCGCCACCAGACGGTTTCCTCCGAGTTCTGTTTTTCCGTTGCTTCCGCGAGAATGGAAAAGGCCGGCAGAGATTCCCGATGCAGCTGCACGATCGCCCGCGCAGTCACCGCTGCTTGCTCAAATTTCTCCTGTTGCAGCATCGACGCAGCTCGATGCAGCAAACGTCGTTCGTGCCAATCGTTATAAACGCTTGAGCCGTACCTGAAGAAAATGATTGCCAAGAAAATAGTAAGTGCGGACGCAGCAAGTAAAAAAGCAAGACGGGCCGGCCATCGTTGCCGTTGGAAGAAAGGCTTGAGACGACGAAATAATTGGGGACTCCTTCTGTCCTCGGTGCTTCTGATAGTTTCCGCCATCCTCGTGTCCTCTCGCCGCGCCGAAATGGACCTCCGCGCGTCGACCCGCCCCTTCCATCCCCTACGGATGTCTAAGATTGCGTCGCCGCCTAGGATTCCTCAAGCACAGGAATTTCCTCCATCGATTCCGTGACCTGCTCCCTCAGACGGGGGCCCCAAACATATCGTGTGAGTAACACTTTGATTGTTGCCGTCAACGGCACGGCCAGGAGTGGGCCAAGCACTCCGCCTATTATCAAGCCCCAGACAAAGATCGACACGATCACTGTCATTGGATGCAGGCCGACAGAATTTCCCACAATGCGCGGGGCGTAGAATATCCCTTCGAGATTCTGGATGAGGATGAAAATCCCGGTCACAATGAGAGGATGTGTCCAATCGCCCCATTGAAAAGCGGCGATTAAGACGGCTGGCACCCAGCAGGTAATTATCCCGATGTACGGGACCATCGTAAGGATGACAACAAGTACGCCAATGAGAGGCGCAAAATTGAGCCCGAAAAGCGTCAGGACGCCGCCAATGAGCACGCCATCGACTAAACAGACGAGCAACTGACCGCGAAAATACGCGGTGACGTATTTGTTTATCTCCGACAATACGTCAGCGACTTCATTTTTTAGCGGCGATGCGCGCAGGGGCAGGTAATCTTTCCATCTCTTTTCGATGCGCGGTTTTTCATTCAAAAGGAAAAATAAATAGATCGGCACCAGGATGAGGCTGAGCAAAAAGCCTGTGACTCCAAGAAATCCGCCGATGCTCTTCTTCAAGATCCCCCA
>WNFY01006653.1_pt1 | contig 10774 bp, 9 predicted proteins | sample 5400091 | NCBI WGS metagenome assembly WNFY01 (sample SAMN13153364, study PRJNA577476) | soil metagenome | isolation source: 60 cm soil or saprolite under grassland replicate 1 | place: USA:California | collected 2016-06-15
GGCGCCGACTCGCGCCTGCCGTTTCGCGCGGGGCAGTCCGTGCGCTCGCTCAACTCGATTCAGATGGCGGTATTCAAGGGCGGAATGCACCCCTCGCTCGACGTCGCCGAACGCTTGTGTCAGCTCGGCGCGCCACCGGAGTTTGTTTCTGAGATCCATCCGCATGCGAAGCAAGGTTGGTGTGGTGATGCGCGGCTCACCCAGCTGAACGCGTCGTCCAAGGTGACGGCGGCTTGAGTCAGGTCGGGCACTGTCTCCTCGATCATCGTTCGGGGCGGTGAAAGACCGGGATGACGCTTTTGCTCAAGCTGCTCCGATCGGTGGACAATCGTTCCGGCCACCGGCCGGACGTGCCACTGCCTGCCTACGCTGATGTGTATCAGCTCGGCTGGTATGTCCAGTAGGCCGTCGAGTTCGGCGGCCGTGTCGTGGCTGAGGATCGCGTGGGGTCCTAACCGCAGCACCGCTGCCGGTCGCTTCCCAGTCACTATGCCTGGACAGGGACCGCGATCATGGAGAGCCGCTGGCGGCGGGCGCATTAGGACACGCGGGTGCCGGCGCGGCGGGCGATGTGAGGCGGGACGGGCATGGCGCGGCGGAGGGCCGGATCGGGCGCCGGCCGCTGCCATACCGCGGCAAGCGGCAGCTCTCCGGCCCACAGGCCGAGCGCCGCGTCCGATGCCTCCGTCAACGCGAGGGAAAGCAGGCTCGTGGCCGCCAACTCCCGCTGGTTGGGGCGGCGGGCATAGTCCCACTGACCCGGCGCGGCATGCTCGCTCACGCAGCGAAGCGCGGCCAGCTTGGCCGCGGGCTCGGTGAGTGGCCGCATCGGGCCGTAGATCATGGCGCTGCGGTAGTTGACCGCGTGCTCGAACACCGATCGCGCGAGCACCAGGCCATCCACGACTGTCACGGTCACGCAGGCGGCGACGCCGTCGTCTGCCGCCGCCAGCAGGCTCCGGCTTGCGACCGAGCCGTGGAGGTAAAGGTTTTGCTCATCGAAACCGTAGACGGTCGGGACGACCATGGGGGCGCCGTCGACGACGACACCGAGATGGCATACAAACGCCGCGCCCAGCACGGCGTAAAGCTCACTGCGATCCGTGCGGCCCTTTTCGCGCATCCGCCGGAGCCGGGTCCGCTCCGTGGCGGACAGCTCGGGAAGCCCATGGTTCATGCGTCTCCCTGGCTCCTGCCACTTAAAGGAGCGTACCCGCAGCCGCCGCCCTACCCTCGCCCGCGCATCTCAACCCGTGGCGTGCAGCCAGCGGACGGGCGCGCCCTCGGCCGCGTAGCGGAACGGCTCGAGTTCGGCGTCCCACGGACTGCCGAGCAGCTGCGTCAACTGCTCCTCAAGCGGGCCGCCACCGCCCGCGCACTGCGCCATCGCTAGCCGCAGCCGTTGCTCGGGGATAAGAATGTCCCCGTTTCCCCCGGTCACCGCGGTGAACACGCCGAGGCTCGGCGTGTAGCTGTACCGCACGCCGTCGCAACCCTGGCTCGCCTCCTCGATAGCCTCGAAACGCAGCCGGTTCCAGCCGGCCAGCGCGGAGGTGATCGCGCCCGCGGCACCGGGGTGACCCTGCCAGCTCAGCTCGGCACGCATCATGCCGGGAGCAGCGGCCTGGTTGACCCACGGCATTGTCACGGGCACGCCAAGAACCCCGGCCGTCGCCCACTCAACATGCGGGCACAGCGCCGGGGGCGCCGAATGGACGTACAAAACGCCACGTACAGACACCGGACCTCCTGGCTGCGGACGAGGTTCGCCTTCCCCAACGACCTCGGATCCGCTTGAGGAGATCCCGCAGACAGCAGTGACACGAGCACTGGGCAGATCCCGGCCGGATCCGCACCAGTACCGCCAGGCACCTGGCTATCCAGGCCACATTGTGCCGCACCAGCCGTTGGCCGCACCAGAACCCGCACGGCGTGTCATGTCGGCAGAGTGGGAAAGATTCCGCCATGGCGAAATTCGACGCAATGTTGGCCGAGACCGTAGCGATCGCTGGCCATGGCGGCGACCAGATCGAGGCCTATCTCGCGCGGCCGCTCGGTCCTGGCCCGCTCGGCGGCGTCGTGGTGATCCACCACTTGCCGGGCTACGACGAAGCCACCAAGGAGATCACCCGGAGGTTCGCGTTCCACGGCTACGCCGCAATCTGCCCGAACCTCTATTCGCGCGACGCGCCGGGCGCGAGTCCGGACGACGCCGCGGCTGCCGTACGGGCGGCGGGCGGCGTGCCGGATGAGCGTCTCGTCGGGGACGTCGACGGCGCGGCGCGGCACCTGAGGTCGCTCACATCGTCCAACGGCAAGGTCGCCGTCATCGGCTACTGCTCCGGTGGCCGCCAGGCCTTCCTGGCGGCGTGCAGCATCCAGCTCGACGCCGCGGTGGACTGTTACGGCGCCTTCGTGATCGCGAGGCCACCCGAAGGGATGCCGCTGAAGGCGGAGCCGATCGTGGGGCTCGCGGCCAACCTGTCCTGTCCGTTGCTCGGCTTGTTCGGCGCCGACGACTCCTACCCGTCACCTGATGAGACAGCCGAGCTTGAGAAGGTGCTCGCCGCGCACGGCAAGACCTGCGACTTCCACACCTATGAGGGCGCCGGCCACGCGTTCTTCTCGGTGGACAGGCCCTCATACCGGCCCGAGGCCGCGACGGACGGCTGGCGGCGGATCTGGGATTGGTTCGGTCGCTATCTCGGCGAGCCGGCAATGCCGTCGCAAGCGTAGGAAGAGTCGCGAGCCCAAGGAAGACGTGCGCATGTGTACATACCAGACGCAAAGAATCACCATCTCGGGCAGCGGCAAGGGCCCGCAGGGCTGGTTCCGGCTGAGCGACGCGAGCGTCTATTTTGACCACCCGGTACACGCGCCAGCCGATCACACGCTCAATGTCGACTTCCTCAACCCGGGCGAGGGACCGTCGGCGCGGGTGGCGGTCGAGCTTACAGCGGAGTCCGCGAAGGCGCTCGCCGAGGCAATCGTTGCCGCCCTGCGAGCCGCCCCGCCCGGTCTTGTCCCGCCGGCCGCCGACGACGCCTGATCAGGCCGACGGCGGCCGCGATCGCCGACACGCCGGCCGCGGTGAACGGCACGTAGTCGCCGAACCTGTCGTACACGGTGCGCGCGCCGCCCGCGGGCAGGGCGAGCCGCACCACGACGACGCCGTGCCGCGACGTGGGTAGCCATCCCAGGTTGCGGCCGCGAGAGTCGAACGCGGCGCTGATGCCGGTTAGCGCCGCCTGCACGACCGGCCGGCCGGTCTCCGCGGCGCGCAGTGCCCCGAGCGAGGCGTGCTGCGCGGGCGCCCAGCTGTCCTGAAACGTCGACGTCGCCGACTGGTACACGATCAACTCGGCACCCTTGTCCGCGGCCACACGCGACATGTCAGGGAACGCCGACTCGAAGCAGATCAGCACGCCAATCGGCAGCGGCGGCCCGCCGCGCGTCGTCACCTGCAGCAGGCGCGCGCCGTTGCCCGGGATCCGGTTCGCGCTCGCGGCACGGCTGACGCGCGTCAGCCAGCCGAGAGCCTGCCGGAACGGGATGTACTCGCCAAAAGGCACCAGCCTGGACTTGACGTAGCTGCCCTGGACGCCCGTCGGGCTGACCAGGACGGCGACCTTCGAGATGTGCCCGGCGCCGCGCGGCGCGTCCTGGTTGAGCAGGATTTCGGCGCCCATCCGGGCCGATAGCGCGCGGATCTGGCCGAGCAGCCACGGGTGGCTGTTCAGGTTGTAGGCGACGCTGCTCTCCCCCCAGACAATGAGGTCGGGCCGGACGGGCTGGCGCCTGGCCGCGAGCGAGGCGGTGAGGCGCTGGCTGGCGTTCACCCGGATCCGCGGGTCAGCCACGATGCCCGGCTGCACGAGGGCGAGCGTCGCGCCGCGGACAGGCGCGGCCGGGTTGGTGACGGCGTAGGCGAGGGGACCGGCCGCGACGCAGGCCGCCGCGGCCGCGATGCCAGCCGCCCGCGCTGCCGTTCTGGATGAAACAAGGGCCACAAGAATGCCCGTGTTCGCGGCCACGAGCACCGCGCTGATCAGCCACACCCCGCCGATGGCCGCCAGCCCGAGCACCAAGGGGTGCCGCCACTGGCTCGCGCCAAACAGCGCCCACGGGCCGCCGAGAGCTTGCCACGACCGGATCAGCTCGATCACGAGCCATGCGCTTGGGGTGACGAACACGGCGGCGAGCGCGCGGCGCACCGTGACAGGCGGGCGGAGCAGCGCCCACACGGCAAGGCCCACGCCAGCCCACAGGGCGCCGAACGCGACGGCGACAAGCAGCAGGCCAGGGCCGATGTTCGGGACCAGCCACCACAACGTGGCGAGCAGATAGCCGGCGCCGAGCCAGCCGCCGCGAACCGCGGCCTCACGCGGCGAGCCGGCTCGGTGGATAAGCAGCAGGCCGGGCACGAGCGCGAACCAGGCAACCGGCGCGAGGTCCGGCGCGGGGAATGCCAGCGCGGGCAGTGCCCCGGCGGCCAGCACCGCGTACCGCTGCGGCCTGGCCAGGCTGCGTCCGACGGCCATGACCCGATTGTCTGCCACGCGAGGCCATCGGGCGCTAGCCGCCAATGCCCGAATTGGCATCGCAAACTCTGATATGCCTCGCATGCTCCGTCAAAATTGGCTAAGGTCCCAGATCGGTCGAGTCGACGGAGGACACATGCGAATCTCGCTGCGCTTGGCGCTGCCCGCTGGGGCGCTCGTAGCCGCCGCCGCGCTGGTCATGGCGGGGCTGAACGGGTTCGGCGCGACCACACGCCTGGCCGCAGCGAGCGGCGCCCAGGCCGCTTACCGCTCGGTCTGCCCCCCGGCCAAGCCGGGACACTTCACGTGTCTTTCGATCGTCCGCACCGGGGCGTCGCCGCAGGTCTTGAGGCCGGACGCGCTGCCAGCGGGATTCAGCCCCACCGGTCTGCGCAGCGCCTACAACCTGACGTCGGCCACCGCGGGCTCGGGCCGGACGGTGGCCATCGTGGACGCCTTCGATGACCCGAAAGCCGCAAGCGACCTCGCGACGTACCGCTCGGTATACGGCCTTCCCGCGTGCACGACGCTCAACGGCTGCTTCCGCAAGGTGAACCAGTCGGGCGGCTCCACGCCGCCCGCGCCCAACTCCGGCTGGGCGGTTGAGATATCACTCGACCTCGACATGGTCAGCGCCATCTGCCCGACCTGTCACATCCTGCTTGTGGAGGCCAACTCCGACCAGGTCACCGACCTCGGCGCGAGCGTGCAAACGGCGGTGAACCTGGGCGCGAAGTACGTCTCCAACAGCTACGGCGCTCCCGAGCTGAAGGGCGAGGCCACGACCTTCAACCACTTCTTCAACCATCCAGGCGTCGCCGTCACTTTCGCCGCCGGTGACTTCGGATACGGCGTCGACTACCCGGCCGCTTCGCGGTATGTCACCGCCGTCGGCGGCACGTCACTGCGCCGCGCGACCAATGCCCGCGGCTGGTCCGAGCGCGCCTGGGCCGGCACGGGATCCGGCTGCTCCGCCTACAGCGCCAAGCCGGCCTGGCAGCCCACCAAGAGCGGCTGCCCCACCCGCCGCACGGTCGCCGACGTGGCCGCGGTCGCCGACCCGAACACCGCGGTCGCGATTTACGACACCTACCCCGATCCTGGCCTTCCGCAGCTCGGCTGGAACCGTGTGGGAGGCACGAGCGTCGCCACACCGATCATCGCGGCGGTGTACGCCCGGTCCGCGCTGCCGACCGCCAACACGTATGCGGCGAGCTACCCGTACCGGCACAGGAGTTTCCTGTGGGACATCGTCGGTGGCAGCAACGGCAGCTGCACGTTCACCTACCTGTGCACGGCGGTGACCGGATATGACGGACCGACCGGGACGGGTACGCCGAACTCGTCTGCGGCGTTCAAGTACTGAGCCCGGTAAAACCCGGCACCACCGGAACATGTGGGACATCGTGCGCCTCGCGTGATGTAGTTGTGGCGTGACAACGAGTGCTCCGCGGGGTAGGCCTGCCCTCGCGGCGGCAGGGCCGACCGGGTCCGCTGGGGCAGCGCTGGCCCAGCGCGACATCGACGGGCTGGTGTTCACCGGAGAAATGTACGGTGTCCAGCTCGATCAGCTCGCGGCCCTGCTCGCCGCGACCGAGGAACGCGCCCGCGCCGTCGCGGCGCGCTGGCGTGCGCGCGGCTATGCCGACAGCGCGCGGCTCGGCCCGGGCAAGGCCTGGCTGTGGCTGACCAGGGCGGGCCTGCACGCCTGCGGCCTCCCCTACACCGCCGCACCGCCGGCCCTTTCCCGCCTCGCCCACATCCGCGCGGTGACGTCGGTGCGGCTCGCGCTTCAGGCGTCGGCCATATACCGAACGGCGGAGGCGACCTGGCGCAGCGAACGGCGACTGCGGGCGCGAATTGGGCGAATCGGCGCCGCCGAGCACATCCCCGACGGCGAGGTGTACTGGCCAGACCGGGCGAGCGTGCCGTACGCGGGGGAATGCTGGGCGGTTGAGGCCGAGCTGACCGCCAAGACCGTCCGCCGCACCGAATCGATCATGCGAGAGTTACTCGCCCGCACCGCCGACTACGGCAGCGCGGCGGCACAGCGCCCGCCGGGCGGGCCGCCGTGGCACGGTCGGGTTCTCTACCTTTGCTCGCCCGCGGCACGTGCCACCGTGCTTCGGGCACGTGCCGCGCTGGGCGAACCGCTCGCGGCACGAATCGAGGTACGGGACCTCCCGCTGGGAGCACGAATGTGATCAGGGCCTACCTCACCTGGGTGACATTCCGCGCGGCCGGGCGGGCGTTACGCACCGCGGTCAAGGTGGCCGCGGCGGTCGCCGCGCTGCTGGCAGCGACCCCGGCGACGGTGGTGGCGGCCTACTCGTACACGATCGCGTGGCTGCTCGGCTGGCCGCCGCGGCGGCTGTTCCGCGCCGCCGCCTGGTGCCTGCCGATGCTAGCCGTGTGGGTCATCGCTCAAGAGCTCCGCACCGGCCGGTGGGGGGCGGCGTGGCGTGAGCCGTTCGGGGCCTGGCGGCAGATGTGGCACATGGCGGCGAGCGGCGCCCCGCTGGCCGGCCTGGCCACCGCCGCGCCCGCCGCCATCCCTGCCGGCCTGCTGATCGGTGCGCTCGCCTGGTCGTACCGGGTGTTCTCGATGCAGACGGGCACCGGTGGCCTGACGGCGAACTCCCCGATCACCTTCGACCTGCGCCAGTGGCGTCACCAGGCCAGGACCGCGCGAGCCCGCATCGCTGCGCCCGGGGCCGTGCCGCTGATCAGCAGGCGCGGCGATATCGTCGCGGGCGCCGTGATCCGCACCGTGCAGCACCGGGCCGCGGCGACCGCGGCCGTCCCCTACCCGCGGCTACGGTCCCACCAAGTGGTCATCGGCACAACGGGCACCGGCAAGACGACCCTGCTGTTGCGGCTGTGGGCGGGTTTCGTCGCCGTGGCGTGGCAGCGTTTCGCGGCCGGGTCGGGCCGGCGGCCACTGCTGATCGTGCTGGACTGCAAGGGAGGCGCGGACTCCCGCCGGGTCGCGGACCGGGTGCGGCGCGTGCTGCGGTCAGTCGGCGCGCGGTCCACCGCGATCTGGCCCGATGAGGCCAGCCTGTCGATGTGGAACCTGCCGCCGGGCCAGCTCATCACCACCCTGCTTGATCTGATCGAGCACGGCACGGGTGCGGCTGCCTATTACGCCGACATCATGGAAGCGGTGGTGTCCATGGCCGTCCTGGCGCCGTGCGGGCCGCCTGCTGGGTCGGCCGACTTCATGTCCAGGCTGGACGGCGACTGGCTCGCCATGGCCTACGCGTCCGATCCCGCCGCGCGCAGCGCCATGCGCTGGTCGGCCAAGCAGGTGGCCGACGTCGCGCTGCGGTTCCGCGCGCTGTTCCGCCGGCTCGGCACCGGCCTGGACGGTCAGGGCAGCTTCGACGACGCTGACGTCTGGTACTGCATCCTCGAGGGCACCGCGGAGACCGTCGTCGCCGAGGCGCAGGCGAAGGCGCTGGTCGAAATCCTCGCCTGGTATGCCGCGCGGCCAGCGGGCCCGGGCGCCGAGATCTTGCTCGCCGTCGACGAGTTCAGCGCCGTGTCCAGGCGGGTCCCGATTTGGACCCTGTATGAACGGGCCCGCTCACTCGGGCTGGCAGTCCATGTGTCGGCGCAGTCGTGGCAGGGTCTCGCCGAGAAAGAGGACGACAGGTACCGGATCGCAGCCACCGCCGACGGCGGCATCTGGGTGCTGCGCACGCCGTTCCCCGAACCCGTTACCCGGCTCGCCGGCAGCAGGCGGATGGTCGACACCACGCGGCGGCTGCTCGGCTCGTGGCTGTGGAGCGGCGAGGGCTACTCACGCGCGCACTACACCAGCGTCGTGGATCCCGACATCGTCCGGTCACTCGATGTCGGCCAAGCGGCCTACATCTACCGCGGCGGGGTCACCTACGTGCAGGTGAAGCGGCTGCTCGCCGGGCCGGCCGCAATCGGCGGGCCCGCCACCGAGCCAGCGCAGCCACGCCTGCGGCCCGCTGTGATGCCAGGCCAGCGACCCGTTCCTCGCCAGCCCGGTGTGCCCGCCCCCGCGGCGCCGCAGGCCCTGCCGGACGCCAGCCCGCTGCTTGATGAGGTCTTCGGCAAGCTCAGCGGCCGTCCGCCAGGCCAGGACAACAGGGAGGGGTCGTGGTGAGCGATCGGCGTTCTGGTCCTGGCCGCAGGCCGGCTGACCCATTCGCGCTACTCAGCCTTCCTGCCAGCGCTGCGGTGAGCGATGACGAGGTGCGGTCGGCGTGGCGGCGGGTCGCTACCGCTACCCATCCGGACCGCCAGGACGGCGGCGACCCGGCACGCTTCGCCGCCGCCTCCGCCGCCTACACGACGCTGCGCACCCGTTCTGGCCGGGGGGAGGCGCTCGCCGACCTGGCTGACCGCGCCGACCTGGCTGACCGCGCCGTCCGGGTGCCGACCGTCGCGCCGCCTGCCGCGAAGGCCGCGGCGGCCGGCGCCGCGGTCGATGCCGGGCCGTTTCACGCGCCGCCGGCCGGCTTGCTCGCGCGGGCCGTGTCACGGGCCGCGCATGGGCGGCCGGCCGTGCTCACGGCTCGGGTGCTGATCGTGGCGGCTGTCGGTGCTGCGTCGGAGTCACTGGTGGGATCCGCGCCGGCAACTCCCGCGCTGATCAGCGGGGCGCTCACCTGGTTTGTGCTGACGGCCCGGCGCGACCTGGCGCCGCCGGGCTCTTCCTGAGCGGGGCCAGCAAGGTCCGCCGATCCGCGACCACCTGCGGCGTAAGCTGTTCCCGCGGCCGGTTACCCGCACGCGGCGACAACCCGGGCGCTGACACCGGATGACCTTGTGATCGGCAAAGGCACTGGATGCCATGTCCGGGATGGGCTCAGACCTTCAGGCGAACAATCCGACGATGGTCGCCGCCTTCCGTGCTGCGCTGATCCACCAGGGGATCGTCATCGCGGTGGTCCTTGCCCTGCTCACGGTGGCCTGGATAAGCCTGCATGAGTGGCTGCCCGCGGCCGGCGCGGGCACGGCCGGTCCCGCCGGCCGGTCGGCGGAGCCGGTGGCCCGCCGGCTGCTTCGGATCGGGTTCGGAATCCTGTGGATAGTGGACGGGCTGCTGCAGGCGCAGCCCGCGATGCCCGTGGCACTGCCGTCGCAGGTGATCCAGCCCGCGGCCGACGGTTCCCCCGCCTGGGTTCAGCACCTGGTGAACTGGGCCGCGAACGCGTGGTCCTATCATCCGATCACCGCTGCGGCATCGGCGGTGTGGATCCAACTCGGCATCGGCGTCTGGCTGCTTGCGGCGGCGCACGGCGCCTGGTCCCGGCTCGCCGGCCTGGCCAGCGTCGGCTGGGGACTTGTCGTGTGGGTGTTCGGCGAGGCGTTCGGCGGCGTGTTCGGCGACGGGCTGACCTGGCTGTTCGGCGCGCCAGGAGCGGCGGCCTTCTACTGCGTGGCAGGCGCGGCGATCGCGCTCCCTGCGCGTGCCTGGTCCACGCCGCGCCTGGGCAGGCTGATCCTCGCGGGCACGGGGCTGTTCCTCGCGGGCATGGCGGTGCTGCAAGCCTGGCCCGGGCGCGGGTTCTGGCAGGGCAGGCTGCACGGTCGGCCCGCCACCCTGACCGGCATGATCCACGACATGGCGCAGACGCGCCAGCCGGCAACCCTGTCGGCCTGGGTTTCGGAGTTCGGCTCGTTCGTCGCCGACCATGGCTTTGCGGTGAACCTGTTCGTGGTCGTCGCACTCGCCGCGACCGGCGCTGTCCTGATCAGCGGCTCACCGCGGCTGCTGCGCCCGGCGCTCGCGGCGTTGGTCGCGCTGTGCCTGGCGGACTGGGTGCTGATCGAGGATCTCGGTGGCTTCGGTGGGGTCGGCACCGACCCCAACAGCATGATCCCTTTCGCGCTCGTGGTCGTCGCCGGTTACCTCGCCCTGGCGCGCGTCCCAGCGGCCGCCACCGACTCCGCGCCGCTGGGCGCGCAGCCGGGACCGGTGGGCGGGCTGCGCCGGTCGGTGGCGGCCGCCAGCCCTCGGTCGGTGGCGGCCGCCGGCGCGCTCGCCATGACCGCCATCGGCGCGTTGCCGATGGCCGCCGCCGCAGCCAACCCCACCGCCGACCCGATCATCGCGCGGGCAATCGCCGGTTCCAGCGCGCCGCTGAACTATCAAGCGCCGGGTTTCGACCTCGTTGACCAGCACGGCAAGGCGGTCACCCTCGCCAGCATGCGCGGCAAGGTCGTGCTGCTCACCTTCCTCGATGACGTCT
>WNFY01009019.1_pt1 | contig 10773 bp, 7 predicted proteins | sample 5400091 | NCBI WGS metagenome assembly WNFY01 (sample SAMN13153364, study PRJNA577476) | soil metagenome | isolation source: 60 cm soil or saprolite under grassland replicate 1 | place: USA:California | collected 2016-06-15
TGCACTTCGGGAAGGTCGAGGACCGCATCGACCAGGCTTGCGCGGCTGCCCGGGGTGATGTGCCCGGACTCGGCGCGCAGCGACGCCCGGGCGGTTGCGTCAGGTCCTGGTGAGGTGGTCACCTCGGCGATGGCGACGGCGCGGCCGCCGTTGCTGATCTCGACGTGCTGATGCCGATCATGCTCGGCCATGCCATGCCTCCTGCCGCGGCTCACCGGGCAGCGGCGGGCGTCAGCGGAGCGAGCCCGTCTCTGGCCGAAGAGCCGGTCCGCCCGGCACGCACAATCTGGCGGGGAGATGCGTTCTCCGGCCGGGGAAGCCTGACCCGCTGGCCCAGCTTGGCGTGCAGGGCAGTGTTGCTGTCGCGGGGCTGCCCCCGCACTGCGGGGCAGCTGTTTCCCACTCTAGGAGCCGGAGTTCCGCCGCCTTCCCCGGCCCCCCCGTCTGGGGCGGCGGCGATGACCGCCCGGGGGAAGTCCGGGATGCCCGCGCCCGGGCCGCCGGGGTTTCGCCGCCGTGCCGTTGAGCTGGCCCGCCCACAGGAACAAGCCGATCGCCCGGGCCGGCCAGGAACCCGGGATCGCCGGTAGCATGCCTGCACAACCAGATGGCCCGGGCCGGCGCCGGCGAAGGGCCGGTCCGCGAGCTCGCCGGGTCCGTGATGGACATGACCCGGCCGGCGGTAGCCGTGTGCGTCCTGCGCGCCGCGGCGACGGGCTGGCCCGCGCCGGGGGCGAAGATGATCCAGCGGGTCCTGCGCAGGCCAGGAAGGTACTGCGGCCGATCGCGCATTTGCTGAGGAACAGCACGACGGCCGGATGACGCGGCGGGCGCCATCTGATGATGTTGCCGTGCAGAGCCAGGCGGAGGGATGGCGGTGGGTGCTGAGCGCGGGCGGGTGGCGGGATCTGGCAGGCTCCAGGACGGGCTTCGCCTCGCTGGCGGCTGGTCCCGGCGGGGGGCGTACGTCGGCGAGCGCCAGTGGGGACGGTGCCGGAGGACTACAGCGCGGATGGCCAGGGCCCGGGACTACCTGCCGCACGATCACGCGAGGCCGCGTGCCTGCCGGCGGGGCCAGGACGGCCCGGCCGGGTTCTGCGACATCGAGCAGCGGCCGTGCCCGGGACTGGCGCTGCGGAACAACGGGCGCGACCCGATCCCGCAGGAGCACGCGTCCGGCCTGACCGGCGCCCAGGGCAATCATGGCGAGCACGTCAAGGACCACCGGTGCAGGGCCCGGTAGATCACGCCAGGTCACGACATACTCCTGGCGGAAGCCTTGCGCCTCATCCTCAAAACGCTCCCGACCGCCGATTTGGGCGCCCACATCGGGGGCGCGCGATGGCCGGGACGCTGCACGATATGCGCGGCGGATGCTGTCCGCCTTCTATCCAGGACAACGGCGCGGCGCTGGGTAGACGAGGAAAGGGCCTGCAGGGATCACTGCATGATTATTCTGCGGCACGGGGTCATCGCGTGTGGCCTGGCACGGCGTTTGATCAGCCTCTCGCGGCGTGTGTGCTGGCCGCGGCTGCCGCCCGCAAGCGGATCCCTGACCGGGCACAGAAGGATCGCAAGCGCCCCGATCGGACGCAGTCGGCTCCGGCGCGGAGTCGGCGCCGTGCCGGCAGGCATGTGCGTGCGGTCTGGGGGTCGGCCTGCCGGTCGCGCGAAGGCCATGACGTGCGTTCAGCTGACACGGGCGAGGTTCGCCGGAACGAGACTAGGCGCCTTTGCCTGGTGAACTCGTGGGCTGCCGGTTCGAGGTGGCGGTCACGCCGCGCGCCCGGCGGCTCTGCGTTGCTGGTAGGGGGAGCGGCCGGTTGTCGACGATGCGTTTCATCACGATCGTCGAGGTGAGGCGGTGGACGCCGGGCAGGGCGGCCAGCTTCTGGTCGCGCAATGTCGCGTAGTCGTTCAGGTCGGCCGCGACGACGCGCAGCAGGTAGTCGGGGTCACCGAACAACCGCTCGGCGTGCCGGATCTGCGGTACGGCGGCGAGCGCGGCTTCGAAGGCGGCAACGGTGCCGGCGTCCCCGCGGTCCAGCGTGACGCTGACGATGGCTTCGAAGCCGAGACCGACCGCGGCCGGGTCGAGGACGGCACGGTAGCTGGTGATGACGCCGGTGCGCTCCAGTTCACGCAGCCGCCGGTGACACGGCGCAGGAGTGAGTCGCACCCGGTCGGCCAGCTCCGTCACCGTCAGCCGGCCGTCCTCCTGAAGCTCAGCAAGAATCCTGCGGTCAATGTCGTCTACACACATAGATTATTTCACAAATGGCGCGCATGCCGCAGATACTCGCACTAATTTTCGGCCGTTGCCGCCATAGACTGTCCTCGCAGGGGGCTTCCATGCCGAGCGACAGAGGGATCATCGATGCATGCCGTGTTCAGCTTGCTGCCCCTGGTGGCCGCGATCCTGGCCGTGCCGCAGTTCGTGCCCCAGCTGGCACGCCTGGCGCGCACTGGGGAGACGGCCGGGGTGTCCTGGTCGTGGGCCGCGCTGACCAGTGTCAACAACGCGGCCTGGGCCGGCTACTTCGCGCTGTCGGGGTTCTGGAGCGCGCTGGTGCCCGCCATCTCGGCGACGGTGCTCGCCGGCGCGCTCGCGGTGATGCTCGCCCGCCGGGGGCTGGATTCCCGCGCCGCCCCGCGGCGCTCGCCCTGGCGTGGACCGCGCTGCTCATCACCGCCGGCAGCCTGTCCGGCCGAGCGGGCCTGGGCACGGCCCTGACCGCCGCCTTCCTGCTGCAGGTCACGCCCTCGGTCTGGACGGCGTACCGGGCCGATCACACCACGGGCATCGCCACGGGCACGTGGCTGCTCATCCTCGGCGAACTGCTGTGCTGGGGCGTCTTCGGCATCTACGAGTCCGACCCGCGGCTGATCGTTCTCGGGGCGACCGGTGTCGCGGCCAGCCTGCTCGTCCTGGCCCGGGTGGCCAGACCGCGCGCGCCTCGCGCACCGGCAGCTGAACTCATGGAGGTGATGTGACGGCATCAGGTGCATCCAGCTACAGTTCCGGCCCGGCCGGGGCGGCGGGCCGCCAGTGCTCGCGGCGCCGGCCCGGACCGGGGAATGAGGAGGAACGAGCATGAGCTGGACGATCGAGCGGCGGGGCCGGGCCGCCGTCGTGACGATGACGACTACCGGGTCGCCGTCGCCGGCGGGGCGCGGTTCGGCCTCAACGAGGTGCCGATCGGGATCCCGATGCCCGCGGTGTATGTCCGCATGCTCGCCTACGCCTGGGGCGAGCCGGTCGCGGCCCGCACGTGCCTGCTCGGGGAGGTCTTCTCCCCGGCGCAGGCGCACGCGCTGGGCCTGGTGCACGAGCTGGTGCCGGCCGGACAGTTGCTGGACCGGGCCGTCGCGGTCGCCGGGCAAACCCCTGAGGACTGCCTGGAGCAGTACGCGTTCACCAAGCGCGCCGCCCAGGCCGCAGCGGTGCGCGACATCGCCGACCTCGCCGACCCGCTCGACACGAAGCTGCACCTGGGGACGACCAGCGACCAGGCCCGGCATGCGCACCGGCGCTACTGGCAGCAGTTGAAAGGCTCCCCGGCGCCGTGGTGAGCACCGCCGTGGACGATGAGCGATTGCCGGCCTGGGTGAGCTGGCAGCGCCGGCCGTTTCCCGACGCCAACCTGCTGCTGTTGCGCGGGCGCGAGCCGGCACTGGTGGACAGCGGGTTCACCGGCCACGCGCGGGAGACCGCCGATTGGGTGCGCGCGCACGCCGGGCAGCTGACGGTGGTCGTGAACACGCACTGGCACTCCGACCACGTCGGCGGAAATGCGCTGTTGCAGGCCGACGGCGCCGGCATCGCAGCCAGCGCCCCCGACGCTGCCGCCGTGGCCCGGCGAGACCCGGGCTGCTGCCAAGCCGAATACCTCGACCAGCCCGTCGCCCCGTACACCGTCGACCTGCCCCTCCACGACGGCCAGGCCCTCCGGCTCGGCGACGCCGACTGGCAAGTCATCCGCACACCCGGGCACGCCCCAGGGCACCTGTCGCTGTGGCTCCCCGACGAGCGGCTGCTGGCGGCCGGGGACGCGCTGTCGGACTACGACGTCGGCTGGGTCAACCTCGCCCTAGACGGCCCGGACGCCGCGGCCACGGCACTGGCCTCCCTGCACCGGCTCGCCCACCTGAACCCGCGAGTACTGCTGCCCGCGCACGGACCGATCCCCGCCGACCCCGGCGCGGCATTCGCCACCGCACTGCGCCGCGCCCAGCGCCTCGCTGACGACCCGGCCGGCGCCGTCTGGTACGGCGCGCGGCGGATCTTCGCCTTCGCGCTGATGATCCGCGACGGGATCCCCGGCGATGAGGTCGAGCCCTACCTGCACGCGCGCGTGTGGCTGACCGACGCGGCCCGGCTCTTGGAGAGCACGCCCGAGGCGCTCGCCGCCGAACTGGTCGACACGATGCTCCGCGGCGGCGTCATCGTCCTTCGCGGCGGACGCCTGCACGCCGCGGCCGAACACACCCCGGTCGCCGCGGAAACGCTGCGCGTGCCATTCCCTCGCGCCTGGCCGGTGACCGCCCCGACTCGATCAGAAGCTGCTGAGTCGCAAGGACATCTCCTCCGAACACGAGGCCTACGGTGAATAACGTGACTGGCTTGCCGCCCGGAACGGTGATTGATGCCTGGATGCAGCACATGCCCCGCTGTCCGGGCGGCGGCGGACAGCAGTCGCTTCGCCGAGATCCGCCCCTGCTTCCTGGCCAGCTCTACCGGACTCAACCACGCGGCCGCGCATCGCGGGCACTGTGTCCCTCAGGGGGTCGAACGCCGATCACCCACCCTGACGCAGGACCACGGGTGAACCGATAAGAGTCATAGGCGGTGATCGTAGACGGCCGCGCCAGCCCGATGAGCCGATGGTCAGCTGGGGTGTGCGGTGTGGCGTAGATCCTGCTCAGCGCAGGAGGCGCACAGGTAGAGGTGAGTGCCCAGCCAGGTAGCAACACCCTGGCCACCACGGCCGCGGCCGCGCTGGGATTCCCGGAGGGCTGTCCACAGTCGGCGCAGATGATGTTCTCCGCGAGCACCTGGGCAACCTGGTAACAAAAGTCGCACAGCAGCGTGTGGGTGCGGGTGGCGAGCGTGCTCGCACGGCTCTAGCTCGGTGACCTGTGCTACCTCGAAGCTGGGCGATCACTGCCTGGCCGTGAGGGCCAGCCCTGGGCAGCGCCTGTCGACGGTGGTCGGCCTTGCTCATGTGAGCAGTCCAGTCCAGGTCGGGGCGATTCACAAGAGCTGGCAGATCCTCGCCACGTGTCACGCCCCGCTCTACCGCCATGACAGCGCGTCCGGATCCTGGGGAACGGCCCGGGATCCGAGTGCTGTCGCATGTCACGATGAGGGCATGGAACCGGTGAATCTGGGCGCGATGCGGGCGCGTTTCGCTGAGCACTGGTCGCCAAAGAAATTGCCCAGGTCAACGACCACGACGCCCGGATCGTGAAGATCCAGGACGAGTTAACCGAAACAGCGGTGCTCTTGTTCGAGCCCCGCCCGGTCATCAACACGGGCGATGCTGGCGGAGTACTGACTGCCGAGGTCGAAGAACTCGCCTGATTGGGTACGCGGGGGGATCAGTGATACGACCCGCGGCATGAGCGCGCATCCCTGTTGCCGGGCGATCATGAATAATCATGCAACCCGACTCGGTCTGCCGACGTCGACGGATCAAGCTGGAACAGCAGTTGCGCGCGCAAATAGCCGCCGATCTGTACGCCAGCCGCTGCTCGGTGCTGGCAGCGGTGGCCCTTCCAGATCAGGTCGTTCTGGAGCCCGGCGACCAGGGCCATCCGTGTGCCATCGGGTCCCCTGCCATGCCTGCAAACCTGAGGATGGCACCGGGATTCAGAGCCTCACCTGAGGCTCTGCACGCCCCCCGTGCCAGCCCCATGTTCCCCCCGGCCGGTAATTTGGCATTGATTTTTCGGCGGACCGCCGCCGTCTACGCCGCTCTGTGGGTGCGTGTGGGGGTTGAGGGTCTGCCTGCGCAGGCCACCGCCACCCTTGCCGACAGTCTTGGTTGCCTCTGGCGCCATCGGTGACTGTCGTGCGCTAATGACCGCCGCTGGTGACGGGGACGGGCAGGTGCCCGGTGATGGTGGTGCCCGGGCTGGGGGCGGACCGGACTTCAAGCTGGCCGCCGAGCGCTGCGAGCCTGTCGGCCATGTTCCGCTGGCCAGAGCCCACCGGGGTGTGGCGGGCGTCGTAGCCGGTTCCGTCGTCGGACACGGTGAAGCGCAGGATTCCGTTCTGGGCCTGAACGAAGATGCGGGCCTTGGATGCCCTGGCGTACTTGGCGATGTTCTGCAGTGCCTCGAGGCAGCAGAAATACACGGCCGCCTCGGTGTCCTGCGGGAACCGCCCGATCCCGTCCGCCTCGACCGCCACGGGCACCGGGGACTTGCTGGCTTGCGCGTTGAGCGCCGCGACCAGCCCCAGGTCAGCCAGCAGCGGCGGGTAGATGCCCTGGGCGAGGTCGCGGAGGTTCGCAAGCGCGCCTGCGGCGTCTGCTTGCAGTTCGCCGAGCATCTCCTTGGTCTGCGCCGGGTCCTCATCAACTGTTATCCCGGCGAGCCGGAGCTTGATGGCCAGGGCCACCAGGTCTTGTTGTGCTCCGTCGTGGATGTTGCGTTCCAGGCGCCGCCGCGCCTCATCCTGGGCGGCGACAAGGCGCTGCCGGGACGCCCGGAGGTCCTCGATCAGGCCAGCATTCGACAGCACCAGGCCGGCCTGCGACGCCACGTCCGCGACCAGCTGCTCGCCGGCCGGGCGAAGAGGCTCATCTTTGGGCATCCGGATCGAGATCGCGCCCAGCAGATCGCCCTTGCTGATCACGATGTCGATCTCATAGAGCCGGTACTTCAAGACCGCGATGCCGATGGCCACCCACAGGCACAAAAACGCCAGGTTGTTGAGCACGTTCACGACCACCGAACTCGTCACGATCGGCAAGATGAGCGTGGCGACAACGAGCAAGGCAGCCGCCGCGAACCACTTCAGCTGCAGCCGCTCGTCACCCGAGGACCGGGCGAACCTCACGACGACCGCAGCGACGCTGACCACCAGCGCGGCGGCCATGAGGATGAGCACCGCGGTCAGGTCACGCGGGTTCCCCCGCTGACTGAACGTGATGAACGGGTCCGACCAGAAACGGGTGGCGTTCACGACCATGTCCACCGCGGCTAGCGCGAACACTCCGCCCGCAAACCACGCGGCTAGGCGCCACCGCCGTGAGCGCAGCTGCCCAGTCGGGAAGAGCAGGAACACGAAGGCCAGCATGGCGAAGGGGACCACCCAGATCCAATTAGAAAGCCAGGCGAACGCCCGGCCCGCCGGCAACGACCCCGGGGCCGCGACCAGGGCACGCAGCCCGTACTGAGTCAAAAAGCCGCCCAGCCCCAGCGCCAGGCCCGCCGCCAGGAACAGCCAGCCGACGCGATTCGCGGGCCGCCTGGAGGCAAGAACGAAACCCACGACCGGGACCGCCAGGTTCGCCACCCCCCCGAGGACATCGGAGAAATTCCAAGCCGTCAGCCCGGCACGCAACAAATGCCGGTCCACGTACGCCAGCGCCAGTCCGCCGGCTATCAGCGCGACCGATCCTGCCGCGGCGCAGCCAGCCACCCATCGGGCGATCAGGACCCTCATCTCCATCCCCCAACACCGAGTCTGCCCCTACGGCCCCCGGTGTGGAAGGCCCGCGGAGATCAGGCACCGCCATGGACCGGCTCCTAGCCTCGTCTTAACCGCAGACTCCATCCGGCGACCGCCGCGGCTAACCCGCATCATCACGTGCAGCGTTGCCCTGCCAGCGGCGGGGACAAGGAAATCACCCAGTACGGGACGGCTCATGCCAGCACCCCACCGCCAGCATGTCCATACCCGAGCGGCCGGAGCGGCGCGAACTGTGCCCTGCCCATAACACCCAGGCCCACCGGCTCAGGCAACAGACGGCTCCTCGCGCTACGTGACAGCTCTGTCTCCCATCTACGAATCCGTAGCCGCTCCGGGCGGCAGTTGGGACGGCGGCCTTGCCTGGTTGTTACTCGGTCCTGAGGATCGTTGCGGGCTGGGTGCGTGCTGCTGCCTGGCCCGGGGGTGCTGCGATGAGGTTCGCCAGCGCCAGTGCGGCGGGAATGGCGATGATGATCGTGGTGAGCGGGACATCGCGTGGCAGGCCACCACCATCGCCGCGCGGCGGGCCAGCCATCAGCGCATACGCCCGGGAACTGCCCCGGCAGCGGAATTGCCCGCGCTTGTCCAGGCCACGTCGCCTTCACTGCCCATCAGGCCTGGCAGAAAGAGCCCAGCCAGCCGGAGCCGGCCGGACGCTCCGTTGACTGCTGATCAGCGCGGCGCGTCGCCGGCCCGGCGGATCTCGCGCGTCACCGGGCCGCGGAGCAGGTCCAGCCGGCGCAGCATGGCGTCGATCGCACCTACGGCCATGCCGCCCGCACCGCGTGCGGCGGCCTTGCCGGTGGCGCTGGCGCGGTCAGCCCACTGCACGAGCGCCGAGCCGGGCACGCCGGGCTGCTCGTGCCGGCGGCCTCGGTACCGGCCGCGTGGCGGGCGCCAGCCGAGATCGCCGCCGGCGGGCGGTCCGGGCTGGCGCCTGCCAGGCATCCGGAACTTGCGTTGCCGCCGTTCACGGGCCCGCGGAGTCTTCACGCTCCTGCCTGCCGCTGTCTGCTATTCCGCGTGCAAGATGAGGGCCGGCCGGATCCGGGCGGCCGCCCATCCGGGACCGGCGGCCAGCAGGCTGGCGAGAAGCAGCGTGACCGGGATGACGAGCAAGACGATCGGCAGGGGGACATCGGCGGTGCCCGCGGCGCCGGCCGATCCTGCGAACAGGGCCCAGGCCTGCCGGCCGGCCAGCAGGCCGGCCGGCAGGCCCGCGAGCAGGGCTGCCGCGGCCAGGGCGCTGGCCTGCCAGGACACCACCTGGAGCAGCTGGGACCGGAGCAGGCCGAGTGTCTTGAGCACCGCCAGGTCACGGCGGCGCCGCCGGACCCCGGTGAGCAGCACGTGGGCGAGTGTCCCGACCGCCAGCAGCGCGAGCACGGCGCCGAGGATCAGCGGGGTGTCCCGCACTCCGGTGTAGTTCTGGATGTCGCTGGGCCGCTGGTCGGTGGTCACCAGGCACAGGCCCTTCGGGCATCCGGCGCGGGTGACGGCCCTGATCACCTGGGCGGCCGCGGCCTGCAGGTCGGTGCCCGGCCGGTATTTCAGGAGGAAAAAGTTGTAGCAGGTCTGCGGCGGGGCGCAGAACGGGGGATTCGGCTGGGACAGCGCCGAGGCGGAGACTGCGGCGCCGGTGCCCAGGCCGGTGGCGCTGCCGCCGCCCACGCTGAAGTCCGCGAAGACCGCCGAGCCCACGATGCGCATCGGGGACGTCGTGCCATCCACGCCGGCCTTGACCTGCTGCCCGAGGTGCAGGCCCAGCGCGTGCAGGGTGCGCTGGCCGAGGGCGATCTCGCCAGGGCCGGCCGGGGCCCTGCCCGCGAGCAGGGTCAGGAACCCGTTCCCGCGTAGCTGGTCCAGCCCGATCGCGGGCACGGTCATGCCGCTGCCGGTGCCGGGGGCAGCGAGGCTGACCTGTCCGTAGTCCCCGCCGGCGTAGCCGGTCAGGCCGGTGATCCCGGCCAGGACTTTGCTGCCCAGGGTGAGCGGCACGGAGCCGACCCGAAGGTCCAGTTCGTGGGCCCAGTTCTGCCCGTACCGGTGCGGCGTGCTGACCAGCTTGAGGAAGCTGGCACCGAAAACCATTGCCGCCACGACCGCCGCCACCGCCACCGTGGTGCCCGCGAGGGCGCTGCGCACCGGCACGGCGGTGCGCCCGTGACCGGGTTCGAACGCCATCCGCACCCCGAGGCTGCCCGGCACGGAGCCAGCCAGCCCGAGAGCCGGGCCCAGCCGGGAGCGGCGTGCGGGTGCGGCCGGCTCGGCCAGCCCGAGCGCGCCCTGGGCCCGGGCCGCGGCCCGCACCGCCGCGGGCGCCACCACCAGCAGCGGCGCTACGGCGATGACGGCGAACCCGGCGCCGAGGATGGCCAGGTTGACCTCGATCCCGGGGCTGGGCTCGGCGGCCCGGGCGGGCCCGATGGGCATCAGCGGGGACGCCGCGATGGCAACCCCCACAGCGGCGGCAGCCCCGGCGGTGGTCACCACGGCTGCCCTGGCCAGCGACAGCGCGGCAAGGCGGGACCGTGTCATGCCGAGGGCGCGCAGGACCGGGAATTCGGCCGAGTCGAGGGCGAGCTGGCGGCTGAGCAGCTGCGCGGTGATGGCCAGCGCGATCAGGCCCGCGAGCGCGGCGAAGACCGCCAGCGCGGCGGCTTGCGGTGCGATGGCCCGCTGGGCCGCCGCGTGGCCGGTGGCCAGGTTGATGACATCGGCCTTCCCCACCCGGTACCGCGCCGCCAGGGCAATGGCCCCGCGGGCGAACGCGGCGGCGCCGGCGCCGGGCCGCAGCAGCACGCTGGCGCCACCGCCAGCCGGATTGAACGACGCTGCCTGCCGGGTGCGGGCGAACGCCTGGCTCAGCAGCAGCCACGGCGGCGGGCGGTCGCTGGCGGCTGAGACGATCTGGTCGTCGAAGACCACGATCGCCGACACCCGGAACGCCAGCCGCACCCCGTGGGCGATGTCGGGGCCGGGGCCCCGCTGCGGATACCCGATCAGGTGCAGCGTGCCGCCGGGGCGCAGGTGCTCCCGGTCCGCCAGCTGCTGGTTGATCATGACCGCGC
>WNFY01010704.1_pt1 | contig 10773 bp, 7 predicted proteins | sample 5400091 | NCBI WGS metagenome assembly WNFY01 (sample SAMN13153364, study PRJNA577476) | soil metagenome | isolation source: 60 cm soil or saprolite under grassland replicate 1 | place: USA:California | collected 2016-06-15
AAGGCGGCAATCGCCAGCATCGACACACACATCTTGACGCGAAAATGCATTCTTCCTCCTCTGTTTGGCTGGGGCAAGTCTAGTTTACGAATTGCATCGCATGGTGACAAGAAACTTCTGTGCAATGTTTCGAATGTGCGACGGCCAAAGACTTTGTGTCACTTTGTGGGCAACGACTCCCGGTATTTGGCGGCGTCCACAGATTTCCATTCGCCCTTGATGATGCCTGCCCGAATCTGCGCGGCGGTTTTGCCCTTCTGCGACTGTTCGTAGGTGTAGAAGTCCTCATAGATGCAGGTGCCGCATTCGGAGCCGTGTTTGCTGGCGAAGCAATCGAGTAGGCTGCCGTGGCCCTTAGTGCGGTCGCAATGACAATAGCAGGGCTCCTGGTAGAGCGTTTTCTTGATCTTCGCCGCGAGCGTGTAAGCGTTTTGCACCATGGGATCACTGAAGAGTTCCGGGTCCATCGTCGCGGGAACCGCACCTTGAGGCGCCTGCGCATGATATGCCGGCACCGGCTCGTCTGCCCCGGCCTGAGGCGTGTTCATGCCCTGAGACGATCGCGAAGCGGCCGGTTGGGGAACAAGTGCTAAAACAAATGCCAAACCGAAGAAAACCGCGCCACCTAACAACTTCACGATTGCTCGCATACCCGCCTCCCGTTCCTTCCTCAAGCGCAAAACCTTCGCAAAGAAAAAGAGATGGCCGCCCGTCCAGCATCACGACCCGTTAGACGGCGGAAATGCCGTTTTGTGTGAGCCAGATGAGCAGCGCTTCAGGGTCGACGGCGCCATACTGTTCGTCACCGCTGCCGGACTCGGGTTTGCGCCATCTCCAGACGCCCGCGCCTGCCAGACCCGCAGCTTTGCAATCGTCCAGCGCCGCATCCAGCGAATATCCGGGTGTGTCCGGGTCTTGCGCGGGCAATTCTCCCAGCCAGAGCGGACAATGAAGGCTTTCCTGCGGCTTCAAAGCCCGCAATTGTGCGCCGAGATCGCCAGTTTGGTCGCGCTCGATCTTCGGATAATAATGGGCCTGATAGAAATCGAGCGCGAGATCGCTCCAGGCGCGAACCCAGAGGATCCGTGCCGAGCCAAGCGTCACTCGCGCTTGCGAGTATTCGTGCACGGCATCCGCAATCTCACGCGCAAACGCATTGAAATCCGCAAAGTGTATACCGGCTTCTGGAGACGGCGTGAATTCACGAATGGCCCACTCGGGTTCGTTGGCCACTTCCCAGGCGTAGACCGCGGGATGCGCACGAAATTCTCCGAAGAGCGGAATCAGCACTCGCTCAAGCAAGGCTTCCCGCCCCGCGGGAAATTTCAAGACGTTCTGGTTCGGCAGCGACGACGCAGAAGCACCGCGATTCTGCATCCACAGAAAATCGAGCAGGGAAAAACACAACTGCAAGCCGAATTGCTGCGCCAGTTCGAGCGCGGCGGCAACATCCGCAAAGAGAAGATCATCGGGTCCCGTTGGGATTCCATTATTGACAGCGAGGCCGCTGCGCCCGTCGCATAGCAGGAACCAGCGCACCAGCGCGACGCCCGACGTCCGGATGCGTTCGAAATCCTCGGCGACGGCTTTTCGCGTATCCGGTGTGCTGACGCCTCTTGCGCCCCACGGGCTGCGACCAAAATCCTGGCCGTAATTCACCCACGGATAGTTCACGCCAAGCAGAAATTCTTCGGGCGCGGGGGCTGGCATGTTGCTGCAAAACTGCGGCCGCTAATGGACCACAGCCTCCGGAGAAGTATACGCTGGAGAGGGACGTGGCGTGGAAGCTTTCGCTTCCAGATGCCTAGTCCGAAGGTGGCGCTGGACGCGGCGGCCCCATCCCCGAACAAAGGAAAAGTTCAGCGCACCCCCAATGGCCGAGCTTGCGAGAGGAATTAGCCGCCCAGCCCACTTTTCGGCTGCCTCAGCTCCAACCTTTGCGGCGAAGCGTTCCACAACGCGCGGAGCAAGCTTTTCGAGAATCTGTTTTTCGGCAAGGTCCTTGCCATAATCGATGCCGGAGGCTGCGGCAGCCGCCTTCCACATTTCGATTCTTTGATCGTGACCGCGAACCTCGAATCCATAAAGCAGAGAGAGCCGCTGGATCAGCCGCAGCGTGATCACCGTGAGCAGGCTGGCATCGGGCAAGAACGTGATCATGCCACCTAAGCCGAATCCGGCGCCTTCGGCAAGCGCCAGGCGTTCTGCATCCCGAATCAGCGCCGCAGCGATGGCATCCAGGCGCTCCATCGGAACATCCATCATTCTTGCGAAGTTAGGAACCCACAGGCCGTGTTTGTCCGCGAGCTGACGCCGGAAATCTTCCGGATCAATTTCGATCGAACGCAGGCCGCGGAGAACTCCGAACCGCAAGAAGCGGCCAAATGTGCGCCCAGCGAGCGATGATCTACGCGAGTTATGTAGCCCCGCCATACCTTTCAATATCCTACGGTGGTTAGAAGCGGCTGGCAACCACCACGTTGCAGCCCCGGCCGTGTCGCGCGGTGAATCTGACAAAGGAGGGGGGAGTTACCCGGAACGCAGCACAAAAACCGGAGTCCTACTTGACGTAGAAAGGTTTTTGGGTAAACTGCATTTTCCTTATGGCTACGGCGCCACAAATCGCTCTCACCGATTTCGTGCACGATCTCGACTTCCCGCAGCGGGAAGCCGCGTTTTTCTATGGCCTGTTCCTGCGCGGTTATTCTGCGGATCAGTTGCGACGGGACATCGAGGTCCCCCCGGCGGTCCTCGCCAAATGGCACCGCGAAGCCGAGCATGACCCGCAACTCCGTGATATTTTCGCGCGCATGGTGGATTATCGGCGCCACGTGCTGGTCATTTTTGATGCCTTGGTGGGTTCGGATGGCCAGCCCCAGCGCGTTCAGTAACATTACTGTCCTTGAGCGTATCCTCCGGAGTTAAAAGTCCTAATCCAACGTGTTCGTCCTCTCTCCGGCATCGAGTAATCCCCCTGTACGCTCGTTCAGGTCAAAAACTGTCAGGCAACCAAACGGAGTGACACTTGATCTAAAGGATTTCCGGGGACAAGTGTCACAAAATGCAGGGGATTGCTTTGATTGACGGAGAGCTTGTCCGGGGGTAGAATCGCAACGTCCCAAATTTTGAGGTGTCTTCATGCCACGGGCAGTCCGGACCCTAATCGCCTCCATGTTTTCGTTCGCAATCGCCATTTTGCCGGTCTTCGGCCAACAGACGCGGGACCAAGGCGCCCCTCCGACACAGCAAAAGCCGGATAGAGAAACAAAGCGAAAGATGAAGAGAACGCTGAAAGAATTAGACAGCGCCTACCGGCAGTGGCTGACGGAGGACGTCACCTACATCATCTCTCCCGAAGAGCGCAACGCCTTTCTTCAACTCGATACCAACGAAGAGCGCGAGCAATTCATCGAGCAATTCTGGCTGCGGCGCAGCAGCAATCCTGATTTGCCGGAGAACGATTTTAAGGAAGAGCATTACCGCCGCATTGCCTACGCCAACGAACACTTTGCTTCCGGCATCCCCGGCTGGAAGACCGATCGTGGCCGCATGTACATCATGTGGGGTCCGGCGGATGAGGTTGAATCGCACCCCACGGGCGGCACGTACGACCGGCCAATGGAAGAGGGTGGCGGCTCGACGAGCACATATCCGTGGGAAACCTGGCGCTGGCGCTACCTGGAAGGCATCGGCGAGAACATCATCTTGGAATTCGTGGACCCCAGCGGCTCGGGCGAATATCACCTGACGATGGACCCGTCAGAAAAAGACGCGCTGCTGCACGTGCCCGGCGCGGGCTTAAGCCTCCTGGAATCGATGGGCATGGCGTCCAAAACGGACCGCTTCACCCGTTCCGACGGTACGAACCTGCCGAGGTCTATGGGCGGTGAACCCGCCAGCATGAACGAATTCAACCGCCTGGAACTCTACGCCAAGGTCAACAAACCTCCCGAGGTGAAATTCAAGGATCTTGAAGCCGTGGTCACGTCGCGCATCGTCCGCGACCAGGTCCATTTCCACTGGCGCACGGATTATCTGAAAGTGACAAATGACACTGTGCTTGTGCCCGTTACCGTGCAGGTCCCCAACAGCCAGCTTTCTTTTCAGGCGAAGGATGGGATTCACTCCGCGGTACTCAATATTTTCGGGCGCGTGACTACTCTCACTGGCCGCGTGGTGCAAACGTTTGAAGATTCCGTCAGCCGCGATTTCCCGGATACACTTTTCCAGCAATCGCTGAAGCTGCAATCGATTTATCAAAAAGCCGTTCCCCTGCGCCCGGGGCTGTACCGCCTGGATCTGGTAATCAAGGACGTGCAGAGCGGAAACATCGGTGTCGTGAACGCGCGCCTGGCGGTGCCGCGGTACGAAGACGAAAAGCTGCAAACAAGTTCGCTGATCCTCGCGGATGGAAACAAACTTGAGCATGTGCCATCAAAGCAGATCGGTACGGGACAGTTCGTACTCGGTTCCACGAAGGTTGTGCCCCGCCTCGAGGGTGATTTCACGACTGCCGACAAGCTGGGCATCTACATGCAGGTTTATAATCTCAAGCCAGACGAGAAGACACACAAATCCAGCGCAACTTTCCAGTACACGGTCAAGAAGGGCAACGAGCAGATCATGCAATTCAAGGAAACGTCCGCAGAAATGAAGCAGACCGGCGATCAAATCACAATCGAAAGATTGCTGCCGCTAGCCACGCTGACGCCGGGGAAGTACACGCTGGAAATAAACGCGACGGATACGCTGTCCAATCAGACCATATCTCGGACGGCTGAGTTTACGGTGAAGGCGCCGCCGGAGACCAAAACCGCGGCGAACGCTACACCGGGGAGGTAAGGCAACGTGAAACAGGAACGGCTCCGAACCCTGGGGGCCCTGATCCTGACCGCCATGGTTTCGTGCTTCACGGCGATGCCAGGGACAGCGCAATCAAAGCACGTCCCGGGAAAGCTTGCGGGAGTGGTGCGTGACGCTGCGGGAACGCCGCAGATGGGCGCGAGCGTGGAGTTGATCCCTGAAGCCGTGGGATTGGCGGCCCTGCATGGCTTCCTGACGAATACGCAAGGCGTTTTCCGAGGTGACAAGCTTGTTCCGGGCCTTTATACGATCCGCGTAACTCTTGCCGGTTTTCTCCCAACACTCGAACAACATGTCCGTGTCAGTTCGAATGTAACGACGGTGGTTCGCATCGAACTCGAATCCATGTTTGCATCGCTGGATCAATTGCGCCGCATGCCCGCGGACAGCACGGCTAATGCTGGCGATTGGAAATGGGTGTTGCGATCCGCTTCCACGATGCGCCCGGTTTTGGAATGGGTGGACGGCGGGACCTTGAGTGCCGCCACGATGGACGCGGATTCCGGCAAGCCTCACCCTCCTCGAGTCCGTATGGAATTCACTGATGGCGCGCGGCGTCCTGTTTCCGCTTCCACGATTGCGTCTTCGCCGGCCACGGCCGTGGCTTATGATCAGAAACTGGGCGGCACTGGCAAAGTAATCCTCGCTGGCCAGATGAGCTATGACAACGATACCCCGGCCGGCGGCATCGCCACCGTATGGTTGCCGACAGGGACGCTCGGTGCCGGTCCACATACGGCGCTTGTTTTGCGGGAAGCCAAACTCGGACCCGTCGGCCCGGCTTTCCGGGGTGTCCGTCTCGACCAGGGCGGCGCACTGATGCTCGGCGACCACACTGTTCTGCGTTATGGCGGTGAATATGTTTTGGTGGGACTTGGAGCCGCGGCCTCTTCCCTCCGGCCGCGCGCAGAGCTCAATTATCGGATTTCGGACGACTGGAGCACCGCTCTCCTATTTGCTTCGATGCCTGCTGGACCGGGCCCACTCGAAGCCAGCGATGCACTGCCAGGCGGTGCGTTAGCGGCGGCGCTCAATGAACTGGATGCCTTCCCAGCGCTGCTTTGGCGCCAGGGGCGCCCCGTGTTGCAGAGCGGTTGGCACGAAGAAATTGCCGCCGAGCGCAAGATCGGGACGCGCAGCAAGCTCCAGATGGCCGGCTTTCACGACGACAATCGGCATGTCGCAGTTTTCGGGCGCGGCAATGATCTTCCTGCCGCCGATTATTTCCTGGATAATTTTTCGAACGGCTTTGCTTATGACGGCGGCTCCTCCAGCAGTTGGGGAACACGCGTCGCTTTCCGTGAAAAGCTGGATGGCGACATGGAGTTGAACGCGCTTTATTCCTTTGGCGGCGCTTTGGCCCCCTCAGACAATGCGGATGGCCTGCTTCGCGACATGCTGCGCACGGCTCCGCGACATTCTCTTGGGGCTGGCATTTCCGCGAAAGTTCCGCGACTCGGCACGAGGGTCTTGACGGGTTACAAATGGGTGAGTGGTGTGACCGTTTCTCGCGTGGACGGCTACGGCGAGTCTCTCTTCCAGATGGAGCCCTACCTTCACCTGATGGTCCGCCAGCCGTTGCCGAAATTCGCCTTGGGGCGGTGGGAGGCTATAGCGGATTGCAACAATCTCCTGGCGCAGGGCTATGTGTCAACCGGGAGCCGGGATGGCCACGTGGTCCTGGTGCCAGCCTTCCGGACTTTTCGGGGTGGCCTCAGCGTACAGTTTTAGGCGCTCCAGGGGTTCTCGAAAGCTGTATTTGTCCTACCAGAAACTGGATGATATGAGCAGGTCCAGCCCTCCGCAACCGTAATATGTTGAAAATACTAGGGTTCGGCGAATGATACTCTACCAAACAATGGAAATTGGTTTGCACCTGATTTTCTGGGGTGGGGTGCAGCTTGATTGAACCATGAAGCAGAACCTGCGAGTCAGCCTTGGGGCGGTCGTTCTGGCGCTAACCACGCTGGCCGCGGTGATCTTCGCCCTGCTGAATTTTGACCAGCGCAACCGCTTTGAAGTGGTGTCCGACGGGGTTGCCTGGCTAGAGACGGATCAGGGAATCCAGGCCCGTCAGATTGCCCCCAATTCCCCGGCCACTCGCGCTGGGATTCGCACAGGCGACTTCCTGCTGACCTTCAATGGCGCACCGGTTTCGAGAGCCGCCGAGGTTGCTCAGCGCCTGGATCGTGCGGGGCTCTGGACTCAGGTGCGTTACAAGCTCTCGCGCGGTGGCCAGGAATTCGAGACGCCGCTTGTTACGGCGCCGAAGGAAAAGCCACTCGCGATTGAGAATTACCAGCGGGTCGTGGGTCTGTTCTATCTGTTCATCGGGTTGTTCATTTTCATCCGCCGGTGGAACGCCCCTCGGGCCGTGCACTTTTACGTCTTTTGTCTGGTTTCCTTCATCTGCTGGTCTTTCCACTATAGTGAAAAATTCGACGTCTTTGACTGGGAAGTATACTGGTCGGAGGTTGTGGCGCACCTTCTGACACCGGCCTTGCTGCTCCATTTCGCATTGGTCTTCCCCGGGCGGACCGAGACGAGGATGCGTTCTTCTTTGAAGCTGTTGGCAGTGTACCTGCTGCCGCTCGCCGCGCTTCTGATTCATGTAAGCACAGCGCTAAATGCCTTTGGTTTTATGCCCTGGCCCGGCGCGCTCTTCTTGCTCTGGAAGATCGAATACAGTTATCTGGCGGCGTGCTTCCTGGCGGCTGGGTTGGTTTTCTATCGGAGTTACCGTGAAGTGCCCTCCGGCGTCCTTCGTCAGCAACTGAAATGGCTTACTGGCGGAACTCTCATCGGCAGTCTCCCTGTTTCCTTGCTTTACATTCTTCCTTTCGTGTTTGACGCCGCTCCACACTGGTGGGCGAAAGTCTCCGTGTTGAGTCTGGGACTTATCCCGCTGTGTTTCGGCTACGCCATCATCCGTTACCGTTTCGATTACCGGCGCACGCTGATTGAATTCGGGCGTACCCTTACGAATGAGGTGCGGATCGACCCCATGCTGGGTTCGGTCATGGACCGCATCTCGCAAACTTTGTTAGTCGACCGGCTCGCCATTTTCGTGGAAAACCCGCTGGCTCCCGGCCAAATGCGGATTGCTCGTTCCATGGGAGTGCGCCTTTCCGAATCTTTGAATCTGCGATTCCTGGATCCGGCCCGGGCCGAGTTCGCCCGCGGGGCGCTCTTTTTCGAGTCGCCCCGCGCGGCGCGAGAGGTCAGCGATTCCGTCCGGCGCACCCTCGAACAACTCGATCTCAACTACTTTGTGCCCTGCCGCATCCGCGAGCACACCGTCGCAGTTCTCGGTCTCGGCAAGACGGTTGATGGAGATTTTCTGTCCAGCGATGACGTCGAGTTGGTCGAGACCATCGCCGGCTATGTCGCCGTCGCTCTTGACAACGCACAGCTTTACAGCTCCCTCGAACAAAAGGCCCTGGAAATCGCGCGACTCAAGGATTTCAGCGAAAACATCGTCGAATCCCTGAACGTCGGTGTGCTGGCCGTCGACCTCGACGGCATTGTCGAATCCTGGAACACGCGCATGGAGCAGCTTTTCGGAGTGACGCGCCAGGAAGCGGTGGGACGGCAGCTCACATCCCTGCTGCCGGAAGATCTGGCGCGCGAAATCGCCGCGCGCGGCGACCAAGAGCAAATTACGGGCATCTACAAGCAGAGACTCCAGCATCAGGGAAAATCGCTCACGTTGAACGTTTCCATCACTCCCCTGGTGAGCAAATCGAGTGAACGGATCGGCCGGCTCCTGCTCTTTGATGACGTGACCCAGCGGGAGCGCATGGAAGAGCAGATGTCGCAGACGGAAAAACTGACCTCTCTCGGACTTCTCGCTGCCGGCGTTGCGCATGAAGTGAATACGCCGCTCGCGGTCATCTCCAACTACATTCAGATGCTGGCGAAACAAATGCCGGAAGGGGACCCGCGCCACTCGATCATCGAGAAAATCGTCAAGCAGACTTTCCGGGCCAGCGAAATCGTCAACAATCTGCTCAATTTTTCGCGCACCGGCCTGGCGGAAGCGGCGGATGTTGACGTAAACCGGGTCGTCGAAGAAACCCTCTCTCTCATGGCCCACCCACTGAAGATTTCACACATCCAGGTGGTGAAACAGCTTGGCGAACCGTTGCCTCCCGTCCGGGGATCAGCGAACAAGCTCCAGCAGGTTTTCCTAAATCTGTTCCTGAATGCCCGCGATGCGATGCCCGGCGGGGGAATGCTCGAAGTCCGCACCGCGGCGCATAACGGAACGGTCGAGATCGAAGTCGCGGATACCGGCGCTGGCATTGCTCGAGAGCACATCAACCGCATCTTCGATCCTTTTTTCACCACCAAGCCCAATGGCCGTGGCACGGGCCTCGGCCTTTCGGTGAGCTATGGAATTATCAAGGAACATGCCGGAAAGATTGATGTGCGCTCCGCGCCTGGCAAAGGCACATCATTTCACCTCGAGCTCCCGGCGGTCAGGAAAGCAGTCCATGTCTAAGGGTTCCATCCTAGTTGTTGACGACGAATCCGAAATTCGCGAAGGTCTCGAACTTCTGCTCAAAGGCGAAGGCTACGGCGTCTCCAGCGCCGAAACCGGCGAATCCGGGCTCGCCAAGCTCGAAGAGCATCCTTTCGATCTCTTGTTGTTGGACGTCAGCTTGCCGGACCGCAACGGACTTGACATGCTGAAAGAAATTCGCCGCCGCGATCCCCAGCTCTCTATCGTCCTCATTACCGCCTACGGTTCGATCGATATGGCCCGCGCCGCCTTCAAAAATGGCGCAATGGACTACATCACGAAGCCGTGGTCCAACGATGAATTGCTCGCGCAAGTGGCCCAGGCCGTGGAATCTCGACGGCTTCGCGATGAAAACCTCCAGTTGAAGCGCGCCCTCAAGCAGCGCTTCAATTTCCCCAACATCGTCGGTAAGAGTGACAAAATGCAGGTGCTTCTGGACCTGGTTGCGCAAGTCGCGCCCTCGCGCTCCACAGTCCTGATCAGCGGCGAGAGCGGAACGGGCAAAGAGCTCATTGCTAAGGCGATCCATTCGGCCTCGCCGCGCGCCGACAAGGCCTTCGTGCCCGTGAATACAGGCTCGATCCCCGTGGATCTCCTCGAGTCTCAGCTTTTCGGCCATGTGAGGGGCGCTTTCACCAGCGCCATCGCGTCCAAGAAAGGCCTTTTCGAAGTCGCGGACCAGGGCACCATCTTCTTCGATGAAATCGCCACCATCAGCCCGGAAACACAGGCGAAGCTCCTGCGCGTCATTCAGGAGCGCGAATTCATGCGCCTCGGCGGTACGGAACAAATCAAAGTCGACGTGCGCATCGTGGCGGCCTCCAACGTCGATCTTCTGACGCTAGTGCGCGAGGGCCGCCTCCGCGAAGATTTGTACCACCGCCTGAACGTGATCCACCTGCAGCTTCCGCCGCTCCGCGAACGCCGCGAAGACGTGCCCTTGCTGCTGGCACATTTCCTCGAGCGTTATTGTCAGGAAAACGCTAAGTCTCCGCGCCAATTCACGCAGTCGGCCATGAAATTGATGATGGATTACGACTGGCCGGGCAATGTGCGCGAACTGGAAAACGTTGTCGAGAGAGCAGTCGTACTCTCCACCCAGGAACGCGTTGACGTGGACCTTCTGCCGGAAAGTATCCGCAGCAAGGAAATTGTTCGTGGTGTCCGGCTGCAGCTTTCCGAGTTTTTGCCCCCACTGCCCACTGAGCCAGGCGCGCGTTACTCCGCGGACAATCCGCATCCGTCTTTGTTTCAAATCATGGACGAAATCGAGCGCCGCATCATCATCGACATGCTCGAGCGCACCAGCTGGAACCAGACCGAAGCCGCGGAGCGATTCCTCATCCCCCTTTCAACACTCAACCAGAAAATCAAGCGTCTCGGAA
>WNFY01014730.1_pt1 | contig 10773 bp, 9 predicted proteins | sample 5400091 | NCBI WGS metagenome assembly WNFY01 (sample SAMN13153364, study PRJNA577476) | soil metagenome | isolation source: 60 cm soil or saprolite under grassland replicate 1 | place: USA:California | collected 2016-06-15
GGGGGCGGCGCGCGTCTCCGCGTCGGCGTTCGCTGCGCTGCGGGCCGATCTGCGCGCGCAAGCCGGCGAGCTTGCGTCGTCGCTCTCGCTCCAGCGGGCGCTCATCTCCGGCGATCGCGCCGAGCTCGCACGGATCGCGCGGGCACGGCACGCGCGAATCGTCGTAGGGCGGCATCGCTTCGACGCGCTGCCCGGCGAGCCTCTGATCTCCGCCGGCGCGACGATCGCGGATGGAGGAAACGCGCTTGCCCACGTCACCGTGGGCGTCCCGCTCGACGGCGCCCTCGTCTCGCTGCTGGAGCGCGCAACACCACTGCCCGACCACGCTGCACTGCTGCTCGTCCAACACGGGAGGGTGGTAGCCGGAGGCCCCGTCGGCGCGGGCGCCGACGTTGCGGGCGGCCGCGTCGCTTTCGGCAAGACAACGTTCGTCGCGAGCAGCGTTCCGATCGACGGTGGACGCATCGTCTCGGTCGAGCCAGTCGCCGCGATCGAAGCGCGCGTCGTCGCGTATCGCCGGCGTCTGCTGCTTGCAGCTGCGTTGACGCTCGCGCTGGCTGCCGGTCTCGCGACCCGGCTCGCGCGTCCGGTCGCGCGTGTGCTCGCCGACGCCGCTCGGCTGGCTCGGCAAGCGCACACCGACGGGCTTACGGGCCTCGCGAACCGGCGCTTGCTCGATGAGCGCATCGACGACGAGCTCGACCACGCGCGGCGGCTCGGCACGAACTTGTCGTTCGTGCTCGCCGACATCGACAACTTCAAGCAGATCAACGATCGTCACGGGCACCAGGCGGGTGACGCCGTCCTGCGCGCCGTCGCGGCGATCTTCGCGGAGACCGTGCGGGAGCTCGATCTGGCGGCACGCTTCGGCGGCGAAGAGATCGCCCTCGTGCTGCCGGGTACGCAGCTGGCCGGAGCACGCCGGCTGGCCGAGCGCATTCGCAAGGCGATCGAAGAGCTCCGCGTGCCGACTGCGAGCGGTGAGGTCGTCAGGGTAACCGCGAGCTTCGGGGCGGCTGCGTACCCGAGCTACGGCAGCGCCGATGCGCTCGTGGCGGCTGCCGACGGCGCGTTGTACGAGGCTAAGCGGCAGGGAAAGAACAAGGTGGAGACCGCGACGGCCCGCAAGAAGGCCATTGCAGAGCGCAGCGGACAGGCGGCCGTCGTACGGGGCTGAGTACGCTGGTGCGGTGGACGCTGGCGGCACCGACGATGGCATTCTCGATTTCGAGCAAGCCGTTCAGGACGCGCTCGATTCGCTTCCGGCCGACCTTCGCTCCCGCATGTCCAACGTCGAGGTGGTCGTGGAAGACGAGCCGGCAGAGGGTCAGCCGCTGCTCGGGCTGTATCAGGGGGTGCCCCTGACCCGGAGAGGCGCCGGCTACAGCGGTGCGCTCCCGGACAAGATCACGATCTACCGCGGCCCGCTGGCGCGGATCTACGGGCACGACCCTGAGCTCCTGCGTGGACAGATCCGTCGCGTCGTCTTGCACGAGGTCGCCCACCACTTCGGCATCAGCGACCAGCGGCTCGTCGAGATCGACCGCTACTAACGGCGACGCTGCAGAGCACCCGCAAGCAGGGAGCCACGCCCATCCGTGTGCGTTGTTCAAGCCTTCGATCCGGGAACGACGGAGCCTATGCCGATCGGAAGACAGTGGGCCGTGATCACACTCGTTGCCGGCTCGCTCCTGCTCGCAGCAGTCGCGCTCTGGCAGCTCCGGACGCTGCTGACCTTGCTGCTCGTGGCATTCACGCTCGCGGCCGGGATGAGGGCGGGCGTCGAGGCATTGAAGCAGCGCGGGGTCCCGGTGTGGCTCGGGATCCCCCGGCACTCGAGCGGCGTTCGTCGAGACGTCCTCTTGGCGCTCGAGCACCTGCTGCGACGGGCACCCACCCGCGATGAGCTTCTGCACCCGGCGATCGAGGCGGGCCGCAGGATCGCTGCGATCCTGGCCGGGATCGTCTTCACCTTTGCGGTTGCGGCGTATTGGATCGTGGAGCGTGAACGCGTGCTCGGTCTCGTGGCCACGCTCGTGCCGCCCGGAAAGCGGCGTACCGTCCGCGATGCGTGGTTGCTCGTGGAGTCGCGACTCGGCGCCTACCTGCGCGGCGTCTTCACGATGGTCGTGCTTGTCAGCACAGTCCTCTCGACCCTCTACGTCCTGCTCGGCGTCCCCTACGCACTGCTGCTCGGACCATTCTCCGGCCTGATCGAGATCGTTCCGATCGTCGGGCCACTGCTCGCGGGCGGGGCCGCGATCGGCCTGGCCCTCACGATCTCGTGGCAGCTGGCGCTCGAGACGGCCGCTGTGTTCGTGGGCTTTCGGTTGATCCAGGACTACCTGATCAATCCACGCGTAATCGGCCGCGCGGTCGGTCTGCCGCCACTCGTCGTGCTCGTCTCCGCGTCTGTCGTCGGGGTCGTTCTCGGCCCGGCGGCCGTTGCGCTGGCAACGCCGCTGGCTGCGATCAGCGTCACGGTCATCGAGGTGGTGCTCGGGCTCCGGCGGCCTTCTCCCGCGGTCGCGCGCGCGCGAGACCATTCATAATCACGGCGGCGTGGCGGAAGCGGGCAGCGAGGTCGAACGGGGCCGCGAGTCCTTTGCCAGGCGCGCGTGGACGGACGCCTACGAGTCGCTGTCGAACGCCGATCGAGCGGCGCCGCTGGACAGGAGGGATCTCGAGCTGCTCGCGACGTCCGCGTACATGCTCGGCCGCGACGACGAGTGGATGAGCGTCTTGGAGCGTGCGCACCACGCGCACCTGGACGCGGGCGAAGCACTGCGCGCTGTGCGCTGCGCGTTCTGGGTCGGTATGACCCTCGCACGTCGAGGAGAGCTGGGCCAGGCGACCGGCTGGCTCGGTCGCGCGCAGCGACTGCTCGAGCGCGAGGACCGTGACTGCGTCGAGCGGGGCTACCTGCTACTGCCGATCATCTTCCGCCAAGAGGGCGCCGGCGACTACGCGACCGCGGCCGGAACCGCAGCCGAGGCTGCCGGGATCGGGCAGCGCTTCGACGACTCGGACTTGTTCGCACTCGCCGTTCACGCTCAGGGCCAGATGCTGATCCGAGCCGGGCAGGTGCAGGAGGGTCTGGCCCTGCTGGACGAGTCCATGGTGGCTGTCACCGGAGGGGAGTTGTCGCCGATCGTCACCGGCCTCGTCTATTGCGGGGTCATCCTCACCTGCCAGGAGGTGTACGAGCTGCGCCGAGCGCAGGAGTGGACCACCGCCCTGACGCGGTGGTGCGAACGGCAACCGGACCTCGTTGCGTTCACCGGGCGTTGCCTGGTGCATCGCGCGGAGATCATGCAGGTGCACGGTGCCTGGGCGGACGCGTTGGAAGAGGCCCGCCGCGCCGGCATCCGCTTGTCCGAGACGATGAATCAGGCGGCCGCGGGCCTGGCCTTCTACCGGCAGGGTGAGCTTCATCGCCTGCAAGGGGAATTCGCCGTGGCAGAGGACGCGTACCGAACGGCGAGCGGCTACGGATGGGAGCCGCAGCCGGGTCTCGCACTGCTGCGGCTGGCGCAGGGGCGACGCGATGCGGCAGCTGCGTCGATCCGCCGCGTGATCGGCGAGAAAACCGAGGTGCTGAAGCGCGCAGGGCTGCTGCCCGCATACGTCGAGATCATGCTCGCCGTCGGCGAAAGCGACGAGGCGCGCAGCGCCTGCCGCGAGCTCGAGCAAATCGCGGCAGGGTACGAGAGCCGGATGCTGGACGCGATGGTTGCCTACGCCCGAGGAGCAACCGAGCTGGCGGACGGGGACGCGCGAGCGGCCCTCGTGTCGCTGCGTCAGGCATGGCACATGTGGCAAGAGCTCGAGGCGCCCTACGATGCAGCCCGCGCGCGCGTCCTCCTCGGGCTGGCGTGTCGCGCGCTCGGTGACGACGACGCGGCCACGCTGGAGCTGGAGGCCGCACGCGACGTATTCGCCCAGCTGGGAGCCGCGCCGGATCTTGACCGCATCGAATCGCCGGCGGGGCGCACGGGGTCCTTCGACGTGCACGGCTTGACGGCCCGCGAGCTGCAGGTGCTGCGTCTGGTTGCCGCCGGAAAGAGCAACCGCGACATCGCCTCGGCACTGGTGATCAGCGAGCACACGGTCGCCCGGCACCTCCAGAACATCTTCTCCAAGCTCGGCCTCTCGTCCCGAACCGCTGCCACCGCGTTCGCCTTCGAACACGATCTCGTCTGAGCGCCCGCGCCCGCCTGGTCAGAAATGACCACGAGGCTCGTGCCGCGAATGTGGTGCATCCACGCGATGCGCGCCGCGATCTCGACTCGTACCGTCGTCTCGATCAGGCGACGGTGACGAGCGGAAGGAGAGCGACATGGCGACACAGGAGGTAGCGACGAACGGCAGGACCGATCTGAGTGAACCGCGGGACGGTGCGGAGTACTTCGAGACGATGATCATCGGCGGCGGCCAGGCCGGCCTCGCGGCCGGGTATCACCTGACGCGGCGAGGTCGGCCGTGTCTGATCCTGGACGCGAACGAGCGCGTCGGCGACTCCTGGCGGAAGCGCTGGCCGTCGCTCCGGCTGTATTCGCCGGCACGCTACGACCGGCTGCCGGGTATGCGGTTTCCGGCGCCGCGCCACAGCTTCCCGACCGGGAACGACATGGCGAACTACCTCGAGGCATATGCGAGGCGATTCGAGCTTCCGGTTCGAAACGGTGTCATCGTGGACGGGCTGTCCAAGGATGGAGATCGGTACGTTGCCACCGCCGGTGACCGCCGGTTCGTGGCGGAGAACGTCGTCGTTGCGACGGGCGTCATGCAGAGCCCCGTGATCCCTTCGTTCGCCGCCGAGCTCGATCCGGGCATCAGGCAGCTGCACTCCAGCGACTATCGAAGTCCCGGGCAGTTGCAAGAGGGCGCCGTCCTCGTGGTGGGCGCCTCTCATTCGGGCGCAGACATCGCGTTCGAGGTGGCCGGCGCAAATCACCAAACGCTGCTCTCGGGCAGGGACACGGGACAGATCCCGTTCCGGATCGAGAGCCGGCCGGCGCGGCTCATCTGGCCCGTGCTCCGGTTCCTGGCCACGCGCGTCCTCACGGGCAGCACTCCGCTCGGTCGCAAGGTCGGTCCCGAGCTGCGGTCCCACGGGGGCCCGCTCCTGCGGGTGAAGTCCGCGGACCTGCAGGCCGCCGGGGTCGAGCGCGTCGTCGGCAGGGTTGTCGGCGTCGAGCGCGGACTGCCGATGCTCGAGGACGGCCGGGTTGTGGAGGTGTCGAACGTGGTCTGGTGCACCGGATTCGAAAACGACTTCGACTGGATCCGGCTGCCGGTCGTCGGTAATGACGGGTACCCCAACCAGCGTCGCGGAGTCGTCCTCTCTGCGCCGGGTCTCTACTTCGTCGGCCTCGTCTTCCTGCACTCCTTCAGCTCGATGCTGATCCTCGGGGCGGGCAGGGACGCCGGGTACGTCGCGAAGCACATCGTGTCGAAGCGAGCCAACGGGCGGCGCGCCGAGCCCCGTCGGGCAGCCGCTACGCGATAAGAGACGATGAACGCCGTCGACGGTTTGGAGGCGACCCTGCTGGTCTGGAACAGCGTCGTCGCGCGAGTCCCCGCGCTCGCGATCCAGCCGGCATCGGTTCCGGAGGTCGTCGCAGCGGTTGGTTTCGCACGCGACCACGGACTGGTGGTCAGCGTCAAGGGAGAGAGCCGAAGCGCCGCCGGAACAGCGGCGGCCGAGCGCGCAGTGACGCTCGACCTGTCGCGCATGCGCGAAGTCACCATCGATCTCGATGCCGGGCTCGTGCACGCCGGGCCGGGGTGTCTGCCCGGAGAGGTCGAGCGCGCCGCACAGCTGCACGGGCTTGCGGTGATGTGGCAGTCCGACGACCTCGAGGAGGTCGAGATCGTCGCCGTGGACGGCTCGGTTCGGATCGCCAACCGGGACGAGAACGCTGACGTCTTCCGGGCGCTCATGGGAGGCGCCCGTGACGTCGGCGTCGTGACCCGGTTGACGTTCCGCCTCGCCCCGCGAGACCAAGGCCACCGCGGCCGGCCGTCTGGACAGCTCGTGCGAACTGCGGCACAGGGGTAGTCGGTAGAGCCGAGAAGCTCGGGCTACGCACCGCCACAACGGCGCAGGCTCTGCGTCGAGGGGACGAAGTAATACGCCCCGGTGAGCGGCCGGGTGTAGATCGTGAGCGCGTCGCGGATGCCGTCGGTCAGCCCGGCCATGCTCTCGAGCATCGCGGTCAATCGCTGCTGGTCGGCACTGAATCCCACGAACATCGTGCCGTGGTCGGTGACGGTCCCGTACGGCATGTTGCGGCGGAAGATCTTCCCGAAGCGATCTTGGTCGGTACGGCTGACGTGGGATTCGGCCGCCTTGTCGTCGAGCTCGACGCTTTCGTCCTTCGTGCGTCCGATCACCTGCTCCTGCTCTGACAGCGGCAGCGATTCCCACGCCGACGCGTCGTGACTCCATTTCTGCAGGAGGAGGATGGTGCCGCCGGCACCCGCGCTGCCCTCGGGGATCACGGCGAACTCCGGTGCGTCGATCAGGTCAGGGTTCTCGCTTCCATCGATGAAGCCGGTGAGATCTCGGTCGTGGCGGTAGGGCCAGCTCGAGGTCTCTTCGGCGATCGACGCGACCGCGTCCACGGCGGCGATCGCTTCGCGGGCCATGTCGAAGATGACGTCGTACGCACTCCCGGAGAGCCAGAGCACCGCGTCGTGTTGTGTCGCCGGCAGCGTGTAGCCGTCGGGCCCGACGAGGTCGCCGTTGAAGCCCTCGATTCCGGGCGGAGCGTCGTCGGGAACGAGCTCGCGCCAGAGCTCGGGCCGGAACCCCGCTACGAGGTTGACACCGCCCATCGTCGTCCGCGGCTCGCGCATCGACGCGACCGCGCTCGCGAGCATCCGCGCCGTATCGGGCTCCCTGGACGCGAATTCGAGGTAGGCATGCGACGCTGTCCCGAGGCTGAAGATTCCACTCTGCGGCGTGCTCGTCACGGAACGTGAAGTATGGCGTTGCGTAGGCTCACCGCGTGCATTTCGGAACGTACGACGAGCTGGTCCTCCTCGCCCTGCTCGTCGTGCTCGTGGCGCTGCTCGTCGCGGCGCCGGCCCTGCGCATCCCGTACCCGATCCTGCTCGTCCTCGGCGGACTCGCGCTCGGGTTCGCGCCCGGGATGCCGACGATTTCGCTCCCGCCCGACATCGTTCTCGTGGCGGTGCTCCCGCCGCTCCTGTACCTGTCGGCCTACAACACCTCGTTACGCGATCTGCGCGCCAACGTGCGGTCGATCGGCACCCTGGCGATCGGGCTCGTCGTGGCGACGACGGCGACCGTGGCGCTCGTCGCCCACGCCGCCGTCGACGGCTTGTCCTGGCCCGCCGCCTTCGTACTCGGGGCCGTGGTCTCCCCGACCGATCCGATCGCGGCCACGGCGATCATGCGCAGGCTCGGCGTCCCGCGGCGCATCGTCACGGTCGTGGAAGGGGAGAGCCTCGTCAACGACGGCACCGCGCTCGTCCTCTACAAGGCTGCGATCACCGCCGCGGTCGCCGGCAGCTTCACCTTCTGGGATGCGTCGTGGCGGTTCCTCTGGAGCGTGGCCGGCGGGATCGGGATCGGCCTCATCGTCGGCTACCTCGTGGCGGAGGTGCGCCGGCGGCTCGACAACCCGCCGGTGGAGGTCACGATCGGGCTGATGACCGGCTACCTCGCCTTCATTCCCGCCAACGCGGCAGAGGCATCCGGCGTGCTCGCGGTCGTGACGGCGGGGATCTATCTCGGCTGGCGGACGCCGGAGCTGACGTCCGTGCAGACGAGGCTGCAGGCAGCAGCCGCCTGGGAGATCCTGACCTTCGTCATCAACGCGCTGGTCTTCGCACTGGTGGGCCTGCAGCTCTCGAGGATCCTCGACGCGTTGACCGGCCTGTCCGCGGGTCGTCTGACGCTGTACGCCGTGCTCGTCACCGGGACGGTCGTCGTCACGCGCATCTTCTGGCTGCCGATTCTCTCGTATCTGCCACGTCGTCTGTTCAGCCGAAGCACGCCCGCGCCGTTTGCGCAAACGATGGTCATCTCGTGGGCGGGCATGCGGGGTGCCGTATCGCTTGCGGCCGCGCTCGCGATTCCGCTGACGACGGATGCCGGGGCACGATTTCCGCAGCGTGAGCTGATCGTGTTCCTGACGTTGCCGACTGGGGGAGCTCGAGGACGAAGACTGGGTCCGCGATGACACGGCGCAGCGGCTTCGCGGGCTCTACAACTTCCGCCGCGACCGGTTCTCCTCGCGCTTCGATGCCGAATCGGACGGCGCGATCGAGGAGCGGTCGCAGAACTACCAGCGATTACGGCGCGAGCTGCTGGAGGCGGAACGATCCGAGATCGTTCGCCTGCGGCGGGATGGCGTCATCAACGACGACGCAATGCGGCGACTCCAGCGCGACCTCGATCTCGAGGACGCGCGGTTGGAGATCTAATGTATTTCCGGATCGTCTTCCGACCTGTCCCCCACTGACGTAGACGCCCCTGAATCAGTAAGAGTGACGTTGTCGCATGAGCCGCGACCGCATCGACGAGCGAGGAGGAAGGCCGTGAGCACCGCTTCGACCGAGTTAAAGACGATCAGCCAGCGCGAGGCCGAGCAGGTCGAGCGGGCAAACGCATCAGAGAAGGCGCCTGTGGTGTTCGTTCACGGGTTGTGGTTGCTGCCGAACAGCTGGGACCGCTGGGCGGCGGCCTTCGAAGAGGCCGGATACGCCGCGCTGACGCCCGGCTGGCCGGACGATCCCGAGACGGTGGACGAGGCGAAGGCTCATCCCGAGGTCTTCGCGCGCAAGAGCGTCGGACAGGTCGCCGACTACGCCGAAGGGATCATCCGACGGCTGGACACGAAGCCGGCGATCATCGGCCACTCCTTCGGCGGGCTGCTCACGCAGATCCTCGCCGGGCGCGGGCTCTCGGCGGCTTCGGTCGCGATCAGCCCGGCACCGTTCCGAGGCGTGCTGCCGCTCCCGATCTCCGCATTGCGGTCGGCGCAACCGGTGCTGGGAAACCCGGCGAACGTGCACCGTGCCGTTCCGCTCACGTACGAGCAGTTCCGTTACGGCTTCGCGAACGCAGTCGGCGAGGACGAGGCGAAGGCGCTGTACGAGTCCTACTCGGTGCCGGGCTCGGGAACGCCGATCTTCCAGGCCGCGACGGCGAACCTGAACCCGTGGACGGAGGCGAAGGTCGACACGAAGAACCCGGAGCGCGGGCCGCTGTTGATCATCTCCGGCGAGAACGATCACACCGTTCCGAAGGCGATCGCGAACGCGTCGTACAAGCGCCAGAAGCGCAACGAGGGCGTGACGGAGTTCCTCGTGCTTCCGGGCCGCGGACACGCATTGACGATCGACGGCGGCTGGCAAGAGGTCGCCGACGCGGCCCTCGCCTTCATTCGTCGCTTCCCCGTCGAGGAGCGTTGATGGCGCCGATCTCGCGCGGGTTCCGCGGCCGCCGCCGCGCGGAGGCGGATCCTGCGCGGATTCCGCCGGGCCAGTACGTGACCGACGACTTCCCGGTGCTGTCGGCGGGGCCGACGCCGCACACACCGCTCGAAGCGTGGAGCTTCACGATCCGGGGCGCGGTCGAGCAGCCGATGTCGTGGACCTGGGAGTCGCTCGAGGCGCTCCCGAGTGAGAAGGTGACCGTCGACATCCACTGTGTGACGAAGTGGTCGAAGCTCGACACCCTCTGGACCGGCGTCTCGCTCGACACACTGCTCGAGGGTGTCGAGACGACCGCCGAGTACGCGACGGCCTTCAGCGACGGCGGTTACACGACGAACCTGCCCCTCGAGGATCTGACCGGCGGCAAGGCCTGGATCGCCTACGCCTACGACGAGGAGCCGCTCGATCCCGAGCACGGGGGGCCCGCGCGGCTGCTCGTCCCGCACCTCTACTTCTGGAAGAGCGCCAAGTGGGTGCGTGGGCTCGAGCTGCGCGAGGAGGACGAGCCGGGCTTCTGGGAGACCTACGGCTATCACAACTACGGGGACCCGTGGAAAGAACAGCGCTACTGGGGCGACTGAACTGGCAGCTCGCCACCGTGGTCGAGATGCTCGACGAGACGTCGCAGGCGAAGAGCATCGTGCTCGAGCCGCCCGAGTGGCCGGGCCACCGGGCGGGCCAGCATGTCGACGTGCGCCTTACCGCCGAGGACGGATACCAGGCGGAGCGGAGCTACTCGATCGCCTCGGCCCCGGAGGACGACTATCTCGTCCTCACGGTCGAGCTGCTCGACGACGGCGAGGTCTCGCCATACCTGGTCGATGAGCTTCGGGCCGGGGACCAGCTCGAGCTGCGCGGCCCGATCGGCGGCTACTTCGTCTGGGAGGAGTCGCTCGGCGGGCCGCTCCTCCTCGTCGGGGGTGGTTCCGGCATCGTGCCGCTCCGATCGATGTTGCGACACCGCAACGCGATCGGGAGCACCGTCCCGGTACGGCTGCTCTACTCGTCACGCGCGCTCGACGACGTGATCTACCGGGACGAGCTTGCACGCCTAGCGGCCGACGGCGAGCTCGACATCCGCTTCACCCTCACCCGCGAGTCGCCGGAAGGGTGGCGAGGCTACCGACGCCGCATCGACCGCGAGCTGCTCGAGGAGATTGCCTGGCCTCCGAGTGAACGGCCGCTCGTCTACGTCTGCGGCCCGACCGGGTTCGTCGAAACGGCGGCGAGCGGTCTCGTCGAGCTCGGACACGAGCCCGGTCGCATCAGAACCGAGCGCTTCGGACCGACAGGAGCATG
>WNFY01039245.1_pt1 | contig 10772 bp, 6 predicted proteins | sample 5400091 | NCBI WGS metagenome assembly WNFY01 (sample SAMN13153364, study PRJNA577476) | soil metagenome | isolation source: 60 cm soil or saprolite under grassland replicate 1 | place: USA:California | collected 2016-06-15
CGCTCTTTTCCAGATCTCCCTCCTTCCAGGCGACGTAGCGAGCCGTATAGAGGAGACCGCGACGGAAACGAAGCTCAAAACGGAAGCTTGAAGGCCTCACGAAAGCAGTGAAGAAATGCTGAGTCGGCGAACTCCTATGGACAAATTCCGTGCTGACCTCTCCCTCATCTGAGTAAGTGCGGCACGAGGCGTAAACCGCGGCCACGCGGTCCATGATTTCCTTTGCGGAGATCGGGGCCGGCTGTGCGTTTGCCAGGTCCACCAATGTGAGAATTGCGATACAGGTTGTAGCAAGCTTCTTCATGGATAATGTGCTCCGCTCATGACCGCGGTCGCATGCGATGCCGGCTATAGAAAAGTTCTTATAATGCCCGTCAAAGTCAGGCTAGCGTTAGCTGCAAGCGAGTCACTGAAGCCGGCGCGAAGCGGTAGACCAACTTGCCGCCTGCGCCGACCGTAACTTGCTCGTCCTTTGGTTGCATGCTCTTTGGATTCGCAAAGCTGTTGTGCGCGTGGATATCCGCTGCTGTTAGAACCCGCGCCTGACCCATGGTGATCCGCGCGCCAATGACATTTATTTCAGTCTCTCGCGTCGCCTTGATATCGGGGTTGACAGCCGTGAGTGTCAAACGCTTCCCATTGAGGGATGCCGAACCCGCAAGCCCCCAAAACTCAGCACGCTCGCGATTGTTGTTGACAGTGCGCATGTATGAGACATGCGGCGCGACAAACTCGGTGCGCAGGGATTGCGCGCCAGAATGTGCAGCGTACATCTCAAAGACATCGAAGTTGGGGGTGGCAACGAATTTGTCGTCGTAGGCAATGAAGAGCGAGTGAATCGTGTTGATGAGTTGCGCGGGGTTAGCCATGGCCACTTTATCAGCATGCCGTTGAAATGTGTCCAGGTTCACTGCGGAAATAAGTGCGTCGCGTAGAGTGCCGGGGTAACCATAGAGGTAGCCAGGTGGCAGACCAGGGTCTTGCAGGTGCCAGGCGCCCCACTCGTCCACAATCAGCTTGACGCGATGCTGCGGGTCACTCTCACCCATGACCATCCAATGCTGCGAGACGAGCGACTCCATACGGTCCGAGCGGTGGATCAACTCGTACCATTCGTCTTCAGTATATTCAAGCGCGTTGCCCTTTCCAGTCGTGCCGCAATAGTAGTGTAGTCCGAGCCCGTGGATCTTATTGACTTGTCCCGACCCCTTCTCCACCAGTTTGGAAAGGAAGCGGCGCGTCCAGCCCACGTCGGCGCCGTTTGGCCCCGTCGCGATGTACGAGAGCTTCGTCGTTTGATAAGTCGGGGCCCAGGCGGTGAATTGGCGAAACCTCTCGGCATATTCCTCCGGGATCCATTCGAGGAAGGCCCGCGCGTCGAGGCTGCGCAGGTTGGCAGCGAAGTAAGGTTGCGCGCCGGCGAGGCGGCAGAAATGCATAAACTCGCTCGTACCAAACCAGTTCGGCTCATACTTCTGTGGTCCATCGGTCAGCTGCTTGTACGAATCGGTTACCTTGTAGTTGGTGTCAGCCCAGAAATTGACTCGGCGAGGGCGCTTCTCGCGCGGCCCGATGCCATCGCGCCAGTCGTACTGATCTGCGAAGCAGCCTCCCGGCCAACGTATCACTCCCGGCCTGATCCGGCGCATGTGCTCAACGAGTTCGCGGCGAATGCCTCCAACGTTTGGTATTTTCGAGTTCTCGCCTACCCAGATGCCGTCGTAGACAACGCCCCCGAGGTGCTCGACAAAATGGCTGTAGATGTTTGGTGAGATCGTGCCGACTGGCTCATTGATCAGCACGTCAACCTTCGCTTCCGCCCCCTGGGCACCGCGTGGCGCGAGGAAAGCCACCGCGCCGGCGATTAGCGCACCTCCCATAAACTCTCGTCTGCTGGGAGTCTGTCGGAAAGAAGCGGAGTCGCCGGGTACGTGAACCTGTTTACCGGGCTGCAAGATGAATTTCATTGATCACGACCTTTCTTCACTCCGTAGGAGTGAGATGTTTATAGATCGGACCCAAGAAGTCCTCCGCGCGGTTCGGAGGGGCGGAATGAAACTAGATTGGTACTTGTCAAGTTGACTTCCGCCCCTCCGAACCGCGCGGGAGGGTCTTGGTCCTTTGAGCTATAAACATGTCACCCCCTACGGGGTGAAACCTTAAACAAGTCGGCTCCAGTCTGTTTTTCCGACAGACTCCTAGTCAACATCTGATTGACTTCGAGTCGACCGCCGGCTTTAGAAATTGAAGCGGTCGATATTCTCCTTGTTAAAGATGAAAGGCGCGCCCAGCCGAACCTCATCGTCGACGACTTCAAGTTGGCCCAACCGCCCAGCCGCCAACTTGCCGTCACCGCGTTTGAGAGTGCCGTTGCTCAGTGCGTTTGCCGCATAGACGGTGAGGTATCCCAGGTCAACGGTATTCCACAGCACAATGCTCTCGGCCACTCCGTCCTTGATGTACGGCTTGCACATGTTGGGCAGCGACAATCCAGTGACTTTGACATCTGTGCGGCCTGATTGCTTAACTGCCTCCGCCGCGCCGGGTACCGCCGGAGCGGCAATCGGCATAATGAGCTTGACGTTCGGATAGACCTTCAGCACGGTCGCCTTTGCCGCCGATTATCCGAGCAGCCTCGTCCGTTAATGTGTAACCGATTCCCTGAGGCGTTGCCTGATTGATGAGGAAGTCACGCGAGTCCTTTTCGGCGTCCGCGTCCCAGGTGATGACTTTGATACCCTTCTCTCGCGCTTTACGCAGGACGGTAGAGATTCCCACCTTGTTCTCGACGCTCACAGCAATCGCGTCTACGCCCCGCGTGATCCACGCTTCTACAACTTCGTTCTGCTTCGCTGGATCGAGATCGGTTGGCCCATCCCATAACAGTTCGACGCCCAGTTCCTTTGCGGCTTCCTCAGCGCCCTGCCGACAACTGATGAAGTAGGGATCGCCCTTTGCTTTCGGCATCAGAGCAATAACTGGTTTCCGTCCCGAAGTTTCGTTGACCGGAAAAACGCGGGGAGATGGACCAGCAGAATCAGCACGCAGGGAGCGCACCAAAAACCAGTTTCCCGCGACAACCAGCAAGGCCGCGACCAAAATAACTGCGCTTAAAACAGCTACTTGTGAGTTCCTCACTTCATCCTCCTGTGAAATGACTTGAACACGGGGCGGCGCCCCTGCACGTCTCGACAGGCGGTCCAGCAAGATCGTGGCGATCAGCAGGACGCCGGTAAGAATGCCCGCGAGTTCTGCCGGTTCACCGCTCAGGCGCAAACCGTTCTGCAGAATCACGATAGCGAACAGGCCCAGCACCGTTCCCAACACCGAGCCGCGACCGCCGAAGATCGAGGCGCCGCCCAACACCACGGCAGTAATGGCCATCAATTCATAGCCCGTGCCCGCATCCGATTTCGCCTGGCCTAAATGTGCGACATAGATCACCGCAGCCAGGCTCGCTGCCAGGCCGGACAGCACATAGACGAAATTCAACCGCCGCGCGACGGGTATACCGGCGTAGCGCGCTCCTTCGGCAGAGAAACCGATGGCGTATAAGCTTCGGCCGAAGCCTGTGCGTTGCAGCCACCACCAGATCGCGACAATCGCGGCCATCAGAACGAACATCTGAGTCGGAATTACTCCGCCAACGTACCCCTGACCTATATATAGAAAGCTCGGCGGGAAGCCTGAGTAATTCTCGATCCCTCTGGTGAGTCCTTCAGCGATACCGCGAAAGAGCGAGAATGTGCCGAGCGTGACAATCAAAGGCGGAAAGTTGAGGCGAGTGATCACCAGCGCGTTCAAAGCTCCTCCGAGCAATCCAACGAATAGCGCGATAATGATCGCCACGGCCAGGGGCAGGTGCGCATCACGCCACAGCGCGCCCATGGTCACTGCCGCCAGTCCCATCATCGAGCCGACTGAGAGATCGATCCCACCGCTGATAATGACCGGCGTCATAACAAGCGCGAGCAATCCGATCTCGACGCTCAGTCGCGTGATCTCAAAAGCATTTGAAGAAGACAGAAAGTTGTTCCCCGTTAGGCTGAAGATCGCAACCTCGACCAGCAACACGGCCATCAATACCCACTCATTATTGGGAAACAGCCGTTCGCGCCAGGGTGCTTCCGTCTTAAGGGACGTCTGACTCGAAAGAATTAGCTCTGCCATGTTTACTAACGAGCGGGACTAAGCCAGCGGTGATGTTCCAGGCGGCCAAGCACTACGTCGGACACAAGCGCCGCCAAAATGATTGCTCCTTGAATAGCTTTCTCCCAACGTGGATTGATGCCGGCGAAGGTCAGTGCGGTGCCGATTGTGCCCAGCAGCGCCGCCCCAATCAGCGTACCCACCAGCCGGCCGCGCCCTCCCGTAATCGCTGTGCCTCCGACTACCACCGCGGCGACTGCTTTTAACTCCAAGCCCAGACCGGCATTGCTGGGCACCGCAGAAAAGCGCACCGCATTCAGCAAGGCGGCCAGCCCAGTGAGTGCGCCCAGCACGACAAACGTGCCGAAGACGACGCGTTGTGGCTCGATACCCGCCAGCCGCGCGGCTTCGGCGTCTGAGCCGACAGCGTAGATCGCCCGGCCGATGCCGAGGTTACGCAGCATCCAGCTAAAACTGATTAGGACGATGAGGGCTATCGTTACGATCAGGAGTTGCCCGAGGCCCTGGCCGAGTCCGAACCATTGAAAGTTTGCCGGCAGATCTTGCACCCAGGCGCCCTGCGTGACCCAGCGCATGGTGTCTCGCCAGGCAACGAGCATTGCCAGAGTCACGATGATCGAGGGTAGACGTAGCTGGCCGACGAGGAGGCCATTGACGCCACCAATCGCAGCGCCGATCAAAAGCACTGCGGGCAGTAACAACGGTACAGGAACGCCCTCTTTTGCCATCAACCCTGCGGCTACGCTGCAAACCGCGAACTGCGAGCCGACGGAAATGTCGATCTCTCCAACTAGAATGACCATCGTCATTCCGATCGCGATGAGCAGCACCGGCACGTTGTTCAAAGCCAGATCCCTAAGGTTGCCCGCGCTAAAAAACGAGGGTGCGATCAGGCCAACCAGCGCGAGCAGCACTGCATAAGCTATGCCCACCGACAGTTCTCGTTTGTAACGACTGAGCTTCATCGCGATCTCAAACTGTTAGTTCGTGTCCCAAAGCTAACGCCAGTACCTTGTGCTGGGTTGCTTCCGCACGATTCAAGATTCCACATATCGTTCCGCCATACATCACAGCGATGCGGTCGCTCATTCCGAGAATTTCCGACATCTCCGAAGAGATCATCAGAATCGCTACTCCTTGACCAGCCAGCTCAGTCATTAGAGCGTGGATCTCGGACTTGGCGCCCACGTCGATCCCCTGAGTCGGCTCGTCAAGAATGAGCACCGATGGTTTCGTGAGTAGCCAGCGACTCAACGCTACTTTTTGCTGGTTGCCACCCGAGAGCGTTGAGACCGGCACGAAGATCGCCGGCGTCTTAACATCCAGCCGCCTTGTATACTCAGCCGCTAGTTCTTTCTCACGCCCAAAATCCAACGCTCCGAAGCGCGAGATGCGATCGAGAGAAGCCAGCGTGATATTGGCCCCAATCTGCATCTCCAGAATCACTCCGTGCCGACGTCTGTCTTCAGGAAGATAAGCGATCCCACGTTTTATCGCCTGTGCCGGGTTTTCGAGTTTGACCGGGGCGCCGCGTAGCAAAATCTCACCTTCATCGGCGGGCTCTAAACCAAATATTCCCCGCGCCAGTTCCGTGCGCCCAGCTCCCACTAATCCGGCCAAGCCCACGATCTCGCCGGCGCGCACCGCGAGGTTCACATTGTTAATCCCTGACGAAGAGCAGCCGACTCGGCGCAGCTCTAAGATCACTTCGCCCGGCTCAACCTCTTTTTTCGGGAAGACCGCGGATAGCTCGCGTCCGACCATTAACTGAATCAACTGTTGCCCTTCGGACATTAACCTCGTTTCAATGGTACGGCCGTCGCGCAACACCGTCACGCGATCAGCGATCACCGGCAACTCTTCCAGGCGATGCGAGATATAAATCATCCCCACACCCCGCGAGCGAAGCTGGCGAATCACGCCGAACAAGTTCTGCGTATCTTCTTCCGAGAGTGAGGCCGTCGGCTCATCAAGGATCAAGACTTTGGCTTCAGCGCCCAAAGCCCGAGCAATCTCGACCAGTTGTTGCAGCGGCATGGTCAGATCGGCCGCTATGGCTTCCGGGTCAATTTTCGCGCCGACCTGCGCCAGCAACTCGACGGCACGACGGCGGCGCTCCTTCCAATCAACCCGGCCCAACAGTCCCGCATCCTCTAATCCGAGTGCGATGTTTTCCGCTACAGTAAGTTCAGGGAAGAGAGCCGGCTGCTGATAAATCGCGACGATTCCCAATGACTTTGACAGGCGTGGGGAGTTGCGCGTGATGGTCTGCCCGCTTAGCTCGATCTGCCCGCTGTCGGCATCGACGGCGCCGGTGATGATCTTGATAAGAGTAGATTTGCCCGCACCGTTCTCACCGATCAACGCATGCACTTCGCCCGCTCGCACCTCAAGTGAAGCGCTCTTCAATGCGTGCACGCCAGCGTAAGATTTGGTGATCTCGGTGGCGCGGAGCAAGACGGTATCAGTCATGGTGCTCACCCAAGAAATTAGAATTTAGAAATTAGTAGAATTTAGAATTGGGAAATTGTCGCAGCTTAGCTTGACGGTGTAACTTCCGCTTTGCGAAACACGAAATTCTAACTTCTAAATTCTAACTTCTAAATTCTAACTTCTAAATTCTTGGATGCATCGCGCAAACTCAGCCATTTCAACTTCGCCGCCAACAATGAGAGGCGTGCGTTGGTGAATGCCATCTGGCTGAACGTCAAGAAGCCGTTGTGTGCCGTCACTGGCCGTGCTTCCAGCCTGTTCCGCAAGAAACGCCACCGGGTTGGCTTCATAAAGCAGCCGCAGTTTCCCGGTGGGAAAATTAGTTGTTGGCGGGTAGATGAACACACCGCCGCGCAACAGAGTACGATGAAAATCCGCGACCATTGATCCGATAAAACGCGAAGAATACGGCCGGCCGAGCACTCCTGACTGCAGACGCTTTACGTAAGTACGGTAGAGTTCAGGAAATGTGTGACAATACGCTTCGTTGATCGAATAGTATTGTCCCTGCCTGGGGAAGCGAATGTTTTCGTGAGTTAGAATATAAGACCCTACGGATGGATCAAGCGTGAACGCGTACCTGGTTTCGGCCCGTCTGTAAAACCCACTGCAGAGGATCGTCGGCCCGAGCATCTTCGGGTCTGCGAAAGACGGAAAAGATGGTTCCAATCGTGACGGCAACATCAATATTCGATGAGCCATCGAGCGGATCGAAAACAATCGCATATTGAGCATCGGGCGACTTGTGCCCGAGTGTTATTGGTTCCTCGTTTTCTTCTGAGGCGATAATCCCGATGCTCTTGCGCAGACTCAAGCAGTGGATCAAAGCGTCATTGGCGTAAACGTCAAGCTTCTGCTGCACCTCGCCCTGAACGTTCACCCTGTCGACTGAGCCGAGGATTCCTGCAAGTCCGGCGCGGCGAACTTCGGCCTGAATCATCTTGGTGGCAAGCGCGATGCCCGACATCAACCAGGTGAATTCGCCGCGTGCATCAGGAAAAAGCAATTGTTCTTGAGAGACATGTTGCTCAAAAGTAATAATCATCTTCTACCCCCTTTTTGGAGTGCGGCGGCCCGGCGCCGCTTTGGCCTGTGCTCATCAACGCTCAACTGCGAATCAAGCGGTTTTGCCTGCGAAGCGATTTCGCGCCAGGGAGACTTTCGCGAACGTGGGCCAAAGCGCTGTCAGGCCAGCGCACTCCAAATTAGGTGCACATTTCCCGTCGGCGACTTTAGACCGTGGAGTGCGGCGGCCCGGCGCCGCTTTGGCCTGTGCTCATCAACACTCAAACGCGAATCAATCGGTTTTGCCTGGCGAAGCGATTTCGCGCCAGGGAGACTTTCGCGAACGTAGGACAAAGCGCTGCCAGGCCAGCGCACTCCAAATTAGGCGCACATTTCCCGTCGGCGTCTAGACCGTGGCGCCGACTTGCATACCCGCCTCGATCTTCGCATAACGCCGACCAGCTTCTTCAAAACCCCGTGACGGGTTCGGCGTAAACTCTTTCATTCGGATGTTTTCCGCAATGTGGCGCCGCCCTTCGGACAGCGATTGGAAGCGGCGGGTCGCGAGTGCCTGGACCAGTACGTTGCCAATAACGGTCGCCTCTGCAGGACCGGCCAGGACGGGTAAGCCCGCGGCATTCGCAGTCGCCTGATTTAGATAATCGTTCTGGCTTCCTCCGCCTACGATTTGCACGCCGTCGATCTTTTGGTTCGTCAGTAACTCGATTGTGCGTAGGACCGAAGCGTAGCGAAAAGCGAGCGAATCGAGAATCAACTTGACTATTGCCGGGGGAGCAGCGGGCATACGCTGGTCATTTTCCGCGAGCTGGCGAGCGATCTGGTCCAGCATGTTCGGCGGATTCAGCAAGCGCGGATCATCGGGAAAAATCAGTGGACCACCATAATCAAGTGTATCAAGTTGCGAGAAGAGATTTTCGTAGTCGACGTCAAAGCCCAACTGCTCCCATTCTCGGCGGCAAGATTCAAGAATCCACAACCCCATCACGTTTTTCAGAAAGCGGATCGTGCCGCACGCGCCTCCTTCGTTCGTGAAATTATTAAGCGCTGCTTCGGCGTTAATTAGTGCACCTTCTCTTTCGACGCCGACCAATGACCATGTGCCGGAAGAGATATACGCCCAGCCGTTTTGTAGCGGAGCGCCCACCACGGCGCTCCCGGTGTCATGCGTTGCCGGTGCTATCACCTTAACGCCTTCGAGCCTTAGCTCCGCTGCCAGTGCGGGATCAAGCGGCCCAAGATCTGTGCCGGCGGGGACGATGTCCACTAACAGATCCATGGGAAGCTCCAAGCACTCCATGATTGCTTGATCCCATTTCGCCTCCCGGGCATTGACGAGTTGAGTGGTGGTGGCATTCGTGGATTCGGTCACTGCGCGTCCGGTAAGCAGAAAATTAATCAGATCAGGAATTAGTAATAGACGCGTTGCCGCCCGTGGCAGACCGGCTTCGGCGTGCGCGTACAGTTGAAACAACGTATTGAAGGGCAGGAATTGAATGCCCGTCTTTTGGAAGATCTCATGGCGCGGCATGCGTGCGAAGACCCGGTCCATTACTCCCTGCGTGCGGTCGTCCCGATAACAGATAGGGTCTTCAAGCAGCCTGCCTGCGTCGTCAATCAGTCCGTAATCAACCGCCCAGCTGTCAACTCCGATGCTTTGTATCGGCCGCTTCAACTCTTGCGCGCGCTTGCCCGCATCCTCGAGTCCAGCCTTAATCTCGGCGAAGATCCTGGGGAGGTTCCAACGAAGGTGACCGGCGGTGAGGGTGGGCGGATATTGAAAACGGCGCACCTCGAGGAGCGAGAGCTCGCCCGGCGAGATTCCCACCAAAAATATCCGGCCGCTGCCGGCGCCAAGATCGACGGCAATGTAAAGCGGATCATTCATGGTAACGGGACCGCAGACCAGCTAGTGACTGTTTGAAGACTCCGAAATCCCCCACTTGCGTTTTTACACTCTCTGCGTGGTAGGATTTCTGCGTCTTCACACAGTAAATCATGACCGTAGGGTGGGATTTCGTTCAGACGATCCCCGCGGCTACGCCGATTTTCGCCGGGCGTTCTTCAGCTTTGCGTTCGCGGTACCCACTAGCCCGGTACGTGGCAATTGGATCAATCGCTCCGCCCGCGCGCTGGCGAGCCATCGCCAAAATGGGTGCTACATCAGTTGTGAAAGCCTGCTTCAGCGTAGCCAGCGCCATCAGCGCATCACCTTTCTCCTGTGCCGCCGTCAATGCGTCGCGATCAACCAGGTGGGCCTGAACATAAGCTCGCACCAACTCGACCGCGCTCATCATTAGCGACTCGATCGGATCCGTGACGTTGTGCGATTGATCAAGCATGTAGGCCGGGGCGAAGTTCTCCACTCTGCCCAGCTCGGCGTCAACAAGTTCGTTGAAGATGAGGAAGAGCTGGAACGGTTTTATCGAGCCTGAATCGAGATCATCGTCTCCGTACTTGCTGTCGTTGAAATGGAAGCCCGCAAGTTTGCCGAATTGAATCAGACGGGCGACGATCATCTCGATGTTGACATTAGGCGCATGGTGGCCCAGGTCTACCAGACAGAACGCTTTCGGCCCCAGTTCGCACGCGCAGTGATAGCTCACGCCCCAATCGTTGATGACCGTTGAGTAGAAGGCCGGCTCATAAAACTTATGCTCGATAAATAGCCGCCAGTCGTCCGGCAAGGCCCGGTAAATCTCGCGCATGCTTTCGAGATAGCGTTCAAGCGTTCGGCGAATATGCTGCTGGCCCGGAAAATTCCCTCCATCACCGATCCAGACGGTGTGCGCCTTCGACCCAAGCTTTTGGCCCAGGTCGATGCACTCGAGGTTGTGTTCTACCGCCTGGCGTCGGACTTCTTTCTCCGGGTTGGTGAGACTTCCGAATTTGTAGGAATGCTTCTGCCCGGTCTGATCCTGAAACGTGTTGGAGTTCATCGCGTCGAAGTGCAATCCGCGTGTTGCGGCAAACTGTTTCAGATCGGCAGCGTTATCAGGTTTGTCCCAGGGGATGTGAAGCGAGATGGCCGGGGTTGAACGGACCAGTTTAAAGATCGTCCCGCAGTCTTCCAGCTTTTCGTAAAT
>WNFY01006123.1_pt1 | contig 10767 bp, 13 predicted proteins | sample 5400091 | NCBI WGS metagenome assembly WNFY01 (sample SAMN13153364, study PRJNA577476) | soil metagenome | isolation source: 60 cm soil or saprolite under grassland replicate 1 | place: USA:California | collected 2016-06-15
GAGCGAAATGCGGTGCTTGTTTTCGTAGCGCCGCGAGCCCACAAGTTCGCTATTGTTGGCGATAAGGCGGTTCACGAAAAATGCGGCGAAGAGTTCTGGCAGCGCATTGTCGAACGAATGCGCGCCCATTTTCAAAGTGAAAAATTTAGCCATGCGCTCGTCGAAGCGATCCAGGAAATCGGGAAGCTACTGGCCGCGCATTTTCCTAAGATGTCGGCAAACAAAAATGAGTTGCCGGACGAAATCGCCGAAGGGTAGAACTCAGCCTGGTGGGGGCAGATGCGGTTCACCACTCGGACACAACTTAAGCAGTTGATTCTGGAAGCCGGCCGGCTCTGTTCTGAGGCAAGAAGTTGCATGCGTAGCTTGCGAACCACCAATCTGATCATCGCTACCGCGGCGCCTATGGCGCATGCGCTTGAGATGGTCTCGAAGCTCAAAACTGGATGGCCCTTTGTGGCTCGGCATCCAGCAACACCTCTATCGCGGGTGGGGAGAGGCGTTCGGGCGGGTGGAAATCCTGGCGCTTCTTACGACGCTCTCCCTGCTTGTTATGCGATGGCATGACCGTCGCACGCGCAGTGCCTGTTTCATAGCGGCACTCTGTTACGCGGCGATGCTCATCGACTTCTTTGCCTTCAACCAGCCGGTGAACCAGGCGGTTAATGGATGGACAATCGACACCCTTCCTGCCAATTGGTCTACCTATCGGGCGCAATGGGAAGTCGGGCATGCCTTGACCGCAGTGTTCTCCATAACCGCTTTCGTCGCCCTTATCCGCCAGCATTCAATTGTGGAGCGGCCCTCCAACAAAGAGTAGTTGCAAAATCGCGGATTTTGTCTTAATTCCATGCTTCGCAGCGAGTTTGTAATTACGCCGTTGGTCCCTGGGTCTCCGTCGCTGGATGCGAGGCCGCACTCGCCAGGGGGAACCCGGCGAAGAAGATGGAGTAATGGAGTATCGGAGTAATGAAGTAACGCACTTTTTGTCTTTGCTCATTATTCGAATATTCCACGACTCCGTCACTCCAGAAGAAAATTATGCCAATCCGTTACGGTCGTTTTGAGATGCCGAAAACTCTCGCTAAAGACGAGAGCACAGCCACTGATACTTACACCAGATTCACCGCCGAGCCGTTTGAGGCCGGTTATGGGCACACCATAGGGAATTCGCTCCGGCGCGTGCTGCTTTCCTCCCTGGAAGGCGCTGCCATCACTGCAGCAAAAATCACGGGCGCACAACATGAATTCGCCACCCTTCCAGGCGTGGTAGAGGACGTGACCGACATCGTCCTCAACCTCAAAAAGGTAAAATTCAAGCTCGATGGCCAGGATCACGAGCCGAAGAAACTCTCCCTTGTTGTAAACAAAGAAGGCGCAGTCACTGCCGGCGACATCCAGACCATTCAGGGTTTTGAAGTGCTCAACCCCAAGCAGCTCATTTGCACTCTGGACAAGAAACACAAGTTCGACGCCGAGCTCGATGTGCGCGTCGGTCGCGGTTTTGCCATCGGCGAGGAAAATAAGCGCCCAGACCAGCCGATCGGCCTGATTCCAATCGATTCCATCTTTTCTCCGGTCACGCGCGTGAAGTACGCTGTGGAAAACACCCGTGTCGGCCAGCGCACCGATTACGACAAGCTTATCCTTGAAGTCTGGACCGACGGTCGCTTGTCGCCGGACGAGGCGTTACTCCAGGCCTCAGCCATTTTGCGGCACCACCTCGATGTGTTTGTGAACTTCAACGAAGAAGTGATCGAATTCGACCAGACCCCGGCCGGCGTGAGCGAAGAAAACCTGAAGCTCAAGAAACTGCTCAACATGAGCGTCAACGAAATCGAGCTCAGCGTGCGCGCAGCCAATTGCTTGAATAATGCGAACATCACTTCAGTAGGCCAGCTTGCGCAAAAGACCGAAGCCGAAATGCTGAAGTATCGTAATTTCGGCAAGAAATCGTTGAACGAAATTAAGGACAAACTGCAACAGCTCGGTCTGGGCCTGGGCATGAAATTTGAGCCCGGCCTTCTGGACGTTCCAGTGAGCAGCGATGGTGCCGGTCCGAGCGGAGCGACTGGCGAAGAGTAAAGCGTCAGGGCGAAGATCACGTTTGCCGCGTTATGAGACATCAGAAAAAGACGGTCAAATTGGGTCGCACGGCTGAGCATCGCAAGGCGCTGCTAGCTAATCAGGTTTGCTCCTTAATCGAGCATCAACGCATCAAGACCACGCTGGCCAAAGCGAAAGCAGTTCGTCCGCTCGCGGAACGGATGGTCACGCTCGGAAAAAATGGCTCGATTCACGCGCGCCGCACCGCCTTAGCGACGCTGCGCCAAAAGAACGCTGTAAAAAAATTGTTCGATGACATCGCGCCGCGATCGGCCGAACGCAACGGCGGATATACCCGCATCGTGAAGCTCGGTCAGCGTAAGAGTGATTCCGCTCGCATGGCATTCATCGAGTGGGTTGATGTAGAAAAGGTGGTTGAGGAAAAACCAGCGGAAGAGAAGAAGGCGAAGCGTAAAGAAGCTGAAGTTAAGTCAACGGAAACAGAAGCCATGCGCGAAGAGCCAACAGCCGTGGAGCCGGCAATGAAGGAGGAAAAGCCTGCTGAAGCACCGGCACCCGCCGAGGAACCGCAGCCGAAGAAGAGGCGCTGGTTCGGCCGCAAATCGGATGCCGAAAAGTAATCTGCGAAGCCCGAATCCGAGGTCAGCCTGTCAACGTGTCGAGATCGGCCAGGTCCTGAGCTCGACCGACTGCACGCTTGTTTTGGATCAAAGCCTCTTTCCCTAGAACGAAAACGGGAATCCCATCGAGTTCTGCTTCTTCGATGCTGACGCCGCTGATGCTGGTGAGCAGATCAATTCGGGTCGGAACACCTCCGAGCTGGATCAACTGTTCGCGTTTCAAAAAATCGGGTTCCTCGAAACCGGACTGTCCAAATCCGAACTCATTCAAAAGATCGACGAGTGTGCGCGCGTTTTCAGGCGGGGATCGCACCAAAATATCAAGGTCGCCTGTGTAACGAGGTCGCCCATGCAAGGCGAGACTGTGTGCACCGACGATGACATAATCAACGCCGCGGGAGTTGAGTAATTCGAGAAACTCTCTCCAGTCTTTGCTCAGGCCCATGGTTTAGGAGCTCCACCAGAATGCGAAGACGTTCGTTGCCGGTGAGCTTTTTATAGAAATCACGGTCCGCTTTTTCAGCCTCGGCGAAACTGCGAAATTTCTTTGCCGTCTTTTCCACAACGAGAATATAGACTTGGCAGCCACGCTTTCCGAGCGAATTTGGTCGAAACTGGATGATTCCCAATCCCTACCTGTTCATCGTCATTTTCATTGGCGTAGCGTTGGTTTTTCCATTGATCCCGCTTGCCCTGGCCTGGCTATGGCGGCGAATTTTTCAACCGCCCAAACCAGGCCCAGAAAAAAACGCGATTTACGAATGCGGCGTCGAATCGCTTGGTGAAGCGCAAATCCAGTTCCGCTCGCAATACTATTTGTACGCGATCATTTTCCTTATATTTGATGTGGAAGCGATCTTTCTAGTGCCATTCGCAGTGGCTTTCGTTGGTTTGCCTGTCGGCGCATTCATCGCGATATTGGTTTTTCTGTTGCTCCTGATGGAAGGGCTCGTTTGGGCTTGGAGTAAGGGGTGTTTGCAATGGGAACGATAAAGCGTTTGAAGCATCAAGGCGTTAGAGTGGAGCAATGAGCGAAGAAATCGACGAAGGCTTGCGTAGCAAACTGCAGCAACAAGGAGTCTGGGTGACTTCGGTGCAGGAGCTTTACAACTGGGGACGCAAAAACTCGATCTGGCCGCTCCAGTTCGGACTCGCTTGTTGCGCGATTGAGATGATCGCGACCGCGGCGTCGCGGTATGATATCGCGCGTTTTGGCGGCGAAGTTTTTCGGCCATCGCCGCGTCAGGCCGACCTGATGATTGTCGCAGGCACGGTGACCAAAAAAATGGCGCCGCAGATCGTGCGTCTGTACAATCAAATGGCCGATCCGAAATACGTGATTGCGATGGGTGCATGCGCCATTTCCGGCGGTCCATTTAAGCAAGGCTATAACGTCCTTAAAGGAATCGACCGTTACATCCCGGTAGATGTTTATATTCCCGGTTGTCCGCCGCGTCCCGAAGCGCTTTTGCACGCATTCATGGAGTTACAGAGCAAGATTGACGAGCAAAAGTTGAGCGGCGCGAACAAAGCTGCTCATCTCGAGCCAGAACAACCGAGCGAGTTCCCAGTGCCCGCATTCGGTAAGCACGATCTCGAGCCACCGGCGAATCCAAACGTGTTTCACCCGCCGGCGATCGAACGCGCCTAACGAATGGAAAGTTTGGAGCAAATCAAAGCGCGGGTCGAAGCAGCCGTGCCTGGCGCGAACATCGAGATCGTGCAGAATGCGAGCCCATCACAGCAGCATTCGCTCAGGATCGACAATGAACACGCGCGCGATGTCGCGAAGTTTCTGCGTGATGATCCTGTGCTGCGTCTGGATTTTTGCTCAAACGTCACCGGTGTCGATTGGCTAGACCGCACCTTAAAGAAAATGGTGAAAATAAAAAAAGTCGTCGATGGAGAAGAAAAAGAAGTCGTTGAAACGACCGAGGAAAAACTCCCCGCCTGCCTCGAAGCTGTTTATCACCTTTACTCGATGGCCCACAAACATGGACCGGTCATCATCCGAATGCGGACGGCAGACCGCGCAGAGAATGCTTGCCTGACTTCACTCACGCCAGTCTGGCGAAGCGCGGAATTTCAAGAGCGCGAGATTTTCGATCTCTACGGAGTCCGGTTCCACGGCCATCCCGATTTGCGCCGGATCTTGATGTGGGACGAGTTCGAGGATCATCCGATGCGCAAAGATTATCGGGAACCGGACGATTACGAATACGAGCCGACACCGCACGACGATGTGCTGGAGAAAGCGAAGCAACATTGCACATCGCGACCAGCCGAAGAGGAATTGAAGCCGTCCTGACTTGTCATGTTGAGCCCTTCGACTTCGCTCAGGACAAGCTCCGCGAAACATCTCTGGCGATCTCGAAATTCCAAGATATCACAAATCAGAGATCCTTCGTTCTTCGCGACTCAGGATGACAATTTGAAATGACGGCGACCGTTCAAACACTGGAAGCGATGGAGCGACCGCCGGTCAGCATGGGTTCGCGACTTGAAGGCGAGCTACTCGAAGTTTCGATGGGGCCACAGCATCCGTCCACGCACGGCGTTTTCCGTATGAACGTCGCGCTGGAGGGTGAGATCGTGCGCAAGCTCAAGCCGGTCTTCGGATATCTGCATCGCAATCACGAAAAGATTGGCGAGAACGCGAGCTATCTCGGCTCGATGCCGTATACCGACCGGCTCGATTATTTCTGTTCGATGACCAATAACTGGGCCTATGCGCTCAGCGTGGAAAAACTGGCAGGCATCGAAGTTCCCGAGCGCGCTGAATATCTTCGCGTCATTCTTGCAGAGCTGACGCGGCTTCAAAATCACGTGTCGCTGCTGGGATTTTTGCTAAACGACATGGGCGCATGGGGAACGCCGCTCATGTACGCGTTCCGTGACCGCGAGAAAATTCTCGATTTGTTCGAATCTCTTTCCGGTTCCCGGATGATGTGCGACTACATGCGCTTCGGCGGTTGCCGGGTGGATGCCAGTCCCGAGTGGCTCGCGCGTGCGAAGAAAATTACCGAGATTTTTCCGCGCTTCGTTGACGAGCTGGAACAATTGATCGTCGGCAATGAAGTGGTGATCGCCCGTACGCAGAACGTCGGCAAACTTTCGTCCGAGCTTGCGGTTAGCGCGGGTATCACCGGTCCGATGCTTCGCGCATGCGGCGTGAATTATGATGTGCGAAAAGTGGACGGTTATGGATTCTATCCGCGCTTCAAGTTCCGGATTCCATTAGGCGAGCACGGTGACACTTACGATCGACTAATGATGCGCATTTTGGAAATGCACGAGAGCGTCGTGATTTTGAAGCAGGCATTCGAACAAATTCCTCCGGGACCGATCATCAACCCGAAAGTGAAAATCCGGGCTTTTCGTCCGCCGATCGGCGAAGCTTACGGTCGCATCGAAGGGCCCAAAGGCGAGCTCGGCTTCTACTTGATCAGTGACGGTGGACCAAACCCGTACCGCTACCGGGTGCGCCCACCGAGTTTCATCAATCTGACCGTGCTTGAAGACCTCTGCCTCGGCCACACCGTGGCCGATGTAATGGTAATTCTCGGCAGCGTCGATATTGTGATGGGAGAAGTGGATCGTTGACAATTTAACGAGTCAGCGAAGGCATAACCCTGAACGATCGCGGTGGCGCTCTGTGACGACACGTCCACGCTGACTAGGAAGCCGATTGGCCGAACGCACCACCACGCGTTCTGGTTTTTGCTTTCGCGAAGCCCTGCTAGACTCCGGCATTCATAAGCTCACGACCCAGGCAGAGACGCCTCTCCGGCAACTCGGAGTCGACCCCCGCTTCACGGATCGCCAACGTCAACCGGGTCTCGATCTTCTCCGCGCGCTCGCGATTGTGGTAGTCGTCATTTATCACGCCGGCATCATGGGTTTTCCGCTGACTGGTCGCGTGCATCGTTTTGGCTGGATCGGTGTCGATCTTTTCTTCGTGCTCAGCGGTTATCTGATTGGCGGCCAATTGCTCGCGCCTCTCATGCGCGGTCAGCGCCTCAATTTTGGAACTTTCTTTGCCCGGCGCGTCTTGCGAATTATGCCGGCGTATTTCGTCGTGTTAGCGATCTATTTTCTATTGCCGTCGTGGCGCGAATATCCCGAAATGTCGCAGCCGCTCTGGAAATTTCTGTTGTCGGTTCAAAACATTGCACTTCATGGCGGCACGGCATTTTCACATGCGTGGTCGCTCGCGGTTGAAGACCAATTTTACCTCGTGCTTCCTTTGCTCTTACTTGTCCTGTATCCCCGCCCGCGCTTGTCCGTGATCATTGCCTGCATCATCATTTTGGGCGGAATCGCGCTTCGCACGATCCTGGCGTTTCAGAATCTCACCGAGACGGGAGTTTCCTTTCGCGGTTTCCAGGCCTGGATTTATTATCCAACCTGGACCCGGCTCGATCCGCTTGTGCTTGGTATTGCTCTTGCCGCGATCGAAAAATTCAGACCAAGCTGGTGGCAAGGCCTGACAAACCTTGCGCCGTGGATCTGGTTGCCGGCGCTCGGGCTGATCGGTTACGCGCTTTGGTTGGGTGAAGGCGAACACCTCACAATTGCTGCCTGCGTCTGGCAATTTCCATTGGTTGCAGTTGGTATGGCGGCGTTGCTCATTTGCGCTGTAAGTCCACGACTGCCGCTTCGGCGGGTTGCAATTCCCGGAGCAGCCTTCCTTGCCAGCATCGCTTACAGTGCCTATTTGATTCAGAAATTCGTCATCCACGCGGCAGGCGAATTCTGCGCAACTCATAACATAAATCCCGTGTCGGCACCTGCGCTCATTGGCGTCGAGCTCTGCGTGTACGCCGCGGCGACGATCCTCTTCTTCGCGGTGGAACGACCCTTCCTTCAACTCCGCAAGCGCTTTGCGCCAAGAAAGTACGGAAATCCAATTTGAGGCCGAGTTTGCGCTATTCTTCGGGAGAGTTGAAATTTAATCTAACGATTCCAAATGATCGGCACAGGCATACTCAAAGGAATGGCGGTTACCGCGCGCAACTTCGTCGGGAGTTATTTTGACAAGGAGCGGCTGATTACCGTCCAGTATCCGGAGGAGCGAGATCCGCTTCCGGAGAATTACCGGAATTTTCCGTTTCTCGTTTATGACGGCGACGATCCGAACGCAGGCTTGCGTTGTGTCGCGTGTAAGATTTGTGAGAAAGAATGCCCACCGCAATGCATTTACATCATAAAGAGCGAAGACAAGAAGCCCGATTACATCGGCAAACCACAATTTTACCCAAAAGTCTTCGACATTGATATCTCCGTTTGCATGAGCTGCCAGATTTGCGTCGAGGTTTGCCCGTTTGAGGCGATCAAGATGGACAAGGAATTCGAGCTTAGCCGTCGCGAACGTTTCGATGCGCTGTTGATGCGCAAGGATGATCTGGCGAAGTCTAACGACTATTATCGCCGCATCTCGCCAACCGATGCGGCTGAAGTCGATGCAAAACTGACGGCTGCAGCTGAAGCTGCTGCGAAAAAGAAGGCTGCCGCCCCTGTTGCGGCGAAGCCTGCTACCCCGGCCACGTCTTCCACTTCAGCCTAGGCCTGTGCCATCCGGCGCTTCATCGTAGATGCGATTATCCACCCACTCTGGGGGCCGCCGTCATTTGCAATCGCTAATTGGAAATTTACACTCCGAAATCGGATTGCCAGGGTGGCGAAATTGGCAGACGCGTCAGACTTAGGATCTGGTGGAGAAATCCTTAGGGGTTCGAGTCCCCTCCCTGGCATTTGAACTCGGCAGTCAACGCCCAACTCTCAACGCCGAATGTTCAATTCAGGGGAGCGCTAGATTCAATGTTGAGTGCTGGACGTTGAGTGTTCGGTGTTGAAAATCATCACAGCACAAGCCACTTCAGCTCGCGGGAATGTTTCTTGGTTTCCCATAGACGGATTCCGCCTAGAAACGCATTCTCATTTTGTCCGCGTTCAGTTCCTGCCGGCAAGCGACTCAAACGGTGCACCAGACCGCCACCAAGAACGACGTAATCGGCAATGAAAGATTTTCTCAACTGAGCGACCGCGTAAGCTACTTCGCGCTTCCATTTTTTGTCGCCCAACAGCGCCTGGCCTGGAATACCAAGGTAATCTTCAATGATGTGCCCATGGCGATATGGTAGGTCGCCAAGTTCAAGCGGCATCAAAGTCTTGTCCCACACCAACGCGGACCCCAGGCCGGTGCCGAGCCCCAGAAAGAGCATGCGTCCACCGCGGTAACTGCCGAGCCCCTGCAGGGCAGCATCGTTGACAACACGCACGGGGAGGCCTAACGCTCTGGCAAAATTGAAACCAACCCATCCCTTGGCCAAATGCTTCGGGTCTTTGGCGATTCGGCCCCTGCGCACCGGCGCCGGGAAACCGATGGAGGCGTAGTCGAACTTCCATCCGCGCGCGGTTTCCTTGAGTTTGGCAACTAGTTGTTGTGGTTTGAGTCGCGGACCGGAAGGAAATTCACGCTCATCGCGAGACGACCTCAGCAGTTTTACGTATGTGCCGCCGACGTCGACAACCAGAACTTTTCTCTTCATGGCCCCCGGGCGCGTTCGGGAGTATTAGCGGTCGCGTCGTGCCGTTCGCCCAAAACGCTGGAAGATGCTCTGCTGTTCTGGTTTGGCTGCCGTGCTGGCTGGCCAGCATTCCACTATCTCAAGAGCGACAAAGCGGAAGAGCATCTGTCGCGCAGATTTTAAATCGAGTCGTAGATTCTTCGCAATTTGCTGCACCGAACGAGCGCCATTGAATTGCGACGCGAACTGCGCCTCATCGGGCGTCAACTTCAACTTTTGGACACGCTCGAAGCCGTCTCTTGTATAAGCCGGAATCGACGCTGGTTCGAAATGGGATGTCTCGTCGATATGCTCAACAAGGCGCAACGTTTCCAAGGCCCAGTCGCGAACGTTCGGCTCCCCGGGCACATCCGCAGCATCCGCTAATAGGTTAGCCTTCTTTTCAAACATGATCCATACCCTCGGCGCCACCCAAAGTTGCGAGAAAAGCTTTTGCCCAAATTGCTGCATCTGTTCCATTGCTGCCTCGCGGCCCATCGATTCCTCGCGGGCAAGGGTAAGAAAGAACGGTGTTCCAGTCGCTCTCTGTTGATCGCGCGCCCTGGCCAGCACCACGACATCGAGATCGCTAAGAAGCGCTGGCGTCTCCGGGCAATAGAGCTCCGGGTCCCTGGTGGTAACAAAGATGATCTCGCCGTCACGCGCCAAAAGGTCGATTGGTTCCTGCTCCCAAAATGATCGCAGCAAGCCTGTGAGCTTCTCCTTTGAGATCGCTTGCAGGGCGCGGTTTAATGGAAAGAACGTCGTGTGACCGCAGAAATAAACATCGGCGGTGCGGGGCTCGTTTGAAGTGGTAACGTTTTCGCTCGGAGCGGCCGTGGCGGGTTCTGCCCAATCGGCAGTTTGTTGCGACATGCTCCACCAATCCTCGGACTGGGCAGGTTCCGCATCGGTAGCAGCGTCTTGTGCCGGGGTATCCGCTTGCGGGACGTCTGAATCCTCCGTTTGGTCTCGCTCTTCGCTATTCGAAGACTCGATTTCAGCTTCTATCGATTTGGGTTCGCCGGATGATTTCCGCATAATACACCTCTCGTTCTAAGCAAATCCCATGTAAAGGCTTTATCAAGGACCCAATCATGGCAATGGTGGTGTCTTGTGCCTCGTTGAGAACCGTTGCGAGAGCTCGCGCCGGCTGATTTTTCCTCGCTCATTCGCAGGGATTGCCTCCACGACGAAGATCCGTTTCGGCACCTGCCAGCTACTTAGCGCGCCACGGCAAAACTGCAGGAGATCGGTCTCGCTTGCGTCTGGCGCAGCCACCACGCAGGCCGCTACTTCTTCATTGCGTAACACCGATTCTCGACCGAAGACGACTGCCTGTCGTACGCCGGGGAAGCGCAGCAAATGCGCTTCCACTTCTGCGGGGTTCACCTTTTTACCTGCAACGTTGATTACGTCGGAGATCCTACCGACGATTTTGAACCCGGAACCGGCACGGATCACCAAGTCGTCGGGAACAAAAATTCCATTGCCCAATTTTTCTTCATCTG
>WNFY01006124.1_pt1 | contig 10767 bp, 4 predicted proteins | sample 5400091 | NCBI WGS metagenome assembly WNFY01 (sample SAMN13153364, study PRJNA577476) | soil metagenome | isolation source: 60 cm soil or saprolite under grassland replicate 1 | place: USA:California | collected 2016-06-15
TGGGCATCGCGAGGATAGGTGGCGTGCGCGGCCTAAAGCGCATGCCGACACTGGTTGGATCGCAGGCAAGACAACCCAGAATTGAGCAGCTCGCAAAACATTCTGGATGTGGGGCAGACGATACTCCGAGTCTCCAGCAAGGTCAACGGAAATTCTGTTAGTTGTGGCGCGCGGCGAGTTAGAGCGAGCGATGCTGATCTGGCTGTGGTAAAAGGGCTTGTAGCTTGTCGCGCGAAGAAAGCGAAGCCGCGCAGATTGTTATCTGCGTCGCTTCAACACCCAAGAATCGAGTTGAAATGGCTCCGATCACCATTGCTTTGAGAGACTAGTGCCTTTGCGCCGATAGCCGTCGCGTTGGTGAGATTGCCGGCAGCTAGATTTGCGCTTGCGCCAATGATTGTGTTTCTGCTTCCAGTGGTATTGCTCGCCCCAGCCGCGCTGCCGATGAAGGTGTTCAAGTTGGCAAGGTTGTTTGTGTCATTTAATCCGTTGGCAGATCCAGCACTGTCACCGATGAACGTGTTCTGGCTCTGAGGTGTATTTTGTTCACCTGCTTGCGAGCCGAAGAACGCATTACTGGAGCCGCCAGAGTTAGATAGGCCTGCCTGATAACCGAAGAAGGAATTACTATTGCCTGTGTTGTTGCTGTTTCCCGCGTTTCCTCCGAAAAAGGAGTTGAAGCCGCCCGTCGCATTAGTCAAACCCGCTCGGCTGCCAACGAAGGTATTGAAGTTGGCGTTTCGTTGTCGCAGCTAGGCTGCAAACGGCGCCGCGAAGACTCTTGGTATGCATCCGAATACGCTGCGACACAGGATGGAAGCGTTGGGAATCAAACGTTCCGCCCACCGCATATCGTAGCTCGCCTGCCAAAGCTAAGCTCTTTAACTACTAAATATCGTAGACCACTTGCGGATCGGTTCTGCTTCTTCGCGGTACCCGTACACGTTTTCTCCGCAACTCTCTCACATTTCCAATAATCAAGTGGAAGCTAAGGGCAAAAATTTCGCCGCCGGTTTCGCGGCATGCAATCTGCACTGAAGCGAATTGCGACAAATTTCCAAGGGAGAGATTTTGAATACTGAGAAGATCACAAGAGTTTGCCAAGACGAATAGTCGTCTGCGCATTAAATTCCGAATTGTCTGGCGCGAGATCTCTTAATCTCGTCAGAAGAAATCAGGACGGATTTCCTTTTATCTCTCCTGTGACCGGATTTTAACCCCGCAAGTGCGCGACGCACTTGTTGCCGCCCTATCGAAGAATATCTATGCAGTTCGCTTTCAGTCCTTCAGCTTCTTGGTCTCGTCTGGCCAATCATCGTTCGCGTCGTTTCATCTCCCGTCATCAGGTGCTGTTGATAGTGCTGGTGTTGATGGCGGCGCTTCTGGCAGCCGCTATCGGCGGACCAACCACGCAGGCCGCCACTCCCACCTTTGCTGCCAAACAGGACTTCGCCACGGGCCCCAGCCCGCGATCGGTCTCAGGGAACGATCTCAATGGCGACGGCAAGCTCGATCTGGCTGTCGTCAACCTTAATTCCAACACCGTGTCAGTGCTGCTCAACACCACCGCGCCGGGTGCCACCACAACGAGCTTTGCCGCCAAACAAGACTTTGCCACGGGCGCCGGCCCGGTATCCGTCACGGTGGGCGATCTGAACGGGGATGGCAAGCCTGATCTAGCAGTCGCGAACTTTAATTCCAATACCGTTTCGGTGCTGCTCAACACCACCGCACCGGGCGCAGCCACACCCAGCTTTGCTGACAAACAGGATGTGGCCACCAGCGAAGGCCCAATATACGTCACCACGGGTGATCTGAACGGGGATGGCAAGCTCGATCTGGCGGTTGTGGACCTTCTTTCCAACACCATCTCGGTGCTGCTCAACACCACTGCCCCGGGTGCCGCCACTCCCAGCTTTGCCGCGAAACAGGACTTCGCCACGGAGGACGGCCCATTATCAGTAGCTGTGGGTGATTTGAACGGGGATGGCAAACTTGATTTGGCGGTCGCGAATTTCAATTCCAGCACCGTGACGGTGCTACTGAACACCACCGCACCGGCTGCCGCGACCTGCACCTTTTCCGGTATCCAGGACTTCGCTGTTGGCGACGGCCCGGCATTCGTCTCGATGGGCGATATGAACGGGGACGGCAAGCTCGATCTCGCGATCGTCAACTTCATTTTCAATACTGTGTCGATGCTGCTCAACACGACTGCCACGGGCGCTGCGACCGCTAGCTTTTCCGCCAACCAGGAGTTCGCGACAGGCACGGGCCCGATCCACGTCACGTTGTGCGATGTAAACGAGGATGGAAAGCTGGACCTTATCGTCGCGAACTTCAATTCCAACAATGTGTCAGTGCTCCTCAATACCACCGCGCCTGGTGCCGCCACACCCAGCTTTGCTGCCAAACAGGACTTCGACACCGGGGAGGCTCCGTTATTTATTGCAGTGGGCGATCTGAATGGGGATGGCAAGCTTGATCTGGCAGTCGCGAATCTTCATGTCAGCACCGTGTCGGTGTTGCTCAACACCACCAACCTGGGCACCGCCACGCCTGGCTTCGCCGTCAAACAAGACGTGGACACTGGCGCTAACCCACGATCCGTTACCCTGGGCGATCTGAACGGAGACAGCAAGCTTGATCTGGCAGTCGTGAACGCTGGTTCCAACACAGTATCGGTGCTGCTGAACACGACCGCACCCGGCTCCGCTACTGCTAGCTTTACCGCAAAACGCGATTTCGCAGCGGGCACCGCCCCGGTGTCCATCACGGTCGGCGATTTGAACAGCGATGGAAAGCTCGATCTGGTCGTCGCGAACATTAATTCAAACAACGTGTCAGTGCTGCTCAACACAACTACGCCGGGTGCCGCCACACCAAGCTTTGCCGCCAAGCAGGACTTCGTGACGGGCGATGACCCTGTATCCGTCACGGTGGGTGATCTCAACGGAGATGGGAAGCTTGATCTGATCGTAGCGAACTTGATTTCAACTGTGTCGGTGTTATTCAACACTACAGCCCCAGGTGCATCCGCGGCTACCTTTGCCACCAAACAGGACTTTCCGACGGGCGACGGCCCACGATTCGTCTCGGTAGGTGATCTCAACGGCGATGGGAAGCTCGATCTGGCCGTCGCGAATTTTGATTCCAGTACCGTTTCGGTGTTGCTAAACACTACTGTGCCGGGCGCTGCGGCGCCCAGCTTTGCCGCGCTCCATGACTTCCCCACTGGCGTCAGACCAGTATCAGTATCGGTCGGCGATCTCAACGGGGATGGCCAGCTCGATCTGGCTGTCGTGAATCTCGTTTCCAACACTGTCTCGGTGTTACTCAACAACACCGCACCCGGCGCAGCAATTCCCAGCTTTGCAGCCAAACAAGACTTCGCCACGGACTTCAGTCCCGCCTCGATCACGGTGGGCGATCTGAACGGAGATGGGAAGCTCGATCTGACCGTCGCGAACTCTCATTCCGACAACGTCTCGGTGTTGCTGAACACCACCGCTCCAGGCACTGACACTCCGAGCTTTGCCGCCAAACAAGATTTTGACACTAGCGACGATCCAGTATCCGTTACCAAGGGCGATTTGAACGGAGATGGCAAGCTTGATCTGGTCGTCGCAAACGTTGATTCCGACACTGTGTCGGTGTTGCTGAACACCCCCACGATCGTGACGGCAACCGGTTTGTCACGACAGCAAGGCTCGGCGCCTAGCAATTCACAAATCGCTACGGTCACGAACTACGGGGGCAACGGCAGCGTGAGCATCACAGTCACCTCCGCCAATCCAGCAAATGGCGTGACGATTTCAAACATCATCAACTCGGACGGAAATATCACGGCTGACATCGTTGCGAGTTCCGAGGCGTCAACTGCTACCTTTACTTTGCAAGCGAGCGATGGGAGTTCGACCGTTACCGGTACTCTGAATATCACCGTGACGGCTAACACCTCCCCGACAATCAGCGCCAATCCGGGCGATGCGACGGTTTGTGACAACGCCACCGCGACTTTCACGGCGGCCGCGAATGGAGCTCCCAGCCCCACGGTTCAGTGGCAAATAAGCACTGACGGCGGCGCCACCTTCAACAACATTGCCGGAGCCACGTCCACGACGCTTTCATTTACCGCCAACACAACGCAGAACGGCAACAAGTTCCGCGCGGTCTTCACCAACACCAGCAATACCGCCACCACGACCGCGGCAACGCTAATCGTCAACGGCTTCGCGCTATCCGGGAATCAAAGCTTCTTCCCGACTGTTGGCGGCAGCGGCAGCGTCAACGTCATCACCAGCGCCAGCTGCTCGTGGACCGCGATCAGCAACGCCAGCTTTGTTCATATCACTGGCGGTGGCTCAGGAACGGGCAACGGCTCAGTCAACTACAGTGTCGATCCCACGTCTTCGCCACGCACCGGAACGATGACCATCGCGGGAAACACTTTCACGGTGGTTCATACAAATCCTTCGGCAGCGCCGGCAACCATCAGCGGTCAAGTAACCTCCTCGGACGGCGCACCACTCGCCGGTGTAGTGATCAGATTAACCGGTCAGCGGGCGACGTTCACCGACGGTAGCGGCAACTATCATTTTGCCAACATTGACACGGACAACTTCTACAACGTCACGCCGTCGCTGGCGAATTATCAATTCAGTCCGCCAGCCCGCTCCTTCTCGCTTGTCGGTAACAAGACTGATGCGGTGTTCACTGCCACTGCGGATGCAGTGGCGAGCGCGAATGCGATCGACACGACGGAGTACTTCGTGCGGCAGCAGTATCTCGACTTCCTCAATCGCGAACCGGATCAGGATGGCTTTGAATATTGGAGCGAGCAGATTAATCGCTGCAATGGTGATGCGGTTTGCATTCGCGCGCGGCGCATCGATGTCTCGGCGGCGTTCTTTGTCGAACAGGAATTCCAACAAACCGGTTCGTTCATTTACGACTTGTACGTGGGCGCACTCGGGCGCCGGCCGACCTTCGCTGAGTACTCAAACGATCAGCAACAAGTAATCGGCGGCGCGAATCTGGAAGCGGAGCAGTGGGCGTTCGTGAACAGCTTCGTGCAACGCCCGGAATTTGTCGCGAGGTATCAAGCGGACATGAACGCAGATTCATTTGTCGAGGCGCTGATTCAGCGCGTGCAGCAATCGTCAGGAGTTGATCTCACCAGTCAACGCGCTGGCTTGATCAGCAACTACATGAGCGGCACGACCACTAACGAGGGTCGGGCGTTGGTGTTGCAGGCGCTGGCCGACGACTCAACATTCAAACAAGTCAACTACAACTCAGCTTTTGTGCTGGCGGAGTACTTCGGCTACTTGCGTCGCGATCCGGATCAAGCGGGTTACGACTTCTGGCTGAACATCTTGAACAACCGCGAGCCAGGAAATCTTCGCGGCATGGTGTGCTCGTTCATTACTTCGGCCGAGTACCAAATGCGCTTCAGCTCAGTGGTCACGCACAGCAACGCTGATTGCGGACGGTGAATTTTCTTGGTTACAGAACCGGGAGCGGTAGCGACCGGATCCTGACTTCAAACGAGGAAAAGAAGGGTGATAGCAGCCATTGAATACAAGATCCGGTCGCTACGATGCGGGGGGCTCTTTGAGTCTTGGCTACAGAACCGGGAGCGGTAGCGACCGTGGGAAAACGCAGGTCATCGGATACGCCTGACGGTATTCGGGGAATTCGCCGCGGAGCGGCGCCAAGAAGGTAGCCAGACGTGCAACGTCTGGATCAGAGCCATGGAAATGCCGCGCGTTGAAGACGCGCGAAGCGGGTTCGCGCGGCACAGTCAGTACCGGTTGCGGTTAGCGACCGGGGTGCGCGGATGTGATTTCTAGAAGAGGACGCGACTACACAAAAGAGGATGCGACTGATTACAAAAGAGGATGCGACTGAGCGTAGGTACTGATTCCTGTGATCTGGAATTTTTTAGCGGAGCCTTCACGAGCTCCATGCCATTGTTATGTGCGCGCCGAGGCCACATGATCAGGCCACGGTGACATTACCGCTCCCGGCACGGCACCTTCATCGCGCTGGCTTGTTCTATTTTGAAGCACAACGTCCTAAAACCTGCATTTACGCTCGGCGCCGCAATCTTATAGTACTTCCCCTCTTCCCAGCGGTGGAGGGGACCCAGAGGCCGGTTTCTTCTGAGTAAAGCCTGGCGGAACAACACCATAAGTAATTGGAGGTACCTCGTCGAAGTCTCTTTTCCCGTACGATTGAGATAGTAGTTCCCAAATTACTTCGACATCCGCAGTGTAGGAATCCAGGTCTTCGGCCTTGGTATATGGCCCGACGATAATGAAACTTGCCGCCTTTCCACTCCCGCTTAGGTGAAATGTTGGCGGAACCCTGGGTTTGGAAATGGAAACTCTGGTATCGATCTCACAAGCGACTAGAGCGGCTGCGAAACTTCCGACAAGCAGCAATCGGATTCCAGAGCTTGTTACGCGTGGGAAACTCATCCTTTTCGCGTGGATGTTTTGGTTTGGATTGTCTGAACGCTCATGGCAATCTCCATTCTAACAGGACCATCTGACTAGCGACCTGCTAGAACCGGCGGCGTGTCCATGGGGGAGTATGATTTCGTAAAGGGACTTGTTTCATGAGCTCGGCTTGCAGATCCTGTTTAGTAAAGTCGCAATGAAGCCCGGAAAACCCACGGTGTTTGCGCGCAAGGGTGACAAGCTGATCTTCGGTTTGCCCGGAAACCCTGTATCAACATTCATGGCCTTCGAAAGTTTCGTTCGCCCGGCCCTTGGGGCATATGTGCGGGCTTACCAGACCCGAGCTCCCTCGCATTCGAGGCTGCCTGCTTCAGGATATGAAGCAAAAGCCCGGCAGGACCGCTTTTCTTCCGGCCTGGGTGACCTGGGACCAGGACCGATGGAAAATCGAGCCGCTCCGGTGGAAAGGATCCGCGGACATCATCGGATTCTCCCGGGCGAATGCAACGGTGATATTTCCGGGCGATCGCGATAGCCTGCACAGCGGAGACCAGGTGGAGGCTATGCTTTTGCCCGATTATTCTCTGCGATCTCGTAACCCCTTGGCGGGTGGCTGCGGAGTGAAATTGGTGTCCTGGTGTCTTGGTGGTGAAAGCGGCGAAACTGTACACCACCAAGACACAAAGACACCAGGAATTCTAAGAGGATCTGGTTGTGGCTGGGCTGAAGGCGAAGTCGCGCCAGGGGAGGCTGTCTCATATCGATTCCGGCGGCAGGGTGATGGTCGATGTGAGTCAGAAGAACATCACCGCTCGGCGTGCGGTCGCAGAGTCCTTTGTGAAGCTGTCGCGCGCGACGCGCGGATAGCACTTGATTCATTGTATTGATGCTGCCAATCGGCTGATACTTGTCCATCGCCCACAACCATCGCGCTCCGGATAAGTGGAACAAGCAGCTTTTTTTCCAATTGAGCGGCGCCACGAATTCCGCCATTGGTTCTGATCAGATCGATTATGTTAACTTCCGGCCGAAGACTCATCGAGCGTAACTTTCATTTTGCCACCAGCGACTCCCAATCCTGCAGGACTACCACCGCTGAGCTATCGCCCGGAGTCATCGAAGGAATCACGAAGCGGCTGCCATCAGCGGAAACGTCGAACGAGACAACCGAGTGAAAGGTGGAGTAGGCTTCGGGATCGATCGTGAAAAGCGCCTCGGGCTTCCCCGCTTGGACTGACGCTGGGCGAAAAGCGAGTGGTACGGCGTATACTTGTCCGTCCAATCCCAGGTAGTAGAGTTCCCTGCCGTCTTTGCGCCAGCGCAGGCATTGCGCTCCCTGGCGGGATATGAGAAAGCGGTCTCCGGTCACGCGTAACGAATCCTCGCCGCGGTCGATCGCCTGTATGTAGATTTCGGCCTTTCCGGATTCATCGGATAAGAATGCGAGCCATTTGCCGTCCGGAGAAAAAACCGCGCCGTATTCGAAATACTGCGTTCTGAGGAGGGGAATTACTTTGCGGCCACGAGCCATGTCTATGGCGAACACATCCGATTGAAAACGTTGGGTGATCGCCGGAAGGGTAGAGTTGTTGTAGAGGATAAACCGGCCGTCCGGCGACCAGTCGGTGGGAGCCATAACGCCGGTATTCGGCAACGGTTCCGGATCGGGAGTTCCATCCAACGAACTGAGGGCAAGCGCCGGCCAACTACGGTCCCACAGATACACCAAACGGCGGGAGTCGGGCGACCACACGGGTTCATGCGAAATGCCAGGACCTGAGATTGCTTTGCGACCGGTTCCAGTGCGGCTGTCATACAGCCACACATCGGTGACACCGCGGTCAACATCGAAAACCGCAGATGCGAGCGAGCGTCCGTCCGGCGAAAGGCGCACGTAGCTGGCATCGATCCCGGCAGGGCTCGCATCAGAAAGCCGTTTACCCATCCGGTCCACCCAGATGAATTGCGAGCGGCTGACATGGGTTTGGTAGGCAACCACGCCACGTGCCGAAACCGAAAAATCGGCCGCGCCGCTATATCCAAAAGCAGGGACGTGCGCGGCGATGGTCGTCGGGTCCCCGGTGACCCGTCGTGCGACCAAGTCGAACGGTTGCGCGCACAGAGTTCCGGCGCGCAAATAAACCAGGTATCCCCCGGCGGAGTGGAGCGAACTCGTGTACTGCACGCGGGAATCGGATTGAACAACCTCGACGCCTTGTTCGCTGCTTCCTGTCGCCGCAATGCGCGCGCGCATGGAACCAAGTTGCGGATCGTCGATGGTATAAAGAAAGTCTCGTCCACCCGGCAGCAACTGCGCCCACGAGTACCACTGGTCAATCGGGTGCGGCGGCCCTCCCGATGAAGGGATCACACCGGAGTTTCTGTGGTTGGACACGAGCAAGCGACCTGACCCGAAGGGGATCGCCGAGGAGAAGTATGGGGTGGAGTCCGAGACGACTTGACTCAAGGACTCGTTGACACCAACACGGCGCAGCTTACCTTTGGAAGTAAATAGCAAGGTCTGCCCGTCCGGACTCCAGACAACCGAATACGCGCCTTCTCCATCGGCAACCGGACGGGATTCCGGTTCCGAGAAATCGCGGAGAAAGAGTCGGAACGCGCCGCTCGCGTCCTTGGCTGTGAAGGCGATTCGCTCGCCATCCGGAGACAGGGCGAACGATTGCCGGAGACCTCCCGCTTCAAGGTAGTACCCCTTCGGGGGGTAAATCAGAAACCGGGTTGGCTTGAAAAGAACTGGCGAACGCTGACCGGCAACCCAAAATACCAGAAGCAGCGCCAGAGCGGCCCCGACAGCGGTGCCCGCACCGACCCATAATACGCGTTTCGGCGATCGCTGCAGTTCCGCCGCCTCAAGGGCGGGAACCAATTCCAGAATGCGCCCGCTCACCGGCGATATCGGCGCCACAAAGCGGTAACCGCGCCCCGGCAGCGTTTCGATATACCGGGGCTCGGTGGCGGCATCGCCAAGTACCTGCCTTAATTTATTGACCGCCGCGTTGACACCGTGTTCGAAGTCCCCAGAGTTGATCCCGGGCCACAGGCGGATACGAAGATCTTCGCGAGTAACTACTTCACCGGAACCTGCGATCAGCGCGGCGAGTATCTCCCCGGGTTGCCGTGGGAGTTTGACTTTGTATCCGTTCTTCCGCAATTCCCCCGAAGCCGGATCGAACTCGAAAGGACCAAAGGCTACTTTCGTCGCTCGAGGGGACTGCGGGAGCATCGAATCGATCGGCATTTGCGTGATGATACTCGCGCGATGAGCACGTCACAATCATTTCTTTTCAATGGCTTAGCTGATGATGTGGATTGGACGTAGAGACGACTTTCATTTCGCGACGCAGCGCCTATTCTCGCTGGTGCTGTCCAGCTTGGGCAGCCGCAATCCCTGGAGATGGGATGAGCGATCCCACTTGTAACTTTAGAGGAGGTCTCAGTGAAGACATCGAGAGTATCTATCAACAACGTAGCAAGTCGACGAAACAATCCGCAGTTGGTGTGGCGTGTGCTTGGCTGGATGGCTTTCGCGTTTCTCGCAGCCGGCGCATTCGCGGCGGCCGGCCACGCGCAAGCATCCAAAGCCGGCGAAACTTATGCGAACGGACACTGGGTTGGCACTTGGGGCAACGCATTGCACCAGCCGGACCTTGGCGTCCCTGGGCTTTCCAACACTGGCTTCAACAACCAAACTCTCCGGCAAATCGTACACATCAGCGTCGGAGGCTCTTGGGTACGCGTCCGGCTATCCACTTTTGGATCGAGTAGCGTGGTGATTGGAGCGGCCCACATCGCACTACGTGCTACGGAAGCGTCGACAGTCCCAGGGTCCGACAGAACATTGACCTTCGGTGGCATTCCGTCTATCACAATCCCACCCGGCGCGCTTGTTGTGAGTGACCCCGTGGAACTCAACGTACCCGAGCTAAGCGACATAGCAGTTAGCCTCTTCGTGCCCGGCAATACTGGACCAGCGACTTGGCACTTCGAGGGGCGGCAGACCTCATTCATCTCTCCGCCCGGAGATTTTACCGCGAGCGTGGCGATGCCGGTTAGCTCTACGACACTGGCACGGTTCTGGCTAGCCGGAGTGGAAGTAGTTGTGTCCGAGCGAACGGGGGCGATCGTGGCCCTGGGCGAATCGATCGTGGATGGTTCCCAGTCGACCGTAGACGCCAACACACGATGGCCCGACCAACTCGCCCGGCGGCTCCTGGCGCAACCCGGCAACCGGGCGATGGGCGTGCTGAACGAAGGACTGGCCGGCAACAGACTGCTTCAC
>WNFY01006125.1_pt1 | contig 10767 bp, 7 predicted proteins | sample 5400091 | NCBI WGS metagenome assembly WNFY01 (sample SAMN13153364, study PRJNA577476) | soil metagenome | isolation source: 60 cm soil or saprolite under grassland replicate 1 | place: USA:California | collected 2016-06-15
CGTCGGCCGGCGCGACATCGAGGCCACGCCGAAGCGGCCTGCGAGCCGCTCGGTCGCGACCCGCAGGTGCATCTCGCCCTGGCCCCAGACGATGACTTCCTGGGCTTCCGGATTGTGCACGACGCTGAGCGAGGGATCCTCCTCGAGCAGCTTGTGCAGCGCCTGCCCGAGCTTGACGTCGTCCTTGCGCTCCTTGGCGGCGACCGCGATCGCCAGCACGGGCGGAACCGCCGCGACGCTCGCCACCGGCGCATGCGGGTCCTTGCCGGACGTCAAGGTCTCCCCGGTCCTGGCATGATCGAGCTTGCCGAGCGCGACGGTGTCGCCCAGTACGGCCGCGCCGCGCTTCTCGCTGGTCTGACCGGTCAGCTTGAACACGCCGGAGACACGGTCGGCGGTGCCGGAGGCGCCCATCAGCATCGCGCCCTCGGCGATCGAGCCCGCGAGCACCCGCGCGATCGACATCTTGCCGCCGTGGGTGGTGTGCAGGGTCTTCATCACGTAGGCGATCGACTCGCTCTTCGCGGTAACCCCGAGGCGCTTCACGGTGTCGCCGATTCCCGGCGCCTCGTGTCGCAGCGCTTTGAGCAGACGCAGCACGCCGTTGGTGCGGGTGGCCGACCCGATCAGCACCGGGCAGATGATGCCGTCGCGCAGCTCCTTGGCGAGATCGTCGAATACCTTGTCGCGCGGCGGCGGAATGTCCTCGAGCAGCTGCTCCATCAGCTGGTCGTCGTGATCGGCGAGCTTCTCCAGCATGCTGAAGCGCGCTTCCTTCTCGCGATCGAGATGCTCGTCGAGCGCCACGATCTCGGAGGGAGCGTGTTCCTTGTAGATGAACGCCCGCTCCAGCGCGAGGTCGACGAAACCGGTGATGATGTCGTTCGACCAGATCGGGATCTGGCGCAGCACCAGCGGGACCCGGGACGCCGGCTGCAGGATCTGCAGCGTCTCGCGCACGCGCTTGTCGGCCTTGTCGATCTTGTTCAGGAACACGAACCGCGGAATGTGCAGGTCCTCGAGCTCGCGCAGGACCAACTGCAGCTGCGGCACCTTTTTCTCGTCGGCTTCGCAGACCACGACCGCGGCATCGACGCCCGCCAGCGCCGCGCGCATGTCGTGGAGGAACTCGACCGAGCCGGGACAATCGACGAAGGTATAGACATCGCCGAGAAAATTGGTCGAGGCGACGGAGAGCTCGACACTCATGCGGTGATGGCGGGATTCGGCGCCGCCGTCGCCCACCGTGGTGCCTGCCTCCACCCCGCCTTGGCGTTGGATGGCTCCGGTGCGGGCCAGGATCGCTTCCAGCAGCGTGGTCTTGCCGCTCTGGAACGGGCCCACCAGCGCAACGCACCGGGGACCCTTTGGACTCGTGCCTCCGTTCTGTCCCATACGCATCTCCCTGATCGGGTATTCTCAGCTCGTACCCGCATGGAGCGTAGCGCAATGCGGGGGGCGAAGGCCACCGTCCCGCGAAGGCGCGGAGCAGCCGTGGCCCGCATGCAGCGTAGCCGAATACGGGATCACCCGCGGTTTGCGGATCGAGGTTCCCCGCGTTCGCGGGGCCGGCGGCCCTCGGCCACCGGTCGCGCTTCGCTCCGCCCAGGCTACGGACGCGATGCCGACTACGGGCCGTAGCGCAATTCGAGCGCGGCGACACCGACCGCGAGATTGAGTCCGGTCTGGCCCTGCAGGCTCAGCGGCTGCAGCGCGATCGAGCTGTTCGATCCGCCGACCAGCACGTTGGCGTTGCCGCCAACCCCGACCGCGGCGCCCGCGGTCACGCCGGCGTAATTTCCCGCGAGATCGCCCGGACCGATGTCGCGTGTCGGTGCGAACACCGCCCATCCCAGCACCGACCCCTCGGTCACGCCGAGATCGAGCCCGATCTTCCGTACCACGCCATGATAGGGCATGACCGGACCGCCGCCGGTGGCGCGGAAGATGCAGGTGAACTCGTGAACCGAGCCGATCACGAAGCCGATCGAGCCGGACCCGCGGCATTCGAGCACGCCGGCCTGCACTCCGGATTGCGCGGCGGCCGGTCCCAAGCACGTGGCGAGCGCCAGCGCCGCTAGCGCACCCATCCGCCAAGAACGCATCATGATGTTTCCCCCTGTTGAGCTAAGGTCCCCTGTCGAACCGCGGACGAGAATACAGGATCAGGCGCTTCTGGCCAATTCGCGCCGTTTTCCTCGCATCAGCCGGGCACCGATCGGGATTCGGCACATCGCAGCCGTCGCCGCCCAGCTCAGAACAAAAGTAACCGTGAACGCGATGACGCCCTTTGCAATGGCAGGCAACGATACGCCGAGCAGGACGTATTGGGTCCAGATCACGAACACGTAGTGGAATAGATAGATCCCGTAGGCATTTTCCGAGATGCTGTCGAATATCGGCCAGCGCACGCCAGCAAAGCGCAAGAAGGCGGCCACGAGACCCAAGCACGCGGTTGCCGCGAACAGCACGAAGCCTAGATCGGCGGCAATTTGCAGACCCGGCAGCGCTAAACCCTGTCCTTTCACGATCAGAGCGGTGGCAATGATCCACAGCAGGAATGACGCGACCGCGCCGGCGAGCCAGAAGGCCCAGCGCCGCACCAGCATTCCGTCCGGCCCGAGCAGGCCGTGATCGAGCCCATAGGCTCCGACCGCAAGGCCGGCGAAGAAATAGACGACGTATTGCGGCGCGAGCGCCGGCTGAAATCCGAAAGGCCCGAAATTCACCCATTCCCAAGGTGTAAAGACGATAGCCAAGGGGACATACGCCAGCGCCGACACGCTCGCCAGACCGATGAAAAACCGACGGGGATCGGCGGCGCTCTTGCCCGACAGCCGGGCCAGGAACTCGCCCGAGCGCGGCGCCAGCCGGAACATGCCGGCTGCGCCGATGTTCAGCGCCAACAGAAACCACAGGAACCACATCGGTCCGCTCGGCCAGAACGGCAATGCCGTCCAATGCGACCAGAATGCGGACCAGCTCGGGTCGAACGCCGTGACGCGATAGACCGGATAGTACGCCAGCGGCATCAGCACGGACGCCCCCAGTGCAAACGGCACGCCGACGCGCCAGAAACGATCGTACAGAAATGTTCTTGCACCCTTGCGCTGGAGACTTGGCCAGACGAACAGCCCGGAAAGAAAGAACATCAGCTGCATCAGGTAGAGAAATTCGAATGCGCAGATCAGGTCGAACCCGAGCCAGCGATGGCTGTCGACCATCGGATGCGCGGTCCAGCCATAAGGCGGGCGGTCGAACGGCAGCGGAGAAGGCGGCTGCGAATCGATATAGGCGATGAAGGAATGGAAGGCGAGCACGTTGAGAATGGCGAAACCGCGCAAATTATGCAGGGCCAAACTGGTTTTGGACATGCTCGTGCCGGGCCTCCCCTAGGGGCTTTCTACTCTGGAAGCGGTCCGATCATTTTCCGCGATGGAAAAGCATACGATATTGTTCACCGTGCCTACAACGAGCCCCGTTCCAGCCCGGTTCCGGCAGGAATTTTCGCATGTCGTTCGATCCTTGGTGGGCAAATCGCAGGCCAGACCTGCACCGGGCATTTCCGTCGGAGGCGCGGATTTTCCCCACCTGCCGGAGGATGAATCCTATATTCGTAGGAATTTAGCATTTGCACTCACATAATCATGAGCATCATGAGCTGGGAGGAGCGTTGAACCGCAAAGGGCCGCGATCATGACTTCCTCCGCCCATACCGACCGCTTTGTGCGCGACCATCTGCCGCCGATCGAGCAATGGCCCGATTTCCTGTTCTCCTTGCCCGAGCTCGATTACCCGGACCGCCTCAATTGCGTCGTCGAGCTGCTCGACCGATGGGTCGCGACGGGCCACGGCGAGCGCGCCTGCCTGATCTCGCACACCGAGACGCTGACCTATGCGCAGCTCGCCGAGCGAGTGAACCGAATCGCCAATGTGCTCACGCGCGATCTCGGCATGGTGCCGGGCCATCGGGTTCTGCTGCGCGGGCCGAACAATCCGATGCTGATCGCGGCCTGCCTTGCGGTGATCAAGGCCGGCGGCGTCGCGGTGCCGACCATGCCGTTGCTGCGCGCCGGGGAGATTTCCTTCCCGATCGCGAAAGCGCGGATCGCGCTGGCGCTATGCGACCTGCGGCTCGGCGAGGAACTGGAAAAGAGCAAGACGCTCGCGCCGGAGCTCGAGCGTATCGTCTATTACTCGGGCGAGGATCGCGCCGGCGGCCTCGACGCGTTGATGCGGCGGCCCGGATACGAGCACTTTTCGGCTTGCGACACCGCGAGCGACGACGTCTGCCTGATCGCCTTCACGTCGGGCACGACCGGCGAGCCCAAGGGAACCATGCATTTCCACCGCGACCTGCTCGCGACTTGCGACAGCTACGGGCGGCACGTGTTGCGCGCCCGCGCCGACGATCGCTTTATCGGCTCGCCGCCGATCGCCTTCACGTTCGGCCTCGGCGGATTGGTGCTGTTCCCACTGCGGATCGGCGCCGCGTCCGTGCTTCTGGAAAAGGCCGCGCCGGATGATCTGTTGGCCGCGATCGGACGGTTTCGCGCCAGCATATGCTTCACGGCCCCCACGGCCTATCGGGCGATGCTGCCGAAGCTCGGCGATCACGATCTCTCCTCGCTGCGCAAATGCGTGTCAGCCGGCGAAACGCTCCCCAAGGCGACGTTCGAGGCTTGGCGTGCCGCCACCGGCATTTCCGTCATGGACGGCATCGGCACGACCGAGATGCTGCACATCTTCATCGGCTCGCCGGAGGAGACGGTCCGCCCCGGCGCTACCGGCAAGCCGGTTCCGGGCTACGAAGCGCGCGTGGTCGATGACGATGGACGCGAGCTCCCGGCCGGCACGATCGGCCGTTTGGCGGTGCGCGGGCCGACCGGCTGCCGCTATCTCGCAGACAAGCGCCAGGCGACCTACGTCCAGAACGGCTGGAACATCACCGGCGATACCTACCTGATGGATGCCGACGGTTATTTCTGGTTCCAGGCCCGCTCCGACGACATGATCATCTCGTCGGGCTACAACATCGCCGGCCCCGAGGTCGAGACGGCGTTGCTGGCGCATGCGGCGGTCGCCGAATGCGGCGTGGTCGGCGAGCCCGACGAGGACCGCGGCCACATCGTCAAAGCCTACGTGGTGCTGCAGCCGGGCTTCGCCGCTGACGACGCAATGATCACCGCGCTGCAGGAGCATGTCAAAGCGACGATCGCACCCTACAAATATCCCCGCTTGATCGAATACGTGACGAATCTGCCGCGGACGCACACCGGGAAGCTGCAGCGCTTCGAGTTGCGCCGCCGTGCGACCGAGGCCCCCGCCTGTCACGCCTCCTAGGGTCCGCCTCGGCGTCGGCTCGACCCATCAGCTCAGGTTGCCGCAGAAGCGCTGGATCCTGCGGCAGGCCTCCTCGAGGTCTTCGGTCTTGGTCGCATAGGAGATGCGAAACGCCGGCGCCGAACCGAACGCCGTGCCTTGCACCACCGCGACGCCCTCCGCCTCGAGCAGCTCGGTGACGAAATCCTCGTCGGTCTCGAGCTTCTTGCCCGACGGCGACGTCCTGCCGATCGCGCCCGCGCACGAAGGGTACACGTAGAAGGCGCCTTCCGGCTTCGGGCAGCTGATGCCGCGGGCCTGGTTGAGCATGGAGACCACGAGGTCGCGGCGCTCCTTGAACACCTTGTTGTTCTTCGGGATGAAATCCTGCGGGCCGTTGAGCGCCTCGACCGCCGCCCATTGCGCGATCGAGCACGGATTGGACGTCGACTGCGATTGCAGGGTCGCCATCGCGTCGATCAGGTGCTTGGGGCCGCCGCCGTAGCCGATGCGCCAGCCGGTCATGCAATAGGTCTTGGACACGCCGTTCACCGTGAGGGTGCGGTCGTAAAGCTTCGGCTCGACCTGCGCCGGCGTGGTGAACGCGAAATCGTCGTACACCAGGTGCTCGTACATGTCGTCCGTGAGCACCCAAACGTGCGGATGCCGCAGCAGCACATCGGTGAGCGCCTTGAGCTCGGCGCGCGTGTAGGCGGCGCCGGTCGGGTTCGACGGCGAGTTCAGGATCAGCCATTTGGTTTGCGGCGTGATCGCTTTGTCGAGCGCGTCGGGCTCCAGCTTGAAGCCGCGCGCGAGCTTGGTCGGCACGCTCACCGGAGTGCCGCCCGCGAGCAGCACCATGTCGGGATAGCTCGCCCAATACGGCGCCGGCACGATGACCTCGTCGCCCGGATTGAGCGTCACCGCGAGGGCGTTGTAGAGCACCTGCTTGCCGCCGGTGCCGACGCTGATTTGCGAGGCCTTGTACTCGAGCTCGTTCTCGCGCTTGAACTTGCGCACGATCGCCGCCTTGAGCTCGGGAATGCCGTCGACCGCGGTGTAGCGCGTGTGTCCGGCGTCGATGGCGCGCTTGGCGGCCTCGCAGATGTTCTTCGGCGTATCGAAGTCCGGCTCGCCGGCGCCGAGCCCGATCACGTCGCGGCCGGCGGCTTTGAGCTGCCGCGCCTGGTCCGTCACCGCGATGGTGGGCGACGGCTTCACGCGCGCCAGCATGTCCGCAAGGAAGGCCATGACGTTCTCCAGATTCTGCGCCCAGCAGATGGTGAGGTGGCCGGCCGTCCTTCGAGGCTCGCTTCTCTCGCACCTCAGGATGACGGGCGGCCCTCGAACCACGGCTCCTGGTAATGCGCCGATAAATCATCGGCAAGCGAAAAGGCCGCACCGATTCCCCACCCCCCAGAATGACGGCCCGCCGTCGAGCCGCGATCGTGTTCGCAAATGCGAACGATCGCTTTCGCTGATGCAGCGCGAAATGATCTTTCTTTCACCGGCGGAATGGGGGAGCATTCTTCTCGATTTCGGGGGCCGCGGTGATCGGTCACACCATTTTGCGTGGCGATGTCATACGGTCCTTGCAATCGCCGAATCCAATCCGCTTCATGCGCCGCATTCGCGAGCATGCGGCGGCAACGACAAGAATCGCGAGGACGGGATGGAACGCCCCAACGGCAGCTACACGCTCTATTCGATGCAATGGTCGGGTAATTGCTACAAGGTCAGGCTGGCGCTGGCGCAGCTCGGAATTGCCTACCGTCTGGTGGAGCTCGATATCCTCAAGGGCGAGACCCGCACGCCGGAGTTCTTGGCCAAGAACCCGGGCGGGCGGGTGCCGCTCCTGGAAGTCGCGCCGGGCCGCTATCTGCCGGAATCCAACGCGATCCTCTGGTACATCGCGGGCGGCACCTCGCTCGCGCCCGAGGACCGCATCGATCGCGCCGAGGCGCTGCAATGGATGTTCTTCGAGCAGCATTCGCTCGAGCCCAATCTCGGCCAGGCGCGGTTCTGGCTCACCTTGGTCAAGGGCGGACGCGAGCTGCAGCAGCACTCGCTCGAGGACTGGATGGAGAAGGGCTATCGGGCGCTCTCGGTGATGGAAAAGCACCTCGCGCGGCATCGCTTCTTCGCCGCCAACCGCTACACCATCGCCGACATCGCGCTCTACGCGTACACGCACGTGGCGCACGAGAGCGAGTTCGATCTCGCGGGATTTCCGGCACTGCGCGCCTGGCTCAACCGCGTCGCGAACCAACCGAATTACGTCCCGATGGACTGGCATCCCGCGGCCGCCGCCGCAGTCGCGCAATAGTGCGCGGCGGGGAAAGCTTCACGCGCTCGCAATCAGGCCGGGCATCGGCCTCGCCAAACGGCTGCCGGGAAAAACACGGCTCGCCAGCGCCTCCTCGTCGAGGCGCAGATGATCCTTCAGCAAGCCTTTGAGCACGGCGCGCAGATCGATGGTCGGCTGGAGATCGCGGCCCTCGTAGAGATTTGCATCGCCGAGCCCGGGCCAGTCGGCGACGACGCGGCGGCCCTTCACTGCGCCGCCGGCGAGCAGCGCCAATGTCGCAGTGCCGTGATCGGTGCCGTCGGTGCCGTTGATCCGCGCGGTTCGCCCGAACTCGGTGATGACCGCGACCGCGGTCTCGCTCCAGGCCGCTCCCATGCCGGTCTCGATCGCCGCGAGCGCGCCGTCGAGCGCGCCGAGCAGCGCGGCGAGCCGGCCGCCGACCACGCCCTCGTCCTGATGCGTGTCCCAGCCGTCATAGGCGAGCGCGCCGATCCGCGGTCCGTCCGGGCGCGCCAGGAATTTCGCGGCGGCACTCGCGGATTCCGCGAAGAACGCCCGCACCTGCGCGGCCCCGGCGGCCGGCGGCGTGCCGGGCGCGTGAGTTTCCATGCCGCCCGCGCGCGCGATCGCCGCCAGCCCCATGCGCTCCTCGAGCACGCGCGCGAGCGCCGGGTCGGTGTGGCGATAAAGATCCGCGAGCCGCTGAACGGTGTCGTCGCTCGCCGGCGGCAGCCGCGGCGGCGTCCAGGACAGCACCGGCGCCGGCCCGCGCACGACGAGGGGCGTCACCGGGCCGACCGCAAACGCTTCGCGCTGCTTGCGCTCGGCCCTGCCGGCCGGCTCCAACGCCGCGAGCGCCCGGTTGAGCCATCCGGTATCGGCGGTGCCGGGCCGCTCCAGCCCGCTTTCGAGCACGTCCTGGCCGTCGAAATGCGAACGCTCGCGATACGACGTGGCGGCCGCGTGCACGAAGGCCGCCTGCCCGGCGCGGTAGAGGCGGTGCACATTCGGCATTGCCGGATTGAGCGCGAAAAAGCCGTCGAGCTCGAGTGCCGCATTCGGCCCGTCCACGGTCAGGGCCTTGTCGCCACGCAATTTGCGCCAATCCGGATCGCCGACCGGCGCGACGGTCGCGAGCCCGTCGAGCGCGCCGCGCAGCACGATCACCAGAAAGCGCGGATCGCGTCCCTCCGCCCGCGCCGCCTTGGGCAGATGCGCCCAGGCGAACAGCACGCCTGATGCGAGCAGCAGTTCGCGCCGCGACGGCGCATGCAAATTCAGGGGCATCGCGTCATCTCCGCCGTCGTCCCGGAAGCCGCCGCAGGCGGCTATCCGGGATCCATGATCACTGCGGTCCGGAATCATTGTCGCATTCGATGGTTCTGGATCCCGGCTCGCGCGGCGCCGCGCGCCGGTTTCATGTGCCACGGCGCGTCATCTCCTCTGAAATTCCGGCGCCATCAGCAGCAGCGCCAGCGCCTGCGGGCGACTCTCGGCGCGGGCGACGGCTTGGCGCGTTTCCGCGGTGGCGAGCGGGCCGAGCGCGAGATCGACCGCGCCCTCCGGATCGACCAGTGGCGCCATCCGGCGTGCGAGCTGATTGGCGATGTCGAGGCGCTCGGCGATGCCGTCCATCCAGACGGCGCTGTCGTCGGGAAACCCTTTCGGCGCCGGCGGCCGCCACAGCGGGGCCCCGAGCAGATTGTGCGCCTGGAGCACCGGGCGAATGTCGGGAGGCGACGCGCCGGTCGCGCGCAGCGCCGCCACGATCCATTCGCCCGGCGTTTTCAGCTTTTCGCGTGGGGCCGCCCAGGCCTCGGGAGAGGAAACCAGCGTCTTCGCCACTTCCTTGAGATCGCCGTCCGTATCCTCGAAGCGCTTCGCGAGGCTTTCGACCAGCACCGCCGGCGGCACGTCGGCCACGAAGGCGCGCGCGAGCTTTTGGGCCAGGTGCCGTGCGGTCGCCGGATGCCGCGCGAGATCGAGCAGCACCGCGCGTCCCTGCTCGACGCCGGCATCCGCATAACGCTTGCCCATCACGTGCTGCGGCCCAGGCTGGTGCATGCGCGGGTTGAAGACGAACTCGCCGCCGCGCTCCGGATCCTGCTTGGGCGGCGCCAGTGTCCAGCCGGTGATCACCTTGGCGAAACTGGTGACGTCGTCCTGGCTATAGCCGCTGCGGACGCCCAGCGTGTGCAGCTCCAGAATTTCCCGCGCCAGATTCTCGTTGAGCCCCTTGCCGCGATTGCGGCCCGCGAGCGAATCCGGGCCGATCGAGCGGGCATTGTCGAGGTAGACCAGCATGGCCGGATGGCTTTCGACCGCGAGCAGCATGTCGGCGAAGCGGCCGAGCACGTTGGCGCGGATCGCCTCGCGCTCATAGGCGCCGCACAGCGGGCGCACGCCGCCCTTGTCGGCGGAGACGCAGAAATGGTTCGACCAGAACCACACCAGCCGCTCGACCAGGCCGAGCTCGGCGCCGAGCGCGGCGCCGATCCGCGCCTTCGCTTCCTCGAGATAGAGCTGCTGCGGAATGCCCGGCCCGGGATCGCGCTTGGGCTTGGCCGCCATCGAGGTTTCCGGAGTGCCGGCCATGTTCTCGGCATTGTCGGCGCCGGCGGCATCGGACGGCGCGGCGGTTGCGCCCGGCTGCGCCGGGGCAGCCGCGGCCTGCTGCTCCATTTCCCGCTCGGCGCGCTGGGCGAGCCGCTGCGCGCGCTTCTGCTGGCGGAAATGGAACGCGGCGCGTGCCGCCTCGCCGCCGCTCAGCAGATCCGGATCGGCAATGCGCCCGATGCCGGGGCGATCGAGCTCCGCCAGCAGGGCGCCGCGCGGGTCCGAGCCGATTGCCGCGATCGCGCCGATGCGCGGCCCGCACCCGAACCGGTGCAGCGCCAGTGTATCTAGGTTGGAGTTATCCTTCGGCGTCAATGCCTTAATCCTTATCCTCAAGGTTAAAATGCCCACGGGGCTACTATCGGGGCTATCGGAGATGGCAGGTGAATGAACAACACAGTCAGCGCGAAAGATACTGCTGACTGTCTTCGCCAAGCCTCTCCTATGCGTGCCACAAAAACACCGCCGGGAAACGTCCCGGTCAGGTCAACAGGAGAATAACATGCGCAGAGGAATACACG
>WNFY01008841.1_pt1 | contig 10765 bp, 13 predicted proteins | sample 5400091 | NCBI WGS metagenome assembly WNFY01 (sample SAMN13153364, study PRJNA577476) | soil metagenome | isolation source: 60 cm soil or saprolite under grassland replicate 1 | place: USA:California | collected 2016-06-15
TCGAGCTCTCGCGATTTATCACGCCTCCTGTGGTCGCCGATCACCGGAACGCCCCAGTTAACGCTCTGGGCTACCTACGCGTCATGTTTGCCGTGGACGACATCGACGATACGCTCGTCCGGCTCCGCAAGCACGGCGCAGAGCTTGTCAGCAGCGAAGTGGTCCAGTACCAAGACGCGTATCGGCTCTGCTACATCCGTGGACCTGAAGGACTTCTCATCGGGCTGGCCCAAGAACTCGGCTGAGTCGTCGCGGTTTCACGTGGATCGCGGCTGGACCAGCCGAGGCCATGGGCGTAAAAGAGGAACAGAAGGAGGAAACCTCGGTGACTTCGACCTGCGGTCTTGCGCCTTTTCGCTGATCGGGCGGTTGGTCATGAGGGTCAAGCGGCTAGTAGGTCAGAGGGATGACAGAGGGGAAATCCCATAACGTTCCATCTGCATCAAAAGAAATGGTGGTCATCACGGATTTTTCGCTCACTTTCGTCGCATTTCGCTCACTTTCGTCGCATTTCGTTTTGCTGAGAAGGGCAGAGAACGCTGATACACACTTTTCAGAAGACTGTGCTTTCTCTATCCTTCAACCACACTCCAGTCTGTTTTTCCTGTAGCTGACCAACGCTTCTCTGTCAGAGGCGTCTGCTGCCCGGCGCTCGGGTGTGTGCTTTGAACCGGAGGACGCCCGAACGCCGGGGAGAGAGAACGCATTCTTCCACAGCGAGGACATTCCACCAGATTGATGCCGCTGTCGGTAAATCGTTTGAGATCGATGGGAACCATCTCTCCAGAAAACGTGCAGTTGGCTGTTTTGCTCGTGTGTTCCTGTTCTTCCAGCAGTTCGGCGGCGGACTTGAACCGCTCGGCCTTTACCTCTGTTTCTCCGGCCAGATACGACCATTCCAGGGCCACCGTTACCAACTTCATCAAATTGTCCATCGTGACACGGCCTGAGTGGGTCGGGTCCAGGACTGGATTGGTGAGCCAGCCATAGATGCTGCTCGTCCATTGGCGCATGTTGAGCTGTGGAAAGAGGGGCTGGTACGCCTGCTCCAGGGTCGCCAGGATGGCACGGACTTCATCGGAAGTGTGGGAAGCGATGCGACAGAAGGGTTGCAATTTGTCGAAGCGTCGTCGGAATTGCAGCCAGGTCGGGTCAGGCAAATCAAATGTTTCTTTCAAGGGGATCGTGTCCCCACGCCCTGCTGCCACCAGACACAACCCAAGCGGATGATCGTACTGTAACTTCCCCTGGTCCGTCACTTCTTTGAGCAACATGAGGTGTTCGAGCGAGAGATCGTGTGCATCATCGACAATGAGGAACTCGGTGCCGTATTGGTGCAAGTGTCCCATGATGGTGCCGCTTACGCGTGCTCCAATGTCCTCGGATCTGCAGGCCCAGCGCCGCCAAGAACTGGTCGCCTAACGCCTGTTCATCGTCATTGTTTTTGGGAGCCACCACCGCCAGAACGGATCGTCCGCCAGCCCGTTTTTGCAGGTCGCGGATCGTCATGGTTTTGCCTGCGCCCGGATCAGCCACGATCACATGCCAGGAACGATTGTCCCAGGAGGCATACAGCATCTTCTGGAGCCGTTTGGCGAAGGCGGTTTCGACGAACATCTCTTTTCTGAAAAGAGGATGAGTCATGAGCGTTACTCCTCTCGCATCATGCGAACAGGTAAGAGAGGAACGGGACGATCAGGTTCAGCGTCCGGGACCGGGTCCGCAAGCGTGACGACTTGCGTGATTTGCGCCTGGACACTGGCTAATTGCTCAGAAACGAGGGCAGGATGAATGTCTGAGCGCTGGCGATCCCATTGACGGGCCTGTTCACTTGCGCGAATCTCTGTACTGCGGCGACGGCGTGAGGCTTTGGCTTCATCCTGAATACGAGCACGAACAGGCAATCCTTGTTCACGGGCGATCCTGACTTGCTCCTCATCTCGTTTTCGCATGGCTCTGGCTTCCCACTCGCTCACTCGGCCTCCTATCAATTGTGGGCAATAGGCTTCGCCCACATAGGTGCCTTCAACGAAGATGTAGAGCACACTGATATCACGTCTATCGTAGTACAGGTCAAACTCACGACCCCGCAGTCGTGAGAGCAGTCCTGGGCACACATACCAGCGCCCCTGAAACGATAATCTGTTGCCGTTTTGTACGCGATAGCCATGATGCGGGGTCTTTCGATTGACAAATCATCGGGCGAATCAAGATACTGGGGGACCCCGGATGCCGCCACCGCCTGTTCCCACAGGAGGTAACGGCGTTGTTGTCGCAGTGTATCAAATTCGCGTTGATAATCGTCCACGATGGCTCGGTAGAAACAGCGCTCCAGTTCTTCCAGCGTCATGCCCCCCGCTTGCGCCACCGTTTCGGCATCGTGGATACCGTACGATGAGTTGGGAAGTCTCTTTTCAAATCGCTCAGTCATCCACCGAAAAAGTGATTCAACCGTCCCTTTTGCTGATGGCGCGTACGGAGGGGCTTGTTCCGTGATGATGCCAAGCCGATCAACCAGGACAGACCGAGCGCGCTCGGAGGTGAAGATCTTCCCTCGATCATGAAAGATAATCGCGGGTTTGCCAAAACAGTGCCAGGAATGCTCACAGCCATTGATACCGACCAGGTGATCTTTCCTCTCCATACTGACCTTAACCAGGCGCATATAGTCCTCTTCCTTCAGTGGTCCCAAGGCCAGGATCGCGCCGAGGATCGCTGCCGTTTTGACACAGATGAGCACGGCTGCATGCACCCGGCTGGCTACCGTCTCGCCAGAAGGAGTAACGACATAGAGGTCCATCGTGTGCTCATCGACCTGGGTGAGCAGAGCTGGAGCCGGAATGGAGAGCACAAAGGACTCGGCTGACTGAGCTAGGGCCGTGCCACCGACTTAGCCCCTTCGCGCATCGCCATCAGATCCGGGTCCATCTTCAAGTGCTGCACGGCAGTGCGCACCTGCTTGTAGGAGGGCAGACTCACGGGGGTTCCTGTTTCTTTCGAGAAGCGTGCCGCCACTTGTTGCATTTCAGTATATATCTAGACCGAGAAACACGCTCACTCACAACGTAGACAATGAACGGTAAATGAGCCTTGTTGTTCTTCGTGAAAACACATATCCACATCACTTCTTTGATGAAAGGAATGTAGATCATGAAGGTACAACGAGTACGTCTTCCTGAGACGAATCGTCTCTCCTGGCTGGTACTTGATGATGACTTTGCACCGGTCCAACCGATACTGGATTACCTTACGTTCTTGCATGACCTGGATCGCAGCCCCAATACGATACGCGCAGCTGCGTATCACCTGAAACAGTTCTGGAACTATCTCCAGGACATGCACCTCTGCTGGACAGAGATCGATATCGCACAGCTTGCTGGCTTCATTACCTGGCTACGCCGACCAGACCCTTCGGTCATTTCCATTGAGCAACGGCAGGCCAGGCGGACCAATGCCACCATTGACCAAACCGTCGGATCCGTCCATAGCTTCTACGCGTTTCACGCTCGTCTGGGGACGATTCCTGCATTGCCTTTGTACCAGCTTTCCATGCCCTATCGGCGACGATACAAACCCTTTCTGCATGGCATTGCGAAAGCAAAGCCAGAGTCCACACGAGTTGTCTCGGTCAAACGAGAACGACGCAAACCCAAAACCCTGACAAAGGCCCAGGTACAGACACTCATCGACGCCTGTACACACACCAGAGACAAGTTTCTGCTCACACTGATATACCAGACGGGGATGCGGGTAGGGCAGTGCCTGGGTTTAAAACACGAAGATCTCAATGTTGAGGATGGAGAAATTCACATCGTCCCCCGTGAAGGGAATCCCAATGGAGCACGGGCCAAGACCCGTGATACCCACACCATTCCTGGCATGCCAGATCTGATGAGTCTCTACACCGATTACTTGATTGACGATCTTGGGGCGTTGGAGGCTGATGCTCTTCCAGACTTTCTCTTCGTTAATTTGTGGGAAGGAGAGCGAGGTCGCCCTATGACCTATGCATCAGTCATGTCGCTGGTGAAGCGCTTGGTCAAGCGGACGGGTATCCAGTTTACCCCACATATGCTGAGACATTCGCGAGCAACCTCCTGGTTCAAGGATGACAAGCTTCCGTTACCGGTCGTATCGCGGCTGCTCACCCATGCCAGTATTCAGACCACCAATGATATCTACCTGCACCTGACGCCTCAAGATCTGGGGAAGGCACTGAGTGAGAGACGGGAGGGCAATGATGAGTTCTGAGCCTGTCTCCTGGTCGGAAGAGAAGAGCAAACAGCTCCAAGGGCAGTTGTCTGGGGCATGGGCAGAAGATACATGGTACTTGAAGGACAAAAGAAAGGGCAACGTGTATGAACACCCCTTTCATTTCAATGAGTTTCCAACCACATCGCTCGCTGTCGAGTTTAAATACGCGCTCTGGATCCAGTTTGAGAGTGGTCATCGGAATGCTAACGCTGACCAGAAACACGTGTATCAATGTTTGAAACATGTGAAAGACTGGCTCAATCACGTTGCGCCATCCACCCGCTCCTTACTGGAGAAAGATTTGGAAGAGTGGGTATGGTCCCTACGAACCTACCTGGTCGAACATGGTCCATATCGAAAAAAACGGAGTAAACGTCTGACAGCCAAACAGGAATATGTGGAGAACAATGGAGATGATCCTCGCATTTACTTCTTTCGTTCCATCTATTGCCACATCTCTGATGCCTACGATGATCGACCAGAAACGGAAAAAGATCTTTGGGATATGCGCAAAATCGGCCTATCGATTGATTTGACGCAATCTCATTTTTCCCTCAATTTTACGCTCATTGTCCAGCCATGGTTGCGCAGCCTGACGAAAGCGTTCATGATCTATCGGATCGCTGTGTACTCCGCTGGGGATTGTATGGCCAAGCTTGTGGCAATACGCCACTTCTCACGATTCCTCACGGAATGCAACCCAAACGCCCGGGCGTCAGATATCAATCGAACGCTCATCATAGCTTACATTGCCTTTTTACGAGACACCGCATTAACAGCCTCAACACGGTTGAGATATCTCGTGTGTGTGCGAATCTTTCTGGAAACTTGTGCCTATCACCTCAAAAGTGCGGATTTGCCCAAAGAACGGATCATTTTTGACGATGATTTTGCCAAAGTACCTCAGGCATTGTCGCGGGAAATCCCTGAAGAAGTTCTCGTCCAACTTCGAGAGCATTTGGATGCTTTGCCCACAACGATCCTGAGGATGGTGACGATCTTACTTGAGGTCGGTCTGCGAGCAAACGAACTCTGCTCGCTCCCCCTAGACTGTCTCATCTGTGACGACAAGCATGAGTGGTATCTGCGTTTCTATCAGAGGAAATCACAGAAAGAACATGTGGTCCCTCTGGTCGATGAAAAAGTCATCGGAACGATTCAGGCACAGCAACAGGAGATTCGGGACCACTTTGGAACTACCTGCCCTTATCTTTTCCCAAACCCGCATCAGCCTACGCACCCCTTCAAGCAGCATACCTTCAGGCTCATGCTCAATACTTGGGCCGTGAAACATAAGATCAAAGATCGGAATCAGCAGCTTTACCGTCTGACTCCTCATCCCTTCCGGCACACGGTAGGAATGCGGTTACTGAATGAGGATGTTCCCCTTGAGGTGGTGAGTCGGCTGCTCGGCCACAATTCCCTGGCGATGACCCAGGTCTATGCACGCGTAAGGGACAAGAAAATGCGGGCCGATTTGGAACGAGCGGCGCTCAAGCGCAAAACCGTCGATGCGCAAGGCCAAGCGGTGAAAGGGGACCCGCGTGCTAATGACCCGGATGCACAATTGACCCGCAAAGGGGTGCGTGGTCAGACCCTGCCAGTGGGTGGTTGTGGTCGGCTCATCGTCCTTGGGGACTGCTCTCATGCCAACAAGTGTCTGACTTGCCCCATGTGGCTCACCTCCACCGATGATCTGCCGAAGCTCAAATCCTTCTATGAACGGGCCGTTCGCCTGAAACAACGAGCCACTGAAAAAGGGAATCAGTTCGTCATCGATCAGCAGGAACACATCATCTCAGCTCTCACCATTCGCATCAAGAGCTTAGAAGAACCCTCAATGGATGGCACCCTTGCCGTGGATGAGGTACTTGAGCACCTCAGGGCAGATCTAGCCGAAGCTGAAATCGCCCTGGAAGAAGCACGTACCTTCGGATTGATTCCTGCTGCCAAGTACCTGGAACGCACCATCACTGATCTGAAGGCAAAAATTGTTGCATTGGAGGAAGCCGCATGACAGAACAGAGAACGCCCGCTAGCCACCATGACTTGACTCCTTTGATGGAACAGTATCTCGGTTTGGAGTCGATGGAAGTGACTGAAGACCTGCTGGATCTCTGTGGAGCCAGCATTGATATCAGAGCATTACCCTTACTCAAACGACGACTTCAGGAAGAAGAGGCGCAGCTCCCGCAGCTTGAAGTACGAGGCTACGTGCGGATGAGAGAGAAATGTGAGCAGCTCGTTGCCAGTCTCCAACCACTCATCGAGGCACTAGAGCAGATGGAGCAGGAGGAGCATGTATGACACGGAGCACCAAACAGTGGCAGCGTAACACTGACGGCTTGCGCTCTCATGCCCAAAGAAAGGCAGCGACAACAGAACAACGTGCGGAAGCTGCTATCACTCTGCTCATCAAAGAGCAGCGCCCCATCAATTTCACCACGGTCGCCCAAACGGCGGGCATCTCGACGGCCTGGCTCTATGAGCACAAGGCCATCAAAGAGCGCATCATGCATCTACGAGCGCAACAAACACCATCAGCCCAGGTCAAGATTCCGCCAAGAGAGCAGGCATCCAATGCGTCCAAGGATGCGATGATTGCCGCCTTGCGGCAACGCATTCAGAAGCTCGAAATGGAGAATGGCGACCTCAAACGACAAGTGGAAGTGGCCTATGGACTGCTCCATCAACAGGAAGGAGGGAAGTTCCAACGATGAGCACCATGCGACCAACGAACTGCCGACAGGAACAGCAGATGTGTCTAGACATGTCCATGCAAGAACGCAGAGGTAGGTGATGACAGTGGAGTACGTCAATATCATGGAAGCGGCCCGGCGCTGTGGCGTGAGTGACAAAACGATTCGACGCTGGATTCATGCACAGAAACTGCGCGCTCACTTTCCACACCCCAACCGATGTGAAATCGCGGTTTCCGACCTGGAGCCATTTTTACCTGGACACCTGCCTGGACAAGGCGAGGAACCGCTGGAGAGCCGGGTAGCCACATTGGAACGGCAGGTCCAGGCGTTAGAACGGCAGATGCAACAACTCCTCACGAGATCGGTGGCATCCAGGGCAGAGCGTCCTTCCCCTCGGCGTCCACGTGAGCACCCCACCGGTCCTCTGCCCAGGCACCTGGTCTCTGTGCTCGCTTTTGCTGAACTGCATCGGATACCAGAACAGAAGGTGCTCGCGCACATCGAGATCAGCCTGCTGCGCGTTCATCGGGGAACATGGACGGATCACGATGGGCAACTTGTGACATTGGCCTTAGATGCCAAAGAGCGGCAAGCCTTTCACCATCTCTATCACGAGACGCCGATGTTTGCCCCATGCAAGCAATGCCCGCACGCGCTACCTGGACATGTCTAGACAGAACCGAAAAGGAGACAGAAGAGCAGTGGAGTGTATGAGATATTTGTGATCCGAGAAATGTGGCCACGTGGCGTCTCCACATGGCTGCTGATGAGGAGGGAACCAGCGTGGCAGACCAGGAACATGTTGACCTGCTCAAGCAAGGTGTAGAGGTTTGGAACCAATGGAGGGCAGGGAATCCTCATATCCATCCGAACTTGAGTCGTGCTAGCTTTGGCAAGCGTAGTGTTGATCTCAGTAATATTAACCTTAGCGCAACCAATCTCAGCTTTTGTAGCATGACTTACGATAATCTCAGTGGGGCAAATCTCAGCGGAGCTAATCTGATGGGAAGCTACCTCATGGGAGCCAATCTGTGTAGGGCTACCTTGCATGGAACCAGACTTAACGTGACTAACCTCAGCAAAGCTAATCTTACGGAAGCCGATTTCAGCGATGCTATCCTCTCCCTGACCATCTTTGGGAACGTCGATCTCCAGGGCGTCAAAGGTCTTGAGAGGGTAAAACATGCAAGCTCATCGATCATCGATATTCAGACTGTGTATCGTTCGCGAGGAAATATTCCAGAAACGTTTCTGCGAGGAGCTGGCGTTCCGGATTCATTCATTACGTATGCTCACTCTCTCGTTGGTCGCCCGATTGAATACTTTTCGTGCTTCATCAGCTACTCCAACCGAGACGAGGCATTTGTGAACCGGCTCTATGCTGACTTACAGAACACCAACGTCAGGTGCTGGTATGCGTCAGAAGATCTGAAGATTGGAGACAAACTGCGATCCAGCATTGATGAATCCATTTATCTCCATGACAAACTCCTCCTTGTACTCTCTGAACACTCCATTACGAGCCACTGGGTCGAGCAGGAGGTGGAAACTGCTCTGGCAAAGGAGCGCCGAGATAATCGCGTCGTTCTTTTTCCCATTCGTTTGGACAAAACAGTTTTGGAGATCGAAACCGGGTGGCCTGCCCTCATTCGCAACACACGTAGCATTGGCGACTTTACTTGCTGGAAGCAGCATGATGAGTATCAGAAAGCATTGGATAGGTTACTACGAGATCTCAAAGCAGAAACTCCAAAGCCTGAGAAGTGAGATGGTGGGATCTCTCAATGCTCGTCTGGGGGATCTTGGCACATCTCCGCGCTTTGATCGACTGAGGTGGTGAGGAGTTGGCATGGGGCAGTCGAGGCACAAGCGCGGAGATCGCGGGCGTGACCTGGGAGCCGATGGGGTTGGCATCTGGTGGCTGGGGCAAGGCTCCCAGGTCTAAGACCGCGCTGGAAGAAAAGACACACCTCCGCCATTGGTCCTCACCTCTATTACTTTGTCTAAAGATATGCTACACTACAGATCACAAAGAACTCCTCTTCTTTGTGAGCATATGTGCCACGTAGACAACAAGGTATGAAGCGGTGTGAGCGGGCCAGCGGTCTAGATATCGGTATGTTCTCGAATTGCCGTCATGGTAAGCCGTGTGGGCAGCCCAAATAGCCGACGGATACATTCAGCAAAGGCTGGATGCAGGCTTGTCGCACGACGATAGCTGCCGTGAGGAACACAGGCAATCTGGCCTCTTTCACGAGTCCTACTCACCAGTCGCGAAAGCGTCGAACGAGGAATGCCTTCCTTTTCGGCAACACTGCTCTGGGTGGCCCCGGCCAGCACTTGTTTCACCGCCCGCAGGTTGCGGTGAAACTGCTCGCGCTGTGGTTCTGGAAGCGTCGAGGCATCAAAGGTCGGACCAGAAATGAGGGGAGATTGCGCATATGAGCTGGTGAGAACCTTCGTCGTCTCTGGTTCAGGTAGAAGCGTGTCAGGAAGCGGCGAGGGCACCAGCACCGGAGCATCAGGTGGGAGCAAGGCCACAGGAAGCGTGCGCGAGAGGGTATACAGCTCCAGATCGAGCAGCAGATGTCCTGCTGCCGCCGCATCTGCCACGACTTTCCAGATCGCCGCTTCCACCAGATCGACGGGAAACTGGTGGGAAAGTCGGCTTGCCACTTCGCTGACTGGAGCCATTTCTCCCCAAGGCCAGGCTTCTTGGAGAGTTTCGGCAATGTCAGCAAAGGCGGGAAACGTTTTGCGTCTAGCATGCAAAAAGACCAGATTGTAGTGGCGACGTTTCGTCAAGGTACGCTCCGTGCCAATCCAGAAGGTGCCTTGTTGCAAGCTGGCAAGCCGTCGTGCGGCCTCGGCTTTGACCAGGTTACGATCTCCCCGTTTGTCATCCTCCATGCCTGCCTCGGCGAGGAACGGTGTTCCGTCGGCCAACGTGCCGACGAAATCGGGCAGGTAATGATGGGAGTTGTTCTCAAACGTGTAGCCAATCGCGAAAGGGGCGTGTTGTGGAATCGGCAGTCGATACTTCGTGGCAAACTCCGGGCCAATGTCGCCACGTGCGTAGCTGGCAACCAGAGGGTGATACTCAAGCCACAGCATGAAGCGCTCTTCGAGCTGACTGCAAAACGGTTGTCTGATCACCGTGCCCGTTTTGAGACTGGGAACCCATCCTGAAATGGAGCGGCCCGCTATTTTGAACAGATCAATGCCCTGTACTGAAGGTAGCGCCATGAGCGTCCTCGCCTAATAGATGCGTCCGTCTTCCGCAATACCAATGGTTTATCAGTTCCTGCGATGGGAACTGCAATTTACAAGTTTAGAAACAAGTATACCTGACAGGGAGGGGTTTTTCCAGGAATTTTTGTCCCAGTGTTCAAGATTGAGGGCAATGTTCCACGTTTGCGGGCCAGATCGTCTCACTTCGTAGGACATTTACCACTAGTCTAGATGGACAACTTCTTCTTTGCCAAACTTCCTGTTTATATAAGTTTCCTTGAGGAAATTTGTGGAATGCGGGGAAGTGACGTTAATCGGTATCTGGCAAGGATTCGTTCCTGGGACAGCCATTTGCACCGTTAAAAACCCATGCACTCTTCAAGTCTCTTCTGCATCTCCTACACCTCAAACGGGGGGACGCCTTCACGACTCTGCGCCTGACTGAGAGGAAGTGGTACTGCTCCCATCTGCACCAGAAGTTGGGATACTCCCTCGAGTAGGTGTAGCTGATTGGGCTTGTGCATCGTTGCTCTGCGATTGCGGAGAAGGTGAAACGGTTGATTGGGAGGTACTAACTA
>WNFY01006126.1_pt1 | contig 10764 bp, 8 predicted proteins | sample 5400091 | NCBI WGS metagenome assembly WNFY01 (sample SAMN13153364, study PRJNA577476) | soil metagenome | isolation source: 60 cm soil or saprolite under grassland replicate 1 | place: USA:California | collected 2016-06-15
CGAGCTCGAAAAGACGGTGAAGGATCTGCAACGCCTAGCCGAGGTCAGGAGCCAGACGGGCGCCCAGTTGCAGGCGCAAGCCGAAGCGGCGAAGAGCAAGGCCGCCGCTCCCACGCCACCGCCCGCGACGACCCCGATCGCCCCGGCGGTCGCCCCCGCGGCGAAAGCGCCGGAACCCGCACCGGCGGCGAAGGCCCCCGAACCGGCCAAGGCAGAAGCGCCGAAGACGGAACCCGCGGCACCGACGCCGGCGGCGGAGCCGCCCAAGGCCGCGGAACCTGCGCCGGCGCCTGCCGCGGAGACGCCGAAAGCCGAGCCGCCGAAGGTCGCCGAAGCGCCGAAACCCGCGCCCAAGGCAACGCCGAAAGCACCGCCGAAGGAGCCCCCGGGATTCTTCGATGACGTGATGGCGAATACGCCGTCATGGGCGATCGGCGGGGGTGCGCTCGTGATCCTCGGCGGTGTCGCTGCGCTCGTCGCGGCACGTCGACGCAAGACGACCAAGTTCGAGGACAGCATCATCTCCGGTACCGACATCAAGACCAACACCGTCTTCGGCTCGACCGGCGGTGGCGTCGTCAATACCGGTGACAACTCGCTCGCGAGCGATTTCAGCCGCGAAGGCCTCGGCAACATCGACACGGATGAGGTCGATCCGATTGCGGAAGCCGAGGTGTATCTCGCGTACGGTCGCGATGCGCAGGCGGAAGAAATCCTGAAGGACGCGCTCAAGAAGGATCCGCAGCGGCAGGAAATCTATCTCAAGCTGCTCGAAATCCACGCCCAGCACAACAAGCCCTCCGCCTTCGAGACGGTCGCGGCGGAGCTCTATTCGGTGTCGCAGGGTCAGGGCGAAACCTGGCAAAAGGCCGTTGGCCTCGGCCGCCAGCTCGATCCCAACAATCCGATGTTCACCGAAGGCGGATCCGGAGCCGCCGCGGCAGCCGCCGCAGCGAGTGCCGGCAAGCTTGCTGCCGAGGGAGAAGCGCCCGCGAGCGCGGTCGAGGCGCGTGCGAAAGCCGAACCGGCGCGTATTCCCGATTCGGGCGTGCCGGCGGATGTGGCAAGCGACATGGGCGACACCGGCGGCGGGCTCGATTTCAAGCTCGACGAGGAAATCTCGATCACGCCGTCATCGGGGGCGCAGCCGAAATCACCGATCGACATTCTGGCCGGGGCGGAATCCGAGCTCGAGAAGTCCACGAAGAGCAGCACATCGGCGACGATGTCGGCACTGGAATCGGCTGGCGACAAGGCGAAGACCGCCGCCGCCGGCGCAGTGGCATTCGCGAAATTCGGCGCCGACAAGGCGTCGGCGGGCGAAGGTGTCGTCGATACTTCGAAGCCCGCGTCGATTGCGCACGACATGGATTTCACGCTCGACACGGCGCAGAAACCCGCGCCGTTGCGTTCGGCGAGCCCGAGGCTGGAGCCCGCCCTGGCTGCGGCGGGACCCTCGACGGCTGCGCCTTCGCTTGCGCGTCCGCAGGCGGCGATCGACCTCGACAAGCTCGACCTGTCGTTCGATCCCGAGCGCTCGACCTTCGAAGACCCGACGCCCTCGGTGCTCGACGGGCAGTGGCATGACGCCGCGACCAAGCTCGATCTCGCCAAGGCCTATCAGGAGATGGGCGACGTCGAGGGCGCGCGCGAGATCCTGCAGGAAGTGCTGCACGAAGGCGACGACCAGCAGAAATCGGAAGCGCAGTCGCTGCTCTCCAAGCTCGGCTGATCACGCGACAACAACCATGGCGGGCGGCGGAGCGTTTATCCGCCGCCCGCTTTTTTGGTCCAGCGTCCTGCGTCCAGCGTCGAGCGAATGGCGGTGCACGTTTGTCATTGGACGCAACGTGTGCGAGTGTTACGCTTGACCCTCGACGCTGGACGCTCGACCTCTCCTTATGCGCCTGGCGCTCGGACTCGAATACGCGGGTCAATCGTTTATCGGCTGGCAATCGCAGCCCGACGGGCGCGGGGTCCAGGACGCGCTCGAGCGCGCGCTCGCCGGAATCGCCGGAGCCCCCGTGCGCACGATTGCAGCGGGACGCACCGACACCGGCGTCCACGCGACGATGCAGGTCGTCCACTTCGATACCGACGCCCTGCGGCCGGCCACGGCGTGGGTCCGCGGCGTCAATTCGCATCTGCCGTCCGACGTTGCGGTAGTGTGGGTGCAGCCGGTTGCCGCGGACTTTCACGCGCGCTTCGCTGCGACATCGCGCCACTACACTTATTGGCTCGTGAGTCGGGCGGTTCGACCCGCGCTCCTCGCCGGACGCGTGGGCTGGTACCATCGTCCGCTCGACGTGACATCGATGTGCGACGCCGCACGCGCGCTCGCCGGCACGCAGGATTTCTCGGCGTTCCGTGCCGCCGAATGCCAGGCGAAATCGCCGGTGAAGACGTTGTCGACGATCGAGCTCGCTGCCGTCGGCGATTTCGTCCGTTTCGATTTTTCCGCCAATGCGTACCTGCATCACATGATCCGCAACATCGTTGGCGCTCTGGTCTACGTGGGAGCCGGCAAGGAGCCCGTGACCTGGATCGCGGAACTGCTCGCGGCGCGCGAACGCTCCCGCGCCGCGCCGACGTTCGCGCCCGACGGCTTGTACCTGACGGGCGTCGACTACGACGCGAAGTGGGGTCTCCCGTCGACGCGGCGGCCGGCGTTGCTGCCGCTGGCATGACGAACGCCGAGGAACAGATGCGCACCCGCGTCAAGATCTGCGGCATCACTCGCGTCGACGACGGTCTCGCCGCCGCGCGGGCCGGTGCCGATGCGATCGGGCTCGTCTTCTGGGAAGGCACGGCGCGCGTAGTGAGCGCCGAACGCGCGCACGCAATCGCTCGCGCGCTGCCGCCCTTCGTGTCGGTCGTCGCGCTCTTCGTCGATCCGGAGCCTGCGCACGTTCGCGCGACGCTGGCTGCGGTTCCGATCGACATCCTCCAGTTCCACGGCGGCGAAGCCCCCGAATTCTGTCGCGCGTTCGGGCGGGCCTACGTCAAAGCCGTGCCGGTCGCACCCGGGACCGACGCAACCGGTTTGCTAGAATACGCAGCGCGATATCCGGATGCCGCGGGCCTCTTGTTCGACGCGCCGCCGGCGAACGGATTGCCGGGCGGAACGGGGAGGACGTTCGACTGGGACGCAGTGCCGAAGCGACTGCCGCAGCCGGTGATTCTGTCCGGTGGGCTCAACGCCGCCAATGTCGGGGAGGCGATCCGCCGCGTGCGGCCGTGGGCCGTCGACGTGTCGAGCGGCGTCGAAGCCATCGACGGCGACGGACATTCGCGCAAGGGCATCAAGGATCCTGCCAGAATCACCGCCTTCATCGAGGAAGTGCGCCATGCAGATGGGTGACATCCCGTACAACCTTCCCGACGAACGCGGTCACTTCGGGCCCTACGGCGGCGTGTTCGTCGCCGAGACGCTGATCCGCGCGCTCGACGAGCTGAAGGGGCAATACGCGCACTACCGACGCGATCCGGACTTCATCGCCGAATTCGAAGACGAGCTCGCGCACTACGTGGGCCGGCCGTCGCCCGTCTATCATGCGAAGCGCTGGTCGGCCAAGGTCGGCGGTGCCCAGCTCTGGTTCAAGCGCGAGGACCTGAATCACACCGGCGCGCACAAGATCAACAACTGCATCGGCCAGGCGTTGCTTGCGAAGCGGTTGGGAAAGCCCCGGGTGATCGCCGAAACGGGCGCCGGCCAGCACGGCGTCGCGGCCGCAACTGTCGCGGCGCGCTTCGGGATGGAGTGCGTCGTCTACATGGGCTCCGAAGACGTGAAGCGCCAGGCGCAGAACGTCTTCCGGATGAAGCTCCTCGGCGCGTCGGTCGTTCCGGTCGAATCGGGCAGCAAGACGCTGAAGGATGCGTTGAACGAAGCGATGCGCGATTGGGTCACCAACGTCGAGACGACCTTCTACATCATCGGCACGGTGGCCGGACCGCATCCGTATCCGATGATGGTGCGCGACTTCCAGTGCGTGATCGGCAGGGAATGCCTGACCCAGATGCCGGAAGCGGCCGGTCGCCAGCCGGACGCGATCATCGCCTGCGTGGGGGGCGGATCGAACGCGATCGGCATCTTTCATCCCTACATCGCGCACGACGACGTGAGATTGATCGGCGTGGAGGCTGCGGGCGAAGGGATCGCGACCGGGCGTCATGCGGCGTCGCTGCTCGCGGGTCGTCCCGGCGTGCTGCATGGCAATCGCACGTATTTGCTGCAGGACGCGGACGGCCAGATCATCGAAACGCACTCGGTGTCGGCGGGACTCGACTATCCCGGCGTCGGCCCCGAGCATGCGTGGCTCAAGGACACCGGGCGTGCCGAATATGTGCCGATCACCGACGACGAGGCGCTCGCGGCGTTCCACGATTGCTGCCGGATCGAAGGGATCATCCCCGCCCTCGAATCGGCGCACGCGCTCGCCTACGCGACGAAGCTCGCGGCGACGATGGACAAGGAGAAGATCCTGCTCGTCAATCTTTCGGGACGCGGGGACAAGGACATGAACACCGTCGCCGAGCGCTCGGGGCTCAAGTTCTATTGCCGTCCCGAGTGCGATCCGGCGGTTCGCGGAAACAGCCGAAAATCGTGAACCACGAAGACCACGAAGGACACGAAGAAAATCGGGTGTTCATTCCGGTGGAACATGGGAAATCGGTCTTCCTTCGTGATCTTCGTGTCCTTCGTGGTTCAGGACTTTGACGTTGGTTTGAATTGAACCGCATCGACACGACGTTCGCCAAGCTTCGCGCCGCTGGTCGCACGGCGCTGATCCCGTACGTCACGGTGGGCGATCCGTCGCTGGCCCTGACGCTGCCGATCATGCACGCATTGGTCGCCGCAGGCGCCGACGTGATCGAGCTCGGCGTGCCGTTTTCGGATCCGATGGCCGACGGGCCGGTGATCCAGCGCGCCTCCGAGCGCGCGCTCGCTCAACACGTGGGATTGAAGAACGTGCTGGCGACGGTTGTCGCTTTCCGCAAGACCGACACGGTGACGCCGATCGTGCTGATGGGCTACGCCAATCCGATCGAGGCGATGGGCATCGCGATGTTCGCAGATCGCGCGCGCGATGCCGGCGTCGATGGCGTGCTCGTGGTCGATTATCCGCCGGAGGAAGCGGGCGAATTCGCGGCGCTGCTTACCGAACGCGACATCGCGACGATCTTCCTGCTGTCGCCGACCACACCCGAGCCGCGCATCGCCGCCGTGGCGAAGATCGCGCGCGGCTACGTCTATTACGTCTCGCTCAAGGGCGTCACCGGCGCCGGCCATCTCGACACCGCGGACGTCGCGCGCAAGCTCGCCGAAATCCGCAAGCACGTCGCACTGCCGGTCGGTGTCGGTTTCGGCATTCGCGACGCGGCGAGCGCGCGGGCAATCGCCGCTGAAGCCGATGCCGTCGTGATCGGCAGCCGCATCATCCAGGAGATCGAAACCGGGCCGCCGGCCGCGGCACCGGAACGCGCCGGCGCGTGGCTCGCGGGAATCCGCAGCGCGCTCGATTCGATGCAAAAGAAGCGCGCGGCTTAAGCCAGGATTCGGATGCGCGCCGGGCGAAGATCGTCGATTAGGGGGATAGACGGATGAGCTGGCTGCAAAAGCTCCTGCCGCCACGGATCAAGAGCACGCCGGGCGGACGCAAGACTGCGGTTCCCGAGGGTCTGTGGATCAAATGTCCGGCGTGCGAAGCCGTGCTCTATCGCACCGATCTGGAGAAGAACCTTTTCGTGTGTCCGAAATGCGCGTTTCACACGCGCGTGCCCGCACGCGAGCGCATCGAGCAGCTGCTCGACCCCGAGGGCCGGTTCGAGATCGGATCCGAGGTCGTTCCGGTCGACAGTCTCAAGTTCAAGGACCAGAAGAAATACCCCGAGCGGCTCGCTGCCGCACTCGAGGAGACGGGTGAAACCGACGCGCTGGTCGTGATGCAGGGAAGCATCAAGAGCGTGCCGTTGGTTCTCGCCGCGTTCGAATTCGATTTTCTGGGCGGCTCGATGGGATCGGTCGTCGGCGAGCGCTTCGTGCGCGGCGTGCGCGTCGCCTTCGATACTCGCGTGCCCTTCGTCTGCATTGCGGCGTCCGGCGGCGCCCGGATGCAGGAGGGCGTCAACTCGCTGTTCCAGATGGCCAAGACGACCGCGGTGCTGCAGGAATTGACCAAGGCGCGGCTGCCGTTCGTGTCGATCCTCACCGATCCGACGATGGGCGGCGTGTCGGCGTCGTTTGCGTTCGTCGCTGACCTGGTGCTGGCCGAACCCGGCGCGCTGATCGGCTTCGCCGGCCCGCGCGTGATCGAGCAGACCGTGCGCGAAAAGCTGCCCGAGGGTTTCCAGCGCGCCGAGTTCCTGATCGACAAGGGTGCGATCGACATAATCATCGATCGTCGCCAGTTGCGTGACGAGCTCGCACGGCTGCTCGCGATGCTCTCCAAAGAGCCCGCGCCAACGAGCTGAAAGTAGGGTCAGACTCGATTTTCCTGCCAGGTTGACGAAGTTCGCGGGCGCGTGACTGAAAGTCGAGTCTGACCCTATTTTCCAGTCTGACTCTATGAGCCGTCCCACGACGCTGGCCGCCTGGCTCGCGTACCTCGAGACGCTGCATCCCAAGGCGATCGCCATGGGGCTCGACCGTGTTCTCGCGGTCAGCGCGCGCATGCGCTCCGCGCTTTCGTGTCCCGTCATCACGGTCACCGGTACCAACGGCAAGGGCTCGACCTGCGCGTTGCTGGAAGCGATGCTGCGCGCGGCGGGCCATCGCCCCGGTCTCTACACATCCCCGCATCTGTTGTCGTATAACGAGCGCATTCGGCTCGCCGGAGAGCCCGTGGCCGATGACGCATTGATCGCCGCATTCAACGCGGTCGAGGACGCGCGCGCGGCCGTTCCGCTCACGTATTTCGAGTACGGCACGCTTGCTGCGCTGTGGCTCTTCGCGCGCGCCGCACCCGATGCCGTGGTGCTCGAAGTCGGGCTCGGCGGTCGACTCGATGCCGTCAATATCGTCGACGCCGATGTCGCCGTCGTAACGAGCATCGATCTCGACCACACCGACTACCTCGGGCCGACGCGCGAGGACGTTGCGCGCGAAAAGGCGGGCATCTTCCGCGCCGGTCGTCCCGTCGTATGCGCCGAGGCGAGCCCGCCCGAATCGTTGCTCGCGCACGCGCAGGTGCTGGGCGCTCCGGTGTCGCTGATCGGACGCGACTTCGGCTATGTCACCGCCGAAGCCCAGTGGGAATACTGGGGGCCTTCCGGCCGCCGCTATGGCCTGCCACATCCGGCCTTGCGCGGCGCGGTCCAGCTCGCCAACGCGGCGAGCGCGATCACGGCGCTCGATCTGCTTCGCGACCGGGTGCACGTGGGCGCCGGCGCCATCCGCGATGGCCTCGCCGGGGTGCATCTTCCCGGACGCTTCCAGGTGCTTCCTGGACGGCCGACGATCGTGCTCGACGTCGCGCACAATCCGCAGGCTGCGCGAGTATTCGCCGCCGCTCTCGCGACGATGGGATTTCATCCGCAAACGACGGCCGTGTTCGGAATGCTCGCCGACAAGGACATCGCGGGCGTCATCAGCGCCGTGCGCTCGCGCGTCGATCGCTGGAATGTCGCCACGCTCCCGGGGCCACGCGGTGCGAGCGCCGCTGCACTTCGTGCGGAGTTGCTGCGAAATGGTGTGATGCCCGAGACGATCCGCAGCTTCGACGACGTGGGCGCGGCCCTCGGCGCCGCGAGAGCCGAGGCACACGAAGCTGATAGAATTGCGGTTTTCGGATCGTTCCTGACGGTCGGCGCGGCAATCGATGCGTTGAAGCGCGGAGCGACGGTGGCGGCAAGGCATGGGTGAGCGCAACGCTGACAACGCAGACCTCGCAGTCGAGGAACTGAAAAAGAAGGCGCGCCGGCGCCTGGTCGGCGCAATCGTGCTGGCGCTCGCCGCGGCGGTCATCCTTCCGCTGCTGCTCGAAAAGGAACCCAAGCCGCTCGGCGACGACGTTTCGGTGCAGATCCCGCCCGTCGACGAGGGCAAATTCATCAACCGGTTGACGGGACGCGCGAGCGATACCAAAGCAGGGTCGAAGTCGCCAACGAAGGGCGAAGCAAAGCCGGAAGCGAAGACAGAACCCAAGCCGGCAGAACCGAAGTCCGATGTCACCGGGTCCGGCGTCACGACGCAGCCGATCGCGCCTGCGCCGGAACCCGGCGTCGCGACAACTGCGCCGGACGCGAGCGGCGCCACGCCCGCACCCACCAACGTCGCACCGCCGAAGAGGTCGCTGAGCCAGGCCGAGCAGCGCGTGCTGTCGCCGGCGAACAATCCCGCCAAGCCGGACGTGGCCGCATCGGCGCTGAAGCCCGAGCCCGCAGCGACATCTCCCCCACCGTCTCCGACAATAGCCGCTGCGGCGCCCGCCGCCCCGCCGGCAGTGTCCGTGCCACCGCCGGCGCCCAAGAGCGAGCCTGCGGCCACCGGCGCGACGAGGAGCGAAGGCTTTGCCGTCCAGATTGCAGCGTTTACCGATGACAAGGGCGCTAACGCGCTGGCCGCCAAGTTGAAGAAGGCCGGCTTCGCCTCCACGTACGTGGAACCGGTTCAAACGAGCCGCGGCACGCTGTGGCGGGTGCGCGTCGGCGGGTATCCTGCGCGCTCCGATGCGGACGCGGCGCGCGTGAAGCTCAAGGCCGATGGCTGGAACGGCATCGTGGTGATGGCGAAATAGCGCCGGGCGTTTCCGGCGCCGGCGCCTACGCAATGCGAACCCGTCCGATGACCGGCTTCGACGTTATCGTGCTCGCCGTGCTGTTTCTGTCGACGTTGCTCGCGTTCGTTCGCGGCGTCGTGCGCGAGCTGATCTCGATCGCCGCGTGGATCGTCGGATTCGTCGCCGCGATCACCTACGCGGGCATGGTCGCGGAAATGCTGTCGGGGTTGCCGGTCACGCCGCTGGTGCGCCACGTGATTGCGTTTGCGTTGATTCTGGTCGTCGTGCTGATCGCGGGCGCATTCGTCGCCTGGATGTTGCGGAGCGCTGTTCATGCAATCGGCCTGGGGTTCGTGGATCGATTCCTCGGCGGCGTGTTCGGATTGGCACGTGGGGTGCTTGCCGTTGTGGCATTCGCCCTGATCGCGGGACTGACTACGATGCCGAAGCAGGATTGGTGGCAGAATTCGCTGCTCGGGGCGCCGCTCGCCGAAGCGGCGCTCGCGCTCCGCCCGTACCTGCCGGCGGAATGGGCGCAGCGGCTCGATTACTCGCCGGCGGGGACGCCCCCTCGCGCGGGGGCGACCACCGCCGCCTGGACGCCCAACGGAGAAGCTCTGCCATGTGTGGAATCGTAGGCGTCGTCGGTCACACGCCGGTCAATCAGATGCTCTACGACGCGCTGCTGCTGCTGCAGCATCGCGGCCAGGATGCGGCCGGCATCGTGACCAGCGAAGGCGCGATGTTCCACATGCACAAGGCGAGCGGGTACGTCCGCGACGTGTTCCGCACGCGCAACATGCGCGATCTCAAGGGCAATCTCGGCCTCGGTCACTGCCGGTATCCAACCGCGGGCTCGGCTGCCTCCGAGCTCGAATCGCAGCCGTTCTATGTCAATTCGCCCTTCGGCATCACGCTCGCGCACAACGGCAACCTGACCAACAGCGAAGCGCTGAAGAAGGAGCTCTTCCAGCTCGACTTCCGCCACGTCAACACCAATTCCGATTCCGAAGTGCTGCTGAACGTGCTGGCCCTCGAGCTCGAGCGCGCCGCGCACCACGCGCGGCTCGACGCCAACGCGATCTTCACCGCCGTGGCGGGCGTGCACAAGCGCTGCCGCGGCGCCTATGCGATCGTCGCGATGATCGCGGGCTACGGTCTCGTCGCGTTTCGCGATCCCTTCGGCATCCGGCCGCTCATCATCGGCGCCAACGAAGCGATGGGCGGCACCGAGTACATCGTCGCCAGCGAATCGGTGGCGCTCGATGCGCTGGGATTCTCGGTCCTGCGCGATGTGGCGCCGGGCGAGGCAATCTACATCGATCAGGCCGGGCAGTTCCATGCCCGTCAATGCGCCGTCAACCCGGTTCTCGCGCCGTGCATATTCGAGTTCGTCTATCTCGCGCGCCCGGATTCGGTGATCGACGGCACGTCGGTCTACGAATCGCGTCTGCACATGGGCGAGCAGCTCGCGAAAAAGATCCGCGGCATGCCGGAGGCGAACGACATCGACGTGGTGATCCCGATTCCGGATTCGAGCCGGCCCTCCGCGCTGCAGCTCGCCAACACGCTGGGCCTCCTCTACCGCGAAGGCTTCGTCAAGAATCGCTACGTCGGCCGCACGTTCATCATGCCCGGGCAGGCGCTGCGCAAGAAGAGCGTGCGCCAGAAGCTGAACCCAATGGGCGTGGAGTTCAAGGACAAGGTCGTGCTGCTGGTCGACGATTCGATCGTGCGCGGCACGACCTCGCGCGAGATCGTGCAGATGGCGCGGGAAGCCGGCGCCAGAAAAGTGTACTTCGCGTCGGCGAGCCCGCCGGTGCGCTTTCCCAACGTCTACGGCATCGACATGCCGAACCAGCGCGAGCTCGTCGCCACCGGCCGCAGCGAAGCCGAGGTCGCGAGCGAAATCGACGCCGACCTGCTCATCTATCAGGACCTCGACGCCCTGAAGGCGGCGGTGCGCGCCGCCAATCCGCGATTGACGCAGTTCGAGGCGTCGTGCTTCGACGGCAAGTACATCACCGGCGACATCACCGCCGAC
>WNFY01006127.1_pt1 | contig 10764 bp, 9 predicted proteins | sample 5400091 | NCBI WGS metagenome assembly WNFY01 (sample SAMN13153364, study PRJNA577476) | soil metagenome | isolation source: 60 cm soil or saprolite under grassland replicate 1 | place: USA:California | collected 2016-06-15
CGGCCGGTTGCCCATGGGACGGCGCGCCGCTAGCTTGAACGTCTAAACCTCGGCCGGACAGGCACATGCCAGCGCAGCGCCACGTCTTCACCTCCGAGTCGGTGACGGAAGGTCATCCCGACAAGATCGCCGACCAGATTTCGGACGCGGTCCTCGACGCGATCATCGCCAAGGACCCCGCCGCCCGCGTGGCGTGCGAGACGCTCGTCACAACCGGCATGGCCGTCGTGGCGGGCGAGATCACCACCTCCACGTACGTCCATATCCCCGACATCGTACGGGGTACGATCAGCGCGATCGGCTACACCGACGCGAGCTTCGGCTTCGACGCGCAGACCTGCGCCATCCTCACGACCATCGACCGCCAGTCGAGCGACATCGCGATGGGCGTGGACTCGGGCGGCGCGGGCGACCAGGGGATGATGTTCGGCTACGCGTCGGACGAGACGCCGTCGCTCATGCCGCTCCCGATCGTACTCGCCCATCGCTTGGCCGAGCGGCTCGCCGCCGTGCGCAAGGCGGGGGACCTCGCGTGGCTCCGCCCCGACGGCAAGACGCAGGTCAGCGTCGTGTACGAAGGGATGCGCCCGGTCGGGATCAGCAAGGTGGTGGTGTCGACCCAGCACTCCGACAAGATCGACAACGTGGAGCTGCGCGAGGGCGTGATCGCACTCGTGATCCGGCCGGTGCTCGCCGACGCCGGGTTCGAGGTCCGGGACCCCGATATCCTCATCAACCCGACCGGACGGTTCGTGGTCGGGGGCCCGCAGGGTGACGCGGGGCTCACCGGTCGCAAGATCATTGTGGACACCTATGGCGGCATGGCGCGCCACGGCGGCGGCGCCTTCAGCGGCAAGGACCCCTCCAAGGTCGACCGCTCTGCCTGCTATGCGATGCGCTGGGTCGCGAAGAACGTCGTAGCGGCCAAGCTCGCCTCCCGGTGCGAGGCCCAGGTGGCGTACGCGATCGGGATCGCGCAGCCCGTCTCGGTGATGATCGACACGTTCCGCACCGGCGTCGTGCCCGACGAGGCCATCGAAGACGCGGTCCGCGACGTGTTCGACCTCACGCCGCTCGGCATCAACAAGGCCCTGAACCTCCGCCACCCGATCTACCGCGCCACGGCCGCGTATGGCCACTTCGGTCGCTCGCCCGAGCGACGTCGCTTCGTGGACAAGGACGTGGACCGGGAGGTCGAGTTGTTCACCTGGGAGCACGCGAACCGCGTGGAAGATCTCCGGGTCGCCGTGCAACGCTCCAAGCACTACTCCTCTAAGAAGGTGAATACATGACCACGACGGCCCGCGCCGCCGCTTCCCACGTCAAGGATCTCAGCTTGGCCGCCGAGGGGCGTCGCCGCACCGAATGGGCCGAGCGCTCCATGCCGGTGCTGCGCTTGCTGCGGGAACGCTTCGCCCGGGAGCGACCTCTTGCCGGGCGACGTCTTTCCGCCTGCTTGCATGTCACGACGGAGACTGCCAATCTCGCGGTCACTCTCCAGGCCGGCGGCGCGGACGTGGCATTGTGTGGGTCGAACCCGTTGTCGACGCAGGACGACGTGGCCGCCCATCTCGTCAAGGACCACGGGATCAAAGTGTTCGCGATCAAGGGTGAAGATCACGCCACCTACTACGAGCACATCCGGTCGGCGTTGGCGCATCGCCCCGACATTACGATGGACGACGGCGCAGACCTGGTCGGCGCGCTCCACATGATCGCGCTCAACCGGCTCGACGACCTGGCACCACCGGTCCGCCGCTGGGTAGAGGGTCTCTCGGGGCCCGACCGCAAGGCGCTCGTCGCCGGCGTGGCGGGGTCGACCGAGGAAACCACGACTGGCGTCATTCGACTCAAGGCGATGGCGCGCGACGGCGTGCTGCAGTTCCCGGTCATCGCCGTGAACGATTCCGACACGAAGCACCTGTTCGACAACCGCTACGGGACGGGCCAGTCGACGCTGGACGGGATCCTGCGGGCCACGAATCTGCTCGTCGCCGGGAGCACCGTGGTGGTGGCGGGGTACGGGTGGTGCGGGCGCGGCTTCGCGCTGCGGGCCCGGGGAGCAGGCGCCAACGTGATCGTCACCGAGATCGACCCCCTCAAGGCGCTCGAGGCGCAGATGGACGGTTATCGGGTGTTGCCGATGGCGGAGGCCGCACGGGTCGGCGACGTCTTCGTGACGCTGACCGGGAACACGCACGTGCTCCGCGTGGAGCACATGCGCGCCATGAAGGACGGAGCGGTGCTCGCGAACTCGGGTCACTTCAATGTCGAGATCGATCTGGACGGCCTGAAGCAAGCGGCCCAGGGACCCACCCGGGTCCGGGAGTTCGTCGACGAGTGGCGGCTGGGCGGCAAGCGCATCTTCGTGCTCGCCGACGGCCGGCTCATCAACCTGGCGGCGGCGGAAGGCCACCCCGCGAGCGTGATGGACATGTCGTTCGCCAACCAGGCGCTGGCCGCCGAGCACGTCGTGAAGCACGCCCCAGAGCTCACGAAGGACGTGCACCGGATCCCGCGGGATCTGGATGCGGAGATTGCCCGCCTGAAGCTCGCCGCCATGGGGGTCACCATCGATACGCTCACGCCCGAGCAGCAGAAGTATCTCGCATCGTGGGAGATGGGGACCTGAGCGCCATCCAGATTCAGGTTCGGGTCGCGCATTTGGGACTCGACCGTACGACCAACACACCGGTCGTCATTCTGCAGGAGCAGGAAGGGGAGCGCGTGCTCCCGATCTGGATCGGGCCCGCCGAGGCGAGTGCCATCGCCATGGAGCTCGCGGGCGTGAAGTTCGCGCGGCCGCTCACCCATGATCTCTTGAAGCAGGTGATCCTCGGTCTGGGGGCAGACCTGCGGAAGGTCATCATCACCCAGGTGAAGGACAACACGTATTATGCCGAGCTGCACATCTACCGCGGCGATGCGGTGATCCAGATCGACGCCCGGCCGTCCGATTCGATCGCGGTCGCCCTGCGGCTCAAAGCGCCGATTTTCACAAGCGAGAGCTTGCTGGCGCTCACCTCGGTGGAAACGGGAGAGGCCGGCGGCGAGTCCGGCACGACGCCGCTCGATCCCGATGCGCTGAAGACCTACCTCCAGAACCTCGATCCTGAAGATTTCGGGAAGTTCATTCCGTAGCACGGCGTTGCTGCTGTGCCTCGCCGCCGCGGGGGGACTCCGGGCACAACAAGTCGTGATCACGGGTCGGGTCCTGTATGGGCCCACCGGACGGCCCGCCGCCCGTACCTGGGTGGTGCTGCATCAGGTGGCCATGGGTGGTGGCGGCCAGCCGATCGACTCGACCCGCACCGACGCCCGCGGCGCCTACGCCCTGCCCATCCGACGGCCCGACTCCGCCGCGATCTACGTCGTGTCGACCTGGCACGCGGGGATCGCCTACTTCTCGGAGCCGATCGCGCCCGGCCGCTCGACCTCCGGCCTCCGCACGCTCTACGTGTACGACACGAGCTCGACCGGCCCGGCCGTGCGGGTGATGCGCCGGCTGGTCACCGTCGCCAAAGAGAAGCGGGATGGCTCGCGTGACGTGCTCGAGCTGGTGGAGCTCGAGAACCCCGGTGTCGCGACGCGCGTGGCCCGGGACACGCTGCTGCCCACCTGGGCGGGCGCCATACCGCCGGTCGCGATCCAGTTCCGGGTCGGGCAAGGAGACGTCTCGCCCCAGGTCGTGACCCGGCGCGGCGACTCGGTTGCCGTGTACGGCCCGCTCCCGCCCGCCGAGCGCAAACAGTTGAGCTACACGTACGTGCTCTCCGCCACGGTGCGTCGCGTGAGCCTGCCGATCGACCAACCGACCGAGGAAGTGGACCTGCTGCTCGAGGACACCACCGCCGTCGTGACCGCTGGGAAGCTCGATTCCCTCGGGTCGGAGGACATCGGCGGGCGTCGCTTCGCGCGGTACCGCACGCCGTCGCTCGCGCCCGGTGCGAGGCTCGCGATCGCCTTCACCGAGCGCCGGTTCGCGCCGGAGTCGCTGATCCCGTTCATCGTCGGGGTCGCGGGCCTGGTGCTCGCCATCGGCTTCGTAGTTGCGCTGCGACGGAAACCGCGACAAACTAGCGTCGTCGTTACAAGCGAACGGGGATTTACGGAAGCCGGTGCGAATCCGGCGCGGCCCCGCCACTGTGACGGGCATGTAGGGGCGCACCACGCTGCGCCCGCGGCTCAACCGCCACTGGGTGTCATCACCCGGGAAGGCGAGCCGTTCGCCCGAAGCCAGGAGACGTCTCCGTTCGCGCCACCTGCAGATCCCTCGCGGGAGGGATGGTGGCGCTGCGCACAAGGCGCAGGCGCTAGCCCATCTCCGCTCCGTCGGGGGTGGGCGTTTTCGTTATGCGCCGCTGGCTACAGCGCACCCACCTCGCGCCCGTAGTCGCGCTGGCCGTCGCGGCTTGCGCGCGGGGCGAACACGCCCCGGTGAGGGGCGGCATCGCCGTCCTGGACGACGCGGGTCGTCGGGTGACGCTCGCCGCGCCCGCCCGACGAATCGTGTCGCTCCTGCCCTCGTTCACGGAGATCCTCTTCGCGATCGGCGCCGGCGACCGGCTCGTGGGTCGCACGACCTGGTGTGACTATCCACCCGCGGCGCTCGCCGTGCCGAGTGTCGGCGACGGCATGCCGCCGAGCGTCGAGGCGGTAGCCGCCCGGCGGCCGGATCTCGTCGTGCTCTACCGGTCCGGTCCCAACCTCACCGCGGCCGAGCAGCTCGAGCGCCTCGGCGTCCGGACTATGCTCTTCGACCTCAACCGGCTCGAGGAGCTGGGGCCCGTCGCCAGGCGGCTCGGCAGGCTCACCGGGCACGAGGCCCCGGCCGAGTCCCTGGCCACGGTGATGGACCGCGTTGTGTCCCAGCCTCCAGCCCCCACCACCCAGTCCCTCGTCTTCATCGTCTGGGACAACCCGCCGATCGTCATCGGCGCGGGGAGCTACCTCGACCGCCTCGCCGCGCTGGCCGGGGGGCGCAACGTGTTCCACGACATCGGCTCGCCCTCCGCCCAGGTGTCGATCGAGACGATCGCCGCACGTGACCCCGATTTCGTCGCCATCCTGTCGGACGGCGCCCCCCCCGTGTTACCGCGGTATGCCTCACGTCCCGAGTGGCGCGTCGTGCGCGCCGTGCGGGACCGGCGGTTCCTGTTTCTTCCGGGGCAGCTCTTCGGGCGACCCGGGCCTCGCGTCGCGGAGGCAATTCGCGAGCTGCGACGGCGCCTCGGGGGCACGCCGTGAAGTACGTCCTGCTCGCGGCGGCGGTGCTCGCGACGCTCGCGGCGGCGCTCCTCCTCGGGCCCGCGAACGTGCCGCTCAGAGACCTGCTGGCCTCGCCGATCGTCTGGCAGCTCAGGTTGCCGCGCGCGGTGCTCGCATTTCTCGTGGGCGGGGCGCTCGGCGTCTCGGGCGTCGGACTCCAGGCGCTGGTCCGGAATCCGCTCGCGGACCCGTTCCTGCTCGGTCTCTCGGGGGGCGCCGGGCTCGGCGCGGTCGTCGCCATCGCCCTCCATCTCCCTGGCCCCTGGGCCCTCCCGCTCGCGGCGTTCGTCGGGGCGGTGGGCGCGATGGCGCTGGTGTATCGCCTCGGGCTGATGGGTGGGGCCGAGCTCGACCCGCGGATCCTGCTCCTGGGCGGCGTGGCCGTGGGTGCGTTCGCCGCGGCCATCACGACCGCGCTCGTCTCCCTCGCCGAAGCCACGGAGCTGCGCAACGCGTTCCTCTGGCTCTGGGGTGGGTTCTCGGGTGCGTCGTGGACTACGGTGCTCGTGATTCTGGTGTACGCGCCGCTGCCGCTCGTGGTGCTCGCGGCGGCCGCCCGGCCGCTCGACCTGCTTGCCCTCGGCGAGGAGCCCGCGCAGTACCTCGGCGCCGACGTGCGACGCATCAAGCGGCTCGTGTACCTGGCGGCGTCGCTCTTGACCGCCGCCGCGGTGGCCGTGGCGGGCGTGATCGGGTTTGTCGGGTTGATCGTGCCGCACGTGTGTCGCCTCTTCTGGGGCCGGCTCCATCACACGCTGTTTCCGACCGCGTTCCTGGCCGGCGGGATCCTCCTCGCCGCGGCCGATACCGTGGCACGCACCGTCGTGGCGCCGCGCGAGCTGCCGGTGGGCATCGTGACCGCGCTTCTGGGCGTCCCGTTGTTCGCCTTCCTGCTGCGTCGATGGACCGTGAGCTGATTGTCGCCGTCGGCGACCTCACGTGCCGCTACGCGGGCGCCTCACGCGACGCGCTGCTGGGCGTCTCGCTCGCGGTGCGCTCGGGCGAGTTTCACGCCCTGCTCGGGCCCAACGGCAGTGGAAAAACCACGCTGTTGCGGGCGGCGCTCGGCCTCGTCCCACCGGTCGAGGGACGAGCCGAGATCCTCGGTCGTCCAGCGAGCGATTGGTCCCGTCGGGACCTCGCGCGCGTGGTGGGCGTGGTGCCGCAGCGCGAGGAGAACCTGTTCCCGCAGCGCGTGCGCGAGACGGTTCTCCTGGGCCGCTACCCGCACCTCTCGCTCTTCGGCGGCGTGCGCGCGGCGGACCGAGCGGCCGTCGAGCGGGCGCTGGTCGCGTGCGACGCGGTGGACTTGGCCGACCGCTGGCTCTGGACGCTCTCCGGGGGAGAGTACCAGCGCGTCCGGCTCGCGCGCGCCCTCGCTCAGGAACCCCAGCTCCTCGTGCTCGACGAGCCCACGGCGTCGCTCGACCTGCGGCACGAAATGGAGCTGTTCGAGCTGGTGCGCGCCCTCGTGGACGGGCGCGGGCTCGCGGCGCTCATGATCACGCACCACGTCAACCTGGCGGCACGCTTCGCCGACCAGGTCTTGATCCTCGCCGAAGGCCGGGCCGTCGCCCGCGGGGCGCCCGCGGACGTGCTGACGCGGGAGACAGTGGAGCGGGTGTTTTCCTGGCCCGTCGCGATTGAGCCGTTCGATGGTCGCCCACAGATGATCCCGCTGCGTCGGCACCTGTCCTGATCCGGAGGCCGTTATGCGCTGCGCCCTACTGTTGCGTTTGAGTTTGCTTGCGTCGCTCGCTACATCGGGACCTCTCGCCGCCCAGGAGCCGGACACGATCATGCTGAATCCAGTTGTGGTGACGGCGACTCGTGTCCCCGTGCCTGTGGACGCCGTCGCGTCGGCCGTCACCGTCGTCACAGGCCGAGAGCTCGAGCTACGCGGAATCCGGACCGTGGCCGAGGCGCTACGTACAGTTCCCGGTGCCGCCGTGGTCGAAACCGGATCGTTCGGTGGCCAGACGTCGTTGTTCCTGCGGGGCGGCGAGAGCGACTACGTGAAGGTTCTCGTGGACGGTGTGCCGTGGAACCAGCCCGGCGGCGCATTCGACTTCGCGGATCTCACGACCGACAACGTGGACCGGATCGAGATCGTGCGCGGTCCCGGCAGCGTGCTCTACGGATCGGACGCGGTCACCGGCGTAATCCAGGTCTTCACGCGGACGGGGAGTGGCGCTCCGCGGGTCACCGCCGCGGCGCGGGCTGGGACGTACGGCTCTGCCGAGTACGAGACCGCGCTCGCGGGTGGCGGCTCGCGTGCGAGCTATTCCGTCGCCGTATCGCGCTTTCGCTCCGACGGCCTCTACCCCTACAACAATCAGTATCGGAACACGGTGGTGAGTAGTCGGGTCCGTTTCGCGCCTGATGACCGGACGGACGGGAGCCTCGCGTACCGCTGGGGCGACGATACCTATCACTTTCCGACCAATGGGGCAGGGCAGCCCGTGGACTCGAACCAGTTCAGCGCCGACCGGGGGCCGAGTCTCAGCGTGGACGCAGGCCGCCGGCTCGGCGCTGGCTTCGAGGTGCGCGGTGTGGCGGCGCTGCGCGAGCTCCGGCTCCGCTCAGAGGACCGGCCGGACTCGCCCGGAGAAGACGGTAGCTTCGAAAGCCGGGACTTGGTTCGGCGGGCGAGCGGCGGAGCGCTCGCGACCTGGCGGCGTGCGGGCACCGCGGTGACGGCCGGGATCGACTACGAAGACGAGCGCCAGACCGGGCGTAGCGTGTTCAGTGCATCGTACGGGACCTTCCCCGACTCGATCAACGTGGTGCGTTCGAACACGGGCTACTACGCACAGGCGCTGCTCACCGGAGAACGCCCGGTCGGCCTGACGCTCGGCGCACGTCTGGATGACAACTCGCAGTTCGGCGCGCACGGGACCTTCCGCGCGGGCGTCTCATACAGGATCAACGCAGCGACTCGGGTTCGCGCGACGGTGGGCACCGGGTACAAAGAGCCGACGTTTTTCGAAAACTTCGCAGGGGGCTCCATACATGGAAACCCGAACCTCGATCCCGAGCGCTCCACGAGCTGGGAAGCAGGCCTCGAGCAGACCTGGAGCGACGGGCGGGTGCGCCTCGCCCTGACGTATTTCGACCAGCGATTCCGTGACCTGATCGAGTTCACGTTTACCCCCGCGCCGCCCGACACCGTAAACTACTTCAACGTGGCGGGAGCGTCGGCCCGCGGGGTCGAGGCGAGCACCGAGCTTCGGCTCGCTCGCGGCGTCGTCGCCGCACTGGCCTACACCTACCTCCACACGAGGGTCGACACCCCCGGCATCGACTCGAGCCCCGACGGCCTCTTTGTAGCGGGCCAAACACTGCTGCGGCGCCCGTCGTACACCGTTACGCCGCAGATCGCCGCAGCACTGGGCGGGCGGGGACATGTGGTTCTCGCCGCACGTGTGGTAGGCAAGCGTGACGACGTCGACTTCTCACGCTCAGCGGGCGAGCGACGGGTTTCGCTGCGCTCGTACGCCCGCGTCAACCTCGCCGGACAGTACACGCTGCTCGGTCACGACGGTGCCGGTCGGTTCGTGATGCTCACCGCGCAGATCGAGAACCTGTTCAACGATCATGCTCCCGAGGTCGCGGGCTTTCTGCCGCGGGGCCGTACCATTCTCGCGGGTGGGAGCGTAGGCGCGGGGCGCTAGGGGTTGGCGCGACTAAACTCGCGGCTCGGCGTGTGTCAGTGAACTGACGCCGCTCTGCCGCTTCAGCGGTCCGTGCCGAGTCGCGGCTTGAGCCGCGGACACGCGACGGGAGGGTGGCTCTCTTGAGCAGAGCGACGACGGTAAAGCCCGTGCTCGTCGCGTGGAGCGGCGGCAAAGACAGCGCGCTCGCGTTACGGGAGATCCGAAGCGACGCGCGCTACCGGGTGGCGGCGCTCCTCACCACCGTGACGGCCCAATACGACCGGATCAGCATGCACGGGGTTCGCCGCACGCTACTCCGCCGGCAGGCCGAGTCCCTCGCGCTGCCGCTCGAAGAGGTGGTGATCTCGCCCCGGGCCTCGAACGAAGAATACGAAGCGAGCATGGGCGTCGCCCTCGCGGCGCTGCGGACCCGGAACCCGGGGCTCGACAGCGTCGTCTTCGGAGACTTGTTTCTGGCCGACATTCGCGCCTATCGGGAGCGGATGCTGGCGCGGATCGGCATGCGGGGCCTGTTTCCGCTGTGGCTGCGCGATACCCGGGCGCTCGCGCACGAATTCGTCCGGCTGGGGTACCGCGCCGTACTCGTGTGCGTGGATTCCGCGCAGCTCGCGGGCGGATTCGCGGGTCGGGAGTTCGACGCCGACCTGCTGCACGACTTCCCCCCGGAGGTCGATCCGTGCGGGGAGAACGGCGAGTTCCACACCTTCGTGTATGCGGGGCCGGGCCTGCGCGCGCCGGTGCGGCACGAGCGGGGCCCGGTCGTGGTCCGGGACGCCCGCTTCGTATATTGTGACCTTGTGGAGACCGCTTCCCGATGAGACGACTCGCCTTCCTGGCGCTCACCCTCGCGACCGGCTGCAGCGACGCGCTCGAGAAGACCAGCTCGGCGGGGCAGGTGATCGGCGTCATCAATGTGTTCGACCTGTCGCTTGTCTCCGCCACGGATTTCAGCGTGACGACGCGGTCCTGGCCGGGCACCACAGCGGGCCCCAGTGCGATCGCCGGGGGAGGCCGGACCTTCGTGGTCACCCTCGAGCAGGCCAGCGCCATAGGCGTGAGTCTGCTTGTTACGTGCCCGCCTGATCCTGTCGCGCTGTGTGCGCGGCCTGATTACGTGCTGCCCCTCCGTGCCGGGTCGGAACCCGACGGTGTCGCCATCCAGGACGACTCGATCGCGTGGATCGCCAATCGCGCCCTCAACTCCGTTACCCGGCTCAACTACTTCACCGGCGACACGACGAGCGTTGCGGCCGGCGTCTTCCCGCGAGCGGTCGTGTTGGTCGGTAGCCGCGTGTTCGTTGTCAACAGCAATCTCGTGGGTGGTGTCCCGGCGGGGCCGAGCTGGCTGACGTCATTCGCGTGTTGCGGGGTCAGGACCCCGGACTCGATTCCGCTCACCGGCTTGGCCGCCCGCTTCGCCGTTGTGGGGGATGACAGCTTGCTGTACGTGGTCGCCGCCGGCAGGTCGGGAGCAGCGGATGGCAAGCTTTCCATTGTCGATCCCAAACGCCGCACCGAGGTCGCCGTCCTCAACGGGCTGGGTGAGTCACCGGGGGCGGTGGTGTTTCATCCCACTGGGAGCCGTCTGCTGATCGCCTCGGAACGGGAGGGCATCCTCGAGGTAAACACGTCCATCCGCGCCGTGACGCGCGCGCCTGGCAACGGCATCAATCCAGGTGGCAGCGGCATCAACGGTCTCGCGATCGACCTCCGCGGCCGCGTGTACGCGGTCGGGCCCGGTGGATGCAACGGGCCCGGCGCGGTGCATGTTCTGACAGCGCCGCCCGATTACCGCGAGATCCACACCGTGACGGTTGGG
>WNFY01009396.1_pt1 | contig 10763 bp, 10 predicted proteins | sample 5400091 | NCBI WGS metagenome assembly WNFY01 (sample SAMN13153364, study PRJNA577476) | soil metagenome | isolation source: 60 cm soil or saprolite under grassland replicate 1 | place: USA:California | collected 2016-06-15
CGGGCGCGACGCAGCCCCAGGTGCCGGTGTGGAACCCCGGAGGCTACCTCTACAACGCGTTCGACACAGTCGAGGTGGAGGTGCGCGCGTGATCGCGCCGCTCCTGCTCGTCGCGTTCGTGTCGGGCGCGGCGCCCGGCGAGGCGAGCCCCGCCCGCGCGACGCCTGCCCCTGCGCAGGGCGCCGGCGCGGCGCTCGTCGCGGGCAAGCTCCCCGACGATCCGGCGCGGGCGCTCCTGCAGGCGCGGTGCCTCATCTGCCACACCGCCGATTACGTGACGCAGCAGCGCCTCACGGAGAAGCAGTGGCAGGCCGAGGTGCAGAAGATGCGGAAGTTCGGGACCGCGCTCACCGACGAGGAGGCGACCGCGCTCACCGGCTATCTGGCCCGGAACTGGACGGTCGATCTCGCGGAGCGCCGTCCGGCGCCAGGGCCGCCACCGAAGGGCTCGCTCCCGCCGTCCCGGTAGCGCCCCGCGCACCGCGGAAAGCCGATGCGCCTCTCCACTCGATCCGCTGCCGCCGTCGCCGCGCTGCTCGTGTGTGTGCACGCGCGCGCGGCCGCGCCGCCGAAGAGGACACCGGAGCTCCTCGAGAAGGGCCGCGTGTCGTTCAAGCTCAACTGCGCCTCCTGTCACGGGGAGACGGGCAAGGGCGACGGTGTGTCCGCCCAGGCGCTCGACCCGAAGCCTCGCAACTTCGCCGTCGGCCGCTTCAAGTATGGCGCGAAGCCGCCGCAGATCTTCGCAACGCTCGGCAAGGGCATCCCCGGCACCGCCATGATCGCCTTCACGCAGCTCCCGGACGAGGAGCGCTGGGCGCTCGCCTACTACGTCTCCGAGCTGAGAGGCCGCGCAAGGGCGGCCGGTCCGGCCAAGGGCGGCGCGGCGGAAGCTAGGCCTTGACCGACGCCCCCGCGGCCTTGATGAACGTCCCCGCGCGAAGCTCCTCGAGCGCCTGGACGATCTCGTCGCGCGTGTTCATGACGAAGGGGCCGTAGCGCGCGTAGGGCTCCTCGAGCGGCTGCGCCGAGACGAGGAGGAAGCGCGCCGGGGCGCTCCCCGCGTGCACCCGGACGACGTCGCCGTCCGTGAGGACGACGAGCCGCGGCGAAGGGATGGCGAGGCCGGACGCCCGGGCGCCGCCCACCACCACCTCTCCCCGGAACACGTAGAGGAGCGCGGTGTGGCCGCGCGGCACCGGCTGCTCGAAGGAGCCGCCCGCGGGCAGCGCGACGTCGAGGTAGGTGGGTCCGGCGAAGATCTCGCGCACCGCGCCCGTCACCCCGTCCACCTCGCCCGAGACGACCCGGATCCGCTCACCGGCCGGGCGCACGACCTCCGGGATCCGGCTCGCGGCGACCTCCCGGTAGCGCGGGTTCGTCATCTTGAGCTTGGCGGGGAGGTTCACCCAGAGCTGGAAGCCCTCGAGCCGCCGCGGGCCGGCCCTGGGCATCTCCTCGTGCAGGATGCCGCTCCCGGCCGTCATCCACTGGACGTCGCCCGCGCCGATGACGCCGCCGTTCCCGAGGCTGTCCCTGTGCGCGACGCTCCCGTCGAGCATGTAGGTGACGGTCTCGATCCCGCGGTGCGGGTGCATCGGGAATCCCGCGATGGAGTCGCTCGCGTTCTCCGATCCGAAGTGGTCGAAGAGGAAGAACGGGTCGAGGTGGTCGAGCCGCTCGGTCGCGATGCTGCGCTTCAGCCGCACCCCCGCGCCATCGCTCGCGGCCGTCGGTGTCACGATGTCCAGCACGCCTCGTTCGATCATCACTTGTCTCCGCGAGCGAGAACGTAGCCACCGCGCCGGCCCCTCGCTCGCATGCGCCGGGCAACACAATGTTCCGGCAGGCCGCACAATCCGGCGCCTCCTGGCGAGCTGAAGCCGCTCGGAGCCGCGGCGACCAGGCGCCAGGCGGCGCGCCCGCTTCCCCAGAGGTGACATGGCCCATCTTGGTCGTGGCACCCGCCGCAGGCGCCGTCATTGGTTCGGTGGTCGGACCATTGGACCTGTCGGCGGAGCCCGCGTGGCAGCGACGAACCTCTCCTTCACGGCGGTGCGGAGGACGCGCCTCTTCGAGGACGTCGCTCGGCAGGTCCAGCAGCTGATCGTGGACGGGACGCTGACGCCCGGCGATCTGCTCCCGCCCGAGCGCCAGCTCGCCGAGCGCTTCGGCGTGAGCCGGAACTCCGTGCGCGACGCGATTCGCGTCCTCGAGCTGGCCGGCCTGGTCATCGCGCGGCAGGGCGAGGGCAACGTGGTCGCCGAGGTCTCGGCGTCCACGCTGGTCGCGCCCATCGCGCTCCTGCTCACGCGCAAGCGCAAGCTCGTCGCCGAGCTGCTCGACGTCCGCAAGATGCTCGAGCCGGCGCTGGCCGCGCGCGCCGCCGTTGCGCGGCGAGCCGACCGTGGAGTAGGACTCGGAGTTCCACTACGTCATCGCGCTCGCGGCCCGGAACACCGTCGTGCTGAAGCTGCTCGACGTCCTCATGGATCTGCTCCGCGAGACACGCGTGCGCTCGCTCCAGACGCCGGGCCGCCTGGAGCGCTCGCTCGCCGGACACCGGCGCGTGCTCGACGCCATCCAGCGGCGCGATGCCGAGGCCGCCGAGCGCGCCGTCCGGCAGCATCTCGAGGAGATCGAGTCGATCGTGCTGAAGAAGCTCTGAACGCGGAGGTCGAGCGATGGGCCGGCTGTATGCAGTGGAGATCGTCTACAGGGGCATCTTCCAGAAGACGCTCGCGAAGAACCTGAGCCGGGCCATCGTGCTCGCGGCGCACCGGGAGGGGAAGCCGGGGATCTCCTTCGGGCGTTACGGCGACAGCCCGGAGCGCAACGGCATCCCGGCGAAGAGCTTCGCCATCGTCGCCACCGACGACCTGACGCTCGAGGAGGGGATGGCGAAGTACGAGCCGAAGGAGGTCGACATCACCATCGCCGTCGACGACACGCTCTGCAAGGGCGTCGAGTCCTGGGCGTGGTACGGGCTCCAGCCCATCAACCGGCTGCTCAAGCCGGGCGGCACGATCATCGTCACCTCGCGCGAGGAGCCGGCGGCGCTCATCGAGATGATGCACCGCAAGGAGCACCCGTACCGGCTCGCCATCGTGAAGGCCATCCCGAGCTTCTCCGGCCTGTGGGTCTACAAGGACGACCACAGCGACGTGCGCATCCTGGGCGCGATCTCGAAGGTGCTGCCCGAGCTGTTCAGCATCACGTCGCTGCAGGAGGTGATCGCCGCGGAGTGGAAGGACCCGGTCAAGGCCACCTCCGCGCTCCGCGCCTACGAGCGGACGGAGACGGTCACGGTCGAGCCGAGCCAGGGGAACCCGGAGAAGCCGTACGAGTTCGAGTTCCCGAAGTGGCAGGAGATGCGCGAGGGCGTCACGATCCCCGCCATCCCGATGGGCAGGGCGGTGCTCGACGCCGACACCGGGAAGACGGGCGGCTATCGCCCCGCGCGCAACCCGACCTTCAAGAAGTACACCACGCGCTCCATGCGGCCGGTGGTCGACTTCGAGAAGTGCATCAAGTGCACGCTCTGCTGGCTGCAGTGCCCCGACTCCTGCTTCGACGTCATGCCCGACGGCATGTACGACGCGAACATGGAGGCGTGCTGCGGCTGCGGCGTGTGCGAGGCGGTCTGCCCGGAGGCGAACTGCATCACCATGGTGAGCGAGACGCAGTTCCGGGACAACGCCAGCCAGTGGGACATGTGGAAGAAGGACAAGGACGGGTACGCACGGTGGGTGAAGGAGCACATCGAGCTCCATCCGGAGCGCTCGCATGGCTTCCGCTACCGCGGGCAGTACGAGGCGCAGGTCCCCGAGATGCTGTCCATCGCGCGCGAGGGATCGGACGCGCCGGCCGCGTCGGATGCGCCCGCCCAGCCCTGAGGGAGATCGGCCATGGCACAGACAGTCGCGAGCGTCGAGACCCAGCACCCCCCGCGCGAGGAGACCGCGCTCATCACCGGCAGCGAGGCGATCGCGGTCGCCTGCAAGCTCGCCGACGTGGACGTGATCACCGCGTACCCGATCCGCCCCTACGACACCGTCATGCAGTACGTCGCGAAGCTCGTCGCGAACGGCGAGCTCGACTGCGAGTACATCGTGGCGGAGAGCGAGCACTCGCAGTTCGAGATCGTGAAGCACGCCTCCGCGGTCGGGGCGCGCGTCTTCTGCGGCTCCTCGGGCGTGGGCTGGATGTACGCCTTCGAGGCGCTGACGGTGACGCCGGGCCTGCGCATCCCGATGGTGGCGATGGTGGGCAACCGCGCCCTCGACGATCCCGGCGCGTTCGGCGTCGAGCACAACGACGCGCTGGCCGTGCGCGACCTCGGCTGGCAGCTCGTCTGGGTGGACAGCGCGCAGGAGGCGCTCGACACCGCGCTCATCGCCTACCGCGTGGCCGAGGACCGGCGGATCTTCCTGCCCTGCGCCATCAGCTGCGACGGCGCCTTCCTCACGCACTCGCAGGCGATCGTGAAGATCCCCTCCGCCGAGAAGGTGAAGGCCTTCCTGCCGCCGTACAACCGCGGCGACCTCCTCCTCCACCCGGACAACCCCATCACGGTCGCGCCGCAGGTGAACGAGGACTGGCTGATGGAGATCCGCCGTCAGACCTCGTCGGCCATGGAGCGCTCCCCTGGCGTGATCCGCGAGGCGTACGCCGACTTCGAGCGCATCTTCGGCCGCCGCTACGGGAACCCCTTCTTCGAGGAGTACGAGACCGACGACGCCGACGTGGTGCTGGTGGGCATGGGCACGCTCTCGAACCCGGTCCGCGTCGCCATCCGCGAGCTGCGCAAGGAGGGCAAGAAGGTCGGGTTCGTGCGCATCCGCTGGTTCCGGCCCTTCGCGGCCGAGGAGCTGGCGCGCTCGCTGGGCCGCTTCGCGGCGGTGGGCGTCATCGACCGCGACTTCTCGTTCGGGTCCCCACACCTGAGCGGCGTGCTCGCCACCGAGGTGCGCTCCGCGCTGTACCCGGCGCCGAAGCGTCCCGCCCTGGTCGCGTTCATCGCGGGCCTGGGCGGGCGCGAGATCACGGTGCCGGACGTGCGGACGATGACGGAGAAGGTCTACCAGGCGGCGGAGGGGAAGCCGCAGCCGGCCACGCAGTGGATCGGGCTCCGCGAGTAGCGGAGACGGAGGACAGGGACATGGCCACCCCGCAGAACGAGCTCGTCAACCTCAACGCCCCGCAGAAGCTCGATCCGTTCAAGGGCGTGAAGAAGCTGCCGCTCGAGGAGTACTTCACCTCCGGTCACCGCACGTGCCAGGGGTGCGAGTCGGCGCTCGTCATGAAGATGATGGTGAAGGCCGCCGGACCGCGCACGATCGTGCTCGGCAGCACCGGCTGCATGTATGTCGCCAACACCACGTACTACAGCACGTCGTGGGTCGTGCCGTGGATGCACACGCAGCTCGGCTCGTCGGGATCGGCCGGGCTCGGCGCGGCCGCCGGCCTGAAGGCGCTCATGCGCAAGGGCAAGATCAAGCAGGAGCCGATCAACGTCATCGCCTTCTGCGGCGACGGCGGCGGCGCGGACATGGGCCTCTCCGCCATCTCCGCCACGCTCACCCACCCCGACTACAACGTGCTCATCCTCATGTACGACAACGAGTCGTACGCGAACACGGACATCCAGCTCTCGGGCAGCACGCCGTACGGCGCGCACACCACCTTCAGCCCGCCCGGCAAGGTGCGCCGCATCATGCACCACCGGTGGAAGAAGAACATGGCGGGCATGCTCGCCGCCGGTCACCCCACCTGCAAGTACGTCTCGACCGTCTGCATGTCGTACTCGGTCCAGGCGATGAACCAGGTGCGCAAGGCGCTCTCCATCGGCGGGCCGACCTTCATCCACTCGCTCGATCCGTGCCCGAAGGGCTGGGACTACGACCCGTTCCAATCCCACGAGCTGGGCGAGCTGGCCGTCCTCACCGGCATCTGGCCGCTCTACGAGGTGGAGGAGGGCGTGCTGAAGCTCGTCGGCAAGACGAAGGACATCGCCCAGGGCCGCACCAAGCGCAAGCCGGTCAAGGACTACTTGCTCCGGCAGGGGCGCTTCGCCCACTTCACCGACGAGGACCTCGCCTACTTCCAGTCCAAGGTGGACGAGATGTGGGAGCGGTGGCTCGTCCCGGGTGTGATCCCGTTCCGAAAGGAGCTCGAAGAGCAGCACGCGCCAGCATAGAGGTCCGGCCGCGGCGCCCGCGCCGGCTCGAAACGGGCGCTGCGGACAGGGGGACTGGCACCGCAGTGAACGGCTCAGGAAGAGGTGCCGCCATGCCGAACGTCAGAGCGATTCATTTCCCCACGTTCCGCCGTCACGCCGGGCTCGCCGAGCCGCGCGTCATCAACAGGTGGATCCAGCTCGTCGCCGGCATCGTGGCGATGCTGGCCATCGCCAACCTCCAGTACGCGTGGACGCTCTTCACGAAGCCGCTCAGCACGTCGTTACACGCGTCGCTCCCCGCCATCCAGGTGGCCTTCGCTGCCTTCATCGTCGCCGAGACCTGGCTCGTGCCCTTCGAGGGCTACCTCGTCGACAAGCTCGGGCCGCGGGTGCTCATGGCCATCGGCGGCGTCCTCGTCGGGCTGGGGTGGATCATGGCCGGCCAGGCGGCGACGGTGCGGCAGCTCGTCATCTGGTACACCATCGGTGGAGTCGGGGCCGGCGTGGTGTACGGCGCCACCGTCGGCAACGCCATGAAGTGGTTCCCCGACCACCGCGGCCTCTGCGTCGGGCTCACCGCCGGCGCGTACGGCGTCGGGACCGCGCTCACGGTCGTCCCCATCGCGCGGATGATCAAGTCCTCCGGCTACGCCCACACGCTCGTCACCTGGGGGATCATCCAGGGCCTCGTCGTGATCGTCGCGGCGATGTTCATCCTGAAGCCGCCCGACGGGTGGTCACCGCCTGGATGGAAGGAGAAGGAGGCCAAGCTCACCGCGCACGTGCACCACGCGCACCGCGACGTGACGCCGCTGCAGATGGTGCGGACCGGGCCCTTCTGGCTCATCTACGCCATGCTGACCATGCTCGCCTTCGGCGGGCTGGTCGTGACGGCGCAGCTCGTGCCCATCGCCACCTTTTACAAGGTGGACATGGTCACCATGGCCTTCGGCATGTCGGCCGTGGTGCTCGCGATCGAGGTCGACCGCGTCCTGAACGGCTTCACCCGACCGTTCTGGGGGTGGGTGTCGGACCACATCGGCCGCGAGAACACGATGTTCATCGCCTTCAGCCTCGAGGCGCTGGCGGTGTTCGGGCTCCTCCACCTCGTCAACCGGCCTGTCTGGTTCGTCGCGCTCTCGGGCCTCTGCTTCTTCGCCTGGGGCGAGATCTTCTCCCTCTTCCCCGCCATCACCGGGGACCTCTTCGGGAAGAAGTGGGCCACGACCAACTACGGGATCGTCTACACGGCCAAGGGGCTCGCCTCGATCTTCGCCGGTCCGGTGGCGGCGCTCGCCTCCGCGAAGACGGGATCGTGGGTCCCCGTCTTCTGGGCCATGATCGCGTGCGACCTCACCGCCGCGTTCCTCGCGCTCTTGTGGCTGAAGCCGCTCGCCGAGAAGACCATCCAGCGCGTCGATCGGGCGGAGCCGCCCACCGCCGGCGGCATCCACGCCGGCGCGGGCGCTCGGGCAGGGCCGGAGAAATGAGCGTCGCGAGCACGCTGCACGACGCCCGGCTCTCTCGGCGGAGCCACCCGATGAACCGGTGGGTCCAGCTCGTCGCCGGGACCGTGGCGATGATGGCGATCGCCAGCGTGCTCTGCGTGTGGCCGCTCCTCCGGAGCCCGCCGGGCACCGACCTGGGCAAGTCCCTCGCGGCGGCGGAGAACGCCTTCGCCGCCTTCATCATCGCCGAGACGCTCTTCGTGCCGCTCGAGGCGTGGCTCGGCGATCGCCTCCAGCCACGGCTGCTCGTGCTCGTGGGCGGGGCGCTGGTCGTCCTCGGCGCGATCGCGGGGGCGCGGGTGGGGAGCGTGCGCGCGCAGACGGGCTGGTACGCGCTCGGCGGCGTCGGCGCCGGGATCGTCTACGGCGGAACGGTCGCGAGGGCGCTGAAGCGGTTCACGGATCGCAAGGCGCTCTGCATGGGCGTCACCGCCGCGGCCTGCGCCGCCGTGGTCGGCCTCGCCCTCGTCGCGTTCGTCACGGCGGTCGCGTCCCCCGGCGCCCTCGGCGTGCTCATCGTCATCGGCGCCGGGCAGGCGGCGGTGATCCTCGTCGCCACGCTGCTCATCCTGGAGCCGCCGCCCACGACGACCCCGCCGCCGGGCGCCTGACGAGCGCGGCTCAGTAACCGGCGGCGCAGCCGTCCTTCCGCGACTCGCTGGCGCCCGCGTACATGGCGGTCGCGGGGTCGCGCCACACGGCCTGGTAGCCGCCGAAGACGCTCGCCGGCGCCGCCTCGATGCGGTGGCCGCGGCGGGCGAGCTCCTCCCGCACGTCCTCCGGGACGCCCGGCTCGAGGTGCAGCGCTCCGCCGCCGGTCATGATCGTGCCGGTGGGCTCGCTCGAGCCGCCGTGGTGGAAGCGCGGCGCGTCGCCGGCCGCCTGGAGGTCGAGCCCGAGGTCGAGGAGGTTCACCAGGATCTGCACGTGCCCCTGCGGCTGCATGTCGCCGCCCATGAGGGCGAACGCCATGAGCGGCTCGCCGTCGCGGGTCACGAAGGCCGGGATGATGGTGTGGAAGGGGCGCTTCCCCGGCGCGAGCCGGTTCGGGTGGCGCGGATCGAGCGAGAACTGTCCGCCGCGGTCCTGCAGGCCGAAGCCGAGCTCGGGCACGGCGTAGCCCGACCCGAAGCCGGTGTAGTTGCTCTGGATGAGCGAGACCATCATCCCGCGATCGTCCGCGGCGGCGAGGCAGGTGGTGTCGCCGCGCCCGAGCCGGGGGTCGCCCGGCTCGTCGGTCAGCCTCGCCCGCCGCGGGTCGATGAGGCGGGCGCGCCGCCGCGCGTACTCCTTCGAGACGAGCTCGGCGACCGGGACGTCGGCGAAGGCCGGGTCCGCGTAGTGGCGCGCCCGGTCGGCGAAGGCGAGCTTCTTCGCCTCGACGAGGAGGTGCCAGAAATCGGGCGAGGCGCGGCCCATCGCCGCGAGGTCGAAGCCCTCGAGCACGTTCAGCATCTGCAGCGCCGCGAGGCCCTGCCCGTTCGGCGGCAGCTCCCAGATCGTGTGCGCGCGGTACGTGGTCGAGATGGGCGCGTCCCACGTGCTCGCGTGCCCCTCGAGGTCGCCCTTCGAGAAGAACCCGCCGCTCCGCCGCGAGAAGGCGACGATCGCGTCCGCGATCGGCCCGGCGTAGAAGGCGTCGCGGCCGCCCGCGGAGAGGAGCTCGAGCGTCCGCGCCAGCGCGGGGTTCCGGAATGGCTCGCCCTCCCGCGGCGCGCAGCCGCCCGGCATGAACACCTCGGCGAACCCGGGCTTCGCGGCGAAGAGGCCGGCGCCGTGCGCCCACTCGGCCGCGATCACGGTCGAGAGCGGGAAGCCCTCCCTGGCGTATGCGACGGCTGGCGAGAGGATCTCCTCCATCCGAAGCCTGCCGAAGCGCCGGTGCAGCTCGAACCAGGCGTCGGCGCAGCCAGGCACGGTCCAAGCGTAGGGGGAGTGAAGCGGGATCGTGCCGTCCGGCTCCGCCGGAACCTCCTCGGGCGTGAGCGCGCGCGGCGAGCGCCCCGAGCCGTTCAGCCCGTGGAGCCTGTTCGTGGCCGGATCGAGGACCATGGCGAAGAGGTCGCCGCCGAGCCCGCACGCGGTCGGCTCCATGACCGCGAGGCACGCGTTCGCCGCCAGCGCGGCGTCCACCGCGCTGCCCCCGCGGCGCAGGACCTCCACCCCGGCCTGCACGGCGAGCGGCTGGGCCGCGGCGACCATCCCGTGCGGCGCGCGCACGACGGAGCGCGTCGCGCAGGCGGGGTGGGCGGCGGCGGCCGTTGGCGGCCGTACGGGACGCCGGTCAGAAGTCGTACGTCATTCCCACCGAGAAGGCCTGGAAGCGGGCCGGTGACGCTTTATTGCAATGGATGGTCCCCGTCATGCCCCTCGCGCAGTCGACCGGGCAGAAAGAGGGGTACGTCGGCTCTCGTTTTGACGCGCACCGTCAAGCGCGGCGGGTTTCCCTGACGGCGTCTCACGCGAGGTCGCGCGCGTCGCCCCAGGCGACGAGGCGAAAGCGATCGCCCTCTTCCGCCGCGATCGTCGTGATGGCGCCGTTCGGACAGGCGCCTGGCGGGACCGCGGCGCCGCCCGGCTCGCACAGCGCCGCTGCGGCCGCGATCGCGATGCGGTGCGTGACGACGGCGACGCGCGCGCCGGGCGCCGCCGCCACGATCGCGCGCAGCCCGTCGCGCACGCGCCTGACCACCGCCGGGAAGTCCTCGCCGCCGGGGAAGGCGCGGCTCCGGTCGCCCGCCAGCCACGCGGAGAAGATCGCGTCCCGCTCGGTGCGGGCCCCGGGCGTCTCGGGATCTCCGAGCGAGCCCATGTCGACCTCGGTGAAGCCCTCCGCGATCCGGACGGTGAGGCCCGCCGCGTCCGCGATCGCCTCGGCCGTCTCGCGCGCCCGCCGCAAGGGTGAGCTGTACACCGCGTCGATCCCGAGCCGACCGAGCGCGGTCGCGGCGCGGCTCGCCTGCGCGAGCCCGCGGTCGGTGAGCGGCGGGTCGTCCGACCGCCGCGCGGCGGGGTTCACGTTGCCGGCGCTCTCGCCGTGGCGGACCAGGTAGAGGATGCTCCCTCCGGGCATG
>WNFY01015668.1_pt1 | contig 10763 bp, 13 predicted proteins | sample 5400091 | NCBI WGS metagenome assembly WNFY01 (sample SAMN13153364, study PRJNA577476) | soil metagenome | isolation source: 60 cm soil or saprolite under grassland replicate 1 | place: USA:California | collected 2016-06-15
GACCGGCGGCACGAGCTTTTCAGCAGCGCCTACCGCGAATCTGAAGGCTGTTGCGTCATTTGACTCGGGCAACAAGGACGTAACCAACTCGGCATCGTGGCAGAGCTCTGGCTGCGCGACTGTTAGCACCACTGGCGTCGTCACTGCTACCGGTACAGCCTCGAGTGTGACCATCTCCGCAACGGTGGCCGGGGTGAGTGGTTCTATCACGGGAAGTACCAGTGTCAGCGGTGGTACAACGCAGACGCTGACGATCAGTCCGACTTTAGCCACTTTGTCGAATGGGACCGTGCAATTTCAGGCGCTGGACAGCAATAGTGTGGATCAAGCAGCAAATGCTACTTGGACGTCTAGCAATACTGCCGTTTTAAGTTTTGCGTCCAGTACAGGCGGTCTGGCTACGCTCTCGAGCGCGGGAACGGCTACGGTTAGCGCATCGGCATCATCGGGTAGTACCTGCTCCACGGGTTCGGCCAGCGTAACCGTACAATAGCTCTATCGAAACCACTGAGCGCAAATCTGCTCCGCGAAGCGAACAGAATCTTTCTTTCGCGAAGCCTGTTCAATTCGCACGCTTGCTCACGCTTGCGATTTCCTTCGCCATCCTCTGTGGCCTTGTCGAAGGCTGCCTTCTTATCGCCTTTCAGCGGCTGAACTGGCAGGACTGGGGCCGGATGCTGCACGTTTCGGCACCCATCATCTGGATTTCGCCGTTGGTTGATCTCCTGCTTTTTGGCGTAATCATATGCCTGATTGTTGCGGTCGCAAAGATTTTTCCCAAAATTCCGGCGGTCTCGACAACAGTGTTCTGTTTGTCGTTTCTCACTGTCTATGACTGGCTTACTTGCATCGGGCGGCTGCGGCATTGGAGCTGTCTTCTTCTCGCGATTGGGCTGGCTTCGGTTTTCACACGCTGGGTGGGGCGACATGAGGTCGGAGCTCTTTGTTTCTGGCGACGAACGGTGCCCGTGCTAATTGGCATATTGCTCGTGGTCTTTGGCGGGATCCACTTGAAAAGCGCGTGGCGGGAGCGGCGCGAACTTCGCCGATTGCCTGTCCCTGCCGCCAGTGCGCCCAACGTCCTGATCGTGATTGTGGACACGCTGCGCGCGGACCATGTTTCGGCGTACGGCTACGCGCGGGAAACCAGTCCTAATCTTGATCGTCTCGCGCAAGAAGGCGTGCTGTTTGAAAATGCAATTGCGCCAGCACCGTGGAGTTTGCCTTCGCACGTGTCGCTGTTGACTGCGAGATATCAGTTTGAGCATGGAATTGGCGACGTTCCGGCGATGTCATTGTCAGGCCTGCGCGCACCTGCGATGAACGGCTCCGAAACTCTTGCTGAAACGCTAGAGCGGCACGGATACCGCACCGGCGCGTTCTCCGCTAATCGTACATACTTTTCGGCGAATCTTGGATTCGACAAAGGGTTCAGTCATTTCGAGGACTACTACGATTCGGTCGCGGATTGCTTTGTGCGTACGTTGTACGGACGCGAATTCGCGCGGGTTTATCTGACGCGAAGCGATCGCAGTGGGCCACGCCGCCTGGTTCGCTGGCTGGGATTGGAGTCGCTGCTCGACAAAGACGACGAGGGCGCGGCACCGGGCGGCACACAAGGCGTTCGCAAGCGGGCGACTGAGGTGAATCGGGAGATGCTGCGCTGGCTCGACTCTGGTCCACGAGAGCGGCCATTCTTTGCATTCTTAAATTATTTCGACGTTCACCATCGGTATGGCGGGCCGACTGCGTATCGCGGACCGTGGGGCGGAGCAGAAAAGCAGGTTCCCATTCGACTCCTTCCTTCCGGTCAGTCGCTCAGGGCAGGCTCTCGCCTCGGGAATCATTCGCCAGCGAATGATTCCGCTTCGCTCGGAATGACAGACGGCAAAAATGAGAATGAACAGTTAATCAACGCGTACGACGACGGTATTAAATACACCGACGAAGTGCTTGGCGACCTGCTGCAAGAGTTGAAAAAAAGAGGATTGCTAAAAAACACCCTCGTGGTGGTTACGTCGGACCATGGCGAATCGCTGGGGGAGCACAGCATCGCCTATCACGGAGAGGCGCTGTATCGCGAGCAGGTGCAGGTGCCGTTGGTGTTTTGGTTTCCTGGGCATGTGCCACAGGGAGTGCCCGTTCCGGATGTTGTCAGCAACGCTTCGATTCCGGCGACTGTGCTCAGCATTTTGAAACTTGGGCCTGTGGCGGATTTCCGGCGTCCTGCGCTGGACGGATTATGGGCTAGCCCTGCCCGGAACGGGAATGCCAGCGCGCTGTCGGAAGTGGCGCAGATTTATCCGACAGCGGCGGAAGATTTGGTTTCGGAGAAGTTCGTGCCGACGTCGATGCAGGGCGCTATGAAGTCGCTCACGACGGTGCAGTGGCAGCTGATCACACACGAGAAACTTGGAAGCCAGCTCTACGATTACACCTCGGATCCGCGCGAACTGAAAGATGTTTTCCACGCCGCGGATACTCAAGCGGTCGCGGGAAAACTTATGCTTGAGTTGAACTCAGCGGTAGCCGGTAGTCCTAACCACAAGGGACATTGAGAACCTAGCGGTTCCAACGAGGCATCCGCCCACATCCACTTCTGTATCATAAGTCTTCATTCACGAGATCACACTGGATTCGCAGAAAAGCGGAAAATTCAGCGCCAATGTCCAAGAGCTTTGCCACTTCGATTGTTCGAACTCTGCGCCATGAGGGGCATCAGGCTTACCTAGTCGGCGGATGTGTGCGCGATCTGCTGCTGAAGCGCGAGCCTGCCGATTATGACATCGCTACTGACGCAACGCCGGATGAAGTCATGCGCATTTTTCCGGAGACTTATGCGGTGGGAGCACAATTCGGCGTGGTACTGGTGCCGCTTCCGGAAAGTGAGCGTGCGGCGATTGCGGCTACAGAAGGGCAGGAAGCGAGTCCGCCGCTCGAAGAACGCGCGATCAGTGGTCATCAGCACAAGTTTTGCATCGAGGTTGCCACGTTCCGCTCAGATGTGGGTTATAGCGATGGGCGGCATCCGGACGAAGTGCGATTCAGCCGCGATCCTCAAGGAGATGTGCAGCGCCGCGACTTCACGATCAACGGGCTGCTGCTGGACCCTCTTACGGATCAGGTTTTAGATTTCGTCGGCGGGCAAAAAGATCTTGAAACAAAAATTGTTCGTGCAATTGGCGATCCGCAGTTGCGATTCGCCGAGGACAAGCTGCGAATGCTGCGGGCGGTGCGGTTCGCTGCACGATTCGAATACACCATCGAGCCTTCCACATTCGCCGCAATTCGAGCATCAGCTGCCCAAATTCACCAAGTTTCCCGCGAGCGGGTGCGCGATGAGCTGACGCGGGTGTTAATTGAGGGTCATGCGCGGCGGGCGTTTGAGTTGCTGGATGAAACCGGATTGCTGCGCGAGGTCCTACCGGAAATTTCCGCGATGAAGGGCGTGGAGCAGCCTCCGGAATTTCATCCGGAAGGGGATGTGTTTGTGCACACGCTATTGCTGCTGGAAAACTTGCCGCAACCGTGTCCGGTGACACTGGCATGGGGAGCGTTGCTGCACGACGTGGGGAAGCCGCCGACGTTCCGCCGCGCCCCCGACCGCATTCGATTTGATGATCACGTGGATGTGGGCGCGAAAATGGCTGAGGCAATCTGCGAACGCCTGCGTTTTTCCAATGAAGATAAGGACCAGATTCTCTCGCTCGTGGATAACCACATGCGCTTTGGAGATGTGGAGCGCATGAAACCTTCGACCTTCAAGAGGTTCATTCGTCTGCCGCATTTCGATGAGCACCTGGAGTTGCATCGGCTCGACTGCGAGGGAAGTCACCGTAGTTTGCGTCTCTACGATTTCACGCGCGACAAGATAGCTGAGCTGCCGGCGAGTTCCCTTCGTCCTGAACCGCTGTTGAGCGGGGATGATCTCATTGGGGCGGGATACTCGCCGGGGCCATTGTTCAAACAGATCCTCGCTGCCGTCGAGGATGCGCAACTGGATGGCGGCTTGCAATCTAAAAGGCAAGCCATGAAGTTCGTACGAAGCAAGTTTCCACGCGACGCCGCAGCATCGTGACTCTGGGTTAGCGCAGGCTGTTTCTCCAGGCCGGACGGATTAACTTCCTTCTTTGACGACGACTGCCTGGCGCGATGCGCGGGCCTCCCTCGCCCCTGGCATCAATTTGTGTCCAGCCGTTGGAGGGATCGAAGACCGAGATGTAGCCTCCGCGCGCGAGTTCCAGGTGTGTCGAGAGATGTTGCTTGAAGTCAATGCGATCGGCGGCGGTGGGCTCGAACCAGGCAGGCGTGATGAAGTCTGAGACAAGGACGCCGTCAATCTTGTAGCCGAGGCGGTCGTCCTCCACTGCATCGCAGACTTCGAGCGCGTAGATCCGGCTATCGCTGCCCATGGCGCACCAGTTGATCCAGGGGTCGGCGAGCATTTCGAGTACTCATGGCTTAGTGTTGCTGTCCAGGAATATCCGTTTTCAATGTCCAGCTTTGCAAAAACTTTTCCGAGCGGGGTGCCGGTGGTGGTCATTTCGTGATAGCCCAGCGCGCCGGCCTGGTCGGGATTATCGGTGATGACAATCTGCCACCAACCGCGCGTGAGTGGCTTTTCGCGGGACAGGAAAGTCAGAGTGCAATCAAGTTCCGAGTAGGCCTTGAAGTCGTCGCTCACCTGCTTTTGTAGAGCAGGAAGCACGGCCTCCACCTGCGAGTCGGTCAGGCAAGTGGAGGCATTAGAGATGGCAATGACAGGAAGAGGCATGGAACCTCGGCTATTGGCTTTTGGCTGTTGGCAATTGGTTTGCGACGCAGGCTTGAGTGGCGGGCACTTCATAAACCTGTACTACGTCGTGATCAGCGAATTGCGCTTTCGGCGAAAGCCGTGTCCATCGCTGGGTTTCCCGTAGGCGAGCAGACTTGCAGGTTCCATTGCTTCTTCAGATCCGCCGCGCGAAGAAGAGGCGCCGCGTGAATTGTGCGAGAGGTCGCCGCGGAACCGTGAGGCATCAGTGAAGCAACGCTGTTCACCGTGGAGAGAATCAGGTTCACCGCGGCGGTGATTCGGGCGGAGAGTGTCGGATTCGAAATGTGGGCGGCCTGTAGCAATGCCGGCAGGTTCTGATTGAAATCGGAAATCACGTGCTGAATTTTTTGCAGAGTGGCGCTGCTTGGATTGGCCTTGTACTCGTTATACAGCGATTGCAGGAGATTCAGGTCGCGGCTGGCTTGCGCTGAGATGTTTTGAATCACAGCGACATCAGCGGTGCTGGCCTGTTTTCCAGAGGCGAGGATGCTAACCAGCGTGGCGATGTTGAGTGCCATCTGCGTCAGTACTGGCAGGTCTTGCACGGCGACGTTGATCCATTGCGGGCTGCATCCGGTGGTGGCAATGAGCAGGGCCAGCATCAGAGCGAGCAGGGACTTCAGGCGTGAACGAATGTTCATGGCGTAACTCCTTTTGGATTTGTGGGAACGAAAGTCTCGGAAGACGTAGCGGAGCTACGTCTCTACGTCAGACGTATTGCAATCAGACGTATTGCGAGGGTGAACTAGGCGGCTTTCTCGTACGCGTTCGCAACGCGCAGAATCGTGCTCTCGGCGAAATGCTTGCCGAAAATCTGCATGCCGATGGGCAGATTTTCTTTCGATCGGCCCACCGGAATGGAGATTCCCGGAATGCCGGCGAGGTTCGCAGTGACGGTGTAGATATCCGCCAGATACATGGCCAGCGGATCGTCCACTTTCTCGCCGAGTTTGAATGCAGGCGTTGGGCAAGTTGGGCCGACGATCGCGTCCACTTTCTTAAATGCTTCTTCGAAGTCTCGCGTCAGCAGCGTGCGCACGCGCTGCGCCTTCAAGTAGTAGGCGTCGTAGTAGCCGGCGCTGAGCGCGTAGGTTCCAAGCATGATTCGACGCTTCACCTCTGGGCCGAAACCGTGATCGCGGCTGCGGCGGTACATGTCCGAAAGCGAACGAACGCCGCTTGCGCGATATCCGTAGCGAACGCCGTCGAAGCGCGCCAGGTTCGACGATGCTTCGGCGGTTGCTACCAGGTAGTAGGCCGGGATCGCGTATTTCGTATGCGGAAGCGAGACTTCGACGATCTCGCATCCCAGCCTCGCGAGTTGTTGAATCGCAGCTTCGATGGCATTTCGAGTTTCTGGTTCCAGGCCCTCGCCGAAATATTCTTTTGCTACTCCGATCTTGAGATTCTTCACTGGCTTGTCGAGTTCCGCGACATAGGAATCGAGCCGCCGGTATCAGAGCCCAACGTTGCCACGGCCATGTCGGCGGCCACTGCCGCGGCTGATCCACCCGACGAGCCACCCGGTACGCGGCTCAGGTCCCGCGGGTTGTGCACCGGCTTCCACGCCGAATTCTCGTTCGACGATCCCATGGCAAACTCATCGCAATTGAGCTTGCCGAGCACAACCGCGCCCGCGGCCTCGAGACGAGCAACGGCGGTGCAGTCATACGGAGGAACATAATTTCCGAGAATCTTCGAGCCGGCAGTCGTGCGAACGTCCTTCGTAACCATGACGTCTTTAATCGCGACTGGAACGCCAGCGAGCGGCGGGAGGTCTTGGCCCTTCTGCGCGAGGCCGTCAATCTGCGCGGCCTTCGCGAGTGCACGTTCTTTCGACAGAATCAGGTACGCTCCGATTTTCGGGTCGTCGGACTCGATTTTTGCGTAAAACGACTCGGCCAGAGCGGCGGCGCTTGTTTTACCCTCCTCTATTACGGATCGGGCGGAATCGATGGTGAGGCCGGTCAAATTCATTAGTGCGTGAGGAACTCCCCTGAAGGCTCCGCAGTTGGAGAATCAAGCTCCGCGTTAAATACTCGCCTGATTTCACGAATCGTCTCGTTCTTGTCCCAACCTTTTTGTTCGTGCAAAGCATTGGCGACGTGCCGAGTAATATCAGTCAACAGGATTCCCCAGCCGAGGCGCTCATTCTCTCCCCAATTGTCAACGCTCAGGCTGCAATGCAGTCCCTCATGAGCAGCCCACGCGCGTATGAGTTCCTTAGCTTTGGCGTCGGAACGTGCGCTAGGAGGAATGGAGAGTTCACTCTTCGTCCTGAGAAGCTTCATTTCTCAATCACTTTCGGAACTTTGAAAAACGTGCCATCCGATTCTGGCGCGTTGGCCAGTGCTGCCTGATGCGGTAGTGACTTTCTCAGGCCTTCGTGGATATCTTCGCGGCTGGCATAGGCGAAGCGGTCACTGCCTTGCTTAGATTCATCGACACCATAACGATCTGAGACCTGGGCCATTGGCGGAACGTCTTTCGTGTCGAGTTCCCCCAGTGACTCTACGTGGCCCAGAATTGAGTTAAGATCGCGCACCATGCGGGCGCGTTCGTCCTCGCTCAGTTCAAGATTGGCAAGATCGGCAACGTACGTGACGTCTTTTTCGGTGACCTTCATGGGAATTCAGAAGTAAGAAGCAAGAATTCAGAAGTACAAATCGCTGTCTCTGAATTCTGCATTCTTACTTCTTACTTTTTACCTCTTACCTCTGATTTCGATCCTCGTCCGGCAAAACAAATTCAATTCTGTTTACGGCGTCGGCGGAGTAGCGGTTAAGAGCCACCAAGTAACGTGGCGCCAGCTGTTGCAGTTCGGCGCGCCAACCCGCGTCTGGGACTTCTATCCGCAGCCTGCCATACGCGAAACTTACAGCTTGAGTACGGGCCGCGACAGCCGATCCGCAGGCCAAGGGCCATGCCAGCACGGGACTGTTGGCAGCACGCCGCACCCTCCGCGTCACAATCTTCTCGAGAGTTGGAGCGATTGGTTCCACGGAGCTTTCGATTTTAGCATTCCGTACGGTGTGCGCATGGTATTCAGTCGTGCCTACGGCACTCGGCATCCTTGCTCAACCTAACCCGGCGCTGAAGCGCCAGGCTATTATCAGTCGCCCGCGTTTGCGGGCTCAAAGTAACAGAGCTTTGCTTCAATTTGGGGTTCTGAAATTGGAAGCGTCGGTCACCGAGCGCGAAGCGAGCAAAAACACAAATAGCGCGGAGCGAAGCCCGCGCTATTCATCTGCCATTTTTAGGATAGCAAGTTTGGTGGGGTGATTGTGCCATGATTTGGAGATTTATTTCGGAATGGAGGGCCGAAAGGGGCTTGACAAGATTTTTCCACAGGAGAAATGCCGGTCGTGTGTGAGTGCCCTACTTTCGGCGCCAGCGCACGCCATCCTTCGTTTGTTCGATGAGGATGCCGGCAGCGTTGAGTTCGGCGCGGATTGCGTCTGACTCAGCGAACTTCTTGGCGGCGCGGGCCGCTTTCATCTGGTCGATTTTGTGATTGACCTGCTCATCCGAGAGGGCGTTCGAGCGAAGGATTTCAAGGAGCGCGGGACTGATTTCTTTTTCGCGACCTTCAGCTTTGCATATCTGCTTTCCGCATCGCTCCGGAATCTATGGCAGCGTTTGCGCTTCGAACCATGTCGAAGATCGCGCCCTGCGCCTGAGCGGTGTTTAGATCGTCATCGAGCGCCGCTGTGATGCGATCGCGTGTCTCGCTAGCTAGCTTTGCCATCTCGGGATTCGACCCATCCGAAAATTTTCCCGTGGCGAGGCGCGCCTGAAAATTGCGCAGACGCTCTACAGAAGCCGCAGCCTGTTGCAGTCCGTCATCGGTGAAGTTGAGTTGATTACGATATGGGACCGACGCCAGAAGGTAGCGAATAGACGAAGGCTTGTGTCCTTTCAAGACCAAGTCGCGCAAGGTATAGAAATTTCCCAGGCTCTTCGACATCTTCTCGCCTTCGACGAGAAGGAAGCGCGCGTGAAACCAGAATGGACATGACTGAGCACTCGATGTGCCAGCCGGGACGTCCAGGGCCAATCTGGCTTTGCCATGAAGCCTCGCCGGGCTTGGGCGCCTTCCAAAGGGCGAAATCACGGGCGTTGTCTTTCTCGTACTCATCCAGATCAACGCGCGCGCCATCTTCCATGCCGGCGAAGTCTCTTTTCGAGAGCTTGCCGTAAGCGGGGAACTTCGCGATGCGGAAATAGTACGAGCCATCATCGGTGCGATAAGCAAGGCCTTTTCCAACCAGTCGCGCGATGAATGCTGCCATCTCGTCAATGTGCTCAGTCGCACGCACCAATTCGGGCTGCTCGATGTTCAAACCGGCGGCGTCTTCAAGAAATGCCTTTTCATATTTGGCAGTGTATTGCTGCACGGGAAGGCCGGCTTGGGCGGAGTTGCGAATGATTTTGTCATCCACATCGGTAATGTTCATGATGTGGCGAACGTTGAATCCGCTCTGGCGCAGGAAGCGGCGAAGAATGTCAACCGCGATAAAGGTGCGGAAGTTACCGATATGGCCGTAGTCGTAGACGGTGGGGCCGCAGGCATACATGCGGACTTGGTTGTCCTGCAATGGCAGGAAGTCCTCGATTTTCCCTGAAAGTGTGTTGAACAGGCGCAAGGGCATGGGCGAAAAGAACTTCAATTCTAGGGGGATTAAAGAAGAAGGGTCAACTTTCGAAGCTGTCAGCTATCAGCCGTCAGCTGTTGGAAATTCAAGGTCCTGATGGCCGGGTTTCGCCGACGGGAGCATTTATTGTATGGAGCCTGCGCCCAACCAGATACACGTAGTGGAGGCCGGAGACGATCGTGAACGCGAACGTGGCGCGGAGAAACGTCTTCTCGGCGACCCAGACCCACTTCACGTAATGAACTTGCAGCAGCATAACGAATACGACTGCAGCCAACTGGGCGAACGTATTTGCTTTCCCGAAGATGCTCGGGCGAAAATCGCGCAGCCCGGCAATTGCGTACAAGACCGCGCTGACGAGGAGAATGCAGCTGTCACGGCTGAAAACCATCACAGTGAACTTCCACGGAATTTTGTGAACGATCGAGAGCACGAGGAAGACCGTGCTCAACAGAAGCTTGTCGGCGATGGGATCGAGATACTGTCCGAGTAGCGTCTGCTGTTTGAGGCGGCGGGCCAGCAGGCCATCCAAGCCGTCGCTCAAGCCGGCCAGCATGAATAGAATCAACGCCCACCCATAGTGGCCTTCGACGATCTTGATAATCACGAACGGCAGAAATGCCAAACGCGCCAAGGTGAGCTGGTTGGGCGCGGTCAGGATCTGAGAAAACGCAAGCGCTCTGTTTCGTGGAGCAGTTCCGGCTGGCGGAGACGGGGACACGAGATCATTGTCTCTGCGCGCATGCGGGATTGGCAACTTGAGGCGTTTTGCAAGACGAGGAATTCCCCGTAGAATAGTGATCGTTACTTCTCTCGAAACCTTTCTTGCAGGCCCGTAGCTCAGTTGGTTAGAGCGCTTCCTTGACACGGAAGAGGTCGATGGTTCGAGTCCATTCGGGCCTACCATTATTTTCTGGCAGTTCCGAAGGTGCCGTTTCCCGCTCATTCCGATTTGTGTCGTTATTTGTGTCGTAACCCCCCTCTTTACGCAGCGGATCTTGGGCTGCAGCCTGCGTAGAAGTTCGGTCGGTACCGAAGCAAGACAGCGCGTCCAATGCGTTGCGCTTGGCTTCCAGCCGCACATGCGAGTAGAAGAGCGCTTTAGGAATTGGCCGGTCGAGCAACATCGAAGTTCCCGCGGCATTAGGTTTACTTGCAGCGCGGTATGTGGGAAACCGGCCGAATCCGCTCTGCTGGAACGACCCCTTCCCCTTCCAGCAGGGCATAGAAGCGATCGGCTGCGAGGTTCTTGAACGTCTCAACTTTCCCGGAAGGCCAGCGGACCTCCAGCG
>WNFY01007743.1_pt1 | contig 10762 bp, 10 predicted proteins | sample 5400091 | NCBI WGS metagenome assembly WNFY01 (sample SAMN13153364, study PRJNA577476) | soil metagenome | isolation source: 60 cm soil or saprolite under grassland replicate 1 | place: USA:California | collected 2016-06-15
GTCATATGTGAAACTTCCCCACTGGCCAGCGTCGCTGTTGAAGATAATGGTCCACTCTTCCCGACCCGGTATCGTGTGCAGGCTGTAAGTTCCGGCCTTTAATGGTTGTCCATTAATCAACACGTCATCTGACACACTAAACTGAGTCGCTTCGTTTGCTCCGGTGCGCCAGACATGACCGTAAGGCACAATGGGCTCGCCTTTCTGACGTGCGTTCTGATCATCCAAGGTGGCGTCACCCTTTACCCTCGCTTCTGCGGTGGCAGGGGCATCACCCCAGATCATACGTCCTTTAATACCGGGCCGGCTGTAAGTAATGGTTAGATCCGTGACGCCAATCGTTTGCATGACACTGGCCTTCTGGCTGGGTCGCGGGACACGCACTGGAGGCGGCGCCTGCGCCGATGCATATTGAATCCCGCACGTGATCAGCATCAGAAACATAAATAAGCAGGTGTAGAGAGTCTTGAAGCGAATCATTGGTTATCTCCTCGTTATCAGGTTGATTGCCGTAGTTTTCTCAGGCGAGTCAGGCCACGTATTTTAACAGGCAAAGACTTGAAGTACGAACCACAACGGTTGCTTTATTACGCAAGTCTTCGGTCAAGAGTTCTTGTAATTGCAAACAGAAATTCGTCTAAGCGACTTTCCAAAATCGATCCACGAAACAGAAGAACCAAACACAGGAACAGGGTTTCACCCCGGTAGGGGTGGGATGTTTATAGCTCGAGGGACAAAATCCCTCCGGCGGCGTTCGGAGAAGCGGAACTGTTCTCGCGTGCTAAAGGCCTAGTTGCATTCCGCTCCTCCGAACGCCGTTGGTTAGGGCATCTCAACTCAGGCTATAAACATCGCACTCCTACGGAGTGAAGAGTTTAAGTCTGAGAGAAGTCACTAATCTGAAGTAGAGATCTCCTCCCACGACCAACATGAGGCTCTTTTTTGAAAGGATTTAGTAGTCTAAAGAGCGTTTACCAGCCATAATATTTTCCGCATAGAGCGTGCTTAAGTCAGCGGTGACATCAACTGAAATAGAAGAAGAGTCGATTGATCCTTCGGCGCACCTGAGTGCCAACACCTTTCTCGTGCCACCTCTCGGCGAGGGTGAAGTTCATATTCTTGTCGCACGTCTTGATGAAGCATTGGTTACAGACCTGCAGTCGCTGCTCTCGACCGACGAAAGCGAGCGAGCTGATCGATTCGTGTTCCCAATGCTCACGCTGGTCGATGACATCGCTGACTATCGCACCTGGCTACACAGGAGCTCTGCTACTGGAGGGAAAATATTCTCGCATTCGCCTGTTTCATTTGGTGCGCGGTTTAGGCCTAAATCTATCGTTCACTGAGGAGTCGTGCTCGCATGATTAATCTATTCTTAACCGTTGTGCTTCTGCTTACGCCCCTTACCAGTACTGTGAACGCACCTAAATGGCCGAGCTTTAAAGGCGCTTATTTTGAAGTAAAATATCCGCCCGGCTTCAAAGCACGCAAGTCGCTTCCGAGCAATTCGTTTGAGGGTCAGCATGACAGCGCTTTCTTTACTGCCCCGAATGGCAGCGTCGAGTTTTACGTTTTTGCTCCGCTGTGGAATGGAACACCTGATGACATCGAGCGGGATCCTCGGTTAGAGGAGATTGTTTCTGAGAACGTCGAACACAAGGGAAGCATCAAGACTCGTCGTGTGACGCTCAAAGCCAGGGACAATTCTTACATACGTTCCTTTGAGGATACTGAAAATACCGAGACAAACAATCGAAGGGTTTTCGGTATCAAGTATCGTGATGTCGCGGCCTATAACAAACATCGGCAAGACTACCTGAGGTTCAAGAATTCTTTAAAGCAGTTTGCCGATTAGTATGTTGCACGAACTACTCAGAGTCACAGCGAGAGAAGAAACGTTTGACGTTCGGGCCGGCCAGGCCGTGATTGCCCAGCGCGGAGAGTGGGTTCAATACAGCACGCCAGAAGAAGACGGTGCTGAATATATCGCGGTGTGCGTGCCGGCCTTTTCCCTGGACACGGTGCATCGCGACGAGTAACGCAAGCAAGCTACTAGCTTGCTTCCCCTCCCGTTTCCGCCTCTTCCTTCTTTCGCCGCCACATTCCGGAGATCTGGTTTGCCTCAGCAAGTGTCAGGTTATCGTAGATATCAGCACTGTTCTTAATCTCGCCGTCTTCCAGCTCGAGCACTTCCCAATCGGGCGCTTCAGGATCGGTTCCGACGCGACCCGGCTTCACTCGCACTTCGTAAGAGATTTCGTGAGCTTCCTCTTCGTGGTCCATTTCGTATCTTCCTCTAGTCATCTACTTATCAAACAAGCGACCGACATCAGTCTTTGGCGCTACATGGAATAAATGTCTGGCGATGGTAACGCGCTTATTTAGGTACGTCGAGCGCCGGATTTCTTGAGAAGAAGCCGCCCGGGATCATTTTAAAGCCAACGTGGGTGACTGGCATGACGGGCCACTCCTCGGGTCTGGGGATGTGCGTGACGCCCAGCGTATACCAAACGACTATGTCCTGGTTGACGAGCGACTCGTTATTGGCGACCCAGCGCGGTAAACCGTCACCGCCGCGACTCTGGTTGGGATATGCTCCGGCGGCGTTCATCTCTTCCGGATTGTACCGCGTGGCCCAGAAGTGATTGTTGATGAAGCCCGCGCGTTTGCGCACCTCAGATGACATCGCGATGTAGGGCAAAGAGTTTGCTCCCGGCACGAGGATGTAGCTAGTGTGGTGGCCCAGCGTGTTCTGAGCTGAAGGATTAAGGACTATCCAGGTCCGGGCTGCTTGCAGATTCATCTGGCGCTGCGCTTCGAGTTCGTTCCGCAAGGGTGTCTCTTCCATCAGCATTCCGTTTTGGTAGGGGTTAGCCGGACCGGCAGGCAAAGCGCGCGTGTTCATCTCGTGAACCGAGTTGTTCTGTCCGTCCACATCGAAATCGAGCCTGAAATTAAAGAAGTGCTGGTGATGCGGCGCAACGACATTGGCTGAGACAAGATGACCTGACTTGAATGCTGCTCCATGTCCGTCGACCTTCGTTTCGCGCGCACCTTTGGGCAACATGATGCCGCTCAGTGCAGCATCAACTTCGAGCACACCATCCTGGTGGAAAATCCAGTTGAGAGCATAGTCGTAGTTGCCTATGGTGGCGATAAAGGAGATCACTAACTCGCGCGCCCGTCTTGATTCGTTCTGACCTGAGTAGCTCTCAAAGTGCTTCCATAGCAGCCCGCCATCGCGCTCATAAATACTTACGGCCCGTTGTAGAACGTAGGGGTCACCGTCGTCGCCTGCAAAGGTGGCATCGAGGAGGGTGGCATTTTCGGGTGCATCAGTCTTGGGCTCAATTGAGCTGGCAAGCCGGCCAACGCTGTATTCACCCACATCAAACGCACTCCGCCAGCGCCAGTTTTGATCCGGATCGCCGTAAGGCACGACCATTTCGGAGAGGGAAGCGCGGTAAAGTATGGGACGCAAGCGCCCGTCATCCTCGTAACCGACTGTGTGGAGAACTAATCCTTCGCGCGGGTGCATCGTGTAGCGAAAGCGCCATTTCTGCCAACGAATCTCCTGTCCGTTGATCTCAAAGCTCGCGCCATTCGGCTGATTGAGCGTCAGAGGTTTTGGGGCTGCTCGCGTGCCAGTAGATTTCTCGTCTAACTCCTGACCAGGTGGCGCTAGCGGGACGACACCCGTATCCACTACTTCCACGACTTTTCCGGCGTTCATGTTGACGAGCGCCACCACGCCCTCGATGGGCCGTCCATAAAAATTGATGGAGTCTCCTTTGAAGTAGGAGAGTGCTCGTAGTAGGCGAATTCCCTGATGGGCTGCTGCGACCTGCCCGACGGCCCAACCATCTATCTGTATCTTGTCGAAATCATTTATGCCTCGCTTGCGCATCGCAGCCTGCCACCGCGGATCTCCTTTGACTATATCCGGAAGATCCTTGAATTCGGTGTCCATAACGAGCGGCTGCACTCCTCTTGCTTCGTGCCATGAAAGCACGCGCTGCGTTTTCAGATCTACGACCGCTTCAAATGTCCGATTACCGGTACGATCCATGATTACCGAAAAAGCCTGTCGACTGAATTGCGCGCCTGATTTGTAGTTCAACACTTCGGTCTTCGCAGGTTCCTTTAGGACAATAGTCGAGAAGAGTGCTGTCTGGGGAAACTGTCCTGAGGCCTTGAGAGCTTTGGCCGCCACCTTGATCTCGTTTGCGCTCAGGGGATCGAGCGGATGCCCGGTCTGGGCCATGACAGACGCGAGAAAAAATAGGATCAAAGCCTGGGCCCCTAAGAGCAGAATGAATCTGCAGTGAGACACGGCTATTAGCGAATCGCTCATACTGTTTATTCCTCAGAAGATCAGAGTCAGAGTAGTGGATCGTTTTTAGGGCCTCTCATTGTAACCTCCGCTGCGTAGGATGCGAATACGTTAGGACAACTGCTCTGCGTGAATCCCACCAACCGCAGTTGGTGATGGTTCATATCCGATCTACAAACAGGGCGATCGCACTGAATCCGACCAACTTCCGAAGCCGTGAAAAAAGCGTTAAGGGGTTTCACCCCGTTAGAGGTGGCATGTTTATAGCTCGAGGAACAAAACCCCTCCGGCGGCGTTCGGAGAAGCGGAACTGTTCTCGCGTGCTGAAGGGTCCAGTTGCATTCCGCTCCTCCGAACGCCGTTGGTTAGGGCGTTTCAACTCGGGCTATAAACATTTCACTCCTACGGAGTGAAGAGTTTAAATCTCTAACGTGCGATGGCTTAACCCAGGAGGTAATTAGCTGTCTTCTTGTTCTCACCTCGGCGGGTCGTGTAGCATGCTCGCGCAATCCAACCTTGACATCGCCTTATTAAACTCAATGTGTACTGATAGAAGAGAATTTTTGCGCCTGTCGGCCGGAATTGCCGGCGCTTCGCTACTCACTAACGAGCTGTTTGCGATCAGTACCTCTGCGCAACAGCGCGAAGTACCTGAATCCATCCGCAAACTGAATCGGATGACCGCCGGGGTTGTTCCGATTTCTGACGACGAACGCAAAGCGCGAATCACCAAAGCCCAGCGGCTGATGGGCCAGAACAAGATTGACGCCATTTACCTTGAACCAGGTCCCAGCATGTTCTATTTCACTGGTATGCGCTGGGGGACAAGTGAACGCATGTTTGCTCTGGTGATCCCCGCCCACGGCGAGCTCGCCTGGGTCTGTCCAAAGTTTGAAGAAGAGCGGGCGCGCGAGCTGATCCGCTTTGGCACCGATGTGCGTACGTGGGAAGAGGATGAAAGTCCCTACCGGCGCGTGGTCGAGATATTTCGAGACCGGGGCTTCCGGACCGGCAAAATCGGCATTGAAGAACGAGTGCGCTTCTTTCTTTTCGACGGCATCCGAAAAGAGGGATCTGGATTTGAATATGTCAGCGCCGACCCGGTAACCGTTGGCTGTCGCGTGCACAAGTCCCCAGCCGAAATTGCTTTAATGCAACGGGCGAATGACATTACCCTCGTTGCTTACAAAGCCACCTACGACACCATGCACGAGGGTATGAATCAGGACGAGTTTTCCGGGAACTGTTCGGCGGCGTTTCGAGCCCTGGGCGTGACCGGCGGCGTGTTTTGTAGTTTCGGAAAATACACCGCGTTTCCGCATGGAAGTAGCACCCCGCAAAAACTTAAAGAAGGCGATGTGGTTTTGATGGATGGGGGCTGCGGCGTTGAAGGCTATCAGTCAGACATAACGCGTACCTTCGTTCTCGGCAAGCCCACGCAGCGCCAGCGCGATATTTGGAGCCTCGAGCGCAGATCTCAGGACGCGGGTTTCGCTGCGGCGAAGTTAGGGCAGCCCTGCGAGGTCGTAGATGCCGCGGCTCGCAAGGTACTCACGGATGCAGGATTTGGTCCCGACTACAAGGTCCCCGGATTGCCTCACCGCACCGGTCATGGTATCGGCCTGGACGGGCACGAATGGACCAATTTTGTTCGCGGAAACAAAACACCGATTGAGCCAGGAATGTGTTTTAGTGACGAGCCGACAATTGTAATTTATGGCGAGTTTGGCATCCGCCTCGAAGACTGTCTTTACATAACCGAAAACGGGCCAAAGTTTTTCACCACGCAAAGCAAATCAATCGACGAACCCTTCGGGTAGTCGAATCCAGACCTCATCGTTGCATGTCCTCAAGATTTAACTCAGACGCCGGCCTCACATCCGCCTTCAAGACTCTTGCCATCTGCTTCAATGCATAATCGTTCTCCTCTCGTGTCTGCGAGACGACGCAATCCGAAGGCGGCATTCAAGCCCCTTCCTGGATCTGACGAAACTTTGGAGTGCGGCGGTCCGGCGCCGCTTTGGCCTGTTTCTCCTTGCCACTCAACTGCGAATCAACGTGTTTGCCTGCGAAGGGATTTCGCTCCCAGGAGGACCATCGGGAACGTAGGCCAAAGCGCTGCCAGGCCAGCGCACTCCAAATTAGGATCACATTTGCCAGGCGTCGCGTGCCTGGAGTGCGGCGGCCCGGCGCCGCGTTGGCCTGTTTCTCCTTGCCACTCAACTGCGAATCAAGGTGTTTGCCTGCGAAGGGATTTCGCCCCCAGGAGGACCGTCGCGAACGTAGGCCAAAGCGCTGCCAGGCCCTGAACCTTATACGCATCTTGATGATTCCTCGTTGATGTCATATTCGTCGAGAAGAGATGCATCTGGCGGAGAATGCAAACGCCAGCCAATGATCATATCCCCCAGGCGGCGCAGGCCGGTTGCCAGTCTTTCAGCGCCGGGTTCGCCATCGCACTTGCGGCCCAACCAGCCAGCGAGTCTCGCGGTCAGCCGATTTGCTTCTTGCAGGGTTAACTCCGAAGCCGGCTTAGGACTTTTTTTTTGCGGCACGGCCCGGGTCAGAATCTCGAGTTCTTCGGGCGTGTAGATTAAGGAGGCGGGAGCATTCGGAAGTACACGTCCCAGTTTAATCAAGGCGACTATGCGCCAGGCCATGATCAGGTCGAAAGCCAGTACCCGCTGCAGGTGCTCGGCGGTTTTCAGTTCACGTTGCTCGACTCTGCAGATGCTTTTCAGAGCGCGGTGCCATTCTTCGATGCCCCAGCGGCGGCAATACCATTCGGCTTTCTCCCAGGCTTCGCTGCCGGAAGTGATAGCCAGATCCGTCAACAACATCCAGCTCAGGGGCGCGATGCCTGTTGGTGGTGCGGGTTCGGATATCCAGATCGCTTGCAAAGTCAGTGGGGGCCAACCCTTTTTAGGGCCCACGGCTGGAGCTTGGATGGTGACTGTAGCCCAACGGACTGCGACGGTGGCCGTCCGAGCTGGCAAAGAACCACGCCGGGGAACATAGAATTCCCGCTGTTCGGCCACCGGTTGGTTGGCCATAAAGCTCCAGAGTTTCTGATGACCTTCGAGGTTGCGATTATGCTGGGCGCGGATAACCACGTGCAGGTTTGGGGGACCGAGCTGGACCCCATCGTGCATTTCATAAATGTCCCCTTCACGGTCAGCCAAGACAATCAGCTGCGTGCGTGGCAGACGGCGGGCCGCGGTCCCAGCCGCAGTCAGCGACTGCAGCCAGCGAGCACTCTCCTTCTCATCAAGGGACTTGGCGTTGCGGGTGCGTATATCTGTAGCGAGCGCCGGGGAACGTCCCCAACATTGCGCCTGGAGTACTCCCAACGGGACGCCGTCAGGACGCCAAGCGAGCAGGCTGTGCAAGAACAGTCCGCGGCTTCCCTGATGGTTGATCGCTCCAAGCCCCTTCGTCTCGCGCAGACCTGTGTAGTTCAAACTGGTCGTGTCCTGAGGCAACAAGACCACCGGTTCGACGGTCATCCGAGCGAGAGTTGCTTCGCTGTGCGGGGCAAGCAGAGTCTGCAGATTAATCTGAGCACTCTTATGGTCGATCAAGGCAAAAGCTCCTTTAGTATCGGCCCAGTGCGGAAAGCTGGCCGCGAAGGTCGCCGAGGGATCGACCCAACGTCCCGCCAGAATATTTCGGGCGCGGCGGTTCCGGCGTTCATCGCCAAGGTCCAGGCTCTCCAGTTCATGGGCGCACCAGTCTCTAGTTTCCAAGCTCTCCAGCAGCGAGCAAGGTTTGATCGCTCGAGGCGGTTCTATCTGCAGCTGCCGCCGGGCAGCGGCACCCAGAGGATAAACCCAAATGTCCTTGACGGTGGTGGTCTTGGTATTAGGGCCGAGGCGACCGCGACCGCTGCTCTGGCCCACGCGCAGCCAGTTCGCGGCCGCGAAACAGCGGCCAGTAAAGCGGCTCCGGTCAACGAAAGTTTCTACCACCAGCGGCCGGCTGCCGTAGCGACGGTGCCAATCGTCGGCCAGGCGCGAGACGATCATACTCCAGACCTTGGAAACGAGATTGGTGCAACGAACTTCCCGGCGAATGAGCAGGCGCGAAAGACAGACGACTTCGGCAAGATGCTCCAGCCGGGCGCGTGTGGACCAACCGATCCACAGGTCACGAGCGCCAAGCACAAATGCTGCCGGCCCAAAACCCAATGCTCCCAACCAGCCGTGCTCGCTGCCGATCAGGTAGCGCAATTGCGTGCCCACCAGCGGCGCATCCGCGCAGGGATGTTGTTGGATAATCAGGTCGTTCCACAGACCGTGCAAAGGATCATCCTGACCGGAAATCAGGTGCAGGTACAACCCCTCCACCTCATCCACCCGCCGAGGCACTTTGCTCACCGCAGGAAGACACTGACCGGAAGCTCGCAGTCGGTGGGAACGCCTAAGGTCGGTCTTCGCTGCAGGCAACTCGAGCAACCCTCGCCCTTCCAACTTTCGCAGCGCCACCCTGGCGCTGGAAAGCGCTGGTCGGCCCGCGCGGGAATACCAATCCAGATGCATACAAACTTCGCCAGCCAAAGTGTGACGGCGGATAGCGGGCTCAGCGACAATCATCTCCGCCAAGTGTTGTATCAAGGCGGGCGTGAACTCACGGCCGCAGATGCGCATGAAAGTATCCATGCCGCCAGTGTCGCAAAACGGCCGGCCCGTGTCTAGTAAAAGCAAAATGCGTATAACGTCCAGGGCCTGGCAGCGCTCTGGCCTAAGTTCGCCATGGTCTACCGGGCGCGAAATCGGCTTCGCTCCGGCAAAACAGCTTTGATTGGCAGTTGCGTGATACGGAGAACAGGCCAAAGCGGCGCCAGGCCGCCGCACTCCAAAAAACAATGAAGCGGATCGTCATCATCGGCGGTGGCATAACCGGACTGGCAGCGGCGCATCGACTGCTGGAACGCAGCGCTGAACTGACCCGCCCGATTGAGATACTGCTTCTGGAAGCGACTTCGCGGTTGGGCGGCGTGATCCACACAGAATCTCGCGCCGGCTTTCTTCTCGAACGCGGACCCGACTCTTTCATTTCCGAAAAGCCTGAGGCGATCAACCTTGCGCGTCGACGACTTCGTGCCGTTCCGGAAGGTTTTCAACTGCTTGCTCCTTCAAAGCTTTGGCCTTTTATAACCAGCGACATTTTCAGTCTCGGCGGCAAGGCCAGGATGGCAGCCGATCTTTTGCTTCCGAGGAGAAGGGTCAACGGAAACGATGACGAATCACTTGCACATTTTGTCAGGCGACGACTCGGAAGCGAGGCGCTCGCTCGAATGGCACAGCCAATGGTTGGTGGAATCTACACGGCAGATCCGGAAAAGCTTAGTCTGCGCGCAACATTTCCCCGCTTCCTCGATATGGAAACCAGCCATCGCAGCATAATCCTGGCGCTCATCAAGGGCAGCGTCGGCTCAGGTACAAGTGGAGCACGCTACAGTCTTTTCCTCTCGTTTGATCGCGGGATGCAAGTGTTGGTAGACGCACTGGAAAAACGCTTTCTTGATTCGCAACTGCCAGTAGCCGATTTGCAAACGAGCTGCGCGGCTCGGACTAATACCACGGTTGACTCACTTACGCTGGATCGTTCAGCTAATGGTCTGTTCTGGAAGCTAAAGGCCGGCAATGAGGAGATAGCGGCAGATGCGGTTTGCCTTGCGCTGCCTACGCACGCATCGGCGAAGCTACTGAATGACGTCGCACCGGGACTTGCAAGTGAACTTGACGCCATTTCTTACGCGTCAACAGCGACAATCAACCTGGCGTATCGGCGCGAAGATATTCCGCACCGTCTCGATGGCTTTGGCTTTGTCGTACCGTATATTGAGAAACGATCGCTGCTAGCTTGTAGCTTCAGTAGCATTAAGTTTTCTGGTCGCGCACCAAATGATTGCGTTCTGTTACGCGCATTTGTGGGGGGAGCTTTGCAACCGGAAATGTTTTTCCTCCAAGACTCGCAGATGGTTGCGCGTGTGCAGTCCGACCTGCACGACTTGATCGGAGTAGAAAAGGCTCCGATGTTCGCCGAGGTATCGAGATGGGCCCGCTCAATGCCCCAATATGAAATCGGTCATCTCGGGAGAGTGCAACGAATTGAAGACGAACTGCAGAGGTTGCGAGGTTTGAGAGTAGCGGGAAATGCTTTTTCCGGCGCGGGCATTCCCGATTGTATTCGCAGCGGCGAGACAGTCGCCAATGAGCTGATCGAGAGTCTTATTATTGACTCTGCGGGAAATCTGAAATAGATGGCTATAGCAATTGAAACGGAATCCGGATCTGATCCACGGCGCATCACACGAAGTAAAATCACGAAGTAACACTAAACAACGTTTCGTGTCAGTTCTTGTCTTTGGTTCGTTTAGTTTCGTGGATCGGTTGTCTACTCAAACAACTTGGTCAAAAAAAAACA
>WNFY01008691.1_pt1 | contig 10761 bp, 8 predicted proteins | sample 5400091 | NCBI WGS metagenome assembly WNFY01 (sample SAMN13153364, study PRJNA577476) | soil metagenome | isolation source: 60 cm soil or saprolite under grassland replicate 1 | place: USA:California | collected 2016-06-15
TATCGCCGTCTTTGAGTGTACGCTCTTCATGCGGCGTTAAGATTACTCCATTTAATCGAGTTTTATTCAGGGCATTGAGGTCTTCGACTGTAAATTGTCCCTGTTGGTTTCGCACGTATGCATGGCGTCGTCCAACTGTCTTGTCAGGTAGATTAATCTCGGGATAGATACCCAGCACCGGGTCTTGACGCCCGACAACCATCAGTTCTCCTGTCAATTCAATATACTGATTACTCGCAAGAACGTAAAAGCGTGCCTTTTTTTGCGGTATTGACGGTGGTTTTACAATTTCTGCATCAGTTTTCGCTTTTTGGCGTTGGGGTATTGACTGTGCTGCTACTACTTGACTTTCTAGTACTTTTTGCCCTTGTTGATGTTCATATCCGTTTTCGGCTGACGGATTGTTTTCGACAGACGCGCGACTTTTAGGCTGAGTAGCCTGAATTCGTTTCTGTATTTGCTCTATTGCAGCAATAAACTCCTTTGGCGTAATGTAACGATCATCTGGAGATTTTGACATCGCCTTTTGCATGAACTGATCCAACTCAGGTGGCAAATCAGTTCGAATATGGCAGATCGAAGGAACTTTTTCGTTCATATGCTTTATCACAATGTCAACTGCAGTTTCTCCTTCAAAAGGAGGACGGCCTGTGAGCATCTCAAATAATACGGCTGCGACTGAGTAAAGGTCGGAGCGGGTATCAGCTGAACGCCCACTTTCAGCTTGCTCTGGCGGGATGTAGTAGGCTGTGCCCATAAAGACATTTGATTGGGTGAGTGTCACAGTTTCCCTACTTCGCGCCAAACCAAAATCAGTTATCTTCACTACGTCCTGGCTATTGATGACGATATTTTGTGGCTTGATGTCTCGATGGACAACTCCATGCTTGTAAGCTGTGTCTAACCCTGCGGCAATTTGTTTGGCGTAATCAAGCGCACGAAATGCATCCATAGGTCCATGAGTCAAGGTATGGTACTTTAGGTTCTGACCATCGATGTAATCCATCACAATGTAGTGGATGTCACTCTCATCTCCATAATCAAAAATTCGCACAATGTGAGGGTCGCTTAAATGTGAGAGTATGTCTGCCTCCCGTTGAAAACGTGCTAATAACTCGCCATCATCCGAGAATTCAACATGCATAATCTTCACGGCGTAGATGCGATTGTTCTTGGTGTCGCGCGCGATATAGACAGTTGCAAAACTGCCTCGTCCCAGCTCATCAATGAGTTTGTAACGCCCTTTGATGACATGGCCTATCATGTCACCACTCATGCAATTGACTCCTCCTGAAAGGCTACTCCTCGCGGCTATTATACATCATCTAGGGTTGAATGTCATTTCTATTAATCTTTAGTCAGGGTTATTCATCTACATCTAATCTCTTCGCTGGCTAAATGTTTATATATTGAAGTTCAGCCTTGCAGTGATGCATATTGGAATTGACTACCCTTATACCGCAATCACCTCTAACCCGACGCCCCCATCTTAATGAAGAAACGTGTATGCTAGTAATTGGGTCATTCAATGGGTAGACTCTCCTAGAGCCAAATTATTCTTGCATGATATACTGACATAACTACGTGCATAATATCAACATCTACTATGTAAGGAGGAGCATTTTATATGGCTTCTTTTCGTGGTGTGTTGCTTGATATAGATGGTGTCTTGCATGTCAGCTTGCAGGCAGTTGCTGGCGCAAATGAAACGTTGCTCTGGTTGGAGCAACATGGTTACCAGATCTGCTTTGTAACCAATACAACGACCAGTTCTCGTGCGACGCTGGTACAGAATCTGAAGAAAATTGGTTTGTCCCTTGACGAAGAGCGTGTAGTGACTGCCCCAGTTGTGACAGCTAACTATATTCGCCAGCATTACCCAGATAAGCGTTGTTGGTTACTGACCAAGGGCGATACTGCCAGAGATTTTGCAGGTATTAATCTGGTTGAATCGCATGCTGATATTATCGTGATTGGTGGGGCTGAGGAACTGCTGACTTACGAGAACATGAATCATGCCTTTCGTATGCTGATGGATGGAGCAATCCTGCTCGCGACACATACTAATCTTTATTGGCGTACCAGCGAAGGATTGCAGCTGGATAGCGGCCCCTTTGTGTACGCTTTGGAACTCGTAACAGGTCAACGCGCGACAGTTCTGGGTAAACCGAATCTCGCTTTTTTCGAGCAGGCCTTATTAACAATTAGTGTTCAGCCACAGGAAGCGATTATGGTTGGAGACGATATAGAGAATGATATTGGCGGTGCTCAACGATCTCAAATTCCTCTCGCACTTGTTGGAAATTCTCTGGTTTATTCTTGGGTGTAACTGATCCAAACCATTGTATGAGTTTCGACGATGCTCGACTGATCTTCACTACGTCTCCCTCCACTTCAAAGCGCACCTTATCGCATGGCTGCAAACCCATGATGCGACGAATTTCCTGCGGAATCGTCACCTGTCCTTTTTCTGATACAGAGCTTTCAAATTCTTGCATGGGAATACCTCAATTATTAGAATTACTACATCCTTTAGCATTGACAATCAATAAAGTAATACCTCGTTGTCAAGTTAGACATGGAATGTAGGTTGTTTCTGTACAGCTATCCCTTTCTGCCTGTCCATCATCTCCAGGTAGACCTGATAGGTCTGCCTGGCAATCTGCTCCTGCGTATAATACGCTAGCACGCGCTGGCGTCCTCTAGCAGCAAGGGTTGCATATAACGCTGGATCGTCCAACAACTTGCGCACACATAGCGCCAACTCCTGGGCATTTCCCTCAGCGAAGACAAGCCCGCTATCACCAATGACGTAAGGAATTTCGCCAGAACTGGAGCCAATCACAGGGGTTTCGCAGGCCATCGCTTCAGCAAGTACGCGGCCAAACTGTTCTTTCCAGTTAGGGCGGGTCAGGGATGGGAGTACAAGCACATCCATCTGCTGCAACTCTTTGGGGACTTCATAAGTCGGAAGTCCAGGTTTGAAGGTGACACGCTGAGTAACTCCCAGGTGAACAGCAAGTGTTTCCAACTCACTTTTCATAGGACCATTGCCAATGAAGACAACACGGCAGTAATCTGGCAGATTTGCTAGAGCTCCTAACAGCAAAGGTAGTCCTTTGTTCTCGACGAGACGCCCAAGGTAGCCGAGTATGAAAGGAGCACCAGCAATTCGTGCTGGACGTTTTTGGCTACGTCGGTAGATTTCTGTGTCAAAGCCGAACTGTGGAATAATATATATTGGGCCACGGAAACCCTTGTGTATCAAGACATCTCTGGCATCGCGATTGCCCGCCAGTGCGACAGATGCATGGCGGTAGTTATAGAGTTCTATCTGGCGAAAAGGTGGGAGATAGTTGCGATGAAGGTTCTGCCAGGTGAAGAATAACGCGTGGGCCTTTTGCTTTAGAGCGAGACGCATTGCCTGGAAGGTTGCAAGATTGTATGGCTCTTCGTCAATATGCACAATTTCGGGGCTGACCTCGCGCATAATCTTGCTCAAGTGTGGATAGTAATGCAGGTGGAAGTTCCCATTCAAGGCCATAGGCATAGCAATCATTCGATAGCCATTTGTGTAAAGACGTTCGAGAACTTGTTTACTGCCATCGTCGCTCCGCCAGTATTCTGGCGTTACGAGTGTCAGCTCAACGCCTGGAAATTTCGCAAGCTCTTCAAGCTTGCGTTGTGAGGTTCCAGCAACGAGTGCTTTTGAAATCATTAAAACACGCATGTTATTTTTTCTTGCTCCGTAAATAGGCTTCTTGATAGACGGAGATGGTCTCAATTGCAGTCTTGCGCCAGTTGAATTGCGCAGCACGTTTCAGTGAACGTGCTCGTAAGTTTGCTTGCAGTTCGTTATTGGTTAGAACGCTGTGCATGTCTTGCACCATCTGGTGCATATTATCGGGATCAAAGCTTATGGCAGCATCTCCTACTACTTCTGGCAGCGAAGTGCGGTTTGAACAGACTACAGGCGCACCGCAACTCATAGCCTCCAATGGATCCAGGCCGAAGCCTTCATAGAGAGAGGGGAAGACGAAGACGCTCGCTCCACTATAGATGGCTGGTTTGTCTTCCTCTTCAATGAAGCGATAGACAATATGGTCGGTTATGCCCAGGTCGGCAGCTACTGGACGTGGGTCAGGAAAGAGTGCTCTACCGAGCTTATCAGGTTTGCCTGCGATCATCAATTGTAGCTTGGGATCACCCATTTGCTGATAAAGATGGGCAAATGCTCGTACAAGCTGCGGCACATTTTTACGCAGGTCGAGACCACCAAGATAGAGGATATAACGATCATTCAGTCCATAACGTGCACGCATTTTTGCCAGGACTTCGGAGTCATTGATGGGCTGGTACTCGTCTCCAGCGGCCTCGTAGATTACGCGTATCCGTTCTGCAGGTAATTTCAATGCATCAATTATATCGTGTTTGGCATGTTGTGAGATTGTAATAATCAAGGTGGCTTTATGAGCAGCTCGCATAATCAATTGCAAATAAGCTTTCATTTTGGGGTCTGTTCGATACTCTGGCAGGCGTAGTGGAATAACATCATGAATTGTGATAACGCCTGGTGATCGAGGGAAAAAGGGAGGAGCAAAGTAGGGAATATGAAAAAGATCAACATTGGCTTTGCGCGCAGCAGATGGTGCACTGAATTGTTCCCATATCAAATTTTCAATACTGGCGTTGCGCCTTACCAATCGAGGCACAGGCGTCACTACATGCGGAAACTTAAGAAGGGTTCCAGTCTTTTCAGAGATGGGATGTGGGCCTAACAAAATATACTTATTTTCTTGATCCACCTCTGCCAATGCTTGTAGCAGATGCAAAAGGTATTGTCCACTGCCACTTGCTGGAAATTTGAAGAAATATGTATTAATGCCGATTTTCATACTATAGCACCTCGTCATTAAAGTTTGTTGCTCCATCGCCGAGCCTTTTATATACAGAGAGCATCTTGCTGGCCGCTTTGGGCCAGGTGAAGTGTTGTGCTCGAGTATAGCCCTTTTGCCGTAATTCTTCTCGAAGTTGTTCACTCTCAAGCACTTGAAGCATAGCTTTGGCAATTTGGCCGGAATTATGTGGGTCGATTATTACAGCTGCATCTCCTGCGACCTCTAGCAATGATGAAGTATTAGATGTGATAACTGGCGTGCCGCAGGCCATTGCCTCAACGAGAGGTACACCGAACCCTGTGTAGAAAGAGGGAAAAACGAACACATCAGCCATGCTATAAAGCGTGATGAGTTCAAGTTCGGTCACATGTCCCAGAATACGAACTTTCTTTTCAAGCTTAAGCTTTGCAATAAGCTGCTGGGTTTCGTCATAGAGCCAGCCAGGCCCACCTGCCAGGGCAAGCATTGCTGGCCGAGATTTGTTTCCTGCCGCGCTTTGGGCCTTGTGAAAAGCTTTGATAAGACCCAGGTGATTTTTGCGTGGCTCCAGTGTGCCTACTCCTAGTATAAGTGGGCGCTTTAAACCAAATTTATAACGCGTTGCTGATAACAAAATAGAGTCTGTAATACGCCGAAAATATGGTCGAATACCACTCGGAATAATAGTAATTTTCTCGGGAGGTATTTTAAAGTGTTCAATCAAGGTATGGCTTGTTGCTTGAGAAACAGCGACGACAACATCCGCAGAAGCCAATGCTTCTGGAACAACCTTATTCAGAAAAGTTGCCAATTGAGGCATAACATACTCTGGTTGTTCTACAAATGCTAGATCATGCACAGTGACAACTTTCCGCACTTTGCCATAAATGGGTGGCAGGACAAAGTCGGGGCCATGATAAATGTCTACCTGGCCCGTGAAAAAGGTTGCGTATAACGGCAAGCGCCAGCGATACCAAAGAATGTTTAGATAGTGGTCAGGAATAATGATACTTCGCCCTCGAACATTTTCTGCCAGTGGAAAAGGATGCTCACGAGTGGGACGCCCGCTCGTGAGCAATGTATACTTGTTCTTAGAATCCTGCGCAAGGAGAGCATCTACTAAACTGCGCACATAGTTGCCAATTCCCGCTCCCTTCCGGGTTGCCGCTGTATAATCAATCGCAATGTGCATGGAAAATACCTGGTGATTTCTATCCTGGCGGCCAGCCAAATTTACGGCCCCCTAGCAGATGGAAGTGCAAATGAAAGACACTTTGCCCGGCGTCAGGACCTACATTGGACACGAATCGATAGCCACTTTCATCAATATTCATTTCGTGTGCAAGTTTCTGAGCTGTGGTGAAAAGGCGGGCAAGTATAGGTCCATCCTCAAGTGTGAGGTCAGCCATAGAAGCAATGTGCTGGCGGGGGATGAGCAAAATGTGCTTTGGCGCTTGTGGGTTGATGTCCACAAACGCCACTACATGCTCATCTTGATAGACGATGTTACTGGGTATCGCACCAGTTGCAATCTTGCAGAACAAACAGTTCTCCATACGAAATCCTCTTAAGTTTTTATTCTTGTGGGTTGCTGTTATCGACTGCAGGGGAAGTGACAACTTCGACTGGTTCAACAGGTGTCTCTGCCTTGGCAACTTCGACTGGTTCACTGCGAGTCTCTAAAGCTGTTGTATCAGACTCAGAGTTCGCATCTTGTGGTTCCTTTGTCCCTTCTTCGGATGTAGCGGGATGTTTCTTGTCGCCAGTAATTGCTTCCAGTCCATGCAAAGACGGATCGTTGTACTGAGGTAAATTCATTTCCAGGCGAATTGCTTTGATGGCTTGATAAACATCAACAGGATTGAGTGTCAGTTCCTCGGCGATTGTTTTATGCACTCCTATAGGTGGCAAAGGCAGGTATGGTTCATAAACCGCCCTGATCTTCTCCAGCTCTTCGCTGCTACCTTTGTACGTTTGAAGTTCCCACCAACTTGGAATGCTTTGACGTTCTCTTAAGTCTTTAACAATTTTCTTAACGGCTTTCTTGGGAATTCCTAACTCTTGCGCGATTTGTGTGCGAATCCCGTCAAATTCGGTTGGTACTGCAAGTTCCAGGTAGCGACCCTCAACCTGTGCAATCTGTTCAGTTGTTGGTGTAAATGGCGCAGGAGGTGGAATCTTCTCGCGCTTTGGTTTAGGCGGAGTTGGAGGCTTAGGCACTTTAGCCTTTGTGGGTTTGCCCCCTTTTTTCCCTTCAGAACGATAACGATCATCACCATAACCTGGTTGTGGGCTACGACCAAAACCTCCCACCATGGGCTGGCGAGGGCGTTGACCTATACCTCCAGAGATACCAGCTCCTTCTGAACGATAGTCACCTGGTCCTCGATAAGGTCCTTCACGGTATGCACCAGGGCCTCGGCTACCAGGCTTTTCTGTTGTCGTTCCGCCCTTCATGTTTTTGGGAACAGGAGAAGCGGGTATTCTAGGTTTTGGCTTTTCTGGTTCGCTTACTTTTACGTCTTCGACTGTATCAATCCAATGGCTTGTGCCACTGCTCGCTTCTTTTGGTTTAGGTGGCGGTGGAGGTAATGGTTTTGAAGAACTCATCCCCCCCTGTCCAGGTTTAAGCGAAGAAGAGGGTTGTGTAGCCTTGGTTGCTAACTTCTCTTTTCTGGCCTTCTGTACACAATCGGGGCAAGTTACTTCTTTAGCATTTGCCGACTGAAACCACTTGCCGCAGATTGTGCATCGCATTTTTATTTTGCTCATGCGTTAACTCCCCTGTTACTTTGACAATCACGATAGATTGTTCTTACTGAAGAAATGGACATTGCCTATTATTTGTCGGAATGCACTTTCTAGTATAACAGGTTTGGGAAATGCGTCAATTGTTTATGCGTCTGGCGTCTAGCTCGTCAGAATGCTGAGATAGTTACTTGGGAGCCTACAACCCTCGTAGAGTTTAGCAAGTAATTGTTCCTGATCAGGAACAATTACTTGTCTGTTAGAGCATGACATTGCCAGAGAGCGTGCTGCCATTGGAAGATCCTGACGGATTGGTTTGGAATGACCATTGACATCGAGGATGCCAAAGGGCGCGATATTTCCACCTCCCCTGAAGAAGAAATCTTTACCGCTAAAATAAAAAAAAGGCACTTTATAGCGTAAAGCTGTCTGGACATCAGTGATCAGTGTTAAAATATGCGAGACCGCTAATTCATATGGACTGGAAGGATTGATACCGCATCCTTGGTAACAACCAGTACCTTCTACTACCCAGATATGTTTTCCTAATTGGCCGCTATTCAGATTGATATTGAACTGCTGTGACCAGAAAAGAAATAATCCATACAGACTATTGGTGTACTGGTTTGGATAACCATTATGCCAACTGTCAATCAGTCCTAATGCTTCTGAACGCCAACTCCAGTGACCGCCTGGATGTACAATGCTGTTCATCGCGGTCTGCATGGCATTAAGATAGTTTACCTGGTCTACCAATGGCTGGTAGTCGATACCACCAACATGAGGATCAAGCGAACCAAGAAGGACAGGCATGTCGGGACGAACAGCATGCATTGTATGCTTGCAGAGATCAAAGTACCTGGCAAAATCCGCCGGTGGGACATAGCTGGTATTCCCAGGATCATACTTCATCTCCTCATTCCCACATTGCACAGCATTGGCTCCACTATCTGCAACATCCTGAAGTGTTTTCGTATCATACAGAGAAGCGCCTTTTGTCTGGCAAGTTGTTACCAGTACTCTAACTCCCTGACTATGTTCATCTTTTATAGCTGTTTTCAAAGCATTGCCACTCAATGTATTAACACCACAGGTTCGATAGCCGAAACGAACCCATGGAATACCTGCATAGGTGGTTGTAAGATTGCTCTCAATGCCTAGTATCGGCCCTAAAGGTAGTGGCGTGGGTGTTGGTGTTGGCGTTGGTAGAATAGTCGGTTGCGGTGTGGGTGTTATTCCAATTGTTGGTGTCTTTTTGGGAGTGGTCGCGGTTGGTTTTACAGTGGCAGCTCGGTAGGCAAAAACGGCGACTAGAGTACTACACACTAGTACTACAATCGCTATAATCAGGAATTTACCCTTCGCATTGTTCCACAGAGTCATATTATTCAGCCTTCCTAACAAAGTAATAATAAGTTTAGCAAATGATATTAGATTTAGAAAGGTATATCTTCATCTTCTTCAAAGAAACGTTGCACATCTTTCAAATTCTCTGTTCTGCGAGCAGGTGGCAAAGCATTGATAACTAAATGACCATAGTTTTTCGTATGCAGACGTGTATCGAGAATGGCCATCACGCCACGATCCTCGTGAGTGCGTAGTAAACGTCCAAGGCCCTGCTTCAGTCTTAGTACAGCCTGAGGAAGAACATAATTTCCAAACCAGTTTTCTTTGTTTGTTTTCATCCTGGCAACTCGTGCTTCGTGGACAGGATCATCGGGTGGGTCGAAAGGCATCTTATCGATGACGACCAGTGAAAGGGTTTCCCCAACAATATCAACCCCTTCCCAAAAGCTTTTCAGACCAAAGAGAACAGCGCTTTCGCTTTCCCGAAACTCGCGCACTAATTCAATACGATTCATTTCTCCCTGGCGTAACAAGCGAAAATCCAGGTATGTGGGCAAGCTATCTAAAAATATATTGTAAACGACATCAAGCATCCGTTTGCTAGAAAAGAGCAGAAATGCTCGACCTTGCGAGGCTTCGACAAGGCGCATCATTTCTTCAGCAATCTTATGCGTGTAGTTATGTGTATCTGGACCATAAACAGGCTCAGGTAAATGCCTCGGTAAATAGAGCAATGCATTGTTTTCATAATCAAAGGTATAAGGCAAAATGTGTTCTAGCACATCAGGATACTCTGTATTGTCGAGACCAACACGACTTCGAAAATATGCAAAGTTCGGCCTTCTATCCTCTGGTTCAACAGGATTGGAACCAACTGTTGCAAGCGTGGCAGATGTGCAAATAACTTTCGACTCATTAAACAAAAGCTCTCTTAGCAGGGAATTCACGTCCAGGGGAGTAGCATTCACCTCTAAATTGGATCCTCTGCGTCCAGGTTTCGTTTCCCGTTCAACGTAATAAACGTAAGTGTCACGCTGATCAACCGAAAAAACTTTGCGAATAGCCTCTGATAAGTTATCTGTGCGGGTAAGCAACTTATCATAAAGAGAATTTTCTGGTTCCTCCATATATTCTGGACGTTGTTCACGCAATGATTCCGCAATTTTGGCAATGATGGTAGCTAGGTGCAATCCCTCTTGCAGGGGCTCTTGCAAAATAAATCTACCTTTATAAGATGCAGTAGGTGTAATTTGATCTAGCCTATCCCACGCAAACTTCATGGTTTGTTTTGCCTCTTCTTGTAGGTCGGCCCTGCTATGTTGTTTGAGTCTTTGTTGTACCAGCAATGCAGATACTTTGGCCTCACTGACAGTCACAGTAAATGCACGTGTGGCCTCTTCTTCCAAGTGATGTGCTTCATCTACTACAAGCACATCGTGCTTGGGTAGCAGGTAGCCATCTAATACGGTGTCAAGCAAAAGTAGTGTATGGTTCACAACGATTACCTGTGAATGAGCAGCCTTATCTTTCATCTGGCGAACGTAACATTTCGAGAAAAAAGGACATTCTCTCCAGGCACATTGATCGCTATCCGCATTAACTCTGGTGCGTATGTCATTGGGGAGAGTGAATCCCAGAGTTTCAAAGTCGCCTGTGATATTCAGTTCAAATTCTTTGACGATGTTCATGAGACGGGTGAAGTCAGGATTTTTGAGAAAGGGTTGTGTCTCGATACGTTCTTTCTCCAGGCGATCAAGACAGATGTAGTTGCCCATACCTTTGACGAGCG
>WNFY01022959.1_pt1 | contig 10761 bp, 8 predicted proteins | sample 5400091 | NCBI WGS metagenome assembly WNFY01 (sample SAMN13153364, study PRJNA577476) | soil metagenome | isolation source: 60 cm soil or saprolite under grassland replicate 1 | place: USA:California | collected 2016-06-15
AGCGTCTGCCTGGTGCAGGCGTCGATGCCAACAGGAGAAGGCAGGTCATCTACAACGCTGTAGATGCCTTCTGGCTCGTCCTAAAAAGGGGAAGGGCGATGGACCCACGTGATAGAAAGACATGAGACAAAAGGACAATGTGGAACTGTGTGATGTTCTACGCTCCTTTCTTTTTGCTAAACTCATCAAGTCATTCACAAGTTATACTGAACAGAGCACCCATGTGTACTGCTTAGAGATATTTTAGCACAAAAGAAGGTTTTTGGCAGCATCTTCCCTACCAATACTTCCTGGGAGGCGCCGCGCCGACTCCCCATTTATCCACCAATTGCATGTATGCGGGAGTCAGGCTGTAAATACAAACTTTAAACTGGCCGAATCTGTACAATTATCCTGGTGAAAGCATTTCCTCATACACTAAAGAAGGGTTGCAGGTCTACGGAGGCGTCGCGGCCAATGGGAGCGTCACGGTAAAGGTCGAGCCTCGACCAGGTTCGCTCTCCACGGAGATGGAGCCGTTTTGGGCTCGCACCAGCCAATCGGCGATGGCAAGGCCGAGGCCGGAGCCACCAACGGCCTTGGAGCGCGCAGGATCGGCACGGTAGAAGCGTTCGAAGATATGCTCAAGATCCTTCTGGGCAATACCGATGCCCGTGTCACGCACGATAAGATAGGCAAGGGAGTCGCTAACCTTGACGGAGAGTGTGACGCTGCCGCCCGCGTTGGTATAGATGAGCGCGTTATCGACCAGGCTAATGATAATCTGAATCAGGCGTGCGGCATCGCCCATCACCGTTGCAGGATTGAGATTCGCGGTACACAGCGTCAGGTGACGTTCGACGGCCAGCGGTTCCAGGCTTGCTACCACATCGGCGGCCAGCAGGTCGATGCGCACAGGTTCGGAATCGAGCTTGATCTGATTCTCGTCAGTGCGCGCAAGGGCAAGCAGATCATTGATCAGGTGTCCGAGACGTTCCGCCTCCGCATTGACTTCGCGCAGCGCCATCAAATTGTCTTCAGCATTTGAGGGCTGCGCAACGGCCAGTTCAGTCAAGCTGCGAATGACCGCAACGGGGGTGCGCAGTTCGTGCGAGGCATCGGCAACAAAGCGGCGCTGTTGGGCGAAGGCACGTTCCAGGCGTTCGATCATCTGGTTGAAGATAATAGAAAGGTCGCGCACCTCATCCTGCGCCCGGGGGACGGGGACGCGCTGATCGAGAGCCCTCGCGCTGATCTCACGGGCGGTACTGGCGAGGCGATGAATCGGCCTGAAGGCACGCCTGGCCAGCCAGTAGCTCCCAAAGGCGCTGAGTATGAGGACAAAGGGCGTCGCGATCAGCAACCCGAACAAGATATTTTGCAGGGCTGTGTCTAATTTCGTCATGGACATTCTCTTCAGTATTGGTAACAGGAGTTCCGTCGTCATCGGAAGTATCGACGAGGGCCGCCGTCGCATCGAGCTCAGGAAGTTCGTTGACGATATTCTCGACCGTCATTTTGCCATTATGAAGAGAGATACCCTCCGCCACTTGCTGGGCACGCAGTTGCAGTGTTGTATCAAAGCTTGAGGCCAGTAACCGTTGCGAGGTGGTATAGAAGGCAACGCCAAAAATAAGCATTAATATGGCTGAGACAAGGGTGTACCATAGCGTCAACTGGATACGTATGCCCGGTAGTATGAAATGACGCAAGCGCCTGAGCATCATCCGGGTTCCTTAAGCTGGTAGCCTGAGCCACGCACAGTATAAATCACATCCGGCTCATTCTGATCGCACAGTTTGCGGCGCAGGTAGCGAATATACACATCTATGACGTTGGAAAGATGCTCGGTATCGCCATCCCAGACGTGCTCTGCGATCATTGTGCGACTCAAGACCTGGTTGGGGTGCCGCATAAAAAATTCGAGCAGGGCATACTCTTTATTGCCCAAAACAACGATACGATCCCCGCGCCGCACTTCGTGCGTGCCGGTATCGAGGGTAACATCCATAAAACGGAGGACGCTGGTTTTCACCGGCGCACCCCGGCGCAGGAGCGCGCGCACACGCGCCTCCAGTTCGCTAAAGGCAAAAGGCTTGACCAGGTAGTCGTCGGCACCCAGGTCCAGGCCCTTGATGCGATGGTCGACTTCGCCCAGTGCGGTAAGCAGCAGAATAGGCATATTACGGTCTCGCTCGCGGAGTTGCTTGCACACCTCGAAACCATTCAGACCCGGCAGCAGTATATCCAGGATGAGCAGGTCATATGGCGTGGCGATGGCCATCAACACCGCATCCTCACCGTTAGCGACCAGGTCGACGGCATAACGATTCCCCTCCAGTCCTTTTTTCAGGCCTGGGCCTAAACGCGGATCATCCTCAACCACTAGAAGGCGCATAAGTGTTCCTCGGTCCTCTCTCAAACCTATATATGATATCAGTCGCCCGGCTGTCGTAGCACCACGACTCCTGTAGCCTGACGGACAGCCAGATGACGTGCTACAGTGTATCGCTTCATCATTAGACAAACATTAATTACTATGCCAGAAATGAGACCTACTACACTGCTTCCAGTTTTTCTACGGGCGCGTCGCCAGAGCCACCTGCATGCGTGTGAGCGCCGCCTCGATGCGCTCCTCGGGTACGGTCATCGAGATACGCACGTATCCCTCGCCCGCCGCGCCGAAGTTCGTGCCGGGCGTCACGAAGACGCCGGTCGCATCGAAGAGCCAGTTCGCAAAGTCGCGCGCGGTAAACCCCTCCGGCACGGCGGACCAGACATAAAGGCCGGCCCTCGTCTTCTGCGTGCACATGCCAATCTCGTTACAACCCGCGACGAGCAGGTTCCGGCGCCGCTGATAAATGGCGTTACGCTGCTCTAGCCAGGACGGTGGCATACGTAACGCCTCGATCGCAGCGTACTGCACCGGGCGGAAGATGCCGCTATCGACGTTGCTCTTCAGACGACCCACGGCATCCACCAGCGCGGGATTGCCAACCAGCATACCGATGCGGAAGCCCGCCATATTATAGGTCTTGCTCAGGGAATGCAGCTCTACCGCGACCTCTGCGGCGCCCGGCACCTCCAGGATGCTTGACGGGCGAAAATCGTCGAAGTAGACCTCGGCATAGGCCATATCGTGAATGATGACGATATTGTGACGGCGCGCAAACTCAACCGCGCGCTCGAAGAAGCTGCGCCCGGCGCAGGCGGCGGTCGGGTTATTGGGATAATTCAACCAGAGGAGGCGCGTCCGCGCCAGGACCTCCTCGGGAATATGCTCAAGGTCGGGAAGGTAGCCGTTCTGCTCCAACAACGGCAGAAAATACGGTTGTGCATTGAGCGTTGTGCAGGCCGTCACATAGACGGGATAATAGGGATCGGGGACCAGCGCGATATCGCCCGCGTTGAGCACCGACATCGCGGCGTAGGCCAGTCCCTCCTTCGAGCCGAGCAGCGGCAGAATATCCCGTTCGGGTGTCAGGCGCACGCCGAAGCGCTGCTCGAACCATCCGGCGATGGCTTCGTGGAGCACGCGCATCCCACGATATTCGGGGTAGCGATGATTCTCCGTCACCTGCATGGCCGTACAGAGCCGCTCGACGACAGCGGGGGGCGCAGGCAGGTCGGGATCGCCCATCGAGAGGCTGATTACATCGACACCGGCGGCCTGACGATCGGCGATCTTTTTCTTGGCATCGGCAAAATGATATGGTGGTAAATTATTGATCAGATCGGATAATTGCACAAAGTGACTCCTCTTTAGTTCGACATCAGTCCATAGGTTCGGCCTCGTACCAGTTTCGCCCGACCTTCATCTCCACTTTGATCGGGACCTCTAATTGGGTGACACCTTCCATCTCCTTCTTGACGAGACGGCGGGTGCGCTCCAGCTCCTCTACAGGGACCTCGAAGACCAGTTCGTCGTGCACCTGCAAGATCATGCGCGTCTTCATATGCTTCTCTTTCAGAGCGTAGTGGAGGCGGATCATAGCGATCTTGATCAGGTCGGCGTTCGTGCCCTGGATCGGCATATTGATGGCTTCACGTTCCAGCGCCTGGCGCTCGGTGTGGGACAGGGCGCGCATGTCGGGAATGAAACGCTTGCGCCCGTAGAGCGTATTGACGTAACGCTGCGTACGCGCCTGGGCGAGCGTGCTGTCCACGTAGACCTTGATGTTGGGAAAGGTCTCGTGGTAGCGCTTGATGAAGCTGGCCGCGTCGGCGTTGCTCATGCCAGTCACCTGTGAGAGGCCGAAGGCCGATTGACCGTAGAGCACCGCATAGACAACTGTCTTGGCCAGGCGGCGCTGATCCTTCGTCACCTGCTCGACTGGCACGCTGAAGAGCGAGGAAGCCGTGATCATATGAATATCCTCGTTCTGGCTGAAAGCCTCGACCAGACGCGGCTCGTGCGTGATGTGGGCCAGGATACGCAGCTCGATCTGCGAGTAATCGGCGGTCAGCAGCACATAGCTGGGATTAGCGATAAAGGCGCGGCGGATCTGGCGTCCCAGTTCAGTGCGCACCGGAATGTTCTGCAGGTTGGGATTGCTCGACGACAGGCGACCACTGGAAGCAACGGTCTGGTTAAATGACGTATAGACGCGCCCGGTCGTTTCGTCCATCAAAGAGAGCAGGCCGTCCGCGTACGTCGATTTGAGTTTGCTGAGCTGGCGATACATCAGGAGGTAATCGACGACGGGATGGCGACCCTGCAGGCTCTCAATCACGTCAGCATTGACCGAGTAGCCAGTCTTCGTCTTCTTGCCCGCCGGAAGCTTCAGTTCGCCAAAGAGGACGTCGCCCAGTTGCTTCGGCGAATTGATGTTGAACTGATGGCCCACGGCGTCGTGGATATTGCGCTCGAGTATACGCAACTGGTCGGTAAGCTGCTCGTTGAACTCGCGCAAGAACCCGGCATCGAGCGCAACACCGTGGAGCTCCATCTGCATCAGGACGGGGATGAGTGGCAGTTCGACGCGATCGTAGAGGTCCACAAGGCTGTATTTTTGTAGGTCGGCCCTGACATTATCGACGAGACGGAGGGTCATATCGGCATCGGCGCCTGCGTAATCGGCGGCCCTGCGCACCGGGACGCGATCCATCGTGATCATCTTACTACCGGAGCCGATCAGGTCGCTGATGGGCGTCATCACCACGCCCAGGCGCTGAAACGCCTGATCTTTGAGGCCGAGGCCGCGCCGCCCCGGCTCAGCGAGGTAGGCGCCGACCATCGTATCGAAAGCCAGGCCGCGCACATCGATGCCGTACCGCTTGAGAAGCGCCATGTCGTACTTGGCATTGTGCATATACTTCAGGATCTGCTCATCCTCCAGGACAGGTTTGAGTTTCTCCAGCACATACGCGAGCGGCAGTTGTGCCGCCGGTTCTTGATCGTCGAAGGTGCGACCATGCCCAACGGGGATGTAGTATGCCTCGCGCGGCGCCATCGAGCAGGAGAGGCCGACCAGGGCGGCGTGGCGCGGGTCCTCGGAGGTGGTTTCGGTATCGAGCGCGAAGGCCCCTGCGTCCGCGAGGCTCTTCACGAGCACACGCAGCGCCTCCTCGGTATCGACGACCATAGTGTTTGTATTCGGTGCCCCCTGATTCTCCTCCAGGAAGAGCGAGACGTTCGCGCTGGTGGCTCCGGGGAGGCGTAGCTTGTGCACCACTTCCGTATGCGGCGCCTCGATATCGAACAGGCTGAGTTGCGCTGGCTCCTCCTGCTCAGCCACGACCATGGCTGTCGCTGCGCCCTGTACAGAGGTGGCAAGCGATCGTTCAGCGGGCGACTCAGGAGACTGTGAGTTCGGCAGCACGGCAATATCTGGATCATCGTCCGGCGGGAGCGGCGGTGGCAGAATAGGGACCACGCCTGTTGGGGGCGCAAGTGCGGAACTCCAGCTCGCGGAAGAGCGCCAGCAGCCTATCACTGTTCACGTGCGTGAGTCTGCATGCTTCCAGATCGAGATGGACGGGGGCATCCAGGACGATCGTTGCCAGGAACTTGCTCTGTCGTGCCTGATCGTCCCACTCGCGCAGAAGCTTCTGTTCCTTCGGCTTCAGCTCATCGACGTGCGCAAGGATGCCCTCCAGGTCTCCGTACTCGACGATGAGGCGGCTCGCCGTCTTCTCGCCGATACCGGGAACGCCGGGGATATTATCGGATTTATCGCCGACCAGTCCCTTAAAATCTGGCAACTTCTGGGGCACGAAGCCATAGCGGTGCTCCACCTCGGCCTCATCGTATTCAGTAACCTCGGTGATGCCACGCTTCGCCACCTTCACCAGTACATGGTCATTGACCAGTTGCAACGTATCCATATCGCCAGTATAAATGATCGTATCAACATCCTGCAGGCGCGCCTGGACGGAGAGGGTGCCCAGGATATCGTCAGCCTCGAAGCCGTCCTTCTCGTAGATCTGGATGCCGAACGCCTGCACCACCTCACGAATGCGGGCGAACTGCGGCTTCATATTCTCGGGCAGCGTGGGACGCTGCGCCTTGTATTGCGGAAACTCTTTGTGACGAAACGTCGGCGTGGGACGATCGAACGTCATAGCAATATATTCGGGCTTCTCCTCCAGCAGCGCCTTCATTAGCATCGATGTAAAGCCAAAGGTGGCATTGACAGGCTCGCCGGCGCTGGTAGACAGATCCTCTGGTACCGCGTGAAAGGCGCGGTGAATGATGGCGTGCCCGTCGACGAGCACAAATTTCTTCCTTTTCATGCCTCTTTCCTTCCTCTTCTAACCCGACCTGCTCTCAACATTCCTCATTACCTGTTCCTTGTTATATATTCCTTGTATTATGCCAGAATACGGTAACTGCCCCGACCATCGAGCCCATCATCGGTCCAGGCACAGAGACTGGCTTGAGCAGGGCCATTCTCGGATGCTGTCACCAGCACAAAAATCAGTTGGGTCACATCGCGCAACGGGATAGCATCCCAATCGGGGGCACCCAGCCACGCAAGCAGTTCGGGAGTGATCTCCTCAGGCTGGGCGAAACGCCGCGTCCAACTAGCCGTATTGAGATATACCTGGGCCCCGATCGTATCGTGGCGCACCATGTGCGTATGTCCCGCGATAGCATAACGCAAGTTGGGGTCGCGTTGCAAGACCGCGTGCATACCCTGGGCGACATCTTCACCCATCTGGTAGACGGCGGGGGTGCAAACGGACGCCACGGCCTCCGCCAGCGGCAGAGACAGGTCGCCGCGCAACTGCACAAACTCTTGCAGTTCGGCGGGCGCGGTCTGCGTCTCAGAGGCAGCCGTCCAATCGCGTTTCTGTGCGACCATATCCTCCTGGAAAGCGACAAAATCGACCATCGTCTCCTCAAACAGACGCGCAGGTATGTTCTCTTCGCCAGGAAGCAGGTTTGCCAGAGCCTGGCGCGGATACGAAAGGAGCTGCATAATAAGCTGCGCCGTCTCGGTAGTCGACGCCGGGGCCAGCAGGCTGAGCAGGGCGATCTGGCGCGTCGTGTTCATCGACGGCTCGAAATGATCAAAGTAGGGATAGCGTTCGCTGAGCAGGTAGGCAGCGTGCTGGAAGTAGCGCGACCCCATAGAAAGGGTGATGCGTTCGGGTTTGCGCGTCAATGGCTGCCCCTGCTCATCCCAGAGGCTCTGGATGGCGTGATTCCAGAAATCGTAGTGGTTGCCGTGCTCGATATATACATCCGGCAACGGTCGATAGAAACGCGTCGGACAGAAATAGACACGCGGATCGCTCTCCTGCCCAGTGATGGCAGCGCAGATGCGGGCGCGCACACGCGCAAAGCACAACTCGAGATCATGGTTGCCGGTGGTAAAGGTCACGGTACAGCCACCACGCGCAATAAAGGAACGCAGCTCAGCAAAGAAGGGACCATGCGCGGCGATAATCTTCTCGATCTTCTGCAAGGCGGTGAGTTGGTCAATCGTGCCATCGAAGGCATAAGGTCGCGTCACCAGGAAATCGAAACAATCGCCATTAATGATCAACTCGATGGGCGCCTCTTTGACCCCAAAAAACGCCAGTAGCCCCGCGAAAGCCGTCTGCTGACTACCTGCAAAGCAATCGAGGGTGGGAGAGCCATCGGCCAGGTGAAGATCGCTCACGACTATCTTTGTAGTGGACATAAGTACCCTTCTTATACTGACGAAACGCGTAACCAGAAAGAGTAACAAAAAGAGCTATTTTTAATGCAGCGCTACTCAGTAGCGTCTACTAGATAACTACCTGTTGTACGAGATTGGAGGGGCAAAGAAACCATGCGTCTCTTACAAGTGTCAGGTATTTCTGCTCTCTTTTAGAGAGTTTGCGCCGATCTGTATAGTATAGTTAGCTGCCAGGCGGTGTTGTAAGTTCTCACATTACGTCACGAGATACGCAGCAGTCTCCAATTCCGATCAAAAGTGCAAGTGAGAACCATGTGATGAGCATTCACACTACTGACAGTGTACCACATCTTCAGACGGTTCTGAGGATGATGCCTCAAGGTCGTTTATACCACCAAAAAGGGGGGGATAATATGCCTCGCAGAAGTAACACACTAGCACAAGAGCACCTGAATGGTGCAGGAGAGAACGCAATGGTAGAAGACAGTAGAGATGATCTCTTAACCGTTCGTGAAGTGGCGCGTCGTCTACGCGTCGACGACACCACGGTCAGGCGCTGGATCAAAAGCGGTGCCCTGGAAGCGATCACGCTGCCACATCGGGGGAAACGCCAGGCGTACCGTATCAAAAAATCGACTCTGGATAGTCTGCTGAGCGGTTCCATTCAACTTTCGTAGAGGCGCATTCGCTTCAGGCACCCGCGTGCAAAACCTCCCTCACGGGTTTGCGTTATCGTTTTGCACGGGGCGAAGCACGCCTCCTGAAAGGACACACGCACTACACCCATAATCGTTCTTGATCGATAGAACAGACCGGGCGTAATGCGTGTGCCTGTCTATATCCATACAGCCAGCCATCACATTGACATTTTTCTATTCTCAGTCGCAGTACACTGAAAAGAGGGGTTTTTCAGGTGACTATGTTTTTACTTGAGAGAGATTCAATGAAGAAAAACGAGGAGCAACGTCAATGAAGATAGCTATTACAGGGGGCGCTGGCTTTATCGGCTCACGTCTGACAAAGGCATACCTGGACGGTGGGCACGATGTTCTGGTCATCGACAACCTGCTGCACGGGTCCCGCGAGGCAATCGATCCTCGTGTATGTTTCTATCAGCTTGATATACGCGATAGCAAGCTGCGCACGATTTTGCAGCAGGAACGGCCCGATGTCGTTAGCCATCACGCGGCCCAACAGCGCGATGATATACCGGGAGAGCAGGCGCTGGCGGATGCCGATGTGCACGTGCGCGGATTGCTGAACGTCCTGGAGGGCTGTATCAATGCGGAGGTCAAGAAAGTCATCTTTGCGTCCAGCGGCAACAGCCTCTACAATCACATAGAGAAAGAACTGCTCCCCATCAAGGAGAGTGCGCCTCTCTGTCCGCAGCATCCCTACGATATCAGCAAGATCGCTGGCGAATGGTATGTGCGCTATTACACGCACCAGTACGGTCTCAAGCATAGCATTCTCCGCTACGCCGATGTCTACGGAGAGACGGATAGCCAGCACGCGCACCATCCGCTGACCTATTTCATTCGTATGCTAAGCAATCAACAGCGTCCGGTTATTCGCGGCACAGGCGACGACATACGCGACCATATCTTTGTCGATGATGTTATACGGGCGAACCTGTGCGCGTTGAAGCAGGGAGATAATCAGACACTGCACATCAGTACGGGGCGCGGCTGTAGCTTCAACCAGTTGTGTCGTATGGTAGCCATTCTGTTCAAGAGCGACTTCGAGCCGTTGCACATCTCGGGCACCCTGGTGGAGGAGAACTCGATCGTGCTGGATAACAGCCGTGCCGGGCGCATCCTGGGCTGGCGACCACAGGTAACAACCAGCGAGGGAGTGCAGCGCGCGGTTCAGTTGTGGCGAGGCGAAAGTGGGACAAATCCTAATGAGCTTATGTTTGACCGAACAGGAGCAGTAAAAACAAACAAACTCATGAAAGTATGAGAATCATCAACAAATCTCTCCTGGTGAGATACGATCAGCTTGCTCAGTAATTTCCGTCCTTAAGATCAAGCTGATCGTCAATAACGTTTCTTATCCTAAATATCAACAACATAGAAAATAGCTCCTCTGCTTCCCTCTGCATCATTGCAGCGGAATAGAAAAGGATGACCACGAGCGTTCGCAGCCATCCTTCATCAATTAACAACTTCTAGAGAACATTACTGTTGCAGACCGCTCACGACGCGCGCGTACTTCTCGGCCAGCGCCTGAGCCTGCTCGTTTGAAACGGACTCAGCCACCACATGGAAGAGCGGGCTATCGGCATCCGGCAGGACCAGAACCCACTCTTTGCCGAGATCGATCTTGATGCCATCGATCGGGCGGGTGCGACGTTCGCGGTACTGCTCGCTCAGGATGCGCATCACCTTGCCCTTGTGCTCCCAGGGACAGCTCACGCGCGCGGTGCTCATATAGTACGCGGGCAGGTCATCGACTACCTCGGAGAGGCGCATATCGAAGACCGCCAGCAGCTCCAGCAGCTTCGCGATAGCCAGCATGCCATCGAAGGCGGGCTGGAAGTCGGGGAAGACGAAGCCGCCGCGACCATCACCGACCAGCACGACCCCATCGCGTCCGGCAGCGGTCATCAGGGCGTGGGGCAGCACCTTGGTGTGCTGAATATAGCCATCGTAGCGCTTCGCGATATGCT
>WNFY01014910.1_pt1 | contig 10759 bp, 11 predicted proteins | sample 5400091 | NCBI WGS metagenome assembly WNFY01 (sample SAMN13153364, study PRJNA577476) | soil metagenome | isolation source: 60 cm soil or saprolite under grassland replicate 1 | place: USA:California | collected 2016-06-15
GGCATAGGGAGAGATGCACCAAGCACAACGGTTCGCAGATCGCACGACGGCACCGCCACGGCACAACGCGGACGAAATGTCACCGCCTCAAATGCGCGAGAGTTCGCGCGCAACGTCCATTCGTCCTCAGCGCCGCCATCGATGTAGTCGAACACGACGCGCGGGAGTCGCCGCTTCGCCGCGCGCCGCAAATCTTCGATGTTTAAAACGCGTGGCGGCTCAACCGATCGAGACATCTGTCCCACGGCGCGGATTCTTAATGGCGAAAGTGGCGAACGCCAGTGAATATCATCGCCATGTTGCGCTCGTTAGCGGCTGCGATCACTTCTTCGTCACGAACTGAGCCGCTGGGTTGAATCGCACACGTTGCCCCAGCTTCTGCCGCGGCTATCAAACCATCGGGGAACGGGAAAAAAGCATCGCTGGCGACCGCGCTGCCTTTGAGCGAAAGTCCGGCTTCTTTCGCTTTCCAAATCGCAATACGCGACGCGTCGATACGTGACATTTGGCCGGCGCCTACGCCAAGTGTCCGGTCTGCCTTGGCGTAAACAATCGCATTCGATTTCACGTGTTTGACCACCCGCCACCCGAACAACATTGTTTTCAGTTCTGTTTTTGTCGGTCGCCTCATTGTCACGACGTTTTGCCTTATTTCCTCCGCCACCTCTGCGTCCTGAACCAGTAATCCGCCACAGACTGAGCGCACATCAAACGCAGGTCTTGCTTGTGCTGGCGGGGTCAATAATCGAATCAAGCGCAGGTTCTTTTTCTTCTGGAGGATGGCACGCGCCTCGGGCTGGAAATCAGGTGCGATAATTACTTCACTGAAAATTTCACTGATCGCCCGCGCCAATGGCTCATCAAGGGGTCGGTTGCAAATGATGATTCCGCCGAAGGGCGCTTGTTTATCCGTAGCAAACGCCTTGTCCCATGCCTTGCGAAGATTGTCGTCCGAACCCACTCCGCATGGGTTCGTATGCTTCAAGATCGGGACGGTTGGCTCTTCGAATTCGCCAATCAAGTTTGTCGCCGCGCTGATGTCCAGAATGTTGTTAAACGAGAGTTCCTTCCCATGAAGTTTTTCGAAATATTTGTCGAAATCGCCGTAGAGCGCGCCGGTCTGGTGCGGATTTTCCCCGTAGCGCAATCGCATCGCCAATGGAAGCGTCAGTGAAAACGAAGCGTCAGTTGTCTGCTCTTTGTTCAGGAAACTGCTGATCGCGCGATCATATTCCGCCGTCCTGGCAAATGCTTTAATAGCGAGCCGCTCGCGCAATTTTAGTGTCGTTTCTCCCTTGTTATCGCGCATGCTTTCGAGCACGGCGTCGTAATCTGCGGGATCGACAACTACCGTGACTGATTCGTAGTTTTTCGCTGCGCTGCGAATCATAGATGGTCCCCCGATATCGATGTTTTCGATTGCTTCGCCCAGTGTCACCTCTGGTTTCGCAATGGTCGCTTCGAAAGGATAAAGATTGACCACCACCAGGTCGATCGGCTCAAAGCCGCATTCGCGCGCTTCGGCTTCGTGCTTCGCGTTACCACGCTTGTAGAGAAGACCGCCGTGCACCCGCGGATGCAAAGTCTTGACCCGACCGTCAAGAACCTCGGGAAAAGCGGTGAATTTGGAAATCTCGCGCACCGGAATTTTTTCTTTGCTCAGGAGATCCGCAGTTCCCCCTGTGGAAATGATATCTACGCCCTGCCGCTCGAGCGTGCGCGCGAACGCAGCCACGCCAGTTTTGTCGGAAACGGAAATTAGTGCGCGGGTGATTTTCATTTAGCTAAAGCGGAAATGGTATCCACGAAGTTGTAGCGGCGGCTGGGTCAGCCGCCGAGTCTTTTCAAATTGGCGCTTGGCACAAGCGCCGCCACACACGTCAGCGATCCAGAATCACATTTTTCGCTGCCGGATAAAGCACTGGGCAGCAACCGATGGTCTCGCAAAAGGCTTTGCTGAAGTGGCTCAGACTTGAGTAACCGACTTCTGTAGCTGCTTCAGTGACATTGTAGCGCCCCGTCCGCAATAATTCGGCCGCGCGTTCCATGCGCAGGTTACGCAAATATTGCGGAATGGTCAGACCAACTTCGCGGGAAAAAATCCTGCTTAGATAAAACGGACTGCAGCCCACCTCTTGGCCGATCACTTCCAGCGTCGGAGGATTAGCCAGACCGCGCGCGAGCAGTTCCTTCGTTCGCTCCACCCGCTCACGGGCGACGCGTTTTTGCCGCATACAGAAAAATTCCGGATCCTTCGGCGCAAAGAGAAAATGCGCCATGAGCTCCAGCGCCTTGCTCTGGTACCAAAGGATTTGTGCTGCTTTCGCGACCGGAGGTTCCGCCAAACTCGCAACCACGCTGCGTTGCTGGATTGTCATCGGACGCACAGGAGCGACCACGTTCTCCTCTTTGTCTCCAAACACAATGCGACGAATCTCCGGCTCAAGATCGGCCTCGTTCCGCACGAATTCTTTTTGCAAATGTTCCCGCGAGAATTCGAGCGTGACGAATTGATGATGATCATGTGCACGGCGCGAGGCCGGCAGCGGTTCATGGGCGATGGCGTAGTAGCCGGAGTTGCCTGGCAGGTAATCGCTCCGCGAGCCGCCGTCCTCGCCTACGGCGCCGTGCCCGCTGAGGTTTAAACAAAACTCCAAGCTCTGCCGGTGAAACGTGCGCCCCCAATTAAAGGAGTGATCGGTGCGAAAGTCGTGCCACTCGATCGCGACTCCAATTTGGTCCACATCGCCGTACAGCGGGCGCCATCCATCCTTTACTTCACGCCAGGCATGTTGTTCGGCCGCGCAACCAGGGTTCATCTCGGCTAATTACGAATGTTGCCGAGGCGAATGCAAGGCTGGTTTCTTTTCCTCCAGCGCATCGCGGTCCCATCTCCCGAGCTTTGACGCGGCGTCGTAGGCGCTCTGCGCGAAATCAAGCAGCACTTCATCCGGCTTTTCATCGGTGCGCACCGCGTCGTATGGCAAGATGAACTCGCGCAGCTTGGACTCATAATAAACCTCCGGTGGCTGAACCTTGGCTCCTGCGAATCCCGGTGGTTCTGGATATGCGTACGAGTAGAAAACAGGTGTCGGCATGGCCGCGTTACCAGGCCAGAAACCGAGGCTGCTCACTTCCTGCGAGTAAGCCTCACGCGTAATCGCATCCGGCAGATGCGGGACCCCACCAGGATGCGGCGGCGCCGGCCGGCCGGAAAAACGCGTTACCGCGAGATCAAAGCTGCCCCAGAAAAAATGCACCGGACTGCACTTTCCACAAAAACGCGAGCGGAATTCCTTAAACACACGATCGCTTTGCACGAGTACGCGCCAGAAACGATTCGCGTATTCAGGGTCGTAGGAATGGTGCTCTTCATCCTGATCCAGCGGAACAGGATTCTCAATCTCGTTAGGCATGGTGTTGATAGTCACGGGCAGATCGAGATCCTCGAGAGTCCTCACCAACGTCCGATAAAAGTCTGCAACCGACTGCGGTTTCAGTTCGATTGTTTGTCGAGCGCCATCACTTTTATCGACGAGCAGTTGGTGATTGATGAAGTCAAACTGGATCTCGAACGTGCAAACACCGTGCGGGATCGGTGAAGTCGTCAGCCCACGAGAGGTGACGTACAACGTGACATGCCAGGAATGGTTCGTCCATGGAGTCAGGGTCAGGCGAATCTTGCCGACAATCTGCGTCCACATGTGCAGAGTAATGGCGGTATCTTTCCACTCTGCAAAAGGCAGAGCCGGCCAAACATTGGACGTCCCGTTCACTTCGTGTTGCTACTCACGGTTAATAAAATCGGAAAACGAGCGTTTCACGCGCTCGAACATACCTCGCGCTTCATCCTGGGTCCTGTGAAACGCATGCTTGATGCTTTTTCTCACATCGCTGATGACGCCGCTTCTTTCTCCCTGGTCATAATCGTTCTCAACGTCCTCCATGGTCGCGCCGGCAAACATTCCCTCGGTTCTCTTCACGGTGCCGCGAGTCGCACCGATGTATATCGTGCCGACTGGGCGCGACGATCTGTTCAAAAGAGTAACGACCCAGATCGGTTCGCCGCGCTCGTCTGTGCGCAACGCGTAATCCGCTGTCGCAAACCGCGTATGCGACGCGTCCGCTGTGTGGCTTGCTACTGCAAATGCGCCACTCGAATCCAGGTTCAACCGTGAAACATTGATCGTTGCGCCTTCGGTAGAACCGGCTGTCGAGCGATCCGGTGTCTGGTCGGAATCAATCTTTCCGCCAGCAACCTCCAGCTCGCGCACACCGCCACCCTTTGGGCTTTCCAAAATAATTTTCCAGTTCTCGGGTTGCGGGTGGCCTTTCACACCAGTAATCGACACAATGTGATTCAAAGCGCCGCGACCGAGTTGCGTGCCCACCACACGCAATGCCTCGTAAGCAGTGGCGTTCTCCTGCGCCCAAAACTGCCGTGTACTCAAGAGCAACAGCGCAATAACCAGTCGCCACATGCCGCAAAATTGAACAGCGGTTTCGCGCGCTGTCCATCCCGTTTTGGATTACGGTGACGTATCGCCGCTTTCAAAGGGCGGACATATCCGCCTCCAAAAAACGCTCTGTGCTTGAATGCCCGTCCGAATCCGCTCACCTTTTTGCGAGTCGCGATGAAGAGAAGACACGTCGAGTTCAGCAGTCATACTGCGAACCTTGCTCTGCTACGCAACTGCGTACGCGATTTTCTCGATGGTTACCCATTCTCCGAAAAAGAGCGTCTGCTGATGGTGCTCGGCGTGGACGAAGCCTGCACGAACGTTATCCGATATGCTTACCGTTTGCGTGACGATCGACTAATCTCATTGCGAATGGAGGGACTCCGCAAATGCGTGCGCATGCGCGTCCGCGATTGGGGCGAACAGGTTCTTCCTCACGAAATGAAAGGTCGCTCTCACGACATGATCAAACCGGGCGGTCTCGGTTTGTTTCTCATTCGCAAAGCCTTTGACGAAGTCGATTATATACACAAACGCCGCGGCACGGAGCTGGTCCTCACGAAAAATTTGGAATGATTGATGGCCGATGCCGCGCAAACTGTTGGAGACGCTGCTAGCCTCCCGTGTTTTGTTATTGGGAAGCTGACAGCTTCTCCTACAGAATTACCAATATCCCAATGAAACCGCCTGAACCCGATGTGGCGTTTGAAATTTCGCTGCGACCGCCGGCCTTCAGCGAGTTCAACGGTCAGGTAAAGGTGCGCGAGCGCCTGGAACTGATGGTGGAAGCGGCCAAGAGACGAGGCGACGTTCTGGAACACATTCTGTTGAGTGGCCCCTCCGGTCTCGGCAAGACGACCTTGGCTTACATCATCGCGAACGCGATGAATGTGAACATCAAAAATACCAGTGGTCCGGTGATTGAGAAGGCTGGTGAACTTGCCGGTCTCTTGACCAGCCTGGAAAAAGGCGACGTGCTTTTCATCGATGAGATTCACCGCCTGCAACCTGCCATCGAAGAATACCTTTATCCCGCGATGGAGGATTACCGGCTGGACATCATCATCGACCAGGGGCCGCAAGCGCGAAGTCTGCGCCTTAATTTGCCAAAGTTCACATTGATTGGCGCGACCACGCGCGCTGGGATGGTAAGCGCGCCCCTTCGGTCGCGCTTCGGTATGACCGCGCGGCTCGATTACTACAGTGCCGACCAAATGCAAAAAATTATCATCCGCAGCGCGGGTTTACTTGGCATAGAGATTGATACCGCGGGTGCGGCTGAAATCGCCGCGCGCTCACGCGGCACGCCCCGCACGGCAAACAATCTTTTGCGATGGGTCCGCGATTATGTGCAGGTGAAAGCCGAAGGAAAAATTACCGCAGACTTGGCCGACCGTGCTCTGGCGATGCTGGAGATCGATCGCGATGGTTTCGATCAATGGGATAAGCGCATCATCGAAACGCTAATTCACAAATTTAACGGCGGTCCCGTGGGATTGAATTCGCTCGCAGTCGCAATTGGCGAAGAAGCAGGCACAATCGAAGAAGTAAACGAGCCGTATCTGATTATGGAAGGGTACATCAAACGCACGCCGCAAGGCCGCGTCGCCACAGCGAACGCCTATCGCAAGCTCGGACTTAAACCACCCGCCGGAGCGCAAGCCGAGCTATTCCGCGAATCGTGATCTGTAATCGCATAACGATTCAGTCGCGCGTAACGCGCAGGTAGGAATTGGAATTCACCAGAAATTCAAAATCGGTTTTTACTTCTGTGAATGCAAAGTGTTGGAGCGCGGGATCGGATCGCAGCATTGGCACATACTCGCTCGCTTGAGCTTCGAACGTCACTGTCGGATAAATGCGTGCTTCGCCTCGGGTCACACGCATGATTTCAAAAATGGAATCTCGGTGGAATTCGTATCCTAGCCGATCCTGGTACGCGAAAAGAAAATAAGACACGAGAGTCAGATCAAACTCACAAACGATAGTCTCGGGAGCTCTCCCGCCACATAACGCTCGGGATGAGCCTTGTAATCGGAGAGAAAAATATTGGAGGCGCGTTTGCGCAATTCGCGCATGTATTTGGGATTTTGGTAATAACCCCAGCGATAAGTTGGCACACGACCAATGGCCTGGTACACGGATTCAGGGTCGGAACGCTCCATGATTTTTTCCGGAGGCAACGAATAGATTGGATCGAACGACGTCACGTTTATGCCGATCTGGTTAGCTTCCGCGCAAAAAGAGCTGACCCCGCCCGCCACGTCTAGCACTCTTTTTCCTATCAGCTGGTTCGGTTCAAGCAGGAAGTAGCGGCGATACTCTTCGAATGTGCGACCGAGCAACACAACCCGATCAAGCTGAAGCCCACGTTTGCCTTGCATCAGATCATTGATGCTCAAGATCTGTATTGCGTTTGTGTCAAACGCCGGTGGTTTTATCTGGTAGGGGCAATTGACCTCAATCGCCCGGGCCGTTCGGGTGAACGGCCCCTACCATTATCCGAGACGTCGGATCAGAACAGGGTGAGTACGCCGTTATTGTAAGTTCCAATGCGTATCCAGCCGTAGCCGCCGCCCTGGGGTCGCACCGACCAAAAATCGAAATCACTGTTCAGTCGGTCTCCGGCGGCATCGAGTGCTGTCGAGCCAGCCGAATCAGCCAGCAAAACGGCAGAAAGCGCGACTCCATCGCTGCCGTACCACGCAGTGTTTAAGAGCGTTGTGTTCCCTTGTGCGCTATGAAATACACCCACGACCTCATCGAAAGCGGCCAGATACACGCCAATCGTCGAAGGGTCTGTCCCGCCGCCGATTAGGTTTTCAATCTGTGACGCGACCGAGGCGGTAGCCACGGAAAAGTCGCTAGTCGTTGGCTCATATCGATAGCCGGCTTCGACTATGCCGCCCTGCAACTGGAAAGCGGCCTGAACGGAATCGTGCAAGCCGTTGTTACCGGTGTCATTTCGCCAAAGCGGAACGATCGTGCGAATTCCATCATGCCACAGCAACACAACGATCGCCTCCGCTTCGCGTGTATCGTTAGGACAAAACCGAAAGATGTTGTCGCCGGGGATCGCAAGCGAAGACGCCGTGCTGCCCTGGCTGATCACGAGGATATTGTGCGCGTCTGCATAGGGCTTGATCATGGCGACCTCGGCGCTCGATTGTGGTCCGATGATAATTTTTACTCCGCGCCGCTCGAGCTCCGTGATGGCGTTGAGCGCCTGTGACGGATCAAGTTGCGTGTCGCGAACAAAAAAGTGGAACCGATATCCGCCGTGTTGGCGAATCGCTTCCGCTTCGATTTGCTCTTCGGCAATCTGCAACGCGGCTACGGTGTTTTGCCCAAGAGAAGACCACGATCCTGTTAGCGACGCCAGCACGCCCACCTTGAACACCCGCTGGGAATGCCCTTGGCCAGGTGGATCCCCTCCTGCGCGACCAACAAAAGCAAGAACCAGTCCACAAACGATGACACAGAACACGACGCGAATATTCATAAGCGCCCGATCATCCCCCCACGTGCGAGACTGTCAAGGGCGGATCGATGTCCGAGTTTGGATGTTTTGGAGCGGCGGTCTCCGACCGCCGAAAAGAGGTGACTCGCGGCGCACTCTCCACTTGTCATTCCGAGCGACGTCGAGGAATCTCTGACCAACAAAATTAATCCCTGCGGGAGCGAGCACCTTGCCCTACACGACAACAACGACGGATTTCTTCCCGCAAACGTCGAAGGTCTTCACTGTCTCTGAACTCACGCGAAGCATTCGCGGCACGCTCGAGACGAAATTCGGCGCGGTCTGGGTACAGGGTGAGATTTCAAATTACAAACTGCATCCGAGCGGGCATCAGTATTTCACGCTCAAAGACCAGCGCGCCCAGATCGCGTGCGTGATCTGGCGCGATACCATGTTGCCGCCGCGACAACCGCTTATCGATGGAGCGCAAGTGCAGGCCTACGGCACTGTCACGGTGTTCGAAGGAAAGGCAAACTCGAAGCGGAAGGATTGTTCGCGCCAGAACGCAAACGGCCGTTGCCGAAATTTCCACGACGAATTGGGATCGTGACCTCGCCGACCGGAGCAGCGATTCGCGACATGCTGAACGTGCTGCGCCGACGAGCGCCGTGGTTGCAGATTGTGATTAACCCTGTGCGCGTGCAGGGAACCGGCGCAGCGCAGGAGATCGCCGTCGCCATTCGCGAACTCGCTTTGCCTAATCAAGCATTTGCGCCAGTCGATCTCATCGTGGTCACGCGTGGCGGAGGAAGCATTGAAGATTTATGGGAATTCAATGAAGAGATTGTCGCACGCGCCGTATTCCATTCGGCCCTGCCGGTTATCTCGGCAGTCGGTCATGAAATCGATTTCACCATTTGCGATTTCGTCGCAGACCTACGCGCGCCTACGCCAAGTGCTGCCGCCGAATTGATTGTGCCCAACGTTGCCGATCTCGAGCGGCGGCTCGATGGCTGCACGCGCGCACTTGCGCACCAGTTATTGAACCGGGTACGCGACGCACAGCAACGGCTGGATCACACTCGCGAGATTTTGCAGCGCTGCCTTACGCATAAGGTCGAAGGCTACAGGCGCGTGCTCCTCCATATCACAGCTGCGCTACAAGCACGCAGCCCTGCGCGCGAGCTCACGATGCGCCGCAATCGTTTTGCCGACTTGCATCGGCGATTGATTTCATGTCCGCCGCGATTACTCGAAAACGCAAGACACCGCTTCCGTCACATTGAAGGAATTCTGCGCGTGCTCGGACCAGAAGCGACGTTGCGACGCGGTTACAGCATCACGACGAACGAGCGCGGAAAAATCATCCGCACAATCGCAGGAGTCCGGCCACAGATGAAAATTCGCACCCGCGTCAGCGACGGCGAATTCAGCTCAGAGGTATTGTAGACGTTTGCCTAACAAATTCTCACGAGACACATGAGGAGGGCGGATTTCAAAGGCCGCGAGTTTTTGATCGCGCTGGGCACTAACTCATTTTAACATCGCAGATTAAATGGAGTTATTCCGTAGATGTTACAGAGGTAGTGCGGGCAGAAACAGCTTCGTACCACATACACTAGTCTCGGTATGCCTCCTGATGTCGATTGATACGAGCCAAGTGATGGCTGCCAACATGCGCAGCTTTATAGAAGCCGTTCGGAAAAAGGCGACTGTCGTCTACGTTGGCTCTGTTAAAGAAGTCCGCCTGCTGACACGAACGAAGTTCGACATCAAAGCACGGGCAGTTGTGGACATCTTAGCGGTTGTGCGAGGTCCTGGGATGAACCCTCGTGAGGCTACTATCGAATATTCGAGTTTTGACGACAAAACACCAATGTTAGAGGGCGGTCCACAGTATCAACTCCGGCCCGGCGTCAAGGTTGTGGTTTTTGCAAACTCCTTCGCAAGCCCCATTCCCCCTGGATATCTTTTGCAGGGTAGCCGCGACGAGTTGCTGCAACGTGTTGTAGCATTCCGCGACGCCCTGAGGCAGATGTCTACCGACCAACTTAGAGTACACGAGATTGACGAGGGAGATCGTCGTATTCAGCTCGAATTATACGAAAAGCTTTCCGCGTACCTCCGTACATCCAAATAATGGATCGATTGCAGAGGAGGATGGACGCACTTTTGCCTGCTTTTTCGGATAGGCCAAATCATTCGCACTAACGCAGGAGTCCGGCGAAAAATGAAAATTCGCACCCGAATAACCGACGGCGAATTCGGCTCCGAGACCCTGTAGATCAGGTCGCGACGTCCCATTTGCGAGAGAGCTGCGCTCGCAAACCACGATGAGCTTGAATGCATAGCCCGGCGCTTAAAACTGGCAATCATGGACGCACGTCTCCAATCTTCTTTGTGTCAAAAGTGAGGACTGACCCCAATTCCAATTCCAATTCACATACGAAGTTCGCCCCCGCAAAGATCATCGCGGCGTCAATCTGATTTCCGATGCGCTGCCATTCGGTCGCCTGTGGTACTTAGAAGTCAGTGACGCCATCGAGTACGCGAAGTCTCAAAGCCGGTCACACACTGCCGTCATTAGCGTTTATGATGATGCTGGCAATGTGATCGAAACACACGACCACACTGGCGCTTTCAGGGAGCCGTGATGCATTCGCACCAAGCAAACGACAACCTTCCGCTCCCAGATACGGGGCATCAATTGTCTTCCCCTTCGGCTGCACGAACACTCCAAGGCAGCTTTGGATTCTGCTTTCGGAAGGCCGCCGCGTCGTCCAGCAACTCTTCGAACCACTTCGTTATCGCCGCCACATGATTGTCCTTTGCAAGAAAG
>WNFY01009784.1_pt1 | contig 10757 bp, 13 predicted proteins | sample 5400091 | NCBI WGS metagenome assembly WNFY01 (sample SAMN13153364, study PRJNA577476) | soil metagenome | isolation source: 60 cm soil or saprolite under grassland replicate 1 | place: USA:California | collected 2016-06-15
TCGGCGTCCTTCCAGTCCTGCAGCGAGTCGCTGACGATGTCGCGGCTCTGCTTGTCCACCCCGACCGCCGAGAGGAGACGATCGATCCGATCGGGACTCGCCGTGTTGACGTTGACCCGCGCCTCCTCGTCGGAAATGCGGTACGAGAACTCCCCCGCGCCCAAGGGGACGCGCTGGCGCGGAAGGCGGGCCAGCTTGGTCGACACCGCGCCGGCCTCGGGTGCCCGATAGAAGGATAGCGACCCGTCGTCGTCGAGGGCCACCACCGTGCCGGGGCCGAGTATTTCTCTGAGCGCCTGCTGGACCGCCGCCTCCGCGAGATGGGTGGCGAGCACGCCGTCCCGGTAGGAGCGGATCATGGAGCTCTCGAGCCTCGCCGACATCGAGAATTCCGTCACGACCACGGCCAGGAGAGCGAGCACGAGCATCACGGAGAGCAGGGCGAAGCCGCGCTCGTTTCTCATGACGTGGTCACGGGCAAGGAGACGACAATCGGTGGCTGCTCGACGGAGCGACCGGCCTGGAGGATGGTGAGCGTCACCTCGATGGAAAGAGGCAGGGTCTTCTCGGCCGCCGCGTCCCACTGATCCATCCACTCTCCCTTCGAATCCTTGAGATAGCGGAAGCGGACGCCGGTCACCACGGCATCCACGAAGACCGGCGTGAGAGCGGTATCGAATGGCTTGTCGTTGGGGAGCGCCTTCTGGGTGAGGGCCAGCCCCGGAGTCGCCGCCGCCTTCGCCAGTCCCAAGGTGACCGCGGTGAAGGCGATGGGATCGGCGCTGGGGAAGGGTGGCGCCGAGGTGACGAAGGCCACGCGATCCGGCGCGCCTTCGAAGAGCACTTTCGCAGCCTCGCGTCCCATCGCCGCCGTCTGATACGGGTAGGCGGAGCCCAGCGTGCGCGTGATGATCTGGTTGACGCTCCGCGCCCGCTCGAGGATCTGGCCGCGCTCGTCACCTCGCTGCCACGCCGACAGTCCCACGCGCAGTCCCGCGAACGAGATGACGAGCAGGGTGGCCACGATGGTGAGCGCGATCACCACTTCCACGAGGGTGAATCCCCGCTCCTCGCGTGTCACGGCGTTGTCGCCGGGCCCTGAGCGAGGCGGAGGGTGGACACTTCCACTGAGCGCCCGCTCCCCCACTTGACCGCCACGGACAGAGAAAGAAGCCGGGGAGTGTCCGTGCCCACGGGAGCGAGATCGTCGGGAACGACCACGAGCCGCGTGCGACGCTCCCACTCGAAGGCGCCCTCGTGTCCAGTATCCACGCGCTCGCCACTGACCTCGGCAGATCGGGCCAGCCGATCCGCGAGCATCACCGCTTCCTGGTGTTCTCCAGAGACTCGGAGCAGCCTGAGGCCCTGGGAGGAGAGCTGGATGAGAGTGACCACGGCCACGCTCAGGATGACCATGGCCACCAGCACTTCGAGAAGGGTGAAGCCGCCGTCCGCGCGTCGCCTCACGGGTCGGCTCGCCGGGTGGACACGCGGCCGGTGAGCGGGTCCACGGTGATGAGATAGCCGCGACCGGCCATTTCCACGTGAAGGCGCGATCCGCTCGACAGTCCCTGGGGAAGGAAGGTGATGATTTGCGCCGCCGGAGAATCGGCGGTCACGCGCAGGCCGGGGGCGAGCCGCCGGGTGGCCGGCACCGTGTTGCCCGCGCGGAGCTCGACGATGCCTTCCTCGCTCTTCACTCTCACCTCGTATGTCCGGTTGTGGGTCACCGCCTGCTCGCGGGCCGCGCGAAGAAACGTAGCGATCCCTGCCGTCTCGGAGCGCGCTTTGAGTGTTCCCACCCCGCTCACCACCGATGGCGCCACCACACTCGCGGCCAGCGACAAGACGAAGAGTGTCACGACCAGCTCGATCAGGGTGAACCCGCGCATTTTCCTTTCGATCATTTGGCGACGGTCCACGAGGTGACATCCGCGTTCTCGCCGTCGCCGCCGGGAGCTCCGTCGGCTCCGAAGCTCCATATGTCGTAGTCGCCGTGATCGCCGGGACAGCACTTGTACTGGTAGGGCTTGCCCCAGGGATCGACCGGTACCACGTTCTTCTTGAGATAGGGTCCATTCCAGTTCGGCGCGGCGGGATTCTTCACGAGCGCGTCGAGCCCGGCGCCCGCGACCGGATAGGATCCGACATCGAGCCGGTATTGATCCAGGGCGGCGCCGAATAGCTCGATCTGGGCGCGGGCCGCAGCCGTCTTGGACTGGCCCACGCGGCCGAAGAGCCGCGGCCCCACCAAGCCAGCCAGAAGGCCGAGAATGATGATGACGACGAGCAGCTCGATCAGCGAAAAGCCGCGGGAGCCAGCGATCAATCCGAGGCTGGACCGCAGGCCTCGACCCATGCGTCGCGGGTGGCTCATGCTCCTCGATTATTGCTTTTGATCCGGCCTCGCGTCAACGTAAACCCGCGTCAAATCGGGATATCGGTGATCGAGAGAATGGCCAGGAGCATAGCCACCACGATGAACCCCACCACGAGGCCCATTGCCAGGATAATGCCCGGCTCGACCAGGGCGATAAGCCGCTTGAGGCTTTTCCGCGTGTCGGCCTCGAAGGTGGCTCCCACCTTGAGCAGCATCTCGTCGAGACGGCCCGTTTCCTCGCCGACTTTGACCATGTGAATGGCCAGAGGCGGGAAGACGCCCGTATCCGCCATGGGCTTGGACAGGCCCACGCCGCTCCTGACGCCCTCGCCCAGGGTATCCAGGGCGCGGGCGAGCACCTGATTGCCCATCATGTCCCTGACCACGGCGAGGGCGGGGAGCATGGGTACACCGCTACGGAGGAGGGTGCCAGTGATGCGGGCGAAGCGCGCGACCTCGGTCTGTAGCGCGATCGGCCCCAATACCGGCAGTTTCAAGAGGATACGGTCGGCCTGGAGCCGCCCGGCCGGCTTCGCCACCCACACGCGAACGGCAAGGGCCACCACGAGCACGCCGCCTCCAACCGCCCACCAGTAGCGCCTGAGCCAGGCACTGATAGAGAGAAGGATCTGGGTGGGGAGCGGGATCGTACTGCCAAGGTCGCGAAAGATATCCGCAAAGCGAGGAATGACGAAGGTCATGAGGAAGACGACGGCCGCGGCCCCCACCCCGGCGAGGAGGGTTGGATAGATGAGGGCGGAAACCAGGGTATCGCGGAACTCCTGCGCCTCCTCCAGGAATTCGGCCAGGCGCCTGAGGGTCTGCTCCAGGAAGCCGCCGCGCTCTCCGGCCCGGATCATGTTGACGTAGAGCCGCGAGAAGGGACGCGGGTGATGCTTGCTGAGCGCCTCGCCCATCGAAGTACCCGCGCGGACACTCTTGAGGACATCGCCGGTGATGCTGCGGAGCCGCGGGCTCGCCGCGAGTCCTTCCTGGATGGCCAGTGCGCGATCGAGGGGGAGGCCCGCTTCGAGCAGTGTCGCGAGCTGCTGGGTGAAGGCCACCAGATCACGCCCGCGGACGCCGCGCGGACCCAAGCCTGCGCGAGCGAGGCCCGACAGGGCCACGCGCTCGCCCTGGGGAGCAACCTGGATGGGGAAATACGCGTCGCGCTGGAGGCGCTCGACGACGCTGCGCGCGTCGGTGGCCTCCATGACGCCGTCGATGGTCTGGCCCCGCTGGTCGGCTGCCTTGTAGGCGAAGAACGGCACGCTACCGCCTTTCAGGTGGAGAGAACGGAGCCCGCATCTCCCTCCTCTCGCACTTGATAGTGCCCGAGGGCCCGGAGGCCCGTCAAGTTTCCGCGGGCGGGGGCGCTAGAGCGAGCGAAGGAAGTTCAAGACATCCTGCTGCTGGGACTGATTCAGCTGAAAGAAATTGTCGACGACTTGATTGGCTTCGGATGCCTGGTACTTGTTGTTCCCCGCGCTTTTGTGAGCCGCGATCGCCGTGATCAGGTCCTTCGCGCGACCGTCGTGGAGGAAGAAGAGGCGTTGCCCGACGCCCCACAGCGGCGCCGTCCTGAACTCGTCCCCGTTGGCCGCGCCCTGGGATACGTCATCGGCCAGGCCCGCACCCATCGCGTGGAGGGCCAGATCCGAATAGAGGTTGACCGGCTTCGTACGCAGGGCGGCTACCGTCGTATTGCCCGTGTAGAGCGTGGGGGTATGACAGAAAGCACAACCGACTTTCTGGAACAGGTTCTTGCCATTGGCGAGGGACAGGGGGCTGCCCGGACCGGTCGACGGGGTCGGCGGGGCGAGGAACCTCATGAAGGCGGCGAACTTCTCGGGACCGCTCAACGTACCGGCCGCGGTCGTGCCTCCGGCCTTGGTGGTGTCATTGGGCACGGTGGCGAACTGGCAGCTCGTCGTCTCGTCCCGCTCCTGGGAGAACACTTCGTTGGTGATGCCCTGCTCGACGTTGTAGGCTTCACCGGCAAAGATCAGAAGCGATTTGTTCTGCGCCTTCCACCCGAAGCGCGTCATGGTGCCGTCATTGCCGCTGGTGTTCGGAGAGCCCGTAGGACGTCGGTTCGTCCGCCCGCCGATGCCCAGCTGGGTCCGGCCATTCGCCGTGGCGGCGAGGTTGCTCGCGATGGCGCTGTCCGGGATGCTCTCGATGAGGCCCGCGCCGAATACCGGCGTGGGGATGCGGAATACGACGTTGCCCTTCTGGCCCTGGGCGTCGAAATCCTCCTGCTTGATGGTGCAGGCGCTCGCGTCTCCGGTGCTGTCTTTCCGGCCGCTGATGACGAAGAGGGCATGCACGCCGCCGTCGGGGGTTCCGTCAGGGTAGGACTTGAAGCGCGCCTCGCGCACGGGGCCATCGGACTTGACGAAGAATGGAACGCTGTTCTTGGCCCCGAAGGCTGTGGCAAACGCGACCTGGGGATTCACGGCGGGGCTCGACCCCCCCACGGCCGGGGCGACGTGGCAGCCCTGGCAGCTGTCGAGGTTCATGCGGGGCCCCAGTCCGGACGCGATATTGTCCGCCGCCTCGAAATCCTCGAGACCGGCTGCGAACAATGCCTGCTCGGCCGGGGTCAGGCCACTGATCATGCCGCCAGCGCTTTTCGGTCCATTCTGCGGGTCTGGCCTGACTCCGGGATCGCTGGCGTTGAAGTCCGCCTGCAGCACACCAACGTGAACGGCCAGGCAGCAGGCGAGGACCACGAGCAGTACCTGAATTCGGGTCATTCGGCTCTCCCTATAGAGACTCAATGGGAACTAATTACGGATCCGGCGGGTTAAGTGAACTTAGTGCCAAGGGAGTGAGAAATTTTTATTTCTGTGATTTCAAGTACTTCCTTGAACGGGCAGCGGCGGGATCATCGGGCCAGCGCCAAAGTGTAAAAAGGACCGTATAGGAAAAAAAGGAACCGGGTAAAAGGTGCTGAAGCAGGGCGGGGAGCGGTCTAGCTGTCTTCTTGGGTTACTCTCAGGATTTCCTCGACGGTAGTAATCCCGGCCCGCGCCTTGGCCCAGCCGTCGTCGCGAAGGGTGACCATGCCTCGCTCGATGGCGTGGCGGCGGATCTCTCCGGTCGGTCGCTTGGCGAGAATGAGACTGCGCGCCTCCTCGGTGATCACGAAGAGCTCGTAGATGCCGACGCGCCCGCGATAGCCGGTGCCACGACACTCTTCGCAGCCTTTGCCGCGGAAGAGCTCCACCCCAGTGGCATCGGCGATGCCGATAGCAAGCAGATCACGCGCCTCGGGCTCGTAGGGTGCGCGACAGGTAGCGCAGACGCGGCGGACCAGACGCTGAGCCAGCACACCATTGAGCACCGAGGCGACGAGATACGATTCGGCTCCCATGTCCTGGAGCCGCGCGATGGCGCCGGGCGCATCGTTGGTGTGGAGCGTCGACATGACGAGGTGGCCGGTGAGCGCCGCCTGAATCGAGATCTCCGCCGTCTCCAAGTCGCGGATCTCACCCACCATGATGACGTCGGGGTCCTGGCGCACGATATGGCGGAGGCCCGCGGCGAAGGAGAGTCCGATATTCGAGTGCACGGGAATCTGGTTGACGCCTGCCAGCTGATACTCGACGGGGTCCTCGATCGTGATGATCTTCTTGTCGGGGGAGTTGATCTTGTCGAGGGCGGCGTAGAGCGTCGTGGTCTTGCCCGATCCCGTCGGTCCCGTCACGAGCAGGATGCCGTGGGGCCGGCGGATCAGCGCATCGTAGGTCTCGGACACCGGCGGAGAGAAGCCGAGCCGGTTGAAGGGCAGGAAGACGGACGAGCGATCCAGGAGACGCATGACCAGTGATTCGCCGTGGACGGTGGGGACGGTCGAGACGCGGATATCCACGCGCCGCCCGCCCGCCGTCACGCGGATGCGCCCGTCCTGGGGGAGCCGGCGCTCCGCAATGTTCATCTCCGCCATGAGCTTGATGCGTGAGGTAAGAGCGGCTCGAAGCTTGCGCGGGGGCGACTCCCGGTCGTACAAAATGCCGTCCACGCGATAGCGCACGCGGAGCTGCTCCTCGAACGGCTCGACGTGGATGTCCGAGGCCTCTGACGCCACCGCCTCCTCGATCAGGAGGTTGACGAGTCGCACCACGGGCGCCTCGAAGGCCATGTCGCGAAGGTGATTGACGTCCTCCTCGGTCTCGCCGGCCTCGCCAGAGCCGATCCCTTCGACGATCTTCTGGAGCGGTGTCGAGGCGCCGTAGGTCCGCTCGATCGCCTCGAGGATGGCCGGTGCCGGCGCCACACAGAGGGTGATGCTGCCGCCGAGCGTCTGCCGAAGGTCGTCGAGAAGGAGCGGATTGGCGGGATCGGCGGTGGCCACGGTGACGGTGGATCCATCCAGAGCGATGGGGCAGGACACGTACTGTCGCAGGTATTTTGGGGAAAGATTTTTGATGATGGGCGGCGCGCTCGGCAGCTCTTCCGCCGCCATGAACGGCAGCCCGCTCTGCAGGGCGAGCGCCCGCAGCACGTCTTCTGACGAGGCCGCGCCCATGGCCACCAGTGTCTCGCCCAGTTTTTCCCGATTCTTCTTGGCCTGTCCGAGCGCGTCGTGGAGGACATCCTGGGTGAGGATACGGGCCTTGAGCAGTATTTGCCCCAGCCGTTGGGCTATTCCTGGGGGGGTGGGGGTCGTAGCCACGATGGGGAGAGTATGTGCCGACCTCGGCGCTCTCGTCAAATTGACTCGCGGGGCGGGTTCCGTCACCGGCCTGCCCTCCTTATAATCCAATATCTGGCCGAGTTTAGCGCGCCTTGGGAATGTCCTCGAGCCTTGCCAGGGGCGAAACGATGGTGAGGCCGCCGTCCAGCAGAATGGTCTGACCGGTCAGAAATCCTGCGCCGTCCGAGACGATCCAGGCGACGCAGTCGGCGACATCATCGACGGTGCCGATGCGTCGCACGGGAGTGGCGGCCGTCACCTCGGTCATCGCCGCCGCGTAGTCGCGACCGAGGCCGGTCTCGACATAGAGACGCGACGAGTCGGTGGCAATCATGCCGGGATTGACGCCATTGACGGTGATTCCCTCGGGGCCGAGCTCGAGGGCGAAGGCCCGCACCAGACTCTCCGCGGCGGCCTTGGCGCCGCCGAGCACGCCGTGGCCGGGCATGGCCTGAAAGGAGTCGATACCGGAGATGGCCACGATGCGCCCCGGGCGCCCGCGCATGAGGGGCAGCGCGCCCTGCACGGCGGCGATGAAAGAGTCCACCGAGATCGCGAAGGTGCGGCGGACATTGTGCTCCTTCTGGTCCGCGAGAGGACGAAAGGCGGTGGCCGCGGCATTCGCGATCAGAATATCCACGCGAGCAAAGGCTTCGCCGATGCGCTCGAAGACCGCCGGCACCTGTGCGGGCTCGGCCAGCTCGAGGGGGAGAGCGAGGCCCCTGACTCCCTCGCGTTCGATCTGGGCGACGGCGGCGGCGGCGACATCGGCACTCCGCCGATAGGTGATGACGCAGTGGGCGCCCTCACGCGCGAGGCGGAGGGCGATGCCGCGGCCGATACCGCGCCCGCCCCCCGTGATCACGGCCACCCGGCCTTCGAGCGACCTCGGCGATGCCGCAGTCATCAGCCGAGAAAGTCTCGGCAGAGCGCTTCCCACATGGCGGCGGACAGGCGCAGGCTTTCCGTGTCGATCCGCTCGTTGTTGCCGTGGAACATGAGCGGATATTCGGTGTACGGGATGCGGCGGGAGCTGAGCCCAAACCCGTAGGAGGGGATGCCCTTCCAGCGGAAGTACCGCGCGTCGGTGGCGCCCCCGGTGAGCCGGGGAATGATCTTGCTGCCGGGCATCATCGCCTGCGTCACGCGCCGTCGGGGATGACATTGATCTTCGACCCGCCGTGCACGACGTTCGGCGAGAACGTGGTGTGGGTGCAGGCATGGGCGAGGCGCGCGAGCCCCAGCGGCTCGAGGTGGCCCACGGCCTGGAAGACCCGGTCGGGATCGGTGAGCGCCGCCTCCAGCTCGGGGGCCAGCTCGAGCTCGGCCACGTAGCGCCGCCACTCGTCGAGGATGCGGGCCTTGGGCTGATAGACGGCGACGCGACGCACGACCTCCGCGGCGGTGACGAGGGCATTGTCGGTGCGGAAAGGCATGGACCCGTGCCCAGGCGTGCCTTTGATGACCAGCCGCCGCCAGTTGACGCCCTTCTCGCCGACGGTCACGGGCAGCTTGATGCCCGAGCGCGCGGGAATGGGCACGCCGCCGCTTTCCGTGATCACGTAGTCGGCCTTGACGGCATCGAACTTCTCCCTGGTCAGATAGCTCGCGCCGTACACGCTGCCTGCTTCTTCGTCCGCGACTCCGAGGTAGATCAGGGTGCCGCGCGGGCGGAAGCCGCTCTTGGCCAGGCGCCGCGTCGCCACCGCCATGGTGGCTGTGATATTGAGCATGTCGGTGGCCCCGCGGCCCCACACGATGCCGTCCTCCAGCTCCGCGCCGAAGGGATCGCGTTCCCAGCCGGATGGATTGGCGGGCACCACGTCCGTATGGCCCATGAGCATGAGGGTGGGCGCCTTGGGATCGCTACCCTGGATGCGCGTGATGAGGCTGACGCGTCCGGGCCCGGCCGTGTAGCGCTCGAACGAAAGCCCGGAGCCGGCAAGGTAGGCCTCGAGGGCATCGGCGTTGCGCTCCTCGTGGCCCGAGGCCGGCGTGCCGTCGTTCACGCAGGCATTGCGGATGAGGGTGCGCAACAGCTCCGTCGCTTCTGTCTCGACGCCCTGGTCCTCGGTCACGGTGTCTCCTCGTCGCTCAGGGGTGGATGGGACGCCGGGCGAGAGCCGACTCGGCCTCGGCGACCAGGCGCTCGATGACTTCGCGCGCGGGGAGGATGTCCTGGATGAGGCCCGCGCTCTGGCCGCAGGCGGCATGGCCGTTCTCGATATCGCCTTCCTCGCGGGCCCGGATGGCCGCGGGGAATCCCACGCGCTGGGCCTGGAGCGGGAAGGGGAGGATATCCGCCGTGCGCTTTTCCCACTCCCTCGTGAAATCATTGCGGACGGCCCGGCAGGGCTTGCCGGTGGCGCCTCGATGCACCACCGTGCCTTCTTCATCGATGGCCACGATCTTCTTCTTGTAGTTGTCGTGCCCGTAGGCCTCGTGGGTGGCGATGAAGCGCGTGCCCATCCAGACGCCCACCGCGCCCAGGGCCAGCGCGGCGGCCACCCCGCGCCCGTCGGCGATGCCCCCGGCCGCCACCACCGGCGTAGGGCTCACGGCATCCACCACGGCCGGAATCAGCACCATGCCCCCGATGCGGCCCGTGTGTCCGCCCGCTTCGTGCCCCTGGGCAATCACCACGTCAACGCCGTTGTGCGCGTGGTCGCGCGACTGCTTCACGTTCCCGCAGAGGGCCATGACCTTCATGCCGAGCTGGTGGGCCTGGGCGGTGACGGGACCCGGATTGCCGAGACCGGCCACGAGTACGGGCACGCGCTCCTCGAGGGTGACGTCGATCCACCCTTTGACCTGGTCGGTGAACTGTTCCACCTCGTCGCCGGCCGTGCGGATGGTGGCGAACAGCACGTCCACCCCGAAGGGCTTGTCCGTGAGGTCGCGGACGCGCCGGATCTCGTCGCGGAGATGCTCGGGCGTGCCGTGGGCGGCCGCGATGACGCCGAGCCCACCCGCGGCGGAAACGGCGGCGGCGAGCGAGGAGCGGGCGACCCAGCCCATCCCCGCCTGGCAGATGGGGTAGCGGATGCCCAGCAGATCGCAGAGGGGCGTGTGAAGCGCGGCGGGTGTGGCGGTGGTCATGGTTATTGATTCCTCACGAGCGCGAGGAGCGAGGAGAGGGGGAGAGGCCGTACTGGCGAAGCATCAGGATCCTGTCCAGGATGACGATATGGAAGGCGATCAGGAAGAAGATCATCGGAGGGAGGACTTCGTGGAACTCGTGCTTCACCACTTCCCAGAGCCTCCTCATCTCCGCCTCCCGGACCATCGGGTTCCCTCGTCTCTGCGCCTCGGCATTCTACTCCTGTCCCCCGGGGTCCGGTGTCTCTCCGGCGGGTGGTCGGCGTATTATCGGCGCATGGAGACCCAAGAGCCCGGCCACGCATCCGGTAGTCCGCTGGTGAAGGCGGTGGAGTTTCTCGAGAAGGGCGAGTGGCAGCCTGCCCACGAGATCGTGCAGGGGGACAAGTCGAATCTCGCCGCCTGGCTGCACGGCATCGTGCACACGCTGGAGGGTGATCTGGACAACGCGCGCTACTGGTACCGGCGGGCGGGCCGCGACTTTCCCGGCGTGGAGGCTGTCCAGCGGGAGATCGCGTCCGCCCGCCGGCGCGTTACACGGTAACGGGCCGGTACACGGGCGTGCGCCACTCCGGG
>WNFY01013425.1_pt1 | contig 10756 bp, 10 predicted proteins | sample 5400091 | NCBI WGS metagenome assembly WNFY01 (sample SAMN13153364, study PRJNA577476) | soil metagenome | isolation source: 60 cm soil or saprolite under grassland replicate 1 | place: USA:California | collected 2016-06-15
ATTCAGGGCATCGTTTCATAAATTGACTCTATTCAGGAAACCGGCTTTCTTCAGCACTTCCTGAAAGCGCGGGTCGTCACGCAATGGATTCATGTATGGGTCTACTTTCATCTGCTGCGTATGTTGATCTTTTGTTTCGATTGCTTCGTTCAGCATGGCAAAGGCTTTATCTTTTTCGCCCAACTCCGCAAAGAAAGTTGCCACAAAATATGGATATAGTTTAAGTCGCGTGCGTTCCTCGGAGATTTTCCTCAGGAATCCCTGCCAGTCGCCTTTGACAAAACTCTCTCGGATCAACTTTGCTGCATCAGGTTCGCCTCTTGCATCTTGAACTTTGGCAAGTTCCTCGACAGCCGAAGCATAGTCCCGCTTCATGCGGTAAACGTAAAAGAGTTGCAAATGCGCATACCAGTAATTTGAATCCAGTTCGATGTTCGTTTTGCTCAGCTTTTCGCTTTCATCATATTTTCTTTCAAAGAAAAGCAACTGTGCATAATTTTGGTTAGCTACCGGTGACAAGGGCTCGATCTCCAATGCCCTTTTATAAGCAATGCCGGCTTCTTCGAATCTGCCCAGGTCTTGAAGCAGCAGGCCGTATCGGCGATGACCTTCGCGATAGTTTGGATTCAGTTCGATGGCACGTTTTGTCTCGCGTTCCATGCAGGCGAAATCATGATCATAATTAAAACAGATCACTCCTAATATCGAATGCGGCTCGGCTAAACTGTTATCCAATTCCAGGGCTTTCAGGGCAAAATCCCGCGCTTTCGGAACAACCTCATTTACCTGCGGGTAACTGTAAAGTGCGAGAAACCAATTTGACTCGGCCAGGCCTGCATATGCCAATGCGTAGTTCGGATCAATGTCGGCTGCCTGTTGGTAATATTCGATGGACTTCTGAGCATCTGTCGACGTGCGTTTACTCCCGTAGAATCGCCCTTTCAAATACTGTTGATAGGCTTCCGCGTTGGCGGTGTAATTTTTTTCGACTTTCGCTGCGTCCGCACCGGAAAGTTTGGTTATGAATTTGTTTGAAACATCACGGGCAATCTCGCTTTGAAGGGCAACGAGTTCAGAGGATTTGCGTTCATATCTGTTCCCCCACAAAATGTTTTCCGTCTGTGCGTCAATCAATTCTAGATTGAGAGTTAACTGGTCGCCACGTTGGACAACCCGCCCTGCTAGTATCGCTTGCACATTTAGTTCAGCGGCAATCTTTTTCGGGTCAATCTCTTTGCCTTTGTAACGAAAAACGGACGAACGTGCCTTCACGCTCAAGTTTGAAATCTGTGAAAGACTATTGATGAGCGTTTCAGTCATTCCGTCCGAGAGATATTCAACATCCGCATTGCCGCTTTCGTTGATGAATGGCATCACGGCAATAGACTCGATTGCGACTGCGGTCTTGCGTGCGCGCAGATAAAGGCCGAGACCAGCCGCGACGCTAACAATCAGCACCAGGCCCACAATGGCCGCGGCAAGTTTGTGTTGTTTGACTCCGGTGAAAATGTACTCGGCGCTTGATAAGGGTGGGTGTGTAGCTGACGTAGTACTCAGCGTGCGCATGTCATCATTTGTGACACCTGGCGCGCTGCTTGTGGTCGTGCTGATGGACGGCGCCACAGAGCGCTCAATCTCGCTCACGCCCTTCATCTCTTCGAGCAGCTCTTCGAGATCGTTGGCCGTGTCGCGAATTGTCTGGTATCGCTTGTCTGGCTCTTTCGCCAGACACTTGCGGATAACGCGCTGCAATTCAGGTGAAGCCGAAGGATTAAAATCAGTGATGGCCGGCGCCGGGTCGTAAATGATCTTGTGCAGCGTGTCAACGATAGAGTCGCCGGCGAACGGCTTGCGACCAGTGGCGGCTTCGTAGAGGAGGCAGCCGAAAGAAAAGATGTCGGAGCGCTGATCGACAGGTTTCGCTTGCGCCTGTTCGGGAGACATGTAACCCACCGTGCCCATCACGGCGCCGGGAGTGGAATGCTGAACGGGCATCATCGCGGTCGCTGCTTCGCCCATTTCCGACGCGCTTTCCGGGTTCGTCTCAAGCAGCTTTGCCAGGCCGAAATCAAGAATCTTTGCGTGGCCATCCCGCGTGATCATGATGTTGTCGGGCTTCAGATCACGATGCACGATTCCTGACGCGTGTGCTTTCGCCAACCCTTCCGCGACCTGGAGCAAGTGTTTGAGTAAGACCTTCAACTCACTTTTTTCGCCGTGAAGCCTTTCTCGCAAGGTCTTGCTGTCGACAAACTCCATCGCGATAAAGTTCGTGTCGTTGCTCCCACCAATCTCGTAAATGTGCGCGATGTTCGGATGATTGAGCGCCGCCGCCGCTTTCGCTTCCTGAACGAAACGGCGCATGCGGTCCTGGTTTGCTGCGAGGTTAGCGGGCAGGATTTTCAGCGCGACTTTGCGATCGAGTTTTGTGTCCTGCGCCAGATACACCTCACCCATGCCGCCCGCGCCGAGTTGGGTTTTGATTTCATAACGGCCTAAGCGAGCGCCGGGGGAAAAGTTTGGGCTCATGCGTAACGGACGTCTGGGTTCGCCGGTAACGGAATTAGTGCGGTTAAGAGAATCTTTAGAAGACGCTAAGAAATGCCCTGCTGGAGGCAGTCATTCTAGATCAGTATGGGTGTCGATAACTACCACGGACTGATCCGCGGAATAATCCGCGACTAGATTGTGGCGAGCCTTTCGACTGTATCCGGATAACGCTTGACCAGATTGATCAGCAGCGCGGCTTGCGCATTCGGTTTGGCGCACCCCTGTTCCCAGTTCTCCAAGGTGCGGACGTTGGTTCTCAGATCGACGGCGAAAAGGGCACGCGAGGCTCAAGCCCTTGATGAGTGACGGACGGGCTTTGGGTCTATTATCGGGAAGTCCAAGCTCCAACAAGCGAATCAGGGTCGTGGTCCACGACGAGGTTTGGCTCAATACCATGTTCGAGGAATACTTTCAGAGCTGCGAGCAAGAAGCTGAACCCGCCGGTTGAATTAATCGCTTCCGTCACAATTTTCTTCGCGTCGCCGCCGAAACCCCAGTTCTTTACGAAGGTCCTATCCTCACCTTTGGCCTCGAATGTCCACTCCACCAAGCTCGGATTGTCGGGCCCGTTCCACTCAATGAGAATTCGCTTGTTGCCCTCGATCGCCTTCACGTCGACTTCGGTGTGGTGTCCGTACATCTCCCAATCCCAGCGGACTCGCTTGCCGGCCTCCAGCTGGCCACTACTTTTCGAAAACCAGAAGCGAGACGTGATAGATGGATCTATGATCCGCCAATCTCCTCAATCGAAAGCACACTCTCACCTGTCTTGATTTGCAACAAGACAAACAGTTCAAGAGCAAATTTCATACAGATCCTAGGGACCTTTTTTGAAGGTCAAAGTAAAGCAAATACCAAAACAGCCGTCAGGCAATAATGGCACGCTGCTTGTTTCAAATGGTCACAGGGATTGTCGCTGATCCGAACGGCAGCGACACAAGTTAGGAGAATGCACATGAATATTTCAGAAGCGAAAAGTGTCACGATACCCGAAATCGCGCTCATCGCCGCCACTCGCGGAGCGATCGGATTTGGGGCGGGTTTATTACTCGCGGGTAAATTCAAACGTGAACGACGAAAGCAATTGGGGTGGACGCTGTTCTTGTCCGGGTTGGCGAGCACGATACCGATTGCAATGCATGTTTTCGGAAAGAAGGAGGCTCCCATCACCGAACATTAAGCAACGCAGTATTATCCTGCGGCGAAAGGGTGTAATCGATGATTTATCGCAATCGATCAGCAGCGGGCAAGCATCTGGCGACTAAGCTCGTGAGCTATGCCAATCGCGACGACGTATTGATTCTGGCCCTTCCGCGTGGCGGTGTTCCTGTAGCCTTTGAAGTGGCAAAGGCGCTACACGCACCTCTGGATATTTTCCTCGTTAGGAAGCTGGGTGTACCTGGTCATGAAGAGCTGGCGATGGGCGCGATTGCCACTGGTGGCGTGCGTGTGCTCAATGACGACACAGTTGAGTATCTGGGAATTCCTCCCCGCCTGATCGACTCGATCACGGCCATTGAGTTAAGAGAGCTGGAGCGCCGCGAAGTCGCTTATCGCGGGAATCGTCCGAACCCCAGAACCATTTTATGGTGTCGGGCAGTGGTACGAGGACTTTTCGCAAACGACTGACGAAGAGGTACGACAACTTCTCGAAAACGCTCAAGCAGCATATGCGTCTGAAATAGAGGATCGAGAATTAGCACACACCTCTTAAGAGGGGACTCATGGCCATAGCCGCACGCAGTCTGGTAACAAACGCTGTCCAAAAAGAATCACAAGCGCTGCAGGGCAACGCGCGCGATTACGATCCGCTCCTCAAACTAATCCACGAAGCTCGGTTTTGCCTGCTTGGCGAAGCTACGCATGGCACGCACGAGTTCTATCGCGATCGCGCCGAAATAACCAAGCGATTAATTAAAGAAAAGGGCTTCACGGCGGTTGCGGTCGAAGCAGACTGGCCAGATGCGTTTAGGGTCAATCGATACGTGCGAGGTCTTAGCGACGAGCGAAACGCAGATCAAGCGCTGAGTGGTTTCAAACGCTTTCCCACCTGGATGTGGCGTAACACGGTGGTGCTCGATTTTGTCGAGTGGCTGCGTGATTACAACTCTTCACTTCCACCAGAAACAACAAAAGTCGGGTTTTATGGTCTGGACCTTTATAGTCTGTACTCCTCAATCGAGGCGGTTCTCGGCTATCTGAACAAGGTTGATCCTGCAGCCGCCAACCGCGCCCGCTATCGTTACTCCTGCTTCGAGCATTTTGCTGAAGACACACAGGCGTATGGTTATGCGGCGAATTTTGGAATCACTGAATCATGCGAACGCGAAGTCATTGAGCAACTTGTCGAACTACGACGACGAGCGGCAGATTATGCCAGCCGGGATGGACGAGTTGCGCAGGATGAATTCTTTTTTGCCGAACAAAACGCGCGTCTGGTGCTCAATGCTGAGAGATACTACCGCACAATGTTTCGCGGCCGGGTCGAGTCCTGGAATCTTCGGGATCACCATATGGCCGAAACCCTTGATGCGTTGGTTACGCATCTCAACACCCAGGGTCATCCCGCGAAAGTCGCAGTGTGGGAGCATAACTCACATTTAGGTGATGCGCGCGCTACCTATATGGCCGACTATGGCGAAGTCAATGTGGGCCAACTCGTGCGCCAGCGTTACGGACCGGAGGTGGTACTGGTTGGATTTACCACTTACACCGGAACGGTTACGGCCGCTTCTGATTGGGATGGACCGGCCGAGCGCAAACGCGTCCGGCCGGCACTCGAAAATAGCTACGAAGCTTCATTTCACGATGTAAACAAACCAAATTTTCTGTTGCCGCTGCGTGACGCGGGGCCAGCTTCAATTGCGATGCGAGATCCGCGTCTGGAACGGGCGATTGGAGTGATCTATCTCCCGCGGACTGAACGACAGAGTCACTATTTTGAGGCGCGCCTGTCGGATCAGTTCGACGCTGTCATCCATTTTGACGAGACGCGGGCTTTGGAACCGCTTGAACGTCAGGCCTTTTGGGAGAGCGGCGAGCCACCAGAAACATTCCCGACTGGAGTTTAGAAGGAGCAACACACACGCCTCAAGATTGAGTTTGGCGTGCGCGTGGTCATCCCAGGACCACGATTGTCGACGAAGCGCGAAAGTGGCGGGCTAACCTCATTGTGATGGGTTCACATTTAAGAAAGGTGAAAAGTCATGCAGAGTAAACCGGCGGCAGTCGGGGATATTAGGCACAAAGAGGAACACGCAATTCGTGAGTTGGTCGATAACTGGCTGACGGCCAGCAAAAGCGGTGACTTGAAAACAATGCTCAGCCTCATGGCTGACGATGTCCTCTTTATGGTTCCTGGTAAAGAACCGTTTGGTAAGGAGGCGTTTGCCGCCAGTAGCGAGCAGATGAAAGACATCAGGATGGAAGCAGCTATCGACATTAAGGAAATCGAGGTCGTCGGCGAGTGGGCCTGGATGCGAAGTTTTCTTAAGCTGACGTTCACGAACGCCGGTGGAAATCCGACGAAACATTCAGGTCACATTCTCACGATCTTGCGCAAGAATCGGAACGGAAAGTGGGTTATCTCCCGCGATGCAAATTTTGTAATGCCTGAGATGGCCAGTAGAGGTTAGGTTGAATTCATGGCGATCGCACGGGGCAAATACTCCTTGCCTGACGAATTCAAATGAAAAGGCCGCTCAACTGAGCGGCCCCTTTCTTGAAACAGTTGCAGTTTGGTTTAGTGGGAAGCTGATGCAGGAATAGTTGCCTTGGCTTGTCTCGTCTTGAATTGCTGCCAGTAATCCTGAACGAAGTCAAGCTGCTTTCCATGCCCGTTGCTAGTATAGAAATCGTATTGCTTCATTTCTGCATATGCCTGGTCATAGTTCCAGTGATCGTGATTGAAGCGGTATACGGCACCCATTATTCCGGTGCGATGCCGGCCACCTGCGCAGTGCACATAAAACTTGCCAGTCGCCGGATCGTTAGCAACCTTCAAAAACGCGTTTACCTGTTCGGCACTTGGATACGCTTTATCAACGATGGGAAGATTGACGTAGCGCATTCCAGCAGCCTCAACGGCTGGTTTCTCCCGTTCCTTGGAATTGTCAGTCAAGTCAATAATGGTCTTAATACCAAGTGCCGCCAGGTTTTTAAAGTCCTCCGTTTTTGGCCGCGCGCCGCGATAAAAATTCTCATCCATTTGCCCAAAGTTACTGATTTTGATAGTGGGAAAACTGCTCTTATTTGATTTAGCAGATGTAAGGGCTGAAAACGAAAAAATAAGGGCCAGCGTTGCAATAAGACTAAGGGAAAACTTTCTCACAGATTTCATTCTTAAACTCCTCAAGTGATCAGACACAAGTTTACTAACTATCGGGCTGCTCGGGGTCTTTGAACGAAACAATCTGACAAGGAAGGACTTGGTTTCCCGACTTAAATGGGCTACCAAAAAGGCAACTACCGGGGTTTGCTAATAACTACAAAATTCGTATCAAAAAACCGAGTACTAAGATTCAAAAACTGCTCGTGCAGTTGCACAATTTCGTGCGCACCTTTTAGGTCATAAATGCCCTATTTGGTGGGGTTTGTCAGACCTCCCAGAAGCGGCTTACCTTTGGAAACCCGGACTGGGGCAAAGCCTCGCGCAACCCTTCACAATCGGTAATCGAAAAAATAGAAGCCCATTCTGGCGCCATGATCAAACGAAGCTCAACTCCGGGAAAGACTCACCGCTCCGAACCTTGAGGTTGATGTTGCACTTCCTACACTTAATGAGGAACTCGAATTGCGAATGGCTCTCTTATGGTCAAGAAATCAGAACGTTCAGTTCTAAGCACTTTCGTTGTACCTGCCACAGTCATGCTCTCCTTCATCTCGTTCTGGAGAGCGGCGGCAATCGTTCTCAGCGATCTTGGTTCTTCGGCTTATTACGTGGGCGGCATTGCTGAGCGAGCAATTGGAAAGGCAGCGCCCTGGTTCATTCTGGCAATAATGCTCTTCTCCTATGCGGTGCGCGCGGTTTACATAGAGAGTTGCAGCATGTTCGTCCGCGGCGGTGTTTACCGAGTGGTGCGCGAAGCGATGGGTGGCACGGCTGCGAAGCTATCGGTCTCGGCCTTGTTGTTTGATTACGTTCTCACCGGGCCTATTAGCGCGGTAAGCGCTGGATTGTACCTGGCCGGTCTGGTTAACGAATCGCGGCAATACTTCCACCTTTCATGGGTGCAGATTCCGTCGCCGCTTTTCGCCGCAGGCTTTGCCATTCTGATCACTCTCTACTTTTGGTACAGCAATCGGGTTGGCATCCCATTCTCCAGCACCAAGGCGCTGCGGATTATGCAGATCACAACTATGATGGTGGTGATCCTGATTATCTGGTGTGTCTTCACGATAGTCGAAAAGGGGTACCAGCCGGTACCTGTACCCAAGCCCTCGAACTTGTATTTTAGTGATGAAGCGCTTGGGTGGCTAAAAGGAACTGTCGCACCGGGCATCACCGCTATCGCAATCCTGATCGGCTTGGGACACTCGCTTCTGGCAATGAGCGGAGAGGAAACTTTGGCCCAGGTCTATCGCGAGATTGAGGCGCCAAAACATAGAAACCTTATGCGGACGGGATTAGTGATTTTTGTTTACAGCCTGGTGTTCACCTCGCTGGTCTCATTCCTCGCTGTGATGATCATCCCTGATGGCGAGCGAAGCAAGTACTTCGATAATCTTATCGGTGGCATTGCGATGTTTCTGGCGGGACCATTTGCGCTCAGGCTGGTGTTCCACGCTTTTGTTGTTCTTGTGGGAACGCTGATTCTCTCTGGGGCAGTGAATACCGCCATCATAGGATCTAACGGCGTGCTTAACCGTGTAGTCGAGGACGGTGTACTGCCAGACTGGTTCCGAAAGCCGCACAGGAAGCATGGAACCACTTATCGGATAATCAATCTAATAGTTGTATTACAGATTGCTACGATCATGGTTAGTCGTGGCAATGTTTATCTGCTCGGCGAGGCATATGCATTTGGCGTTGTGTGGAGCTTTGCGATGAAAGCTCTCGCCGTGGTGGTCCTTCGTTTCACCAAACCCGATGCTGAGCGCTGGAAAGTCCCCCTCAACTTTCCCTTGAGAGGTGTAAATGTGCCAATAGGACTGATGCTGATCACTATACTGCTTTTCCTGCTGACCGGAATCAACTTGCTCACCAAGAAGACCGCAACGATTGCTGGGGCCACTTTCACTCTTGTTTTCTTTGTCGGCTTCAGTCTTTCCGAAAAGTACCTTCAGCGTGAACAGTCTAAGCAATCCAAGCCGCGAAGCATCATGGAAGAAGGCGAGATTGAAAGGTTTCGGCTCAAAGTCGGAAACAACCTCTCACCCGAAGCGTTGCATGTGAGACCAGACAATCTTATCGTCGCAGTCAACGACCCGGATAACGTGATTCAGTTGCAGAAGGTAATGGCGGCAACCGATCCGGACAAGGTGGATGTGGTCGTGCTTTCAGTGAACCCGCAATCGACAGATAGCAGGACAAGGCCTGACGAACTAGCCAATCGAGTTGTCGATGAGTACGAAGCGCGCCTGTTCAGCCGAGCCGTGCATATTGCCGAGAAAGTTGGAAAGCCGGCAACATTGGTTGCAGTTCCCGGCGACGATCCATATAGCCTGATTCTGCAAGCGGCGCAGAAGCTTACCTCGTCACGTGTAGTTATGGGTCCTTCCTCAAGTAAGAGCCTCACCGAGCAACAGCGAGAAATAGAACAGGCTTGGAAACAATTGCCAATCCCCCGTCACAAAGTGTTGGTCGAGATCATTCCGGATATCGAACAGACACCCATCCAAATTAACCTTGAATAATAATCTTGAATCAGATCATCCACTACCCCCGTGCAATTACTACTTATCGTTTGAAGAATTGCACTGCGCGTTCGTGCTTTTCTGCCGCATCCCGCGTATCAAAAGTACCGAGGTTCTTGCGCTTGCCGGTCTTCGCATCCACTTTGCGCGAATAGAGACGGTATTTACCTGATTTCAACTTTCTAATCATTGGAATTTACCTCCATGCAATGCGCCCGGTCGAAGACAGCATCGCGCCGAATACGTGTGGCCGATTTTTTACTCCTCCGGGTCGCTCTCCCTCTAAGGAGACATTGCGAGTTGCAGTATCAGGCAGCTCTGTGCGGTTTCCCGAATAAATCGCGGAGTTCTTCCTTGGCCGCTTCAAGCCGCTCCAGTCTAGACTTGGAAAGCTTCTTTCCCGCGCGATTTATATAGAAAGTAAGCATCGACATTGCTGAGCGAAAGGGATCGCTCTTCCGACGCTGACTGTGATCAGCAGAGCGTTTCAGTGAGCGCGCGATACTGCGCGGATCCTCTTGGGAAAAAACGCCCTCGTCCAAATCCAGGGCGTTACTCGTCTCTGTTACTCGCTGAGACCAGCGTTTGCGCCGACCTGTCGGCATAGTGGTTCTCCTTTAAGGCTACATGCACTTCCTCTCAACAAAATCCAGGACAGCTCGTTTAGCGCCCCGCCTTGGGCCGTTTCGCATTCCTTGATGGCTGCTGGGGGTCTATTAAAAAAAAAATCACTCATTCGTTTTTAGTCTTCACGATTCTGACGTGGGCGCCGCCCGGTATTAGCTGCCAACGACACATCCTTATCTGTTGGCGCATCCTGTTTGTGCTCGCCAAAGGCGCCGCCGTCAGGATTGGCTGGCGGAATTGGTGCATATCTAGCGCGCGTCTTCTCTTCTTTTTAAGCCTCGGAACGTACACCTCGTTTTTTAGATTGTTGCTCTTCCATAAGTTCTCCTCTTCTACTAGTGCCGTCGCACAAAATCATGGGCCTCTTCTCATGAACTCGCGGCTCGGCTCTTCTCTTCTTCTGCGAAATATCTTTTAACCTTTACATATTGGAAGTGCCGCATCCTTTAATCGCAAATCTATCGCAAACGAGATGCCAACTGAGGCTCCAGTTTGCGAACATTTGCCGATACGACCAGAGCGATAAGAGCACAGGCGACAGCCGGCATACATCTTGCTTCGTCAAGATTGCGAAACGGCCTTAACAGGCAAATAGAAGAAACTGATAGCTGATGCGGCGCTTGCTGCACGATCATCGGCCGGCTTGCATATTTAGTAAGCCGTCGCCCTCCGTGTGTGCTACTGATACGGAATTGAAAAGCGATGTTTCGATTTCATGCGAATG
>WNFY01021894.1_pt1 | contig 10754 bp, 10 predicted proteins | sample 5400091 | NCBI WGS metagenome assembly WNFY01 (sample SAMN13153364, study PRJNA577476) | soil metagenome | isolation source: 60 cm soil or saprolite under grassland replicate 1 | place: USA:California | collected 2016-06-15
AAAATATTTATTTCAATTTGCCGTTGATTTGTCAAATGGTATTATTTAAAAGAATATTAGTACTTGCCTTTTTTATATTTCCATTACTGGCCATTGCCCAGGGTGATCAGTTCATAGAATGGTCACCTGCGCAAAGGCTGACCTGGGATGACTACCTGGCGACACCTTCTTCGTTGTCAGATGCTGCGGCTATAACGAGTACCGCACTTGGCATTGAATACCATATGAGAAATAATTCCTTTAGTTATAAAATTACTTGTCGTTTTTCAAAAACAAGGTCATGGGGAAGATATAAAACTGCTTATATTCTTCAACATGAGCAGGGACATTTTGATATTACAGAGATATTCGCCCGCAAGCTTGCCAAGGAAATAAAAGAATATAAATTCAACCCAAGAAAATACCAGCAAGATCTTGGTAAAATCTATCAGAGGCTAATGGACGAAAAGGAAGAATATCAAAACAAGTACGACCTTGAAACAGATTATAGCCGCAATAAAGAAAAGCAGGCAGAATGGGTGAAAATGATTGAAGAAGAACTTGAGGAAATGGATGGATTCGCTAATTATTATTCCTCCCTCAACAAATAATAACTACTTCACATTTATTTCTTGACAATAGTAATAGATTGCATTGCATTAAGTTTTCTTGGTTTGCCATCACCATAAAGGGGAGGTGATAATATGGGAGCTCTTTTCATTAATTCAGTACGCGTTCCAATAAAAACTCATTATCGGGATTGCAGGCAAAGCCTGTAGTTGCCATCCTTAAGCTTTCCGACATACAACGAATCTCTCAGAAACTGGGCGAACGCGGATGTTGTTAAAAATAAGACGGCAAATAAAAAAATATATTTTCAAAGTGTTAAAACAATCCGTACAACTGGCTGTCCACCCTTCTGATAATCTCTCCAAGGTGCTCCTCGTTTTCTGGAAATTTATTTTTATCAATATCAATTACCAATAATGGACCTTCTTTATAATTATCAATCCATTTGTTGTAGTATTCGTTTAAGCGTTTTAAATAATCCAGGCGAATGTTTTCCTCATACTCTCTTCCCCTTTTTTGAATTTGACCTACCAATGTTGGCACTGAAGCTTTTAGATAAATTAAAAGATCGGGAGGTTGCACCATGGTTTTTAATGTTTGAAAAAACTGGTAATAATTATCAAAGTCCCGCTTGCTCATGAGCCCCATTTCATGCAAATTAGGCGCAAAGATGTTAGCGTCTTCATAGATTGTTCTGTCCTGAATGACGGTTTCAGTGCCTTTCTGTATTTCTACCAATTGTTGTAAGCGGCTGTTGAGAAAATATATCTGGAGATTAAAACTCCACCGGGGCATGTCCTCATAGAAGTCCATGAGGTAGGGATTATGATCTACGTCTTCAAAATGAGGGATCCATTTATAATGTTTGCTCAATAATTCGGTCAGGGTAGTCTTACCAGCGCCAATGTTTCCGGCTATCGCAATATGCTTCGGTTTTTTTGTTTTAGCCATGCCCCGATTCCGCCTGAGACGGAAAATTTAGAAATTAAAAATTGAATTTAGAGAATCTTTTATTACAACTATAAAATAAAACTTTTTGCAACTCCGTTCAGCGACGGCGTTCAATAATTAAGTCCCATTGCTTCTCGTACCAGCTCCATGGTTACCCGTGCACTGCCCCTGGCTTTCTGAACTCCCTTTTCCATAATCTCTTTTAAATACTTTTCATCATTGCGGATAGCCTTGGCTTTCTCCCGGATTGGGCCTATAAATTTCACCATGTCTTCTGCCAGCTGTTTTTTCATATCTCCATAGCGGATGGTGCAATTATTAAAATCCTCGTCAAATTTTTTAACAGCATCTTCAGTTCCAACAAGTTTCATTAATAAAAAAAGATTCTCAATGTAGTCAGGCTTTGCGGAATTTTTTTGGGTTGGACCTGTATCTGTTTTCGCCCGCATTACTTTTTTGCGGATCAGTTCATCATCATCACTAAGATAAAGGGTGGCATATTGATTTTCACTCTTACTCATTTTGCCGGCTCCATCAAGACTGGGAACCTTTACCAATTCACTTCCGTAATTGAATGCCTGCGGTTCAGGAAAAATGTCCCGGTAACGGCGATTGAAGCGGTTTGCAAAATTGCGAGCCATCTCAAGGTGTTGTTCCTGGTCCTTTCCTACAGGCACAAGTTCAGCGCGGTGCAGTAAAATATCTGCTGTTTGTAAAACAGGATAGGTAAGCAAGCCTGCATTTACATTATCCGGGTGTTTTCTCGCTTTCTCTTTAAACGTACTTGTTTTTTCCAACTCACCCTTATAAGCAAGGGTATTGAAGTATAAATAAAGTTCTGCCGTTTCATGAACATGGCTTTGGCAATAAAGTGCAACTTTATCTGGGTCAAGTCCGCAAGCAATATTTTCTGCAAGCACATGATGCACATTTGCTTTCAATTCTTTTGTATCAGGATGCGTGGTTAAAGAATGCAGATCGGCGACCATAAAGAAACATTCATATTCTTCCTGCATTCGAACATAATTGCGAACCGCTCCAAAATAATTTCCCAAATGGAGAAAACCAGTGGGCCTGATGCCACTCATGACTTTTTGCTTCTTTTTTTCCATGGCGACGAAGATAAGGAAAGTCGGCAGTCAGCAACCTGCAGTCGGCAGTTCAGGGGTTTCTAATTACCGATTCCTTACTGCCCATCGCTTACTACTTACTGCCAACTTAGAACTATATTTGCCCGATGGAAGTTAGCGATGCATTGGTAGATAAACTAGCCCACCTGGCAAGGTTAAAATTTAATACTTCGGAAAAAGGAGAAATAAAAAATGATCTTCAAAAGATGATTGCTTTTGTGGAAAAACTAAATGAGCTTGATACGACAGGCATTGAGCCATTGCTCCACTTGACGGATGAAATAAATGTGTTAAGAGAGGATGAAGTAAGCGGTTCAATCAGTCGTGAAGAAGCACTGAAGAATGCACCTAATCATGACGGGCAATTTTTTAAAGTACCGAAGGTTATAAAACCTCCTGTCCCTGTAAAAGGGAGACCTTAGATCGGGAAGTTCTTTGTTGAATAGTGAGCAGAACGTTGAAGGGAGTGACACAACAGAAGCTAAATAGCATTGTGAAGCTGGCTACATAAAATCATTTGCAAGTAAGATGAACGAACCACATAAGAATAGAAACTTTCAAAGCTCTCCTTTAGAGGATGGAGGTATCATACATCTCGAAGGAATTCGCAAAAGTTATATTATGGGGCGACAAGTGCTTGAGGTATTAAAAGGCATTTCTCTTGACATTTATAAAAATGAATACGTGGCGCTGATGGGACCCTCGGGTTCGGGCAAAAGTACCTTGATGAATATAATTGGTTGCCTTGATACTGCCACTGCTGGCCGATATGTTTTGAACGGACAGGATGTAAGCCAGATGGAAGATAATTCGCTTGCCGAGATCCGCAACAAAGAAATTGGTTTTGTTTTTCAGCAATTTAATTTGCTGCCTCGGCTTACTGCCTTGGAGAATGTAGCCCTGCCATTGATCTATGCTGGTCTCACCAAAAAGCAACGCACTGAAAAAGCAAAGCATGTGCTTGATCTTGTAAATCTTACCGACAGAAGCAGCCATAAGCCGAATGAATTGAGTGGTGGTCAATCACAGCGGGTGGCCATAGCCAGAGCATTGGTGAACGATCCTGCCATTATTCTCGCAGATGAACCTACAGGCAATCTCGATACAAAAACGTCATACGAGATCATGGATATTTTTGAAAAAATTAATTCCGCCGGCAATACTGTTGTTTTAGTAACTCATGAAGAGGATATTGCTAATCGTGCACGACGGGTGATTAGGTTGCGAGATGGGGAGGTAGAAAGTGATGCCCCTAAATCGCCAAAGGGTGACTTGGTAACTGCATAGTTAATATCAAATCGCAAGAAACAAGCTCTAAATAAAAATTCAAGAAAAAGCAACAAAACTTAACATAGGGAAGGCCGAAGTTCTCTAAAAAATGTAGCATTGAAATTTTAGATTTTTTATTCCCCATTTATTTGGTTCTTGCTTTTTGGTTCTTGAAATTTCTGTTGACATGTCTCAAAAAATCTATACTAAAACAGGCGATAAAGGAACTACTTCCTTGATAGGAGGAACGAAGGTGCTAAAATCTGATCTGCGTATAGAAGCTTACGGAACTATTGATGAATTGAATTCCTACGTGGGCCTTTGCCGGGACCTTTTGAAAGAAGAGTCATCCGGGAAAATTTTGCGGGAGGTGCAGGACCGGCTATTTACAATCGGTTCATCGTTGGCTTGTGATCCTGACAAAGAACCAAAGATGCAGATTCCAGATCTCAAAGAAGAAGATGTGGTATTGCTTGAAAAAGAAATTGACAGGATGAATGAGCTGTTGCCAGAAATGAAAAATTTTATTTTGCCCGGCGGACATTCTACAGTTTCACATTTGCATATTGCACGCTGCGTTTGCAGAAGAGCGGAACGCTGCTGCGTAAGATTGCAGGAAGATGTGAAAGCAGATTCAATGATTTTAAAATACCTCAATCGACTCAGCGATTATCTTTTTATTCTTGCTCGTTTTACTTCACATCTATTGAAGGTGGGGGAAATGCCCTGGAAACCGAGAGTGTAATATCTGAATTTGAAGAATAAGCAATCAATTTCATTTCTTGCACATTTGGGCATTAAATTATCTTTCCATCCTTCATGTGGAGCACACGATCACTAAGCTGTGCTAATTCTTCATTGTGAGTTACTATAAGAAAGGTTTGATTGAATTTATTTCGCAGATCAAAAAACAGCTGGTGTAACTCCTTTGCATTGGAGCTGTCTAAATTTCCGGTTGGTTCGTCAGCAAACACAATCGCCGGGTTGTTGATTAATGCCCTCGCAACGGCTACCCGCTGTTGTTCGCCACCGCTCATTTGGTTTGGCTTGTTTTCCAATCTTTCTGACAAGCCCAATAAACTTAAAAGTTCTTTTGCTTTTTCTTCGACTTCCTTCTTCCTTCTCCCTGCCAGCCAACCGGGGATACAAACATTTTCCAGGGCGGTAAATTCTGGCAGCAAATGGTGAAATTGAAAAACAAAACCGATATTCTTATTACGAAAATCAGCCAGCTTTCTTCCTTGTAAAGCGCTAACCTTTGCCCCAATATGTGGAGGAGGGTACTTTTGCCGGCGCCTGACGATCCCACAATGCTTACTATCTCTCCTTTTTTAATGTCTATATCCACTCCTCTCAGCACTTCTACCGTTCCGTATCTTTTATGAATATTTTTTCCAGTTAACATGCAGCCAAACAGGTATTACAAGAATCAAATATCTACAAACCTAACCCATTATAAATAATCGCAAATGAAAGCGGCTTTGTTTTTGAGAAATTCTTCAATCCGCACGGACTATGGATTTGGAAAATTCGTTAATAAAGCTACATTTGCGAAAAATTTGGGGTGACAACTCACCGTTAACGTAAAATATTAAACCCTTCGAAGATGTTCTGGACACTTGAATTAGCCTCTTATCTTGAAGATGCACCCTGGCCGGCCACGAAAGATGAACTGATCGATTATTCTATCCGCTCAGGTGCACCTATTGAGGTGGTTGAAAACCTACAGGAACTGGAAGATGAGGGAGAGGTATATGAGAGCATCGAAGACATATGGCCAGATTATCCTTCCCAGGAAGATTTCCTTTTCAATGAAGATGAATATTGAACCCCTTTCCCCGAAAGGGGATCTTAGATTTAAACATATCTTACATTCTCAAAACTGTATTATTTATTTTTTTTTAACTGGCTATAGTAATTCTATTAAAACTTTTGTCGCAACGTTCCGTTCACCTCCCTGTTTTTCTTTCTCCGATACTCCGGTAAAAGAAAATCCTCCATCATGGAAAAGATTTTGCATAGTCACCATTCTTGTATAATCACTGAACATTAAAACACAATAATTGGCGCAATCCTCTGCACTGGCATTTCCAAGCGGACTCATTTTTTCTGCGTACTCAATAAAAGCGTCAAACCCTTTTACACCGCTACCTGCTGTAGTTCTCGTTGGAGATTGTGAAACGGTATTCACTCTTACTTTTTTCTTTTGTGCATAATAATAACCAAACATTCTTGTCACATTTTCCAACAAGGCTTTCGCATCAGCCATTTCATTATAATCCGGAAAAACCCTTTGAGCGGCTATGTAAGTTAAAGCAACCACACTTCCCCATTCACTCAATGCGTCTAAATCCCAGGCAGTGCGAAGAACTTTATGGAAACTAATTGCTGAAATATCAAGTGTCTTTTGATTCCATTCATAATTCATTTCTGTATAGTGCTTGCCTTTACGGACATTCAGGCTCATCCCAACAGAGTGAAGTATAAAATCAATTTTACTTCCAAAATGGGCCATTGATTTTTCAAAAAGACTTTTGAGATCGTCCAGATTAGTCACGTCAGCGCCAACAACAGGTGCATTCCCGCATTGGCCGGCCAGTTTATTTATTTCACCCATTCGCAATGCAACGGGGGCATTGGTTAATACGAGTTGTGCTCCTTCCTCATAGCATTTCAACGCAGTTTTCCAGGCAATGGATTTTTCATCCAGGGCACCGAAGATGATTCCTTTTTTTCCTTTCAATAAATTATTTGCCATCATTTATTATTTATGGTTCTGATTTATTGTTATAAAAATAAGAAGTTATTTCTAAGCGTTGGGAAAGATCCATTTAATCAGTAACACAAGCAACAACGTATAGACAAATACCAGCGCAAATCCACTAAATAAATAAGTAATTAATCTACCCAAAGATTCTCTCGGGTTTAAAATTTTCTGTAAATATTTGTTAAGTGAATACGCAGGAATAAGAGAAACAAGAATAATGAGCAATATAACAATAGCCTTGTATCTCATTAGCAAATTAATTCATCACCATTTCTTTTGCATTTTCCATTGCTGCGGCAGTTGGTTTTTCACCACTCAACATTTTTGCAATAGCAGTTATTCTTTCTTCTTTCGTCAATTCCCGGATATTTGTTTTTACCGCATCCTTTACTATTTCTTTATAAACAAAAAAATGAGCATCGGCCTTACCCGCAATCTGCGGTTGATGAGTGATGCAGATTACCTGGTGATTTGCAGCAAGTCCTTTCATAATAATCCCTACCTGCCTGGCGGCTTCACCCGAAATGCCGGTATCTATTTCATCAAAGATCAATGTAGGCAGATCAATGGATTGGGCTACCAAAGATTTTATACAAAGCATTAATCGGCTCAACTCACCCCCGCTGGCTACTTTCCGGATTGGTTGAAACACACCACTTTTATTTGCGTCAAATAAAAATTCAATTGCATCAGCTCCATAAAAGTTTAAGTCTTCAATTTTATTGACCTCTATCTTTAATCTGGCATTTAACATACCCACCTGTTCCAATAAACTATTTACTTTTTCTTCCAGTGGTTTTACCTGTTTATTTCTGCCTTCGGAAATTTTTGTCGCCACATACCTGGCTTCTTCAAATAACCTTTCTGTTTCCTTTTCTTTTTGTTGTAAGCGCTCATCAATATTAAATACGGCCTGCAGCTTTTCTGCAAATTGCCGCTGAATCTGTAATAAGTCATTGGTAGTTTTCACACCATGCTTCTTCATTAATTTATAACCTAAAGATAACCTTTCATTGATCTGCTCAATTTTTTCGGGATCGTAATTCATATGACTGCTGATGCGGTCTGTTTCATCAGCGATATCCTGCAATTCTATTTGTGAAGATTGCAACCGTTCAATCAACGCTGGCAGATCAGGATGATAAGAAGAATAGGACTGTAATTGATTAATTAAAATTCTAAGTTGAGAGACAATTGGAGACTCTCCTTCTTTCAATTCACAATAGGCTTTCGATAAGGAAGCTTTAATTCCTTCCGAGTTATTCAAAAGTTTTAATTCCGTATCGAGCTCTTCCAATTCATTCGGGGTAAACCCTGCTTCTTCCAGTTCATTATATTGAAACTGGTTGTAATCAAACTCTTTTTCAAACTGCTTTTTTTGGTCACTTAAGACTTCCCATTCCTTTTTTTCGGCCAGCCAGTTTTTAAAAACCAGCTGATATTTATTCAGCAATCCTGCCTGAGCTGCCAATGCATCTAAAACTTCTCTCTGGAAACTACTTTCGCTTAACTGTAGTGTGTCAAATTGCTGATGAAGATCAACTAATAAGGAACTGAGCTCATTCAATTGGGAGAGTGTAACAGGACTATCATTTACAAAGGCTCTTGATTTTCCATTTGATCCTATTTCACGCCTGATAAACAACTGTTCACCTTCGTCAAAGTCATTTTTTTCAAGAAAGTATTTTACCTCGGGCTTATTGCTGACTTCAAATATGCCTTCTACGAAACATTTTTTCTCTTTATTGACCAATATACTGCTGTCAGCTCTTTCACCCAATATTAATCCCAATGCACCTGCAATAATCGATTTCCCCGCTCCTGTTTCACCCGTAATAATGTTTAATTTATTGGAAAAATCAATTTCAAGCTCCTTGATAATAGCATAATTCTGTATAGAAAGTTTTTGCAGCATTCACTACTGATAAGTCTGATTAAATGATCACGTAGCAAATTAGGAAATTCATTGAAATAACTGAGTAAAGTTCTAAACGTCGAAGAGTTGAGACGATAAATATCCTGATACCTGCTGCAGCTGATGTAACAAAAGTTGCTGATCAATAGTCAACTTTTTTCAGGACGAGACAGAGAACCCCTTTTTCAAACTCCCGAACAATTTGCTTCTTGAAGGCCTCCAAGTAGTGTGGCATCGGGGGACCAGTTTTTAGTCTGAACTTTATCTGTTCCATTCTTGTTGACTTTGTAGTCAACTTTTTTCAGGACGAGACAGTAGTCAACTTTTTTCAGGACGAGACAAATAATAAAAAAACCCCGAAGCTTAGTCGGGGAAAAAAACCTGCCTGCTGGCAGGGAATTAGATTATTTTATTTCGACTTTATTATTCAAATCTTCATCAACCAATATTCGCCCACAGTTTTCACATACCATTACTTTCTTATGTTGCTTTATCTCGCTTTGCTTTTGAGGGGGGATCGAATAAAAACAACCACCGCATGCGTCACGTTCAACCGGTACAACAGCCAGGCCATTCCGATAGCTCTTGCGGATTTTATCATAGCTCGTCAGCAAGCGTTCATCCACATGGTCACGCGCTTCCGCGGCCATTTTATTGAAATGTTTTTCTTCCTTTTCATTAGCGGCAATAATTTTTTCCAGTTCGCCTTTTTTTGTATTTAAAACTCCTTCTTTAGCTCCGATTGCTTTTTTTGCCTTTTCCAGTGATACAGCCTTTTCTGCAATTTCTTCATTAGCATCCTTGATATGTTTTTCACAAAGCTTCACTTCCAGCTGCTGCATTTCTATCTCTTTATTGATGGCTTCAAATTCACGATTGTTTTTTACATTATCACTTTGCTTTTCATATTTTTTGATGAGTGCCTGTGCTTCTTTAATAGCCTCTTTCTTTTGTTCGATGAATTCAGTAATGCCATTTATCTCCTCTTCGATGCGGGTTTGCCGGGAATGTAATCCCTGTATTTCATCTTCAAGATCGGCTACCTCCATGGGCAGCTCGCCTTTTAGAATATGAATTTCATCCAGTTTGCTTTCAATTTTTTGAAGGGTAACCAGGGATGAAAGTTTTTCTTCGACCGAAAATTCTTTTACTTGTGCCATGTATCGTTTATAGTTTTTTTATTATGAATCCTGCTTGTTGCTACACTGCCTGCATGCAGGCGGGCATTAAGCGCCGGTTGCGTCGTCCTATTAAAAGAAATACTTTGTGTAATTCTATTCACCTGTAAAATACCTCACTGGGTTCGTTTGCACCCCAGTTTTAAGGACGGCAAAGTTAGGGAATTTTTGTTCTAAAACTTCAGCCAGAAGATCAATAGTAAACTGCTCACTCTCGTAGTGGCCAATATCTGCGATCACCATGCGGCCGTTAGCATCAAAAAACTCATGGTATTTCATATCAGCAGTTATATACATATTAGCGCCTGCTGCCAAAGCGGTAGAAACAAGAAAGCTTCCTGCCCCTCCACAAAGTGCAATTTTTTTAACAGGCTTATTCAATAATGCAGTATGGCGAATAACCCGGAGACTAAAGATTTTTTTTACCTGGGTCAAAAAATCAATTTCACCCACTGATTTCGGTAATTCACCTATAATGCCGCTGCCAATTGCCTGGTGCTTGTTGGTAAGATTTATTACATCATAAGCAACTTCCTCATAAGGATGGACGACTTTCATCGCCATGACAATGTTATTTTCAAGCCATGAAGGAAAAATAACTTCAATCTTTGTTTCATTTTCCCGGTGCTGTTTGCCCATCTCACCCACATAAGGATGGGTTCCTTCTTCACCTTTAAAGGTTCCTGTTCCTTCTGCGTTAAAGCTGCATTCGCTGTAATTGCCGATATGTCCGCCACCGGCTTTAAAAATAGCATTGCGAACCTCCTCAGCTTTATCCACGGGGGCAAATGTGAAAAGCTTTTTTAATGTGCTTTCTTTCGCTGAAAGAACAGAAATGTTTTGAAGCTCAAGCAGCAGGGCTATTTTTCCATTGACCCCTTTTATTACATTATCAAGATTGGTATGAATGGCATAAATAGCTATATCATTTTTAATCGCAGTTATTATGGTTTTTTCAACATAATTTTTTCCATTGATTTTTTTTAATCCGCTGA